>JAABUL010000303.1_pt1 | contig 107143 bp, 203 predicted proteins | sample 5559151 | NCBI WGS metagenome assembly JAABUL01 (sample SAMN10711876, study PRJNA513368) | rock metagenome | isolation source: Antarctica rocks | place: Antarctica: Victoria Land, Pudding Butte sud | reverse complement strand
TCGCCGCCCCCAACAACCCCCCCCCCCCCCCCCCCCCCCCCCGTCAAACCGCTTAGGAGTCGAACACGATGCACCAGGCTAAGGCCGTTGCAAGAGCAGGGGTGTACACAGCCGCAGCCCCCCCTCGGCGCCTTCGACGGCCACGAATCGAACACTTTACAACCCCTTTTCCTGTGAGCCAAACTAGAACCAGCCGCAGGATGCACCAGGCTGTCGCCCTTGCGGGCGCGGGGGTGCCAGAGCCGCAGCGCCCCCTCGGCGTCGCCAAAGGCCACGAGGACGTCGCTTTTGGATCCTTCGCTCGGAACTTCGGCACAGAGGGATGCAAGCTGGAAGCAGCTTTTGTTGGTTTCTAGATTCAACTTCGAACGCACCAGGCTGTCGCCCTTGCGGGCGCGCGGGTCCCAGATGTGCAGCGCGCCCTCCGCGCCGCCAAAGGCCACGGCGCCGTCGCCGCCGGGTGCCATGCCCACCGCGTGCACCGCTTTGTTGTGGTTGAGCGTCTGGTGGTTGGTCCCAGTGGCCACGTCCCACAGCCGCACCTGCACATGTAAGCATCTGGTTTATGAATGACGTTCAAGAAGCGTCAGCTGGGGGCAAGGCCGTGTCCCACAGCCAGCTGCACGCACGTGCCAGGAGGGATGAAGGTTCAGGGCTGCAGCAGTCGGTGCGGCAACAATCCAAAAGGCTTGGCGATACAAAACTCTGCACATAGCATCCAGCGCGGCCGCATGCGCCTTCAGGCTGCTCTGAAGGTGAGTGTGGCAACCTGCTGCCCCTCAACCCTCAACCCTCCAACTCAAGTCAAACTAGTCTTGGGGGAGGGTGGTGAGGCGGTTGATGAAAGCGATGGAAAAGTGAACCTTTGACATGAAGGCTGTTGTGGAAATCGAAACCCTAAACCCTAAACTAGTGAACCGTGAACAGACCCGATTGGTCCCAGGAGCCGCTGACGAGCGCATCGTCGCCCGGCACGCGAGCGCCGCCACATCTTCCAATCGCATATTTTTCGGTGTTGTAAACTCCAATCGAGCTCGCCGATTGGTCCCAGGAGCCGCTGACGGGCGTCGCCCGGCCACGCCGCCGGCGTACCAGTTTCGCAGTTTCAGAACAAAGCTAGAGTCTAGACCTCCGAAGCTCACCGAGTGGTCCCAGGATCCGCTGACGAGCACATTGTCGCCCGGCCACGCCACCGCCGCGACGCACTGCCGGTGCCCCGCCAGCAGCTGCTCTGACGCCTGTTCTACGACATTGTCGACGGCGGCCGGCGCGCCATTCTCCGTCGCGCCGCCGCCCTTGCGCTTTTTGGCGGCGGGCTGCGCGGCGGCGCCGTCCCCCCGGCTCGCCTCCGCCTCCTCCAGCACCGATGCCCCTGATGGCATATTGACAAGCATGCATTGGAAACACTAGAAGACTTCTTGGAGGTGGACGCCACTTGGAGGCACAAACCATTTTTGAGGCTTGCGGCGGATGTCCTTGCATGCTTCCTCAGGCCCAAAGTAGCAGTGGCCTCCATCCTGAGAGCCCGCTGACGCTAACACCGGTCACCATCGGTTTGTTGTGCACACACCCGTGCGCCAGATGTGGATGGCGCCGTCCCAGCCGGCGCTCGCAAAGTGGCCGCCGCCGGGGGCCGCGGCGAGCGCCGCCACGCTGTCCTTATGACCCTTGCACACCGCGACCAGCGTCGCAGCGTCGCCGGAGCTCTGCGTGGCGTCAGGGTTTAGCCGCCACAGCCGCGCGGCGCCATCCTGTCCGGCCGTCAGCGCCAGACGCTCCGATTCCAGCGCCTGCTGCGCTGCGGGCAGGGATTCTAGCGCCGTGACGCGGCCCTTGTGCGCCGCGAACGAGCCCTTTGCCGCGCCGGAGCCTGTGGCCGCAGCAGAGATCCGATCGGCTCAGAACGGCGCCTCAGACTCGCGCTGCTGCTTTGTGATATGGAGTCTTGTGCAGGGTGATGGGACACAACGGTGAGGCGTGAGAGGTCGCAGTGGCGCATCTGCACCTGTCCACAAGCGGACGATGCCGTCGTATGAGCCCGTCAGGACGTCGTCCTGGCTGCCCGTGACGGCGCTCACCCTGCAACCGGAATGGAGCCTCAGCCATTAGTGCGAAAACCCGTATTTGCAGCTCTCACACCTGGACCTGGCTTGCTCTGGCCACCATGCTGCTGCGCAGACACTGCCGCGGCTGTCCTCGACTTGCATGCTGGTGCCTGGGGTCTTAAGTGTCCTGGGCAGCTCCGAGACAGGCACACATGCGCCCCAATGGTTAGACTGTGGCGCGGTGGCGCACCAGTCGTCATGCGGCAGCTCGTTTTTCAGCTTTGGCGGCAGCACCGCCATCGTGTATTCCACATCCAGCACCAGCTCCTGCAGGCATGAGAAGGCAGGGTTTTGTGCAAATTGGCTTCTGGCACGCATTTGATTCGAAGGACTGCCAGGCATTGCGTCTCCAGGGCCCACCCCGCACGGTTGAGCTTAGGAAGGCTCGGCCATGTTTTGTGAAACACAAACGAGATGCATTGCTCACCGCTGAGATGCCGAGAGCCGTGACCAGCTGCTGCAGCGGCTGCCGCACCAGCTCGCTGGCGACCAGGAAGTCAAAGGGCCGCGGCGGGTCTGCAGCGGCATCGGCAGCACCGATCAGAGGGCGACCCGTCGACAGGCGGCCGCACATGTTATGCAAGCTGCGCATGTCATGCAAGCTGCGCATGTCATGCAAACTGTCCCTCTGGAACAGCTGACGGCGGCTCATGCACATACAGCGAGAGACGCGGTATGTGTGACTGCTCCAAACCTACCGAGTTCGAGCAGGCCGTTGATGACTTGCGATAGTCCATAGCGGCTGAGCTTTGCGGGAACCGCCTGCAATGCAGCGGCGGAGGGATTCATGCTTCCCACGACCAAAAGACAATCATTGCTGCAATTAAGACGAGTTCGAGCTGCCAAAGCGGCAATTGGTCGATGCAGCCGCCGCAGCGGCGCCATGAGAGCATGCATGACGGCGGCTCACCACTGGGACCCCCTCCGGGACCTTATACTTGTCCGGAAGCTTTGTCGTGAATTTGACAGTGATCTGCGTGTCCTCTGCCGTGCTGTCAGTGGCCATTGTGACGCGCAAAGGTGGCGGCAACTCGAATGATTCGGTGGAATGTGGCAGAGGCGGTCGGTTCTCCCAGAGATGCTGTTGATCAAGTGGGCCACTACACAATGCTAAACACGCATCCCGCCGGTTGATATTGCTGTTATGAGCCGACAGAAGGCGCCGGCGACTCATGGCCTCGCCTCCGGGACTTCCTGTGCTTCCTCTCGCCAGCAAATCCTCTGGAGCTCGATTTTCCCTCTACAGGCTCAGAAGTTTATTGCATGAGGATCATCATCTTGTCACTGATCATCTCATAGAGCGCAGGGCCGGATCCCGATCCTGATTCTGGCCGAGGCTGTTTTTCATCTTCTCGCCGCTGCAGATGGCGGCGCAGCGAGATCATGTGGGACAGAGATTCGCAGCCATCGAAGGCAGGCTCACCAACGTGGAAGCAGCTCTGAGCCGGATCGATGCTGCAGCGTCAGCGTCAGGCCCGGCAGACCCTGCCGCGCAGATCGCCTTGCGGCAGCGGTATGATGCCATCCAGGACCGTTTGGCAGCAGCGGAGGCAAAGCTCGGAATTCCTCGCAACTACTCCAGCCAGGTGAGACATGGTGATCGTGTCGAAGGTGGTGACCGTCTTCTACACTCGCCGTGGCTGGTTGAGCCGTGCTGATACGATCTCTAGATAATGGACGCACATGTTCAACCTGGCTTCCGACATATGAGCCGGGGATCAGGGTCTGCGCAGGAGCCCGCTGCGCCGGCAGCTGCTGCTGCAACGCGTACGGCAGCGCCCGCTACGGCGATGTCAGCGGCGCATTCAGACAGCGCATGGCAGGACGCGCCGCCGGGCGCGACGCAGCGGCGGCTGACGGCGGAACTGGACTCTAAAGGCTGCGCCCCGTACAGCTTCCTGCGCGTCTTGCCCGATTATTACGACAAGTCCCTGGAGTGGCGGCGGCAGTGTCTGGGCGGCCCCAGCGTCTTCCGTGAGTCACTGGCATAGGCCCGGCTGGCTGCCTGCATGTTGAAGCATCTTTGCCGCACTGCATCCGATGCCGCGCAGCCTAGCTGAATCGATGCACATTCAGCTCACTGATCCACAACATGCTCACCAGTACGTGTTTGTTTCACCTGCGTGGTTGAATAGCATTGATGTCTTCTGCCCGCCGCTTGCAGATCTGTGTAAAAGCATGATTATGGAGAACACGAAGGCGGCGCAGTTTTCCGGCGCTGAGCCGCTGCCGCGCTACTTCCTCGTCATCCTACAGGTGGGGCATTGTGTGTCTTGGATGTTGTATTGTGCGATGTTGCCTTGCATGCTGAGACTGCTTCACAGTTTGAAGCAAGCTAGATTCAGGCAAGGATTGAAGGAGATGAAGCATATCCGCGCACTGGCGGTGGTTGACCTCACCGTTGGTGGCCTTTCGTGTGCAGTATGCAGCGGCCATTCATGCAGAGAAGCTGAAAAAGGCGCGTCCTCGAGAATTCCCAAACCCTGGCTGCAGCTCCCCGCTCATTGCTGCCTCACCCGTGCCGGTCTGCTCTGCAGTGTTTGGAAGTTGCGGTGATTAGCAGGACGAACTGATTTAGCAGGACGAACTGATTTAGCAGGACGAACTGATCAGCTGACGCGCCAAGCCTGAAGCCAACCAAGATAATGTCAGCGCAGGTGCTGCACCGGGCGGCCAACCGGATGCGGCCCGTCGGCAAGCAGTTCTTCAATCCGCGCCTGGCGCCGGAGGACATCTCGGACGAGCTGTCCGGTTTCGCGCACAACGGCGTGTCGCCCGTGGGCCTGGCCACAAGGTTGCCCATCATCATGTCCGACCGTATTGCGGCGCTGCAGCCGGGCGTCTTCTGGCTGGGCGGCGGCGAGCCGGACCTCAAGTGAGTACATCACGCAAGCTACCGAGACATGCGCTGCAAACTCCAATCATCAAAAACTGCCATGTCCAAGTGCATACGGCGCTGCAGCCAGGCTTCTTCTGGTTCGGGGGCGGAGAGTCGGACCTCAGGTGAGTACATTGTGAAAACAAATTATGTTGTACATCGTGTTCTTGCGGTATTCGACCGTCTTCTGGCAATGGGCGCAGGCCCGCATCGAGGCCGCGTCTGTGTTGTTTGCCTGCCAGTTGTGTATTGTGGTGACTGTAAGTGCATGTGCGCTTGCGCTGCAGTCCTGCATGTGAATGAACCGCCTGCTTGCCGTTCATCGCAGGCGTGTCAAGATGACTGACCTGCTGCATGTTGGCGCTTACGCAGGGTGTGCCTGCCGGTGGAGGGTTTCATAGCGGCCTACTCCCCAACGGTCGTTGATTGCACTGACGACAAGAGGACCATGGCTGAATGATGCTTGCCAATCAAACAGGGAACCACAGGACCGCCATCGACTTGTCAGCAGGAGGATCGCACAGCATTCACCGGAAAGCCCTAAATGATTTGACATGTCAATCGAATATCAGGCAGGCATTGCTTGTTTCAAACCCTTGTGCGGCCGAGTGTGACCGACGGACTTGTGCGTGGCTGCGTACCCTAGCTGCGCTACGCTATGCCCAAATGCTATAGCTTTGTACCTATCAATAAGATCGAGAAGTTGACGACGCAAGATACACGTCAGCTCGGCTACTGCTGCATTTTTGCCATCTCCGTCGGCTGCCCGAGCGCGTTGACGTCATGCTTCAGGTTTTCCCCGACCTGCGCAACAATAGCATCACACAGTGACGGCTCTGACACCTTGCTACGGAACACCTGGTGATGATGTGGGCATGACACTGCAACGTGGTGCAACATGTTTCAGGATTTATGGTTGTGGTCGCCCCACCTGGAGCCGCACAAAGTGCGTGACCTGCAGGTCGCACCCGAAGCCCTTGCTGAACTCCTGCGGCCGCCACATCCAATGTTAAGACATCTTGCTTCATCTTGTGTGAGGATGCCATACAGTAGCGTTGGTCAAAGCGAGGACACGTGCGGGCTTGTTCAGGGTACTGAGGCACCTTGATGACGTCTTGTATCCGCTTGGAGTCGTCCATGACAAACGGCATTTCAAGAAGGCAGACGTCCTGGTAGTATCTGCGCGAAACATGAGAAAGAAGGCATGAGAATGCGAACGGCAGAAGTGGGTGAGTGGCCAAACGTCAGCAGCTGTGCAGCGGCCCGCTGCCCGACATTCATGACAGACAGAACACGGCGCAGAAGCTGGCGCTCGCTTGTTCAGCCGCCTCGGGACAGTCCTGTCCACGATGGTTTGCCGGCCTACCATGAACACCATTACGCCGAAGGTTATGGTTCGATACTAGAATTGATGCTCCTACATTCTAGCAAGACTCACTTGTTCAGCCGCCCCAGGACCATCTTCTCCACAACATTCGCCGGCTTGCCGCTCTCGGCCGCCTGCTTATGCAGCAGCACCGCTTCTGCCTCCCGCACCATATCGGGCACTGCAAAATGTGGAATGAGGAGCTCAGAATCCGCGCAATGGAGCGCATTGCGCTGGCCAGCCACACCTTGGATCCGAATCAATGCAGGCGTCCGCCGTGAGGGAGACGCTTGGCCAGGGCGTGCATCCTGACGCCTTGGCTCACAGCACAGGCGTGACGCGGAAGGCACGACAGGTCGCCTATGGCGTCACTGCAACAGGCAGGCCGACCCATCCTTCACCGGTTTCCCTTCCTCCTTCCTGTTTTCCTTCTCCGTTCCATCTCATTCTCACCTGTCTGCCGGCTGAGGTAGGGCGGCCGCATGGCCACCACCTGCATGGCGAGCTTGTTGCCGAGCTCCTGCGCCGCCGCCGCCGCGTCCGCGCGGATGCGCTCGCCAGTGCATTGCAGGCCCACCAGCGCGCCCATGCGGCCGACGCCCGGCGCGACGGTGCCATGCAAGTAGGCGCCGACCACGCCGCCTGGAACCTCCAGCCTGCGGAAGGATGACAGGATTCTTTGATTGGCACATAGCTGCATCATACATAAGGTGGGTTTCCGGCAGGTGTTCGCGCAACGGCGCCGTGCACGTAGGCGCCGACGATGCTCCCGGGCACCTCCAGCCTGCAGGTGAATTTGATAGATGTTGATAGTTTTAAATAGCGCGCGTCGGCGCCGTGCATGTAAACGCCACCGATGTCGCCAGGTACCTGCAGCCTGCGGGCCAGGACATGTGCCTGTGTGGTTACCACGCGGCTTTCACAGTTTGTCCTCAGTGAAGGGTCTTAGTGGATGCATGTTCGTGCCCCCAGAATGGATGTCTTTGACGGCGTCGCCTTGCCTCTTGCCTTTGTAAGCAGGCGATGCCTGTGACGCCGCAGCTCCTGTGGCCGCACTCACGCCAGGCAACAAGCTGCCCTGGTGTAGGCATGGCAGCTTCCTTGGCTCGACACACACGCAGGGTGCGCAGGCAGGCACCTGACGGTGCGCCTCAGAGCCATCTTTTCCCGCATCACGCTGGCCACATTCTGCACCGCTGTCCCGACACTCGTGCCGTCCTCCGTCTGCGCCTCCAGCACCGCATCCGCATCCATGAACCCGTCTGCTCGACAGTGAAACGCTCCGTTTGGGAGGCGTAGTTTCGGGAGCCAGTGCGCGGGAAGCTCAGCCACGGGGTTCTCGGTGAGATGCACATGTCACTTGCCATGCGCCGCTGCTTGAGAGCGGCTGGAGGGAGTCATGACTCGTGAGTCATGGACACCCTGCCTTGTCGGGTGGGCGGCGGCACTTTGAGGGCGGCGGCCGCGACGCGGCCCACCATGCTGATAAACTGCTCGTTGCGCGCCACAAAGTCGGTCTCCGAGTTCACCTGCAAGGAAACAGCATGTGCCGTGGGGTCCAGCACGAGGCCTGATCTACAGCAGACTTCCTGTCGCTGCACGGGTGTCGACATCACTTTTCACGCATTTCGAAATCGAAACTGGCAAACAGCCCTAACCTCCACGAGGACGGCGCCGGTGTCGCTGGTGGCCAGGCCGACGAGGCCCTGCGCCGCGTTCCGTTCTGCCTGCGCAATGTTCGGAGTCAATCATGCATGTATGCAGCTATTCATTCATGCAGATCGCCTGCGTTCATGTCCCGGCTGCCGAGCCGTCGCACCTTCTTCGATGCCGCGGCAAGGCCCTTCTTCCGGAGCTCCTGCATGGCCTCATCTGCGTGTGGGACCGAAGGAGCACTCAGTGAATGTCCATGATGCTCAGTCAAAGTGTAGCAGCCGTGACAACGCGAGCTCCTCACCCATTTTCCAGTTCGTCTGCAGTAATGCTGCCCTGACATCGGACATCGGGGCGCCACTGCGCTCGCGCAGAGCCTTAATGGCGCTGAGCTGATCTGAAGATGTAGAAGCGAAGCATCGCGCCAGCTGGGTATTGCAATGCCTACCGCGACCCAGCTGCCTGAGGCCTTGCAGCATCTTTATTCACGAGATATCGGAAAGTAAAACGCAGCGCCGATCGGGCAGCACGCAATGTGGATTGACCAGCAATCAGTCAATCAGTTAATCATGCACATGAACAACGCTGAGAACAGCCGTGACTGCGCTCGAGACAAAGTCATGCATCAGGGGGCATGTGAGATGACGACGCCAAAAGCAGGGGCCGCTACAAGTCAATCTGCACGGTCGCACGCTGCACGCATCATAGGGACCATTGCAGATCAGCAAGGCAGCTTAGATTGGATTATCGGTTTGCCGAGATAAGCGCTCGTGGTACTTGGGCCACCCTATACAAAGTGGGCATCAGAGGATCTTCTTTACCGCAGCAGTGCCTCGCCTTGCAGATTTCGCCGTCGAGGCTACAACATATGATCGCCCACCCTGATTGTATGCAGTCATTTAATTGTTGGCTTGCGCTGCGCTCAACTTGAAATGCCACGGTCGGTTTGAGTGGACGAGTGCTCGCTTGTTCCGAGAGTGACGAGGCGCGAGCTCATCGGCATGAAGGCGCCACGGCACGACGGCAGTTCCAGGCAGAGGCGTCATGTATCGGTGAGAGTCAGCCTCAGCGGCTCAGACGACACAGAGGGCCCACCTCGGCAGTCAGTGGCGGGCGGCCAACAGCAGGCGCGCCTCATCACCCTTGTTCGCGAGCTGCTGGAACCGGAGGCAAAGAAGAAGAAGCTTTACGGAACGCAATCTTCTCGAGATCCAATACATTATGGTCAGCGCCAGGGTGTGCAACGTACGCCGCATCCCTGCCGCAGCCTTCAGCGCCTGACGAAGCCTCAGGTGAGCGTCGCTAACTGCCATGGCGTATGTGCAACGGACTCGCGTGCGAGATCCTGTGTAAGGTGTCGGGAAATAAGCGAGGAATTTCTGACCTGAAGACATGACCAAGTATTGTCTACAGGTGGTTGGGCGCGCTGAACAATATGCACTGTGCCCGCGGCCAGCCGCTCGCCCAGGAGCCATGACTGCAGGTCCGGATGCGTCGTGGGCTGCACATGCCTTTCATGTCGCCCCGTATAAATCCTGAGTACGTGTGTCTGACGGAAACTGACCGTTTTAATCTGGTGGCACGGAGACGGCAGCGCTGTTTTTAAATGTGCAGTCCTGCGCCGGCGCGCCGGCGCGTCAGGGGCGGCGGCGCAGCATCATCAGCTCGTCCACAAGCTCAAGGACCAAGTGCGGTACCTGACGGGTCAGCTGGAAAGCTGCGAAGCGGCGTACGGACGGCTGGGGCAGCAGCACAGCGCGGCCATGCGTGGCTTCGAAGCCCGATGCGCTGGCCTGCAGCGGCAGATCCAGGTGTGTCCAATGCGCATCGTGCACCCCAAATCATTTACCGTGCCTGTAGCTGGTGGAACGGACAACCTTCTGCATGAAAGGTGCATTCTTGAAAATATGGTAATAATCAAGGCGCAGTGACAACCTTCGTCGTTGTGTTGTAGGTCTTGCACCGCCTGCAGGAGCGGCGCTATGACAGCGGCAGCAGGGCAGCCTTTGACGCTGGCAGCCACACTTCAGGGCGCAGCGCATACAGCAGTGCCAGTTCATCACCACGGCTGTTTGAAGGGCATAGGGCCCGGCGGACAAGCCCGCCATCGCCGGCAACGCTCACAAGGCGACTCCCGGAGGCTGCCACGCCATCCGTATCCAATGGCATGTCGGCAGAAGTGCTCCCTGTAGTGCTGTCAACGGCGGCAGCGGGAAGGCACCGCAGCTTCCCGCCGGTAGCAGAGGCGGTCTCGGAGCCAGATAGCCTGCTTGGCGACTCTGTGCCGCCATCACCCGGTGCCGACTCGCTAGCGCAGCTTGAGGAGGACTGCCGGGGCGCGGCGGGCAGGCGGCAGCAGGGTGTGGCAGCTTTGGGCGGTGATGTACTGCGGTGCACAGCCGATGACGACACTCCGACATGGGCCGGCCCAAAAGTTGCACTTGTTTCGCGTCGCAGCTCGGCCAGCCTTGCCGCCGAGAACCTTCACATTTCGATCCAGTCAGCAGCATCATGCCAGCAGACCGAGGAGCCGGCTAACATGTCGGCTGCAAACACGCCCGCCGCGCAGAAGGCGGGCAGCAGGCGGCAGACGGACCTGAGCACGTCGGCGGAGAATGCGTGGCTGCGGCATGAGCTGGCGTCGCTCCGCACAGAGCATGTGGTAACCCAGGCCAGGTACGTCGCGCAGTCTCATGCCCACTCCGCCGTCATGATGCACGGCCTGCTCGCAATGTCTTCGATCGAAGTCCGCATGTTTGCACCAGATATCACGCTGCTGAGTCATCTTCCATGTGCCTGTGGTGCAGACTGAGCCAGGCCGAAGCTGCAGCGGTGCGGCGGGAGGCGCGTCAGGCGGCGCAGCTGCGGCGGGCGCAAGAGGGGCGTGACAAGGCCGCCCGCCTGGCCGCCGCCGAGCTGGCACGGCTCGCAGACTCAGCAGCGACTGCACATCAGGCGAGCGCTTCCCTTCCTGTTGGTACAATGTCTCCTGCCACCATGGTGTGTCTGCGCTTTGCCTGATGATGCAAGTCGAAAGGACGAGGTGGCGTTTGCTGATACGTCACGGCTGTCTGAAGGGGCTCGAAGACTGAAAGACGTTGAAGTTTATGATGCAGGAGGCTGCAGCGGAGCAGGCTCGTGCAGCAGTACAGGTAGCGCGGGCGAACCAGCTGCAGGCGGCATTGGAGAAAGCTGTGCAGCCTCAGCGGGAGCGGGCCAGCAGACATACTACAGATCACCGGCGGAGCAGCGTGAGGGCGCATAGGAGCAGTGGGATCAGGGATTCGCTGCAAGGGACTGCATCACAAGCCCACCGCCTGAGCTCGGCGGCGGCAGAGCGGAACGCCAGAAGATCCAGCATGATTGTCGACAGCAGATGACACCGCACCGAGCAGAGAATTTGATGTGTGTGGGATCAGGCCAGGAAGCTCATGCATGCATGTCATAGATTTGTGAGGTGGACGCGAATAATAACACCGTGATTGCAGCGACGCTGGCGCCCAAGCGGACATCATAGTCATGCTCGCACCCTCTGAAGAACACGCATGTGCCTCTTACACTGATAGAACGAGCGATTGAGCACGTTTCTGCCTTTCGGAACAGTCTGCCACCGCATGCAGCTGTTTCAAGCCTGAGATTTCTCTGACCGCCGTTTGCACCAGCTACGGGACTGGCGATCAGACGATCATAAAGCAATTTTAGCATTCGAACGCGGATTGAGAGCAGGCACATATAGCTCAATTGCATCGACTACCAGGAAATGCTACGTGCTAAACCAATATTCAAGTCTGAGGCAGCAAAACGTTTGAACAGCATCAACAGCGCCATGTTTTGATTTCTGGCGACATGTTTGTCACTCAGCCGTCCGCTGCGCGACAGTCACACTGAAAGCTGGTCGCTTGTGGGTGCGACGATGAATCGCCGGCTGCTGGGTGAGTGTTTGGGCCATGGTTGGGACTGCTCGTCAACAGATCGTACATGCAGCCAGGCTCACCGATCCATCTTCCGCAACGCAGATCCGTTTCAAAGTGTCCAGCTGCCGGATGTCGTGGAGGAGGTGCTTGAGGAGGGAGTTGCCCGCAGCGTGGCGTTCAATCCCCGCGGCACAATCCTCGCAGGTCCGAACACACATTTGCTGTGGCAACAGTGCTCTCAACTGCTACAATTCGTGGCTTGTGTGCAATACAATGAGCCGTGTGCACTTGACGTGCTGCTGCAGAGCATGTCGCATATCAAAGCGATGTCTGCATTCCGCAGCCGGCTGCGAGGACGGCAGGATCGTGCTGTGGGACTTTGAAACGCGTGGAGTCGCAACGATTCTGGAGGGTCACAGGTCAGCAAGCACACGCATTGCGTCACGTGCATGTGCATAATGCGTGCCAGGCAGCGGCATGAGTTTTGCAGCGCAGACGGCCGTCAACGGCGCCATGCTTCCCTGCAGGAAAGCGGTCACGGGGTTGGAGTGGTCCCGGGACGGCCGCAGGCTTGTGTCGGGGTCGCTGGATGGCCGCGTCATCCGTTGGAACGTGGAGCAGGGCACACAGGTCCGTGCGTCACTGTCCCCCCACCGGCATTCAGCACAAATTGGCATGCTGGAGATACCACGCACCTTCTGTCAAATGCTGCGGTTTCGAGATCAGTATCATTGAGGATCGCCAGCGAAACGCCAGCTCAACCTGAAGGTGAGAACAACGCGCGGGGAAGGATGTTTTGGCAAGCATGCGGGACACCTCCAGACGCTCAGGCCACCGCGCCGCAAAGCATCTCCCGATCCCCTGTGTTCGGTCCCGATCCCCTGTTGCGAACACATAATTGTGTGCTCCTGTTGCAGGATGGGAAGGTGGAGCTGCAGGCCATGGTATCGGGCGTCAGCACCGACGAGCGCGCGGAGCACATCTGCGTGGCGTCCCACGTGACGGGGCCGCCGCACATCGTTGATTTTCGGGACGGCAGCGTGCGCCCGCTGCCCAGCGTGGCCGCAGGTGGGATGATGCGGCAACGGTGGATGCTTGGACAGTGCCGAGAGTCAAGGGCCTGGGAGTCAAGAGCCTCGGGGATTTGCAGGCAGGGGCGACAACCAAGGGCTTGAGGTGGGCAGTACCGCCCCGCAGCGGTGTCGCTGCATGATTCTCTCGTGGAGGGACAAATGGAGGGGGCTACGAGCTTTGCCGGCAAGCTGCAGCTGGGGAGCCATCACACTGCTCCCTTCATGGCTGAGGCGTCAAGCGGCATGCGGCCTGTGCCCTACTGGCGCCCTGCTGTGATGCTGCCATGCACTTCGTGGGCTTGAACCCTAAACCCTCATGTTTCCCGCAGATGCGCATGCCTGGTCCAGCTCGGCGACCATGGTGGCGGCAGTCACGCAGTTACTCCATGGAAATTCAAGAATGCACAACGGGTGTTGTCTGTCTCGCAGATGCAAACGCCTGTTCCAGCTCGGCTGTCATGGTGGCGGCGGTCGCGTGCAGCAGTTTAAACGGCGACTCATAGCAGAAGTCGCCAAGCTGGCGGCCATGGTGGCAACGGCCTTTCACACGTAGCGATTTGGGAAAGCGGCGAGTCGACACAAAACAACGTTGCATAACAAACAAACTATGTGTGTCCGTCAGATGCGGACGCGAGGTCCAGCTCGGCGACCATGGTGGCGGCGGTCACCCGCAGCGGCGAGGAGGTGTTTGTGGGGCAGGGGCGAGGCATCATTCTGGTGGTGGACACCGCCACGTGCCGAATATCAGATGTCATCAGGGTATGCCCCGGTGGTGCCTGTAACAACACTCTGAGTTGCAGTTGACATGGCGAGCTCCATATGCCAGCGTCATCTGGGTGCCTCGCCCCATGCCGGGGCTTGACGCGACTCTGACTGCGGAGCATCACCTTGGCAGTGGCGAAAAAACGCAGCGGTCATGCAATGCATCGATATGGTTTTACAACCACCGGGGCGGGGTGCACACGAAGGCTCCGGATCGACTTGATGTTATTCAGTTTGAGGACCTTGTACCCGTCCCCTTGCGGCACATCCTGGTGTATATTACGGACGGTTCTACGATTGTAGGATGGCTGTCTGCCTGCAAAGCGCACATTCTCAATCTCAGGCAGCTTTTTAGGGTTTAGGGTTTCATCTGATATTCAGGGTTTGCGAGAATAATGCAGGTGCGTCGCTTCTCAAGTGCCCTTCTTCTGTTGGGTCTTCAAGCTGACACTGAAGCGCGACGGCACGCTGCTGCTGGCGCACAAACATCAATGAATGAAGCCAACACCATTTTTCGTGAATGCACAGGTGCCGGGAGCGCCGCGCATACTGGGGCTGACGCTGAACCGCAAGGGCACGCTGCTGCTGGCGCTGTGCAATGACCGCGTTATCCGCCTCTATGAGGTGGCCATTTAAACATTGCTTTCTCTATGATCCCGCTGTTGTACCCCTCTGGCTGACCAGCCAGCAGAAATTGCTTGGAGGCAGTCATGAACGAATGCAATGCCTCTGGGTGAAACCATGGACATTCATGAATGACCATGAGCGAGTGAAAATGATGAAAGACACATCATAGATTGTGGGCCACGAGGGCATACTGCCAGCTAGTAATTGCTTGCTGACTGGAGTGTGGCCTCACTGCAGGTGGTTGCGGACCGCGGGCAGCCGCACCTGTACTCGGCAGACGCCGTGCGCACCACCATCGCCAACTCGCGGGTGCGTGTCGGGCCTGTCACCATTCTATTGCCTCCTTCTGGCCTGTGGCTGGCTGGGTTATGCAAGGCCATGGGCTCTTAGGCAAGGCGTGGCGCCAGCAAGCGGAGGCTGCTTCTGCACCTGTGCGAACATCTGTCAGGCGTGAATCGCCGCCCACTGGCGGCTGCGCAAGCAGCTATCTGACCCCAACTGAGCCGCTGCGCCTGCAGGGCAACAAGGGTGGGTCGCTGCTGTCCATGGACGACGGGCCGCCGCCGGCGCTGCGGCCGCTGCGCGAATTCGCAAACGCGGTGGAGCGCACCGGCTGGCGCGCCGCCGCCTTCACGCCGGACTCCGAGCACGTCATCGGTGCGGCGGGGGCACCATCCGGCGCCGCCGCCAGCTCCTCAGGTGCAGAAAAGTCATCTCTCTATGTTCCGATTCAAAGCTGAACATGTCATTGGTGCCACAGGGCCGCACTCCGGCGCTGCCGCCAGCCTCGTCAGGTGCAACATACGGCTTTCAGCCCTGTCAAAAGGGTCAAAAGGGTCGGGCACAGACAGATTGCGTCAGAAAGGGCCTCGGAAGCCACGAGACACTGCTCGCAGGCCACTTCCTGTACATCTGGGCGGCGTTCTCGGGGCGGCTGGAAAAGGTGCTGGAGGCGCGGGCCTCCTCCGCGGCGCTGGCTCTGGCGGCGCACCCACAGCGCCACCTGCTCGCGGCCGCCACCGCAATTGGCCAGGTGGTAAACGTTGGATAGAAGAGGACACCTGACTTCTGGATGCTTCATAGACAGCGCTGGTGCTGCGGCGCACCCGCAGCGCCACCTGCTCGCGGCCGCCACCGCAGTTGCCCGGTGAGATGCATTGGGAAACAGAAAAGGATGAAAGTCTGGGTGCTATGGGAAACAGTGCTGGGTGCTGGCAGCGCACTGGCGGCGGCACCTGCAGGCCGGCACCACCGCGGCCCGCCGGGTGTGCTGGTCCAGCTCGGACGCGTCGGGAGTCGCAACTGAGTGACTCGCGACCGAGTGGCTCGGAAACTGCTGCATGAGTCGTTGCACAGCAAGGAATGCAAAGGTATCACTGGCGCATGTGTGCCGGCCGCAGATCTTCACCTGGTCCTCATCATATGTTGTTTTGCTCAAACCAGTCTCATCATTCCTGCAGATCTTCGTCTGGTCGAAGGAGTACCAGGAGAATTGGAGCGCCTTCGCCCCCGACTTCAAGGTGCGCACGCATCAGAAACCAAAACTTGTACACAATGACCGCATCACGATCGCCTCGGTCAAACTTTTTGGTGTCGCTGTCGTGTTGCAACACGCACAGCGCAGCCCCTCGCGCAGTGCGTCGCAACCCAGAGCGTTCCACAGCGGGAGCATGCCCCCTGCTCACATGTGACAGCAGTCCTCACGGCGTGAGTGACGCCATGCACAGGAGCTGGAGACCAACGAGGAGTATGTGGAGCGGGAGGACGAGTTTGACGTCAACGAGCGGCCCGCCAGCCCCGCCGCCGACGAGTGCGCCTCTCGGAACTCGCAAACGCAGTAATGAAGCTGACGGGAGTTGGTTCACCCGTAAGGACGAGCTTGACTGTCAACGAGCGGCCCGCCAGCCCCGTCGCCGAGGAGTGCGCCCCTCCCATCCTTGAGCAAAATGGAAGATTACAGCCCTTGTGGGCCCCTTTGCGGCAAGGACGACTGCTGAGGCCCACAAGCGGCGCGCCAGCACCGCCGCCGCCGACGAGTGCGCACATGATCCACACGTTGTCGTCATGCTTCAATGCTTTTGGCTCGTGCGCGACTGTGCGGCCAAACGGATCCTGACATGCACGCATGCTAGACTGCGCCGGACGGCGCTGCCTCTGTGTCACTTTTGTATTTATTGCGGTGGTTATCTATGCGGCTGGCGATAATGCAAGCGAGAAAGAAATGGATATTGCGGAGAACCCGAGCTCGGTGGCTTCATGTCGTGAGGTTGTAGTTCTTCAGTTTCATGCGACAGTGATGACATCCTATCTGTTGCAGCAGAGGCGAGGCAAGCGAGGTTGACATCATCGCCGTGGAACCTACATTTGCGCTCCAGATTCCCGCTCCATAAAAACACTATTCTTGAACACATGCAGCGGCGGCGAGGCGAGCGAGACGGAGGTGGACATCCTGGCGCTCGACCCGGAGCTCTGTGGCTTCAGCAGCGACGAGGATGGCGGCAGCGGCGGCGGCGGCGGTGGCCCGCCGCTGACGCATCTCCCCGTCGTCATCCGACCGCAGGCGGTGCCTGCTGCGGCGGCGCCGACGGCAACGGCGCAGCCACCAGCTCTCACCAGGTCCGCGCAAGGGCAGTCTTCGTTGCGACGTCAGCAACGGATGATGACGGGGGGGCAAGCATCGGGAGCGGGCGCAACTTGCCCATTGCTTGGCGTCAGAACCGCCGCCCTCAAAGCCTCGTTTGCCGATTTTCCCCTGTTATCCAACTTCTCTATTCGCCCATGCTCGATCCCCTCTGGCTGTGCAGCAGCAGGAAGGATGCGGAGCAGCCGGCGAGCTGCGCAGAGGCCGGCGGCAGCCGGGAGCCGCTCGAGCGCGGCGGCAGGCAGCCGGCTGGCGAGGCGGACGTCGGTGAGCGGGCGTGCGCTTGCAGGCAGCATGCGGGCCTGCGCTTCATTGCTGCATGGTGACGTGCAGTGAAGCTGTATTGGGGCCCACGAAGCAGCTTTGAAAACGCTGCGAGATGCCTTGTCCTGACAGTCGTCGGTGCCGAGCCGCTTGCGAAATGCAACGTCATTACAGCACCCTGCAGCAGGGACCCATCTTGCGGCAGGGACTCAGTGCTCTGGTGCTGCGTGCGCAGGGGAAAAGCGGGGCAAGTCGATGGAGGATACGGAGTCTGACGAAAGCGCAAAGCTGCAGAGGCAACTGTCAAGTGCTGACCCCTGAGAGGCAGAATTCGCCCAAGTTCTGCAGGATGGGTTTGGTTCTCGTTGCAAGACGCATGCGATTCCGTAAAGACAAGCCACATAGGACAGACTCATGTTCAGGGTTCAGTTGAAACGAAGCCTAAACGGGGACACTTGCAGTTTGCAACTTGTCTTTTCGACCTCGAGTCGTGGCAGGAACTCCTCGACGAAGTTTGAACTGTCCGCTGAGTCCACCAGCCAGTAGAGACAAGGCAAACGGTGCTTTCTTCGTCCAGCCGCCTTGCCGCTCCCTCCATTAGCCTTTCCTCCCACAGCCAGCCCCTTCACAACTGATATGCTTCCCCTCGCTGCAGCAATCGGCAAAGCCAGCGTCCCCGCCGGTTTGCGGCCCTCTGCTCCATTTCCTCGCAATTGTGCACATCTTCGCTCGCGCGGAGCGGCTCTGCTCTAGTATTTCGTGCCGCGCAGCAACCGCGCCCGGCCGTGGCGCCGCCAGTACGCCTAGTACGGTTTGCCCCGCAGTCGGCGCTTCCACTCCTCCGTGTCCACTTCCTCCAGCTCTTCATCCTCGGCGCTTGCCAAATTTGGTCGCGGCGGCCGCGTCAGCGCCTCCGGCTCAAATTTGGGCCGAGTCGCGTCCCAGATCTGGCCCTGCAGCATCATCGCAAGGGCGAATATCAGAGACTTACAGGGTTTAGCGACATGTGGCGTCCGCGTCAGCGCTCTGGCTCGACCTTGGGCCGGGCTTCCCAGATCTGGCCCTGCAGCATCGCAAGGGGAGAGAATGCGGAGTTTCATGGGGATTGGCACCATTAACAAGGGCAGCCGTTGCCGCGTCAGCGCCTTTGGCTTTGAATTTCGGTTGGGTGGCGTCCCAGATCTGGCCCTGCGGCCGTTGCAAATGTGCTTTGGACGCGGTTGTCTGGCGCAGCGGAAATCCCATCAGAATGTCGGCACAGACCATTGCTGCGGCGCCGCTGGCAACGCCCTCGCGGCCTCCAGTGCTACAAACTGGACGGTGGTTTGGGCTCGAGTGCCCGGAGACTCTCAGGTTCATCTGCAAAGGCTCCCTCGAATATGAATCTCAAAGAGGACGTCTTGACAGGGAAACGGACACAGGATTTAAAAAGGAAAAATTCGGAAGTCCACCGCTTGCCCATCGTGTAGGTAAGCAGCCGCCGAGTACGACTAGATTTCAGATCCAGAACGGAATTTCAAGAATCGAAAACGCACCAGCTGGCTGGCGTTGTAAGTGAGGAAGCCGCTGAGAAGGGCGCTGGCCTGCAGACCATTGAGCGGCTGTGGCAATGAGCAACAAGAGGAATCGAATACTCACGAACTGGCCGGCCTTGTAGGTCAGGAAGCCGCCGAGGAGGGCGCTGGCCTGCAGACCGTTCAACGGCTCGGGCGCGAGTGAACTGTATGCCGCCGCCGCCCCGACGAGCGCCACCAGAACCAGCAGCCGCGGCCGCAGCGCCGCCCGGTAGGCGGCTACAATCTTCTTCGCGGAGCTGTTGAAGAACACTGTCGTCACGTGTGAAAAGGAAAAGAGCAACCGGAGGCGGCCAGTGCCGCCGGCGCCGGCAGCCGCAGCACTGTCCTGTGGGCGGCGCTTGCATGGGTGGCGCCGCACCCTGTTGTGGGGTTAAAGCTGTTGTAGGCGATGCATGTCGGAGCCAGGGGCCAGCGCCGCGCTCGGCTTTGCGGGTTTCAGGTTGTGTAGGATGGCAAACTCTTGTCGAAGCCAACCTCTTGTCTGCAACCAGAGTGTCGGAGCCGGGGGGCGGCGCCACGCACGGTGTAGAGCGCGCGCAGCAGACGGCACCCAAGGGCTGTGCCCGCGCAGGAAGAGCGCCCCCCTGATGCGATTGGAGCGAAGGGGGGCGGTGGCAAAATCCGCGGGCATGTGCTTGACATCATGCACACCGTTCGGATCGACACCTGACCTGTCCTGCACTATTCGAAAGGCTGCGGCTGCCAGGTGCTGTGTAACGGTTCAAAGAAGCGAGCAATCTCATGAAGGTCAATAAAAATTACATGCCTGAGGGCGGCGAGCTCCAGGCTGGAATCCTCCTGCATGAGGAAGGCGGCAGCGGTTGCATCGTCCTGCCCGAAAGCGTCGACGTCCCGCATCAGCAGCTGCAGGTAGGCGTAGCCAAAGGCGCTGCCCAGCGCTGTGCAGACGGCCACCTGAAAATAACAAAATCAGTGTGAGACTCTGTGCACTGAACTGCTCATCAGCGGCCGCAAATGAGCGCAGTCCCAGGCGCTGCCCAGCGCTGTGCAGACGGCCACCTGAGGGGAATGCACAAGCAAAGGTACAGTGAACCATAGAACATCTACTCAAGCGCCATCGCTCGAGTCAGCAGCAACTGCAGGTGATTGCAGCCACGGCACAGCCCTGCGCCGGGTAAAACAAGCGACCTGCGGAAAGGGTCAGACGCCTCGTTGTCTGGAAGGGACCTCCAGCAGAATCCTTGTCGCAGCGACTGCGCATGCTCGCAGTGGCGTGACGGCATATAGCCGGAAGGTCGCCCAAGGTGAATTGCATCCCACGCACTGTGCGATGCCAGGAACTCAACGTGAGCGTTATCCAATGGAGCCATCATCAATTGACTGTCGGATGCAGGCGGCAGCAGGCGCGCACGTCGCTGGTCGACGTGAGCAAAATGTATCCGCTGACGAAGGCGGCAAAGCGGCGGGTCGTGCGGTTCATGTCCTCCTTGAGCCGCCCATACTGCTCCATGTCGTTTTGTTCGCCTGCCATGTAGTTTTCGTAGTTTCCTTCGTTCCCCGCTGCGTAGTTCCCTTCGTTCCCCGCCTGCCAATCGGCCTGCCGCGCCGCCGCTGGCTGCGCATCTTGCAGGGGCCTGTCGACACGGCAGTCACCCTATCAACACCCCATGCGCGCCCTTGGCCCATATCAAACAAGTTGATGGCTTCAGAGTGTACAGGCATGGGCGTGCTCTACCGTCAGCTATCGAGTAGGCTGTGTCATGAGAGGAACACGAAGGATTGAGGCCAAGTTGAAAGACGGGTGCGCACCTTTCCGCGGCCTGGCAGCAGCAGGTTTGCAGCGGCCGCCTGGCAGCGCTCTGCAGGGTGCACCGCTGTCGCAGTGCCGGCGCCAGGCCCGCCACCGGGCTGGCGATGGCGGCACACAGCTGGGCGTCGGAACGCAGAGTCCTGCAGTGGAACGCAAAAGCATGAGGGTACGGCATCATGCGCCCTCTAAGAAAAAGTCCGCTCGTTGCACAGGTGTTCAGATGGGCAGCAACACAGCATGTGATCTACCCGCACCTGCAGTGCTGCATGCCGCGCTGCATGATGGATGTCGTCTGTGTCGTGTATTGCCGCGCCGCCAGGAGCTTGAAGGCAGCTCAGTCGCTCGCCGCAGGGCCGCAGAATACCGCTGTGTGCGGCACTGAGCTCTTGCTAATGACCAACTAGATGCGGATAGCTGAACACGCAATCGGATCCAGACCTGCAGGTTTCTGTGGGTGGCTGAAAAGTGCAGCAATCCCTCACACACGAAAGTCCCAAAGGACAGGCCAAAAGGTACTGAGACCGAGGCAAGGTCAGCGAAGCGCTTCAGCACTGTCTTGCCCGATCGAACTCGGCGATGGAACGTATTGGAAACAGCCAGGATTTGGCCGGCAAGTCGGGGCAGCCTTTTGGAGACGATTGGAGACGTATACCACGTGTTCCACGGGAGATATGACGTGTGCAGCATGATAACCAGTTCTCGATCCGCCCGCAGCCAACCTCCCACTGTCGCATTTGCAATCACAACGTGATTCGGCTTTTCGGAGATTGAACTGGGACAGCCCAGCATCATCAGAGAAGCCCAGCATCATCAGAGCATAGACTTGCGCATCGAATTTTGCATTGCATATACCCCACAGCGCGACAGGACACTTGTCCCGGCAGATACAAACAGTAGACCAGGCAGTTGTTTGTCAGAATACCTAGTTCAAAGTTTTGTATATCTCCGTTGGTTCCAGTGTGCACCTGCGATTTTCTCATATCCAGCCGGCGGCGCTCGAGGTGCACCGATGCAGCTCTGATCTAGCCTGGAAGCCGGGAGCTGAAAACCTGTGCGAAAACACTCTTCATGGTCGCGAGGCTGCACTCGCTGATGGCGGGGCCCCAGGCGGGTGCGGCGGCCCTGCACCAGACGGCCAGCCGCCACGCCGGCAGCCTCACCAGCGCCGCCACCCTCGCCAGCGCAGCGGCGCTCGCCCTGCTCGCCAGGCACCGGCGAAATCGGCCGTATGCCAGTGCAGCGCGGCCTAAACGGTGAGCCAGCTGCACCTAACAGTCCACCTATGACGTGTGTCGTGCGCTCAGAGCACACGTCAGTGCATTGGCACAGCTATGCGTTTCTGCACTCCGACCAAGTGTCAATTGACGGAGGAGGCAACACTATGTGACTCATGTTGATGATAGAATTCGCGTTTCGTTGTTGCAGGTTTCTCCACCCCCTGGCGGTGCACGCCATCAGCGGCGCGGTCGGCGAGGTCTGCCAGACGGCCTGCCTGTACCCGCTGAACACCATCGCGGTGCGTCTAGATGAGCACACACAGCATGGTGCTGCATGTGCCGCAATCCATGCGCATTGCGTACCTTCTGGCAGCATGTGCAGCTGTCGTGCCAGGTCCCTGGCGGCACGTCGTGTCTGAGAGTTTCGCATCCGGACTGCCACCTCACCGCCATCTTCAACCTCCCTCAACGCGCGCTCTTGTAGGTAAAGTGCCAGGCACATGGCACATCGACGCGCGCGGTGCTGCGGGAGCTGCGGGGGCTGGGCAGCAAGCGCGCGGGGATGGCGTCCCTGTATAGGTAATTGTCTGGTTGTGGGGTTTTGAGCTTGGTTTGATCCCTTTTTGGCCGCATGTCACGCCTGCTGGGAGTCTACTATGGGCCAGGGCCTGTCTGGGCATGGATGTGATTTCATACGTGCTTGCACAGGGGCTTAGGACCTTCGGCGCTCGCCGCGGCGCTGATCGGCGCAGCATACCTTAGCGCTTTCCACCTGTTCAGGTGCATCCAGCCCCAGAAAAGCTAAACCCTGATGCACTGTCATGCAAGGGCATGCACGGCTGTGCACTCAGCTCCTTCCAGCGACTCAACGGTTTAGTCGCATTGGTGCGTTGCATCTGCTGCATCTGACATGCCGTGCAAAGCCATGCAGAAAACGACAGCTGACACAGACGATAGCTGCACATATCCTCATGGGTGGACGCCATTTCTTGGACATGGCGTGAGATCAGCCCTGTGCTCAATGGCGTCCGACCCTCTCTCTGCAGTGAACAGCTGGTGTCGCTAAGCAACAAGGTCTCAGCCGCGCGGCAGCGACGCAGAAGCAGCGGCAGCGGATGGGGTGGCGACAGCCCGCTGCAGCTGAGCGGCGGCGGCGGCAGTGGCAGGGCCGCGCCGGCAGCGGTGCCAATGAGTGCCACGCCGCAGCTGTCGGCCATTAATTCAGGGCAGCAGGCGGTGGGCGCGGCAGCGTTGCTGCAGGGTGGCGCCAGGCCAAAGAACGCCGGTCGGCAGCGGGCGCCCTGGCAGCGGCATCAGGCAGCAAACCTCACGTCAGAGGTTGCCGCCGAGTGCACCGGCGGCGGCGGCAGCGGCCGCTCCGGCAGTGGCGATCTGGACGCTGCGTGTCACAGCCGGCAGGCGTTGCAGCAGCCCAGCGGCCCTGACATCAGCGTCAGCGATGTGCAGTCCGCCGGCGGCGGCGGTGGCGCGCACACTGCAGCGGAGACGGCAGCGGCGTTTCTGTCTTCAATCACGACAGCCTTCATCGAGGGCCCGGTCGAGCTCTTCCGGCACCGAGAGCAGGCGAGCTTCTATTTCGATGTGCAGTTTCCGCTCCCTTGCATGCTGGAGGCACGATGGCATTTAAGCTGGGGACTGCGTTTTGAGTCATCCTTGAAAGTCAAAAGGAGTCAAATGACGGCATCCGAGTCGGCGCATGCCTTGACAGCAGCATTGAGGTGTGCACGAGGTGTCAGCGTCTCATCCGATTGGACTGATCTGACTCGTACTTCTGTCCTCAACCTCATGTGTGCGAATCGAGGCGTTGGCCAGGCAGCCATGTTGGGATGAAACAACTGCAGAAAGCATCTTAAGCAGAATGTTGCATCTGAAGCGTCAGGTTTCTTGCAGGCTGGCACCTGCGGGCTAGGCGTCGGCCGCGGTATGGCGGCCGCCTTCAGCGCCGGCGGCTTTGGCAGCGTCTTTGGCGGCTACACTGCCTTTCTAATCAAGACGGTAATCTATTTCTATGTTGTGTGCTAGCCATCGACTCGTGCGGCTCGTCTCTGTCGACTCCAATGTCTGCATGGTGAAGATGGTGTCCACCTTCTGCAAGGCCTGTGCACGATCACTCCTAAACCCTAAACGCATGCCTTGTTTCATTTCTGAAGGTGCCACACGAGGTGGCGGAGCTTATCACCTACAGCCGGCTGTCGGCGGCGCGCGGCGGCGCTGCCCTCTTTTGTCTTCTTAAATGAAAGTCGCTTCATATATCTTGCAGGTGCCACACGATGTGGCGGAGCTGATCACCTACAGCCGGCTGTCGGCAGCGCGCGGCGGCGCCCCGGCGGCGGCGGGCGCGGCGGCGGCGCCGCTGCGCGCGCTGCAGCAGCTGCCAGAAGAGGCCGCAGACGCGCTCATCGGTGAGGGATGCTGCTCCAGTCTGGGGGTGAAACTGCTGCTGCAGTCTGAGGCTGACATTGAGCCAGAATTCTTAGCCCTGAGTCGGTCCTGGATTCCTGTTCCATGTACCTAACATGCAATACCTTGTTTGCATACAAGGCGCCGAGGCGGGAGCGGCGTGGGGACCCGAAGTGACACTCTGCTGATTTGAATTCTAATGTTCCGTCCTACGTGCTCAATCTACAGGCGCCACAGCAGGGGCGGCGTCGGTGCTCGTGTCCATGCCGCTGGAATGCATAAAGACGATCATCGACACGCGCGGCGGCGAGGTGGCGCGGGGACTAGGCGCCTACGCCCAGTTCTGGCGCGTCGGCCGCGAGACAGCGGCGCGCGACGGACTCGGCTCCCTGTTCCGCGGTCTGACGCCCAAAATGGTGCATCTCCGTACTACTTGTTGAATCTGAATCGAAAGAGTATTGATTAGCAATCCGTTCGAAAATTCTGGTGCATGGGCCGCGAGATGGCGGCGCGCAACGGACTTGGCTCTTTGTTCCGCGGCCTGACGCCAGTGGTGTGTCTTTCACACCCTGCGGTCGTTGAAACTAAAAGTAAAGTGTGTTGACCTCTAAACAACCTCACTCCTGTCGCACATGGGGGGAGAGGTCCGATACTTTGGTTTGCACGCCCCCAAGATGCACAACCAAGTGTCGGGGCTGCCTCGTCTCTGCAATTTGTCCATTCCGCAATCTGTTGTCGTCACAGGCGGAGACGGTGCCTGGCTGCATGGTATACTGGCTGGCAGTGGAGACCTGCCGCCGGGCGCTGGCGCCTTACGAAATCCAGGCTGCGCCAGCGACTGCCTGACAGCGCTCCCCGATTGAACAGCTCTTGGGCACCTGCGGCTGCTTGGCGTTTTTGGCGCCCTGCGGAAGTTCAGGCCGCGGCGCCGTGGCGGCCTGACATAGGTCTCAAATGGGGCGGTCATTGGAAGCCTGCAGCGGCATGTCGGTTCTTGACGCCACACGGATTTCAGGCTGCAGCCGCCGCTGGCGCCAGCGGCGGCCGGACGTCAGTTTAGACAAGACAGGTGGCTTTTGGGCGCCTGCCATGTGCGCACGCGTGACAGGTTCTTGAGGATTGGAGTGCGATGTTGGTCTGTCAGTCTTGGCACAGTTTTGGGCCTACTAAGGAGGCGGGGCACATAATTTTTTGCCAGCGGGGTTCCGCATGCGGCTCTGATGACACCTTTGGAGTCTGAATTGAGTCTGAACTGAGACTGCGCAGCAGCACTGACAACTACGGAGAATTTGTTTGCCCCTCGAACTGTGGACCTAGCACTGGGCGTTGCGTCTCTGACACTCCAGCTCTGTGTAGTGTACCTCGGGAACGTGCAGAAGCTTGGGATCAAATGCCGTCTTTATATCTCCAGCGGCAAATCCACACGTATACTGAATTTCACGCAACCATGTCTGCTGGAACGCACACCTCAACCACCAGGCTGACTTGACCGTGGAGGTCGGGGGAAGGGCTGCCGCAAACTGCGTACAGCTCAAATGAAAGCAACGAATCACCGCACTCAGTAACCCTCATCATCCGCCAGTTCCGCCGATTCCTTTGCAAGTCTGCTGATTTCCCATTTCTCTCGTACCTCACGACTCCTCAAAACTGACTATGGAACTGACAAAGGTGATGGACAGAGCTACAATCATGACCACCGACAGCACGATCGGCAGCACCCGGTTGTCGTACGGGCCGTCCATCTTGTTCCTGCAGGTAACAAGGAGTTGACATGAATGTCTGGTGCGTGGGGGCTGCAGGGTGTGGAGCCCGGCACTCCGCCTGACGCTCTGCCGCTGAAGCCATTGGCAGCAGACACTGCACGGCAATTTGGATCATGAGGGGTTTGGGACCACAGATTTTGATCTTGACATGCGCGGCAGCACGACAGCCAAGGGGGGCGACAAACGAGGCAGAGAAAATCAGAGAAAGAGACGCACAGCAGCATCTCGCCGCGCAGCTTGAAGTGGATGGCGGAGTAGATGGCCATGCCGATCGCAGCGGCCATCATGCACAGCGCCAGCAGCCGCACCACGATGGCTCGGTGCGTGTAGTCGCTGCCCCAGTGCTTGTGCCCGTGCCCCGCCACGCCTGCGCGGGTGCCATCCTCTCGATCGATTCGGCACTTCAGATGGTTGGCGTTTCAGTCGGCTGCTTTCAGGTACAAGAGCGCATGAGCAAGAGGATGGGGAATCTGGCAGCGGCTGTGCAGCAGGGCGTGGAGATTGCTGTGGAAACTGCTCTGCGTCGGCCCGTGATCAGGCTGTGCTGAGGTCAGCATGCCACAGCCGTGGTGACGGCGCCGCGCCACGACTTAGCATGCTGGTGCGCGGAAGGCTCACTGGGTGGTGCTGCAGCACTTACCTAACAACGCCGCCGAGATGCTGCCGATGGTGACGGACATGTTCATCCAGTGCAGAAATGTGCGCTCATTGGCTGCGTCACACAAAAAGGCATGTCGTCAGCGCCTGGGTTCTGCAGGTTCTGCACCTTGCGCTATGACAAGCAGTCCCCGCGAATGTTCAGCGCTGCGGCTCAGAACCAACGGAATAGATGGCTCCAGCAGCAATATGGATGCCAGCCCTACCGAAGAAGGCTTTGGCCTCAGTTCGCCTGAGTGTCGCCATGGCTGTGGGCTGCTGCGATCACTGAAATGAGCGCGCTGGGCGCTACAGCAGCGCCCTTTAAGACAGCAAGCGCGTGTGAGCTGCAGCTCGTGCACGCACTGTTGCAATTCGGGCCCTGAATACCTCGCGCCGCAGCGACTTGCAAAGGAATGCGCTTGATTAAGATGACACAGGTGACAGCTGGGAAGGGCTGGGAGGAAGGGAGTTCTGTGCTGCGGCGCATTGGCAATATTCCATCTGGCACCCATGAGATGAGTCATTTAAGGCTGAAGTTTTGGGGTTCAGCACTTGAAATTTACGGCGGGGCAAGTCTCTTGATCACTGTCCCCACACATGCGGAAACGCAAGCTTTGGTCAGGGTGTCGCAGAGCCGATTGATGTTTCAAGTCTCTTGATGATGGCCTGGCAGACATTAAAGTCGGATTACACGACTCTGCATGAGGCACGGTGATTTACGTTTTCGCTTGTGTGAGGACAGTGACTCTTCGTGACGCCAAGAAAATTGCTGAATTGCAGCCGGCGAAGGGCAGAATCTCTGGCATATGGCAATCGAATAGATTACGTTTGGCGTCTTCCGCATCGCAAAGCAATTTCATGAGAGCAATGCGCTCTTGGCAATCGGCTGCGACCCCTCAACGATGGCTGAATGGCATCGATATCAGAATGATCTCACGATCATGCAGCTGCGCTCCGTTGCTGCAGCTCCTCAACCGGCGGCCTGAGTGGCAGCTGCCCTCTGGGCCGCGCCGACGCGGGTGCTGGTGAGCGCTGTCAAACTTGACCGACGCGCGTTTGCAAATTGCGTTTCAAACTCGCCCAGATTGAGGAAATTGGCCCCCGACTGGGGCGACCGAATGACGGTCACACGCTGCTCGCCTGCGAACGAGGCAACACACGGATGATTCCTCCGCTCGCAGCTTTCCGCACGATAACAGCAGAGCTCTGCTACAAGGACTAGCATGCTGCTCTCTGTGTCACAGAGCGATAGAATGAGGTTGAGGGACGGCAAGAGGCGACAGTACTCCTTTCAAGAAGGGATAGAGGGAGCCTTTGCCTGTGGCCGCCACGTCGTCGTCGCCGGAAAACTGCGACGAGCGTGCAATGAGATGCAGGATGGCCGGCGGCAGCGGCGCAGCTCTGCCATCGTTATCGCCCAGTTGCTGCGGCCCCTGCTGCCGCTGCCCTTGTTGCTGCCGCCGCTGCTGCTCCTGCCGCAAATGCTGCCGCCAGGGCACCAGCCCAGTACGATCCACTACCCCGCCGTCCTTGAAGGGCCCCTGTGCCTGGCTGCCTGCGATTGTGGCATACACATGTGGATGGTCCAAAGGTCGCGTAGATGCTAACACATATTCCGTGCACTTGTTCAGCAGGACCTCTTGTATGCGTGGTTGGCCTCTGCATCCAATGTCCTGGACAGTGCAGCACTGCAGGCGGCTTGGCAGTGACATGAAAAGGAGTTGTGAGGCAAGTGCGAGACCATGAGACGATCTGCTCACCTGGCACTGACACTGGAGTGAAGATGCATGGGATGGCGGCGGATGCCGCGACCGCCTCCGGCAGCGGCCCACTGCTGATGCAGCGGTGCTGCCCCTCCCGGTCCACCACGCCCACCTGCAGGGTGCGCCTCCCAGCCTCAAAATCTGACATTTGATCCTCGGGATGACCACGTCGCCCGCAATCTGGATTATATCACCTCCAGGATATCCAGCTCGCCGATGCAGCACTGTGTGGACGTGCAGAGCCCGAGACATGCCACAGACACCCTTTTCACCGGGGTCCTCTTGAAAGTGGCGCCGCTCACCGCAAAGGGGCGCTGCAGGTCCTCAAACGTGGGCGGCAGCACGTCCCGCAGCCGGGCGATGACGCCTGCCAGCGTCAGCGCGCCCTCCCACGGACGGCAGCTGGGCCGCAGTAGCCGAATCGGCGGCACACGCGACAGCTCCGCCGCCACCTGGGCAATTACATCCAGAAAGCCCTTTTGAGTGTGTAATCCGCAGCGTCAGCGCGGCCTCCCACGGCCGGCAGCTCGGCCGCAGCAGCCAGATCGGCGGCACCCTGGACAACTGTGCAGCCACCTGCACAGAGAATCCAGAATGTGTTGTCGTCTGCAGAGGCATCTTTGCACTGAGCTACAACGTAGGCAGAGTGAACTGCAGGCCGGACAGATATTGTGCCCCTCGCCGCTCCAGCAGGAAGAGCAAAGCAACTCGTCTTCACCTCCAAAGCACTGTATCATACTACAATATCGTTTCTACCTCCAGGGGCGTGTAGCCAGCACAGTACAGGCTTCCCGAGAGCGCGCCGCTGGACGTCCCCATGACGCCGCGCACCGAAATGCCCGCCTCCGCCACCGCCTCCAGGAACCCGGCGTGGTACGCAAACGCCAGGAAGCCGCTGGAAAGCACCAGGTCGCACCCGTCGACCTGGTCTGGTAGAAATATAAATCCCGAATCACGTTGTGCCGTGCCGCCAATCGCTACGGCAGAATGCTGTCGTGCGCGAGCCAATCGAGTTTGTCGTGAACAAGTTGCCAGGTGCTGTCCCATCAAACGACTTCACGACTGGAGGATGTGTCTTACAGACCTGGTGTGGCTAGTGGCAAGCCCGTCGATCTGCTGCTGAGCACATGTGAGCGCCGCCGCGCTGTACTATGTGCATTCGACGTATGGCGCAGGTGCGGCTGCCGTAACTGCTGCGATGACCCGTAAGCGTATTTTCGCAGACTGCTGTTCGGTCCAAGCTGCAGGAGTCTCATCACAAAGTGAGGAGAATGGTCGATCCGCACAGCAATCTGGCGATCTGCTGGTCCGAAGTAAGGGTGTCCAAGCTTTACAGAAGTCTGCGAGCGGATCCTGCCTTAATCCACAACTGCAAACAAGACCTACAAGGTCATTTGTGGCGACAAGTGCACATCCGACTTAGGGATATGCCACCAGCCACCTACAAATCTCAGCCACCGAGCGGCGGTGGACACTATATGCATGGTGTGGGAATGGCTCGGGTGGAGGACGGAGCAATTTTCTGTACTGCAAAGTCACCGTGTTGTGGCTACCCCAGTGATTTCGACGCGGCAACTCTCTAATGATGTTGTTCTGAAGCGGCCCGAAAACAGCAGGAGAAATTCCAAAGTTCTGCAACCCCGAGCCCACGCACAGGCCGTTGCGGTTGGGGGATTCTCCCACATCGTTCATTGCTCAAAATCATCAGACCCAAGGATGTGCGGCCGTCAAGACTCGAATCTGCCTCGCGCTGAGACAACAAGTCTGCCCTGCGCTCACGACCGCTTCCGCTTGGCGATCGGCGGCAGCACGGGGCCGAAGGATAGCGAGCCGCCGTTGTCGACGCCGCCAGCATAGGGCGCATGTCCGCCGCCGCCGCCGTTCAAGGCTGCGCCGCCTGATGTGCCTACGGCCTGCTGCCGCTGCGCCGCAATGAACTGCTGATGCTGCTGCAGCTGCTGCTGGTACTGCGCTGGCGGGTATTGCGGCAGCTGCTGCCGCTGCTGCTGCTGCTGCTGCTGCGGCGGCTGTTGCTGCATCTGCTGCTGCATCTGCTGCCACTGCTGCTGTAGTTGCTGCTGCTGCTGCTGGTGCGTCAGCTGCTGCAGCTGCGGCGGCGGCGCATGTTGCTGCGGCGGGTACTGCTGCCGCTGCTGCGCCTGCTGCTGCGGCGGGTACGACGCCTGCCGGCCCGCGAGCCCAGGACCTGGGATGCCGGGAATGCAGGGCAGCGACTGCTGCGGCAGCGTCTGCGAGTAGCCAGGCGCAGTGGAGGGGTCGTGGTGACGCGCCGCCGCCGCCAGCTGGTGCTGCAGGCTGCCGATGCTGCAGCACACATGGACAGGCCGTCACACATTGCTGAAGAAATGATGATTGGACCAGGACATTCAGAATACAAGCGTCAGGAATAACACGACTTGGGAGCAAGTCTTCAGCCATTCCCACACGGCAGGCGTTGCTTGCTACTTTGAACTCGCACCCTACATAAACCAGGCGGTTTTCCAACGACCCCGCACCTGCTGTTGGGCGGACCAGCGTGCAGCAGCGGCGGCTGCTGCTGCTGTGGCTGCGCCGCCAGCAGCTGCCCGGCGCCCACAGGCGACGGCGCACCCTGCGCCGCAGCCGCCGCTGGCGCATGCATTGGCGGCGGCAGTGCGCGCGGCGAGGCATGCCCTGGCGCCAGCCGCGCCTGCTGGAACCAGGGGTAACATGGGGTCACAGATCAAAGGTATCACAAAAGGAAGAAACAAAACAGGTGTCCGCCGCACTGTGCGCCCAAGAAGCCATGCCATGCCATGCCATGCATGGAGATTAGCCATGGCTTGGTAGGCCATGGCTTGGTAGACGCGCCGTGTCCCAGAGCGGCAATCTGGTACAGCTTTAAGAACCTAAGAGTCATGATCCGACCGAGCATCGCTTGCCTGCTTGGCAGCGGGCGGAGGCGCCGAGTCGGTCACGCCAAGCGCCTTGCGCCGCAGGCAGGAGCGCGGCGCAGAGATGGTGCCGCACCTGCCCTTGCGCTGGACGACGCACACCGCGCACCGCCCTGCGGGTGCACACCCCAATGCCTTCTATGTCTTTGGACGGCCTGATCATGTGTTCAATCAAGTGCATCAATGAGCCCCGTGCAGGCGCAGCTGATGAGGCAGTGCTGGAGGCCTGCTGGAGGTCCAGCTGGTGGCTGCATGAGCGTGTGCAGCAGCACTTCCTGCATGGCGCCCGCATCGGATAATTTTGGGGTTGCCAAGGGGCGCACCTGGCCGGAAGCGCGACTGCCCAATGGTGCCGCCCAGCTTGACATCAGGGTTGCCGCTGTCGTCATCGCCGTCCTCGGCGCCGCCAGAGTCCGCCCCCGCCACCGGGCCGGGGGACCGGAAGTAGTCGGGGCTGCCATAGTCATCCTGGAGCTTCACCATGGTCTGACCTGCGGGCAAGCATCACACACGATCGTCAGATGGTGCATGTCCCGCAGCATGTCAGGGCGGCGTTCTGTGCAGAGATGTGGGTGATCTGGAGTGTACACATGTTGCAGCATGCGAATCTGCTGTTCCGTGTTGACGTGAACGTTTCTGGTTGGCAGCACACCCGGGCGCACGGCAGCAGAAGCGCACACAAAGCAGTAGCCGAAAGGCTGCCGCTGCAGGAGCTCCAAAGCTTCGACCTATGCAAATGTATCATGTTCGTCTGCAGAGTGTGCCATCCGGGGTGTAGGGTTCAAACCCTAAACCCTAAACCCATCCTTACCTGCTGGCGCAGCGGGGCTGACCGCCGGCGCCGCATACGCCGGCGCCGCGCTCTGCGGCTGCGGCGTGACGGGCGTGCTGTCAGTGCCGCCGCCGCGGTGCTGCGGGCACACCACCTTGTACGGCTCCCCCTGCAATGAACAGCCTCAATTTCAAACCCCCTCCACTGGCAGGGCTTGCAACGTCAACAGCCCGAGCAGCTGCTGGTGATGAGCCATGCATACTCCAACAGTCAAGACAAAACCCTACTAAATTTCATGAAGCATCAGGTCATTTCGTGAAGTCAGGTTCACCTGCAGCTCGCAGCCGCAGGCACGGGCGCGGCAGTGCAGGTGGAAGGAGGAGCGGAAGGGGCGCCTCCATATGCCTCAATTGCACATTTAGTGTGGATATTTTCATCCGAGAGCAGCAGGGGAAAAACCAAACCCACCTGCAGCTCGCAGCCGCAGGCGCGGGCGCAGTGCAGGTGAAAGGAGGAGCGGCAGAAGCGGTTGAGGCAGCCCAGCGTGGCGCCCTTGAGCCCGCACTCGCGGCACTTTATCTTGCGCCCCCGCCGCACCGCCTCCGGCACCAGCTGCAGGTTGGGCAGGCAGCCACATTAGCGGTCGGTGTAACGCACATGGCAGCTGCTGGCCATATCTTGCATACGCCGCTGCGCACTCAGAAGGCCTTTCACGCTCGTTGCTGTCAAGTATAATGAGACTTGCAGGAGGAGATAAGAAAGCAAAGCCTGCAGTCTGCAGCTGGCAGGCAAATCATGGCTCTGAATGGGCATTCGCAAGCCATGATGACTGCCGACTTGAAGACTGCAGGCCCAACAATGCGGTTCACCATCTCGGCCGGGCAGCTTCAGTAGTCATCCCCAGTTCCAGCCATTCAACACAGGCAGACAGTACATCGGCCTTCCCCTGGCCGCCAGCTCGGCAGCTCTCACGTGCATGATGCCATACTCTTGGCACGACGTCTGCCAAAAGGACCCTCGCTCCGTGCAGCAGATGTTTGGCAAGATCACTGCAAGTGGCATCAGACCGTATGTCCTTCTCCATCTCACACATTCACTTGATGTGTCCTGACATTTCGTTGTTCGTCATCTCACCTGCAGGCTGTCGCCGAGCTCGTACACCTCAGGCGACCAGCGCGCACACTGCTCGTGGATCCAGGCGTTGGTGATGGCGCTCACGCGGACCAGCATCCAGGGGCCCATGCCGCCGGCGTCGGCGCGGCCACCCACCGCGGCAGCATCGACGCCGTGCGCCGCGCCGCCGTCGCACAGCGTGCACCTACGGGAGTCAGGAGGGGTTTTGTAGGGTTTCTCCCCAAAGCCTGATAGGCTTGTGCTGCGCCGCCATCGCACAGCGTGCAATTGCGGTGCAGAGCAAGACCTATTGAGCATTCCCTCCTCAAGGCCCGATACAATGGCTGGAGACTCCATCCGCAGTGACCAGTGCATTTCCCCAAGTGTTGCCTCAAAACTTCTCCACACATGTTGTTAGCTCTTAGCAGTGTGCACAGGCTGAAACAGGATGTCCCAGCGGTGGAGGACCCAGCTTTGCCGCGTCTCCAGGTGCAAACAGATGAGGACCCGAAACGGGAGCGCACTTGGCGTCGGGCGGCGCCCCGTCCTGCGCCATGCGCTGGTACTCGCGGTTTGAGGCGGCGCGCCGTTCAGCATTGACCTCCTCCTTTGTGCCCAGCTGCGCCGCCGCGACGCTGGCCGCACGCCGCAGCCCCGCCGTCGTCTGCATGGGGACAACGATCGATGAGAAGACTGTTGTGTTTGGAGCATGCGAAGCGACAGCGCGGGCAGCTCGAATTGTGATTGTAGGCAGGGGTGCCATCCAGGCAGCGGCCAACCCAGGTCAGGCGGAGTCCATCACACCGCGCACCTTAGCAGCGGCGGCGGCGACAGCTGCAGCAGCAGCCGCGCGCAGCGCCCACGTTCAGTCGGGGTGCCGCATTGAGTCGAGGAGGCAACCTGCCAGTACCCTGCAGCACCAGTCTCACCTTGGCAGCGGCGGCGGCGGCGGCGACGGCTGCCGGGTGCAGCCTGAGAAGAGGTGGGAAAGGCCAGCTGTGTGATATCAGAATCCTTACCTTGGCAGCGGCTGCGGCGGCGGCGACGGCTGCTGGGTGCGGCGGCTCGCCATCCAGCGTGGACAGCTGCCGCACCGCCATGACCGGCGGCAGTGCCGAGGGGCTGAGCGCCGGCAGCGGCGGCAGCGGAGGCGCCGACAGCGCCCCCGACGGTCCCGGCTGCTTCTGCGCGGCGGCAAAACTCGAGAGTGTGAAACATCATGTTTGCCTGTGCCGCTGCGGGCGGGTGTCGAGAAGGCTTCAGACGTCAGAACAGAGCACACAGGCGCGATGTGGCGTTCCACAATCAGCAGCGATAGCAGTTGACAGCCATGCGCGTGCCCTGTCGTTGCAGACCTGCATTGCGGCAGTTAGCACCAACAAATCAGCTTTAGCAAACCAACTCAAAATCACCGGCGGGCGGCCCACGCGACCGGGCGTCGGCCCGTGCGGCGATGCGCCGGCGGGGCGCTTTGACCGCGGCGCCGCCGCCAGCTCGCCCTTGAACACGCGGCCGCGCAGCATGAGCGTGACGGCGAGGCCGCCAGCGTCAGTGGGCCGCCACTGCACCACCTGCGGCGCCGCACCCGCGTTCTGCTCGGCCCTGCGCATCTCAAAGCCTCAGAACTTAGCGGGCTGTCCCTCCAAGTGAGGTAACACCGGTCTTCTTAACGCATGAAGGAAGTTGTAACATGTCATGGAATGCCCAACTGGCATGCATCATGAGAAGTGCGGCGGTGCCCGCTTGGCATACGCCATGAATGCACGATGCGGCGTCGCTCGGCTTGAGTGAGGTATGGAGGATGCCTCATAACGCACCTGGGGCCGGCTGACTGCGCGGCAAAGGCGCTGACCCCGGGTGCATCGCTGCCGTCCACCCGCCGCTGCTTGCCGCCCCTGCAGAAATTGAGCTCGGCGTTCATTTCACACCCCGGGGTCCCCCAGAGATATTGCGGCGCATACCGCCTGGCGATCCCTCAGACCTTCCGCTGCCACGCAGTTTCGAGGTTCAGTCTTGCGCAGTGTATCAGTTTTGCAAGCAGCGCAAAATGCAACCTGAAAACGCACCAGCCTGGCCGGGCGCCGGTGTCAAAGAGGCGCGACTGCACATCATCGCAGCCGCCGCCCATGGAGCCTGCCGGCGCGCTGCCGCCCATGCTGCTGTCCGCTGCGACCACACAAAGACGACAAGTCATATGCTGATGCATGCAGGAGTGTCCAGCCGCCGCCCATGGAGAGCTGCCGCCCATGCTGCCAATAGCGCAAAGACAAAAGCTCATATGCTGCTGCACGCAAAGGTGCTTAGCCGCTGGCGCGCTGCCGCCCATGCTGCTATCCGCTGCAGCCATGAAAATAACACTTACATCAACTCGATGCATGATGCTTGCACTGATTCCATGCAGATGGGCGCTGCAGCCGCAACCGCACACCGCACACCGCGTCATGAGCTGATGCATACAAAGTTGATGCATACAACAGGCTGCCTGAAGTAGCGCCCATGACAAAGTACGAGGACGTATTCAAGGGCCCCTGACACAGAACAGGAAGAAAACCGAATGCAGGTGAATTTATACAGCGCACGTGCATTAATCTACAGGCGGCTCTGCGCGGCAAGAGCCAGGTACCACCGTGTTGAACAGCCAGAGCAGGCGGTGCCGCTTGCGTATATCAGCTTTCAAACACACAAATCGCGTATTTCGCAGGAAGGCGCACATGCGTCGGGCTGCAGCCGGTTGGCCGCTGCCAGGGCCGGGTCCACGGTGTTGGCCAGCCAGTGCGGGCGGCGCTTCACACGGTTGCCACGCTCCAGCAGTGGCGTCTCTAGGTTGCGTGCGTCCGGCCCCATCGCGATCCCATCCTGCGGCGGTGACAAAACGAACCACGACCCTCTGTAAGACGATGTGTGCCTCGGGGTGAACCGCAAAAGCCTTTAGGCATGTGCAGCTGTGAGCTGGGTGACGACTCAGACAGACAAACTCAGAATGCTGGACGGCGTCCGGCGGCAGCGCCTCTGCAACCGCCTTCCATAGAGAGTTTCTATTAGGCCTCAATAGGTATTTAAATTCATCGTCTATCGAAAGCACCTGGATGGCATCGAGAGGCAGCGCCTCCGCGACGGCCTTCTCCTTGCCGGCCGCCGAGGCGAGCGCCTCCTCCAGGGTGGGTCCCGGCAGCCCCGCGCGCGGGTCGCGGCAGGGGCCAGCCGGCCGGCCCGGCAGCATCGGCGGCACCACCGCTTGGTGTTCCCGCCCCTCGCGCAGCTCCACGGGCTCCTCCTGCGTCTCCTCCTCTTGTTGCTGCGGGTGCAGAAGATTAGTGTTGGCTGATTCTGACGAAGAGGGTTGGAAAATCAAGGTTTGGGACAGCACCACTGCCTGGTGCTCCCACCCCTCGCGCAGCTCCACCGGCTCCTCCTGCGTCTCCTCCTCTTCTTGCTGATACAGTGAGATAGGGACACAAGGGTTTAGGGCGGCACACACCGGCTGGTGCTTTGCGTAGCTCCACCGACTCCCCTGGGTTCCTCCTTTCTGCTGCGGTTGCAAAGTACATCTTGACGAAACTGTCTGTAAATCTGGGTGTCATATCTGCTGGCGCAACACTCCGGGCATTTGCGCAGCTGTTTGTATCCTCCAACTCTCCTCCCATCTGCGGGCTTTCCAGGTCATCAGGCAACTGGGTTGCAGGCATTCGTGGCACAGCTTGCCAGCGAATACACTTGCTTGCACGGCCAGAAGGCACATGCCCCACAGAGGAGCAGGGAAACGATTCTGCAGTTTCCTCTCTCACCGTTTCCTACTGCAAGTGGCGCACTTTCTAAAACCAGATCATTGTTGCCCTCACCTGAACCTGCGCCGAGGAGGCCTCCAGCCAGCGCTTGGGACGGCGGCGCGGCCGCTGCGCAAGCTCGCCGACTTCCTCGTCTTCCTCTCCTTCCTCCTCGCCCTCCCCGCTGGCGCTGCCGCCGCCGCCGCTGCCACCGGCGGCGCCGTGCTGCACCGCCGTCAGCGACATGTGGCGGCGCCCGCCGCCGCCGCTGCCGGTGCGTTGCTGCCGCGCGACACGGCCCTGGAACTTGCCTGCAGGCGCGACGCAAAACCTGCAAAGGCCGCTTCCGAGAGCTCTGCAATCAGCAAACTTAGCGAGCAGGTATTGCGATCTGGGCCTGCCCAGGGTACTGCAAAGGCTGCTTCGAGAGCTCTGCAACCAGCAGCCCCACAGCGGGTCGCCGCAGCCTGCTCGCACGGGCCCTCGTCCCAATGACGGGCCGGCACGGCAGGTGGTGTGCAAATGGCCTGTGATGTGCCGACCAGAACAGGGACTTGGTGTCAAGAGGGGCTCCAACCAAGGGGTCGGAGCGGAGGCGCACCGTCCGAGCCCCGCCGGAACTGGCTGCTGACGCTGCGGCTGGAGGGCGGCCGCATCGGCGGCGGCAGCTTCTCGGCGCCGTCCCCGCCGGCGGCGAGCAGCCCGTTGCGCTTGGCCGCCACCGTCCTGCGCATGCAAGAGGGAACGCCATCGTCAGCAACAAGATTGAAGGGTGCATATGCTGACGCGATTGCGCTCAGAACCACAATGCTGCAAGCAGATTACAAGGGCAGCCCCTTCACGAGCCACCTGACGAGGCGGATGGCCTTCTGCCTTTGCACATGGATCACGTCTGGCAAGGGAGATAAGCGGCGTCTCTATGAAGGCCTTTCACATGCGGTAGTAACCCGCTCACCGCTCGGACGTGCGGGCCAGGCCGCGCGCCTCCAGCCAGGCGCCGATCGGCTGCGGCTCGGCGCTGGCGTCGTCAATCCGCACCGTGTACTTCCACTTTTTGCTGGCCGCCATGCCCGCGTGCCGCTCGAACTCTGTGGGCGTCATCATCGCTGCGGGCGCGCCCTCCTTACCCGCCTGGCGCAACCAAGTTTCGATCATTGATGTGAACCATTGCATCAGATTCCCTGCCCTTGCATTCCATGCGGCGCCGAAGCCCACAACGCGGCATGGCCTCCCCAGAAGGCACTGTCGGATACAGGACGCTTCCCAGCACAGGCTGCAAGCTGAAGGTGCGGCAATCTAGAGCAATAACTTCGCACGGCAGGCCCCCGTTGCGCAATTTTGTGCAAGGGGCAGCTGCCGTAGTTGGCCAGAGTCCGCAGTGGCGATCTCAAAGAATAGCGCAGACGCCCACCTTGGTCTCGCAGGCGCGGCAGCCGCACTCCATGATCTGCTTCGCGATGTGGAAGGTGCCGCGCACGCCGTTGCAGATGACCGCCACCTTCTCGGGCGTGCTGCCGGAGCCTGTTCCCCCCGCACCGCCTCCTGCCGCCGCCGCGGCGACGCCCGACTGGCCAATGCGATCTGCCTGCGAAGACGCGCCCGCGCCGCTAGGAGCGCCGCCGCCGTTGTCGGGCCGGGCTGGGCCGGCGCCCTGTTCTGATGGGCTACCGTCGGCAACGCTGTCGCTGTCATCCGTCAGCGCGCTGTCTCCCCCAGCGGCGGCGCCGCTGGCGCCGTCTGCGCTGCCGCCGCGGCCGCCGTTGTCGCTCGCGTCGCTGATGTCGTCACTGATGCTGAACACTTCGCTCGGCGATTCGTAGAACACATTTGGCTGCTGCTGCTGCTGCTGCTGCTGCTGCTGCTCCTGGACAGGCTGTGATCCCATCGGCGACCGCTCGGATTCGTCGTCGTTCCACAATGGGTCATCACTCCAGATGCCGCCGCCGCCGGGGCCGCCATACATGGCGCCGTCCTCTGAATATGCGTCGCTGTGCGCCGCAGAGGGGCTCGCGGCTGGCTGGTAATGCTGCTGCGCCTGATGTTGGGCTGTCGGCCGCTGCGATGGCGCTGCACCGCCGGGCGCGCCCGCGCGTGCATCCCGCTGCTGCGACGCTGCATTTGCGTCCAGCAGATACACGTGGCGCATCAAGACGGATGCAGGCTGCAACCCCTGGCCGGCCTTGCCTGATGACCCACACGCACAGTGACAATTCAGTACCAATCGTGGAATCATGCCGTGAACACGAGACGCTTGGCGTGACGGCAAGCCAGAGGCAGACTCGGCGAGCAAGACGATGAAGGAACATCAAGCCAAGAGCAGCAGCACCTGCCAAGCGGAATAGCTCGTCTCCGAACAGCTTTCTCAGCAGCTCGACGTTGCCAGGATCCTGTGCGACCCTCCTGACTGCAGGCAGCGACAGCAACCGCCTTTGCGCCAAGTGTGCAAGATTCGAATGCCCGGGTGCTGAGAGGCACATGCGTAAGCAGAAAAAAAATTGCATGTTCGCAGATATTTGCGCACCTGCGTGTTCCACGGTCTCATCTGGCTGCTTGGGGCACCTGTCTTTGACGAAGTCCAGCGCGGCATCTGCGGGAGCGCCACATTTCAGAAACTTGCTGGATGCCAGCAGCTGCCAGCAGCGGTGCAGTCGATACAGGGAGAGCATGGCATGCACAATCGGCACGGCAGGACGGGCACCGGCGAAGATGCATCCCACCTGCGTTTTCTGCCAGCCATTGCTCCAGCATCGTGCCTATCTCGTCTGCCCCTGCCAACCTCGAGGCAGGAGCATCGCCTGCAGAGACATGCCGCAGCTCTGATGCAGGGTGCCCGTCGCCTGCCGCTGCAGGCTGCGCGCCGTCTGCTGCCATGCCGGTGCTAGGGCGTGGGAGAGCTTCGGCTGTTCGTTTCGCCACGGGGCCGATGCCGGACGCTGTCAAGCTGATTTGAAGCTACTCGTCAATTGCACGAGCGCGCACAGCCGTTGCGCGCACTCGTGCACCGGCAGGGTCTCGCGTATCTGGGCCTGCGACAAGGGAGTAACTTCTGAGCCAGTAGGGAGCCGCCGATCTTGCAGCAAAAGGCGGTGATCCGCGAGCGCTGCACCACCATGGCATTGCAGCAATAATAATTCGATGCGCTGGGGCATGCCGAGGTCATCGCTTTGCTCGATGCGGTTGCAACAGCAAGGTGCTAGTGCAAGGAGGTGCACAAAGGTAAGGCATGCACACGAATGTTGGTGGCAACTGCGACGACCAAAGCAGCCGTCGGAAAAGTATGCTGACCGATTCTGAGGAACAATGGACCCGCGCAGCTGCGGTGTTGCGTTTTCTCCGTTTCGACTCACACCAAGGTTGCAGCAGAGTTGCGGAAACTCCAAGCTTCGGGGTCCGCACCTGGCGAGCCACTCCAAGCACAGCGCTGCTTTGTCCGGCTTGCTTGCTTCGCGCATGGACGCGCCGCGAGCGCCGACTCCGGTGCGCATTCAAGCTTGACGTGCTCAGGCTGAGGTTGCCCGCCTGTCTGGGGCCGGCGCGATGCGCTGGATATGGCTGGACTGCTCCAAGGAGCTGCACGCTGCGAGTCGAGCTGCGGCGCGATTGCTGCGGCCAGGCAAGCAGCGATGCTCGAATTCTCCGTGAGTGGCGGGACGCTAAACTCGACCCAATCTGAGCTGGCTCACGTTCGGAGCGAGCAGCTGGCTCCGACTCGTGTTGCATTCTCTCATTTGCATGCATCAGTACGGTTTTCTGTCTGCACTAGATCGCACTGCGATCCACGGCGCTACTCCCGTGGGTGCCGCCGGCTGCAGCTCACCGTACATACGAGGGTGAACTATGCGCGAGGGTGAAATGTTCAAGCATGTCAAGCGCAGTGGCAGTCGGATTACGGTACATGATCTGATACTATGTTGCAGCTCTGCGAGCTGTGGCGCATGCTTACGGCGAGTTGCCGTGTGCGTGGAACTGCAGCATCGCAGCACGACGATGACACGCAACACCGTTGCCGGCCGATGACAGATTGTTGTGATGGCCATGGCATGACATATGATGAAAGGCGAGGACATTCGCGGCATCCAGCATGCCCTTGTCGTTTCAGGCTGTTGGGGCATGGCTCTCGGCCTGCATCGGTAGGTGAGGACGCGGGTACAGCTGGGCAAGGCTGCAATATTGAGCAGCATTATGTGAATGAAAGCTTTCCAGACCATCTGTGGGAACAAGAGTGTGCTACGCAGGCCCGGGTGGCTTCGAAAATGCTTGGGACCCGTGTTGAGATTCCCGGTGCAGCATTCCTTGCTGTCCCTCTACACCCCCTTTCGCATCGTTCACGCCATTGCAGCACCAGGTCGTCACGCGAGCTTCCTGAGGCTGATTTCTCACGCCAGAAATGCCCAGCATGCAAAGCACGTCCGGTAGCCAATCCCTGGATGATATCACAGACAAATCAGACAATCACAGACAGCGACGTGGCCTGCAGTCGCCTCAAGTCGGCTTGACCAGTCCCCCGGCTCGGCTGAGCCCCTGCGGTTGTCAATGGATCGCTGCAATTGCCTGCAAATCAGGCTAATCAGACGGACCCCCTGGACCCCCTCCTCTTTCCTCCCCCAAACTTGTGGGACACTACTGGCTTTGCGACATTCTGACCAAGCTTGCCTGAGTGTGTTTCGCCCAGCCTGCACTGTGGTTTTTGTTTCCGCTCGTGTGGAGACAGTGAATCAGGCTGATGGCGAACTTTCCGCCGTAAGTTCCGCCTGTCTCGACCTAAATTTTTGTACTTCTTAAAATCGACCCCTAACACCCTAAGATTTTGCATAAATTACCTAATGTATCCCACTTAGACAAGTGGTGATTTTCAGTGATGTCCGGTGAAGTCAACCAGCGCTACCCAACCCTGTGATCATCCTGCTGGAAGCGCGGTGCACAGTGTTGGAAGCTGTGCTCAAGGTCCACTTCGACATTAAAGTCACATTCCCACCGCCAGTGGCTTTGGCCCACGCTTAGGGCCTGGCGGCCGAGCTCTGCTGACTTTCCATCTCAACAAAGGGCCATGGCCAGCGGCTTTGGCGTCTCGGGCAACACCGGCCGGTAGGGTATTGACTGGGCATCCGGGACACCCTCTGCCTGCGGGTGCACTGCACGCCGCTCGCCTGCCAGTTCAACGTCCATGCACGTCTCGAAACAGAAGCTGACCTGCTGCGCGACGCAGGTGTTACCCGGTGTGGATGGACTTCTCCGAGGTGCGCCGCTGCCGCCGCGACATCCTTGCTGCCATAATTAATGCACATCTGCATGCATGCACGCTCCTGCGTTCACATGATTGGCAACGCTGAGGATGTCAGGCAACGACACGAGCTTGCTGGCCCGTGCGCAGTGCATGTCGAAGACGGACGACCCGGTGAAGTGCAGAGCGCTGCGGGACGACTACCTGGAGTGTTTGCATCACCGCAGAGAGGTGACGCTGATTGAGTCTGCAGCAGGAGCATCGCCTGCACAGAGTGATGAAAGTTGCACGCATTGTGCATGAGCAGTGTGCATGATAGCAACCTGCAGTGGTGCTTGTTTGCATTGCAGCGAGCCCCACCTCACACGTCTGCGCTGGCCCCCGCAGTTCACGCGGCGCAACAGGGTGACGAGGGAGACGGAGCGGTACATTCAGGAGCATGCTGCGGAAGCGCGGGAAAGCGCAGCTGCCGGGAAGCATTAACGGCAGCGGCAAGGCAGCAGCGTGGTTTTAACAGCATGCTGGTGAAGCACAGCTGTATGGTGCCCACGGGGTCGTTCTGGCAGCATGCAGCAATTCCGACTGATTACACGGTAGCAACTTTACACGGCATCAACAACTACTGATACACATACCTAATGGTTGCCAAACAAATCTGTGCAAAACGTGCGACAGGATGACTCCACATCGAACCAAAATAACATCAAAACGTCCAAGCAAGACTTCAGAAGCTGCCATAATCATACCCGCTGCCCTCTGCGGGCGTTCTTGCCACGAAGAAAACTAGTGCAGCTCCAAGGATGAAGATGACCTGCACGCCATCATGTGCATTCGCAATCGAACAATAACACACTCCGCAGTGCGCTGCGACCACCTCGGAAACAGAGTCGGTCGCGATGCAGCAATTGGGCAGCCGCGAGGTCAGTCATCATCGTCAGGTGGACGAACGAGTGGCAGAACGACCGAAAAATGCACAAAGATTCTGCAATCACAGTACAGCACCCTGTAGAGGAGGGTACAGAAACTCGTGAAACAAAATTGCGGGACCTGGAAGAGGCCGGCGACGCCCGGCCAGACTTCAGGCGCGTCGCCACTGAGCGCGTAGCCCTGCAGCAGCACCCAGGCTGCGCCGATGACGGAGGCGAAGCTGACGACATAGGACAGGAACAGCCAGAAGCGCGAGCGGCAAAAGACGCCCTCGTCAAAGGCGTCATAGTTCTCCAGCTCCTCCCTGCATACGGGTCCACGTGCATTGTTTACACGCGTCAGAGGATAATGTGTCTGCTTGTTGTCTCGGGTCTGCACTGCATGGATGGAATGGCCAGGCAGGGGCCATGGGGCAGGGGCGTTGGGGTAATTGGATAACCAGCATGCAGCCAAGGGGCTGCACCTTCTCACGCAATTGATCATGATCAGCGCTATCGTCGCCTACGCCATGAGTCAGAACCACGGTCAGCGTGTCCGGCGTCGTTCAGGCTGCATCTTCGATCGGTGCATGACAGAAGGGCACATATCAAAGTGGATCACAGATTGCTCACTGTGATGCCGGGCAGGTACTGCACAAAAGGGATCGTCTTGGCCGCGGAGGTGCACGCGTCCGCCCAGAACCACCATCCTGCATAAAGTCTGCCAAAGTGTTCCCAGCAAGCATGCGTGAGTCTTTGTCGACACAGCATACTGGCTTGCCGGTATGAAATACACGGCTCACCCGCTCCGAACAGCGCCCCTGAGATGGTCGGCCCATAGCTCTGGGCCTGCACACATGACGACAAGCTGCGTCATGACCATGAGTGTGTGTACATCTGCTGCGCAGCCGGGCTCAGCGGCATGGTGGCATGCAAGAGAACAAACTCTGCGGACACGGCGCGGCCAAGAGCGCCAGGCCAGTGAAACCACTGGCGTGCGCTGTGCTGCAGATGTCAAGGCCATATCAACGATACACACCTGCTCATTACAGAACTGCATGAGCTGTGGGCTGACGAGCAGGTTGAGGTCTGGCAGGCAGTTCGTGCAGGTGTCTAAGGCGTCCATAATCTTTGCCACTGGGCTCGCAGTGCTCATGACGTAAGGCTGAGAAGGAGCTGGCTACTGCCAAATGCGTCCGATTGGCCAAAATGTGGCTTGGTCTACCACACGAATGTGCTTGGAGGCTGGTGTGTGCACAAAGCCCCTTCGCGTAGGTGGGAGCAGGAGCGCAGGTCTGGGAACATGAGCACAATTTGGCTTGCAACAACACTTGTTCAGACGTTCAGCACGGCAACATGAGGGCAATTGCTGATACGGCCATGTGACCGGCATGCTGGTACAAGTCAGCACTGCCTGCAACTCGACAAGCCGTTGCTCACTTGCGATAACTGTATGCTTTAGCTCAGCTGATCAGTCTGCACTCTAAGCACGCTTCCCTGCTTTGTCAACAAGGCACTGAATCCTGAACAATTTTCGAATGGTTCAAACTGCGCCCGAGCTCGCTGTCCGCAGAGCCTTCGAAGATTTCCTCCTGCAGCATGGCATCGCAAACGACTCGGTGATGGACATACTGGACTACACAGTAGACGCAGCAACATCGGCCGACGTAGACTCCGCTGATCTGGATGAAATGCTGTGCGGCATTGCGCCCACATGGGCCTCGCAGAGCATAGACATCAGGCTGCACAAGCTGAACGTCCTTCAGAGCCAGGTCTGCCTGAACTTGTGGCACTTTCAAATTGGCAGCACGCGTTCTGCTCTGCTTGGCATATTCGAGATCGCCGCCTGCCGCTGATGCAGGTGGCACAACGTCGGCGGCAGTCTGCCGAAGCGGAATTTCCGGCGATGCAGACTGCAGCGGCCGCCGCTTCAGCAAGCCGAACTTTTGGCGACTTGGCAGCGCCGCAGCCTGCCCAGCGGGATCAGCATCGGCCGCCTGCCGCCGAGGGTGCAGCAGCGGATGCCATGGAGCGCAGGCTGCAGGGCAAAACCATCGCGCCTGCCCAGCTGCGCTCGGACGTGCAGCACACAGCGCTGTTCCCTGTCCAGAAGGTGCGCGCCGAGCTCAGAACAATGCACCATGAAGGCCTCCCTCATCTGCAGCCGGCCGAGGGCCATGCAGCGTGTTGTGTCATCTGCAGCTCCCCTCTTGGAGGGCCTGCACATCCTGCAGTGCACACTGCGGTGACGGTTGTCGACCATCAGAATGACCTGCCATATAGAACAAGCATTGCGTGAGGTTACACATAAGGTCCCAAAACTTGACCAGCAAGCTTGTGCATGATCCTGTGTGTGCAGGACGGCGCGGCGGCGGCGATCGATGCCTTCCTGGCGCAGCACGGTGGGCCGGCGCTGCAGGAGGAAGCGGTCTCGGAGTATGTCCACGGCCTGCTGGCCGACCGCGACGATGGTGAGATTCAAATGTCATTTCAGTGCTGAAGCAGTGCCTCAGCTCGCATCACGATGCTGGCAGCTCCATCGGACCCGGCTGCCGTGCTCGCGCTCAGGACCTGCCTGATGATGCCAATGAAGAGGGCATGGATTGCGGTGTGGGCGAAAAAGCTGTGGTTGCATTGTAATGCGGCTGAGCTAGTGAATTCGTTGCTTGTTGTTGGGCAGGAGAGGCCGGCGCGACTGAGCAGCTGGACGACGTGCTGTGCGGCTTTGACCCGGACGTGTGGGCGGCCGCGCCAGAGGCGGCGCGTCACATGCGCCTGTGCGACCTGCTGGCAGACGTGGGTCAGGGTATTGCTCCTTTGTGTCTGCTTGGTCGCCGCTCGCCAAGGCGGACCTCCTCTGGTGGGGGCCCTGTGGCTTCCGCAGGGAGTGCGATGCTGGAGGCGGCGTCCGCGGGGTGTGATCCGGCACGCTGGCATCTTGCCAATACACTGTATGTGCCATCTGCTGCTAGGACGTACTGTCCGGTTGCTCACACACGATGTCTGGCACGCCTGCAGATGAGCACCCTGCAGCGGGTGCGTGAGCAGCAGCAGGCGCAGCCACAGAAGCAGCAGCAGCTGCAGCCGCCACAGCCGCGACCGGCAACCGACGGGGTGGCTTCAGACAGGTGCGGTGGCCGCTGCGGTGCGGCCGAGCAGGCGGCAGCGTCAGGGGATGCTAGCCGACAGCCGGATCCCGCGGACGTGGCGGCGCTTCGGGAGCTGTTTGGTGGTGCTTCGCCAGAATACCTGGCGCACATCCTGGGGCGGCTGTGTCACGGCGACGTCGAGGTGCGCTTGCGCTTCTTTGCCGCACTGCAGTGCGCTGCATTGCACCGCGACTCCATCGCGCCATGCGCACGCATGCAAGCTTGTCCTGCTGCAGAGTCAGAGGTTGGGTTCACTGACAGGGTTGTGCTGTCGAGAAGGTGTCAGCAGAATCGGCACGTGCTTGGTTGTCAGTATCGTCTGTCCGCGATAGTTGCCCCTCACACACTGGCGCAGGCGGCGGCGCATCAGCTGCTGGAGTGCCCGGACGTGGCGCGGCAGGAGGCGGCCTGGCACAGGTCGCAGGCCGCGGCGGCGGCCGACGCCGTGTGGGAGGCGGATCGGGCCAAGGTACAATCCTTAATCACCACGGCTTCTGCTGCATGAAGCCGGTTGCTTGTTGACTGGATCATGAAGCAATTAACAAGGCATCCTACAAACGATCCTATGTTCGTGCTGCATCCAGGCGGAGAGGGCTCGCGTCTTTGCGCGCTTCGACCTGCAGGCGGTGTCCGCCGGAGAAGGCGGCGGCCGCCGCGGCCGCAAGGGGCAGGCGGAGGTGGACGCCTGGCGGCCCGCAGATGGCGGCAGCAGCTCAAAGGTAGGGTGAACAAGGGCGCGCATCATCATCTGTTGGGGTTTCTTCGACTGCAGAGGGGCGCAAACGGTGTCAGACAGGAACAGTGACTGATGCTGGGCGAAGGCGCCAGCGCCGCTGCCGAGTCTCATCGCCGTCAGGTGGTTCTTTTCCATCACAACACAAGACTTTGTGATGCCGTCGGTGCATGTGCGCAGGTTCGCTACCGTGATGGGCGTCTCGTCTCCACGCGCGGAGACAAGTACATCATCGAGAACCTGAGCGAAGACTACGACGGAGGGTCCCGGGGAAAGGTGAAGACGAAAGGTGTGACGCACAACCGCTAGCATGCAGCAACTGGCTTGATTACGGTACACAGTGTACCTTGGCTTGCCGTTGTGGCTGACATCTGTACAGACGCGGGATGGCGCTGCTCCTCATTTGCAGGCAAGCGCGGCACGGGTATGAGGCGCGAGATGCACATGCTCAGGACGAAGATCGTGTGGCATCTGGAGGTCATGCTGCTGGATGCTATTTTCAACAATAATCAACAACAATATTGTCAACAATGCTCACTTCAGAAACTGACACCGGCCACAGCATGCAGTGAACTGAGATGCTAATCCGCAGCATGCATGCTGATGGAAGTCTGTTGAATTGCCATGTATCATGATAAAATTCACAAGTCCACAGCTCCACACTGAAACCACACTGCAAACCACATCTTTCGTCTACCAAACGACAGGAGGAGGCAGAGCATCAATCATGTTGCGCCGCCGCCCCTGAAGACACGCCGCAGGGGCCCAAACGGAAAGGACACTCGTTTGTGCCGTGCGTCCGCCGACAGCACGAACAGAATGTAGCCAAGGACGACGGCAGTCAGCCCGCAGAAGTTCAGGTGCCCTATGTACACCTCCCTGCACAGGATTGAGAATGAACACATCAGCACCGCATCATTCATGTGCATGGCAGCCCAGGCGCGCATATGTACATCTCCCTGCACGCACAAGGTGGGAGTTCGTCAGAGCCACGGTACCCAGCCTGCAGTTACAAATAGGATCCGGGGCCAGAGGCTCAGCAGCTGGCCTCCAGGTTTTTGGTCTGCGGCACAAGACGTGCAGACACAGCCGCGCCATGGCTGCATGCCAATCCGGCAGGCCTGTCGCAGCAGGCAGACTGGAGCTACAACAACCCCCAAGAAGCTGTTCTGTCCTCATTGCACATTAGGGTTGATAAGTGATGAACCCAACGCCCGGGCGTGCGCGCGAGGTAGGGGCTCAGCACCGGCGCCCAGCCCAAGAGGCTGTCCCAGGCGGTGCCAGCAAGCCACACATTGCTTCTTATATGGGACGCACCCAGCGGGCGTACGCGCGAGGTAGAGGCTCGGTAGCTGCGCCCAGCCGAGGAGGCTGCCCCAGGCGCTGCCGGCAAACCACACATTGATCGTTATGTATCACTGTATATTCAAGGGATGGAACACACCCTGCCGGCGTGCGCGCGAGGTACAGGCTCAGCAGCTGCGCCCAGCCGAAGAGGCTGCCCCAAGCGGAGCCGGAAAACCACACCGCGTCCTCTGTTATGAGCGCGCGCGGCACCATGAGCGCGTTGCCTGTCGTCGCCAGCAGCACCGTGCCCAGCGACACGCCCTCCAGGCTGGCGGGTACGGCGAAGTTGCGCAGCTGCACAAGATTGCCAAAGCTTTGTTTTCTCAAAAACATGGTTTCTAACAAGCCTGGTGAGTGATCGGAAGCAGCGACGTGCCCAGCGACACGCTGCCCAGGCTGGCAGGCACGGCAAGGCTGCGCAGCTGCAGGGACAGCAAACACGAGGTGAGCCCTCCAGTCAAGTTCGCCTTGGTATGCATTAGCAGCTGAAAGCAGCTGGACATATTCGGGGCACTGCTGAGTCCACAGTTCCCCCTGATCATCAAGACCATGCGCTTCATTTTGGCGAGTGTATGACAGTTCGTCCTCTGTTGTGTATGACAATTCGTCCTCTGGGGTCTCCAATGTGTCATCAAGTAACTCACCAGCTGTGCCAGGGGCTGGAACACGAACAGCAGCGTGGCAGTCCAGTCCAGCAGGTTGGCCAACAAGCGGCTTTGGGGATGTTCAAACTTAAAATGGCCATTGTCGGGTTTCGACAAGGCCGCTTAACCATGCACAAGTAGATCACTGTGCTGTCTCCACACAGCGCATTTTGACGAACATCCATGAGTAGCCTCACCAGCTGCGCCAGGGGCTGGAACATGAACAGCAGCGTGGCGGTCCAGCCCAGCAGGTTGGCCGACAGCGGCTGCAGCGCCCGCGGAAAGTAGCCCAGCCGCTTTGCCAGAAACACCGCCGACGCGACGCCCGCCGCGGCGCTCGCCGGCAGCGTGCTGTGCACTGACGCAAATGCAATCCACAGCGCCTGCAAACGGCGGCACAGGTTGGGTTTGGCACGTGTACCACGCCGACTGGCAGCAGAGTGGATCTTGACAGTCTATAGACTGCATCTGCCCACGCAGATACGCGCCTTCTATCTTCAACAACCGCATGTCTGCACCACATTGTTAGGCTGCTCCCGCGATGCTGCTGGACAGCGGGGAAGGACTGCTGCGACCCGTATGCCGCGGTGTCAGGGCGCAAGGGAGCGCACCTGCGGCAAGATGACTAAGCCCAGCAGCCCCAGCACCTCGCTCCACAGCGCCCAGATGTCGCCGCCCGCCGGCAGTCGATCCAGCACCCCGGACAGTTTTGCGCCATTCATCACGACGGCCGCCGCAACGGCGACGGCCGCGGCGCCGAAGGCCGCTCTGGGCATGAACCCGGCTATGGAGATCTGCAGAAGAGAGAGACGTAAACATGGATGCAGACTTCGTAGGCAGGCAGGTCGCTGGAGCTGAATTTCGTTGGTGCATATCACCCGGTATAACCGCTGCCGCAACCAAGCAGCAGCAGGATGTGCAATTGCAGACATGCACAACATCCCTCTTAGGCAGCGCTGCGTCGAAGGAAGTGGCCATGAACGATATGCAATGTGTTGCGGCCTCACCTGTGCTAGCAGGATGAAGTTGCTGCCGACGCCAAGGGCCTGAATGAGCGCCGCCGACGATTCCCGCTTCCCAATGAAGTACGTCAGCAGCAGCGTGTTGCCGGCCAGCGCCATGCTGAACCCCTGCACGATGATGTGCAGCAAGGTGTCGCCAGTGCGATTGCTCCAGGATTGCATGCTTCAGGGTGTGCGTGTCAGATGTCCTGGTGGACTGCTGGCCCCATGCAGCGCACTTGGCGTGGACACTTGTCACTGCGCAAGATCCTGTATATGTTGGACAATGGAACCGCTTGCATTCACGGATCTGTCAGTCGATTAGAGTCCTCACCACCCACGAGAGTGCCGCCAGCGCCTGCACATTGCTGCCGAGCATGTTCTGCGTGTTCAGTATGACCTGCGGCAGCAGCAGGAATACGAACGGCAGCGTGGCGCTGTTGCACAGGCCGGAGCTGGTCGCCTCCCAGTCACGGTGCGCCCGCAGCAGCACACTCTCGTTTGCCGCTCCGCCGGAGCCTGCCGCTGATGCCCCATCTGCTGCGCCGGATCTGGCGCTGGCGCGGACTCCCACATGTAGCAGCCGCTGTTGCAGTCGTTGCCTATGACGTGTGCAACGAGCCGCTGGCACTGATCTGACCGGCTGAAGCCTCAACTGTGTGAGTGATCTGGGTGTCGGAAATGACCATCGAGTGTCCCTGCATGCTGCGGGTGCTGCCGCCGGCGGAAGACATCCTGGTGCGACCTGCATCATGTGCAGATGCCCAAACATGCACTGCAGGCTGCATTTGCTGGGAAAAATTCGTCTGCCAGCTGGAACCACGTCACAGGGCCGACACCGATCCACCTGAAGCCTTGCCAGGCGACAGAAGGCTGTTTACTCGCAACGCACATCACCAGAGCTGTCCAACGCTCCATCTGTGCCATTCTCTCTGGCGTCAGATCCTCTCGCGATCCGCCAGCAACATGCAGTCCTCGTTGCAGCTGAGCTGCCGCCACTTCACCCTGCCGACACCAGCCAGCAGGAGGTGTAGGCCAGCGGCCCGTGGACAGTTGCGAGTTCAGGCTGTAACGCTGTCAATCCCGCACACGTTCTCGACGGTGCGTTGCCGGCTGCACCTCGAGTCTGTTGCGGCCGGTGCCGGCGCCTGACATGTAACTGCACGAGACTTGCATCTGCGCAATGCAGCTGGAGGATGTTCTGGTTCTGTATATGATCCATGCCAATTTGGGCTTGTTGGCTTGCTTCTCGACCATGGATGGCTCGATCATGTTCCAGAATGCGCAGTGTCTGCGGCTCACCAGCAGATGCACTCAGATTGGTCTTTGCCGGGGTGCAGATCGCGCCGAAGGGTGACCTGGTGCTGGTGGAGGTCGCCAAGGCGGAGACGAAAACCACGGGCGGCGTGCTGCTGCCGTCCTCAGCGCAGAAGAAGCCGACCTCGGGTGGGCATGCATGCAGCGCACTTTATTCGTGCCTCTTGGCAGCTGGCGGGGGTGTCCACACCGAAAGTACGGAGCCCTGTAATGCTCCGCTGTTTTGCGAATGGCACAGCAACGATGCTGCAGCCCGGATGTCGCACTGCATGCATTCCGCCATGGATTGGGGCGCTGAAAGGCTACCAGAATCTGGGTCACGATTGGCGCAGCCACTGATGGGCAGCGACTGCTTCAGCAAAGTCCAGGAAACAACGTACTTGCGTGCAACCGCTGTGCATGCTCTCAGGTGACATTGCGGCGGTCGGCGACGGACGGCGGGGCACGCAGACGCGGGAATTCACCACAAAGGCGGGCGACACTGTGCTGTACTCGAAGTTCGGCATCGGCTGCACTGACGTCAGCGTGCAGGTGGGTGTGACGTTATCCTGCAGCCTCGCGAGCAACATGGGCGTTGCTTTGTGGTGATGCGCGTAAGCGTGGGGCCATACCACCCCACACCGCTCGACCGGGACAGCAGATATCTTGACTCATAACTGTGATGCATCCGTGTGCGTTTGGAGGTGTTAACGGATGATACATGTTGCCATGCTCTGTTGCCATCCTGCAGGGTAAGGACTACACACTGATCCGGGAGGACGACCTCATCGGCATCCTGCCGCGCTCGGACGCGACAGCCGCGGATGTGCCGGAGCTGAAGCCGCTCGGCGACCGCGTGCTGCTGAAGGTGAAGGGTTTGGTGCTTCTTAGTTTTGGGGATGCTAGCGAGAGCTGAATTGATGCAGGCCCTGTCGATCCACAGCTGAAGTCACGGGCCGGGCAAGTGCGCGGCCTGAGCAGCCGATTGCCGCCGCAGCTGAACCCTCTTTGGACCCAGACATGGGAGACTGACAGCGCACTGACCGATGCGCAGGTGTCTACGTCACAGCAGGCGGCTGGCTGCTGCTGCCGGCTGTGAGCATATCCAGCACAGCGATCAGACTTCCCTTTCAGTTCGTTCTTTTATGTTGTGCAGGTGCAAGAGGTGTCGAGAGGTGACGGCGGGCGGCCTGCTGCGGCCGGCTGAAGCAAGCAAACTGATCAAACCTATTTTGAGCCTGATCTCCTCAACTTCTCGTTTGATTTCATGATGCGCAGGTCCAAGAGGTGTCGGAGGTGACGGTAGGCGGTCTGCTGCTGCCGGACTCGGCGAAGGAGAGGCCCATGGCCGGGGAGGTCATCGCTACAGGGCCGGGCCGCCTGGAAGAGGACGGCACCCGCGCAACGCCAAAGGTCGCCGCCGGCGACAAGGTGACAGCAAAATTCTGAATGGCCCTCCACTCAAGCCGCAGAGAAGCGGCTGACGCCACGCTGGTGCAGCGACAGGTCCCTGCCGCTGCGTCAGCCGGACGCTGTGGCCAGACCCACATGGGCAGCATGCCGCCGAGTTCGACTCTGCCGCATGCGTTGCACTATAACAACGCCGCCGCACCATCGCGCCGCACTGGTTTGCACTGTCGCGCGCGGCGGGATTGAGCCAGGCAGGATCGTGCCTTGCAAACGTGTGCTGATTCTGTCGCTGCCTGGTGGCGTGCCGCAGGTTCTGTACTTCAAGTGGGCAGGGGACGGCATGGCGACGCCAGACGGCACACAGTACATCGTCCTCCACGAGCAGGTCAGGCCTGCGCTGCATCAGTTGTGTGAAGACTTTGTACAAGCTTCCGTCTCATTGGCTGCAAGTGTGGGACCCCACTGTTTGACGTGTCATAGAGGTGATGCATGTGCGTGTGTGTACTATGCAGGACATTCTGTGCAAGACTTGAAGACGGGGCTGTGCAAGCTTACTGGCCAAACAGGTTTTATGAATGTACTTGCAACAATGACGGGCACCGCCTTGGTTGGAACCAATTGGCTTCGCTTAAAGGACACACACCAGCAGCGCACCCTAACGTTGGCGGCGCTGCACTGTTTTCACTCATTGCACAGATTGAACTATCCAAAAACCACGCACTGACAACAAACCAGCTGCTCATCTATCTGTATCTATCTTCTCGACCCGTCGCTCTCACGTTGGTTTTGCGAGCCATGACTAGTGACTCGCTCATCTCCACAATCCACATCCACTGAAAGGCCATTCCCACACTGCAACCTGCCCTGGGAAGATTTACGACAGCGGGTGAGCGCGGACAGCTACATGAGAGCTCAGGCGGAAGCGTTGAGCTGGAACCACTGACGCAGCAGGTCTCTCCACTCTGTCCACGTGCCTGCTCCGAAACGGCATTTTCCCACTGTGGCTAGCGCTGGTTCACCACCATAAGCCGCGGCCTCAGACGGAAGCATTGAGCTGGAACCACTGGCGCAGCAGGTCTGCCAGCGTGCCCGGCAGCGCCGCGATGTCCCGCAGCACCAGGTAGTACGGGAACGGGAAGCTGTCCAGGTACTGTAGTGGAAAAACAGCAACTATAAGCATTTAAGGATGACGACTCAGCAGTGATGTCCCGCAGCGCCAGGTAGTAGGGGAACGGGAAGCTGTCCAGGTACGGCGCGGAAGAACTTATGTGTCAGCGGAGGCAAGGCTGTTTGAGGAGAGTAAAGGGAACGTGAAGCTGTCCAGGTACCTCGGCAGCAGATGCCAAGCATGCGTTGGCGGGCGAGCAAAGAGGGGATCGAGACTTGTCAGGTGTGGCCAGACAGCTACATTGGTGTGCCGCAACAGCAGTCAAGCAAGTGACAGAGTTTTGCAGAGCAGGGTGCCAAAATGCGTCAGATCACATATGCGGCAGCACCCACAGCAGCCAAGGCAAGGCACGGATCAGGAGCCGAATGCGATGCGAAGTTCTGTGCACCTGCGCGAAGGCGGGCTTGCCGTCGACAAAGACACGGTGCGCACTTCAGAAACAGATGGAGCGCAGAGCCAAGAAAATGTGAAGACAGCCGCACCTGCGCAAAGGCGGGCTTGCCGTCGACGAAGGAGACGGTGCGCATGTCCAGCAGCGACGCTGCCGGGTTGTCCAGGATGATGAACGCGATGAGCACGCCCCTCCGCCCGGATGCCTGCGCCGAGCGAGAAGCTCAGCTGACTTTCGAAAGAATTCCTAGTGGTCTGCAGTGGGACGCGGGGGTGTGGCAGCGGGCAACAGCGCGATCAGCTGCGGAGCAATGTCTCTGCTGTTCTCTGTCCGCGCAAACCAGCCAATGGGCCGCAGCATGCAGGCAGGGGAAGGCGGCATGGTCTGGATTGCTAGGCCACTCACAGGTTGCTCGCTCAGGAGAAACACAACACACGAGGCGACAACAGCGCACCTCGCGCACGGCACGCTGCAGGGCCGCCTTCTCGTGGAAGCGGCCGTCCGCCACAATCAGCACCAGCTGCTGCAGCGCCTCGCTGCCGTAGCCCGCGCCTGCACAGCAGCCGCGTCAAAGAGGGTTTATCGCTTCAAGATTGAATAATAGCATAATATGTTTGCGCCAAAATGAGTCACCCCTTGCTGCCGCAGTCGGCTGTGGTCAGCACCTGGCGAGTGGGCACGCATTGCGTAGCAAAGTCCAAGTTTGGACTGCACCATGTGAAGCAGCTGTCACTATGCTGCCGCGCCTGCTGACGTGTATAGAGCGTGCCAGCTGTCTGACTCGACCTCTTCGAGTCATACATGAGCTCGCCGCATGATATGCCCTGTGACCAAGGCCCAAAGACGAACTTTCAAATACTCACCAGAGGAGGCGCGCTCGCGGGCGGTGTCGAGGAGGCCGCCCAGGGAGGTGAGCAGGCCCACCATGGGCGTGTCCGCCAGCGTGTTGTCGGCGTCGAAGCGCAGGCCCGCCAGCAGCCCAGGGCCCTCGCCGTCGCTGAATGGCTGCCCCAGCTCGTGCAGCGTCGCCACACCTGCAGGTTGATGAAGAACTTGGTGTTTCTGCTGACTTCACCGCCTACTTTTCTGACACAGAGATCAAGCGCTTTTGCGCCATAGCTCGTGCAGCGTCGCCACACCTGCAGGTTGATGAAGAACCTGGTGTTTTTGCTGACTTCACCGCCTACTTTTCTGACATAGAGATCAAGCGCTTTTGCGCCATAGCTCGTGCCACTGCCTGCAGGTTCATGAGAAACTTCATCTTATTTTGCTGACTTCATCATCCACTGACATAGAGCTCGAGCGCTTGTGCGTCCAAGCGCGTGCGGCGTCAACACGCCTGCGGCAGCCGACAGTGGCCCCCGATTGCAGCTGTTGCTTGCGTTGCTGTGGAAACGTGGCAGTTTGCACAGGTAGCCTGTCTATCTGCATGTGTTGCTGGCTTGGCATTGTGGAACCAACGAGAGAGTGTCTGTCGCCCTTATGTGTTTCAAGCAACCGATCCAGGACAGCATGCGGCAAAGCACTGCAATGGCGCATGCTGGCTCTGCCGCTAGGAACACAGGGCCCGGGGTGACAGTCGGACCGCCCTGTGCTGGATCCTGCGCCGGCGCTACCAGGCTCCTCTTAACAGGACTGCGTCCGGCAGTGCCGGTGAAGCTCAGGACACTGTGTTACTCTCCGCCTCTCGTCTGCCGTATTTTGTGCTGCTAATGCACTGCCGCACTACGTTGTTGTGTCAGAGTGTGCACAACAACGAGGTTTTGGATCTTCATCGTTTCTTATCAAGGAACGGCAACGGGGCGCACCGGCGGTGTTGCCGAAGCGCAGGACGCCGAGCTGGCCGACCTCCAGGCGCGGGAAGGCGCGCGCAGTGACCACTCAAGATTGGGGAGGGACTCTGCATTTCTGCAAAGATGTGAATCGCACCAGCGGTGCCGCCGAAGCGCAGGACGCCGAGCTCGCCGACCTCCAGACGCGCGAGGGACCGCGCGATGAGTGTCACCGCCTCCAGCGCCACCGCGCCGCACCCGTTCTCCGCCATCGACCGCGAGTCGTCCACCGCGATCACCACCTACGTAGGAAAGCGAATTTGACCAAGACATTTTGAGGTGTCACCGCCTCCAGCGCCACCTCACCGCACCCGTTTTCCGCCATCGACGGTGGGTTTTTCCACCGCGAACATCACCTGCCCATATTGAACAAATTCTCAAGGAAAAGACTTGAAAAAACAGGGTTGAACAGGTCATGCCCCGCCCCGCATTTGTAGGCTGGGCCCATTATCCGCCATGGACCACGATCGGAGGCGCAGTGCTTTCAGGCTACATCGTGCTCTGAAATGCGGATCGCCACAGTTGCCTTGCGGAATCATCACTCGTTCGTGTTTCTCGAGATATACGCGATATATGCGAGCGTGCAAATGCCGCTTCCTTCTTCCCATCCAGAAGCCACCGCGGGGCTTCTGGATCAGAAGAAGCAAGATCATCGGCACAACCCTCAGGGACAGCAGCAATGCATGCAATTCGCACCCGCAGCCCATGCAACACAACCATCAGAATCCTACGAAAATACGCAGCAGCAACCGCTGGGCGCCGGCCTTTCACTACATCAGGCCAGACTCTACATGATCAACGGGGTCCGCACCTGGTACTTGCGCTTGTCGGGGTGCGTCCGCCGCATCCAGATCTTATCGCGCCGGAAGTGGCTTGCGATGAACGCGATGACCTTCTTCATGTTGATGCGCTTGCCTGAGGAATGCACACTGCATTGTAAGTATGCATTTCAAGAACCTTTCTCACTGAGATGAGAATATTTTGCCATCAGCTGGCATCGGCGAGTTGTGTTGCGACTTTGCCGTCATCGGCGCCTCAGTAGAATAAACTTGGTACTGAATCGGCAGAGATTTGTAACTGCAGACATGCAAAAAAGATAATTACGGACCGGAGCGGAAGTCGCCGGCGAGGCGGGAGGCGACGGTGGGCTCCAGGATGAGGCGCAGCTGCTCCGCCAGCTCGCCGGCGAGACCCGCCGTCAGCGCCTCGCACCGCGCCCATGCAGCACGCCCCGCCTCCAGATCGCCAGGGCCGTCCCGGTCCTCGCCTGTGCCGAAAGGTGTTCCGCAATCAAAGACTGGTCCAGTTGAATGGTCCGTTGAATGGTCTGGCAGATCATTACTGGCTATGCTTTTGGTCCGCCGTCAGTGTCTCGCAGCGCACCCACGCTGCGCGCCCCGCCTCCAGGTCACCCGGTCCATTGCGGTCCTCGCCTGCTGACAAACGGGTGCAGGAATGTACACACACTCCTGTGCAAATATGTGTAGCACAGTGCCTCACACCTGGTTTGCGGGCCGCTAGCATGCTCTGCTTGGAGTCCTCATACAATCTGAATTCATATTTAATCTGTCGTGTCTGTTACCTTGGGCGTGCGCCAGCAGACCGGCCTGCAGATCAGCGCGCAGCTGTGCGGCCGCCTCCGTGTCGAGCGGCGCCGGCTGCCCGTCAACGTCCTCCACATCCAGCGCCGCCAGCCGGCCGCTTATGAAGCTGGCGCCCGCCTCCGCCGCCTCTCCCTCGATATCGCCCTGTCAAAAAGACATGAATAGTGTCAAATTCGATTGCAGTCTTCAGTCACATCCTGAGCGCCGCCAGGCGGCCGCTGATGAAGCTGGCGCCCGCCTGTTCTGCCTCGACCTCGCCTTCGGCGCCCTGCAGGGTAGACAACTAGCCATGTGGCAACACAGAGTGGTGGGACAATCATCCATAGCTGGAGAGTGCATCTGTTGCATGAGCTCTAGGGCTGCTCACCGTGTCAGGCAGCCTTGACGAAGGCGGTTGCAAGGTGCTGGCAGCAATCGAGTTCGAAAGACGCCCAGAGGACATCCCACAACTGGGCGTGTGCGCCGATCACAGGCCACCGCGAGCACCCAAAGACTGCAGCAGCAGTGTCATTGCGTGCTGACCTGATCGAGCTGCACATGCTGACATCAGCAGGCTGCACATGCTGACATCAGCAGGCTGCACATGGTCAGCGTTGGTGTGTAAGACAGCAATGGGGAGGCCACCTCTGCCTCTTCCTCTGCCTCGTCCACGCTGCCGTCCTCCTGTGCCGCCCCACCGCCAGCGCCCTCCTCCGCGTCCATGTGCTGCGGCTCGGCCGCCGCGCGCAGCGAGTCGCCGGCGGCGCCGGATCGCACCGCCGCAGCCTCCCGGGCCGGCAGCTCCCCGCCCGCCTCCGGCGGCGGGAGCGCCTCCTCGGCGGCCGCCGCGGCGTCCGCCATGTCCTCATCGCCTGCAGGTCAGACAGCGTACTCATTGAGATGGTCGCTCGGTTTCGAGAATGGTTGACTTGGTGCAGGTTGATATGTCGTATCTTACACCTTGGAGCTGCTCCTCTGTCAACTGGGTTCTTGACAGCTCCACTGGCACGCATGCAACCTGTCCCACTTCCACCGCGGTCTGCGCAGCCCTGCTCCCCTCTGAGCGGTGAAACTGAATGGGACTTGCATAGTTGATTAAGAATGATCGAGCTTCACCTTCCGGGATGTCGGACCGGTCCAGTCCCGCCGCCAACTGCGCCGCCTGCTCCTCCCTCGCGGCATCGAGCGCCTGAGGCCTTTACGAAATATCACGTGTCCCTGGAAAAATCCAAGCCCACCTTCGGGGATGTCGGACCGGTCGAGGCCCGCCGCAAGCTGCGCCGCCTGCTCCTCCGTCGCTGCGCCCAGCGCCTGCGTGTCGCCGCGCTGCCGCGCCTCGTTCTCGTTGGCGTACTGGAACTCGCCGCCCGGCGGCGCGTCCGCTGCCTCCTCCGCTTCCTGCTGCCGCTGCTCGTCCTCACCTGCGGCCGCGCCCTCCTCCTGCAGTGCGGATCATTTGGTGCCTTGGCGCTTGCAGCGGGATGCCTTGGACGAGTATCGCGGGCGTGTGGTGCTTGCGGAATTGCTGGCATGACAGGCTCGAGATAGGCACGAAAGTTGCATTTTACTGACAGCGCGAGTCATGCGTGCTGTCGAGAATTCAGACCAAGCGCCTGTCTCGAACTCGGTGGGTTCGTCATGCATGTGCAAGATGCACAAATCAGAGCGCAGACTCGCGTCCAACAGAATGCTGTCTGTGATGGGCACAAAACTGCAAAGCTCACTTGCTGTGGTAAGCCATGCTGGCACGCCATGCCTTCCTGAGCTCACTTGTGCAACCTTATGAGGGTGACAGTCAGCTGAACCGGTCAGCTTCAGCTTTCGCACCTGCTCAGGCGCGTCGCTGCGCACGGCCAGGTTGGCGCGCCATCGCTCCAGCGCGGAGCCCAGCCCCCGCAGCGGGTTGGCCTCCATCGGCTTCCGGCTTCCGGGCGGTGCCAGCGCCTCCCCGCCCGCGCCCGGCTGCGGCGGCCCGCGCTGCGCCGCGCCGGCATCGCCGCCCGCGGCGCCCGCCTGCGACCGCTGCGCGCTGTCAGCCGCCTCTATCGCCTGCGGGGTAGCGTTTTGGGGTTCAGAAACTTCAAAGACACTGCATTTCAAACTCCTGCATCATGCATGCCCGACACGGATTCCCTGCATCATGCTTGCAGCATGTGTTTCAACCCACATCTGGCCATCTGTGCTGCGTCCCAATAGCGTCCGCGGCGTCAGCATTCGTGCTACTTCCGCCTCTGCTGATCCCAAAGTAGCACGGAGATGGCTGGACCATACCCCCAGCTCGCTGCGTGGTGGCCTGCTGGCCTTGCATATATGCTCTTGACTTGTACATTTGCCCTCTAGCAGACAACAGTGGGAATCGACCGCGGTGGCCTGCTGCGTGCCTGCGCTGGCCGCATCGTCGCGCGCCGCGCGCCATGCACAAAGTGCGACACCTTATTCATAGCTGGAATTTTCAAAGACACGGAGAGGCTCAGGCCTGCTGCGCGGTGGCCTGCTGCTGCGCGCCGTCGCCGGCCGCCTCCTCGCGGGCCGCGTCCTCCTCGGCGCCGGCGCCGGCGCCCTCCGTCGGCGCCGCTGCCTGCGCCGCCGCGGTCGGCAGCCCCCGGGGTCCCGCCTCCGGCTGCTGGCCCTCCACCTCCCCAGCTTCCTCCTTCCCGCCTGACACAGTTCGAGGCAGACCGAATGAAGGGAGCCGAAGGATGCACTCAAGGAGTGATTGTCATATGTTCGGACAGAATACTCTGTCCGTCAACATAATGTGGCCCAAGCAGGAAGCGGAAGCGATCACAGCAACAGGGTGTGAAGGTTACCATGCAATCGGCAGTCATTTGATGGAGCAGTTCGTTGAATTTCATAGACTGTGCACTTCAAGACGCACCAACGCGATCAGCATCCGCGTCGGCCTCGTCGCTGGAGCCGTCGCCGCCGTCCTCGGGCGCGTCGACAGCCGCCTGGTCCGTGGCGGCGTCCATAGCACTCGGCTCCTCTGGCTGCTCGCCTTCCTCGCCTAATTCTCCCATGCCCTCCGCGCCTCCATCTGCATTTGCAGCGATGACATTCAGTAAGAGTGACGTGTGAACGTTGCTGAGACCGCATTCGCGGCACCGGCCACCTCAGGCTGCTCGGCTTCCTCTCCTTCCCCGCGCATGCCCTCTGCACCTCCGAACTCAGTCGGCCTGACTTCTAGCTGTTGCTGGGGTGGCATGCTGCGACTGGCAGTGCGAACACAGGAGCACGCAAACCCCTGCACGCATCTGTGGACGATCATCGCAGCCAGTCGATGAAAGCTGCAAATTGGCAGTTACATATGGCCACACATCCGTGCAGGTCAGCTACGTGTGAGCTACTGCAGCGCTGATGGCATCCCCAGCTGATGTCCGTCCTAGGCCTGACTGGCTGCCAAACACGCCTGGCTCTGAGGAGCAGCAGAGCATGCACACAGCCATGCAAAGTCAAAAGAAAGTCAAAGCAAAGAATGGAAGAAGCACCCTCGGCCTGAGGCTGCTCCTGCTCCTCATCGCCGCCGCGCTCCACGGGTTCTGCCTCCGGCATGGCCCCGTCTGCGTCCTCGGCGTCAGCATCCTCGCCTTCCTGCTGCCCAGGGTCTTGCTGTGGTCGGCAACAGGTCCCATGGCCCAGCAAATGCAATACCGACTAGAGGCGGCAAGCTGCAAGCGCACAGCAATGTGATACGTACAGATGCAGTACCGAATAAAGGGCAAACTGCGGGCAAGTAAACGCAAAACAAAAAGCAACAAAAAGCACACCTGTTCCAGCCCCTCCTCGTCGCCGCTGCCGGCGTCCGAGCCGCCGGCGTCGCCGTCGTCCAGCTGCATGTCCTCTGGCAAATCGAACTCCTCCGGGGCACCCTGCAGCAGCTTGCCGACAACATCAGCAGATGTCTTCCAAGACATTTGCAACACCAATGGATATGCAGTTGCAACCTGTGTTTCTGCTGTGTTGACCAACAGTGGCTGTGTAGCACGCTGCTATGTGAACAGAGGCCTTGGAATCATTGATGGCCACTCGGCAGTGTTGGCACGACTTCATGCGGCAGCTGCGCACCTGCGGCTGCGCCTGCTGCCGGTCCTCGTACTTGTCGGCGGTGTCCTCGTTGACGCCCTCCCCCTGCAAAGACAGCACAGCGGCGGGTCAGTAGTACACATCAAAATGTCAGTTGCGGATCTTTCAGAGTGCCAAGTTGCTTGGACAGCGCTTCCACATCAGGTGCTGCATGAAAGGTCGTGAGAATTGAACAGGCTCTGGCTGAACAGGGTGATGACGTATTTCAGCGACCGTCATGTCAGACCAAGGACAATTGTGGACCTCCTCGACGCCTGGTGCCTCCTCCTCCTCCTCGGGGCCCTGGTCGCCTGGCTGCGGCTTTTGACCCGCGTTGGCAGGTTTGGGCTCCTCGCTGCCGCCTTCCTCGTCTTCCTGCTGCCCCGCCTGGTACTCCAAGTCCTTCTTATCGTCCACCTGACATCAGAACCATCAACTTGTCAGGAACATGATGTGTGCCTTTATTTATTTCATGATTGAGATGTCGTGCATGGCAGCAGGCACATGAGTATGCCTTCGCTGCGCCTGTTTCGCTGCAACATTCAAGCCAGCAGTGCCAGGGCCGATCTGCTTGCTGTGAGCGCCGACAGGAGAGATAGCACTGCAGGCGGAACAGCACAGACCTGGACAGGGGCGTCCTTCTCGAACTAGTCTCAAGCACACATTGACATTTACAGAGTTCGGCATTTACGGGAATTCAAACCATAAATTCTCAAGGGAGGGCACCTGGACGGGGGCGTCCTTCTCGAACTTGGAGTCGGCGTCGCGCGGCTTCTCCTCGTCCTCGCCCCACATCTTCTCGTCCACCACCTGCGCATTTCACATCGATGCAAGCTTGCCAAAAAGGGAAAAATAGATCAGCGGGACAGCATTGAAAGGCGCGCCGCCTCCGCTCAGGCGGTATCTTGCATAATCTTCCCGGACGAGGCTGCAGCCGCGCAGGCCAGGCAAACACTTGGAGACATGATGGAAAGGACTGTCCCAGATCCCGCTGCTTGGATGCGCATGTTTGAGCGGCACAGCTGACTGTGCATCGGCAGCAGCACCCTGCAGCAGCATCAGCAGCAAGGACATCTACTGCAGCTGTGGTCAATGCGTCCCGCACAACAGGTGCTCACACTACACATATGCTGATTCTGCCGGCCTCGCCCATCTCCTGCTGCAAATCCTCCTCCAGTTATGCCGACTGCGGCGCCCAACCGTTACCCTAATTCGGCTGCCATTGAGGCCGCACCTGCTTGTCGGGGCCGGCCTCGCCCACCTTCTGCTGCAGCTGCTTTAAACTCGACTTTAATCGATGACATGGCGCAAAACTGATTAAAACCCTGCTCCATATAAAACTCAGAAACCGCACCTGCTCGTCAGGGCCGGCCTCGCCCATCTCCTGCTGCAGCCGCTCCTCGTCGCCTTCCTCGCCTTCCTCGTCTTCCTGCTCCTCACGCTCGCCCTCCGGCACATCGTGCAGCTCACCGTCGAAGTCCTGGTCCATCTCCACCCCCTGCGGCTCCTCCTCTTCCGCGCCCAGTTCCTGTGGGGAGGAACTCATGTCCGCTCGTTCATTTTGTGTATTGTTCGTCTTGATTGGAATTGCCGTATAAGTCCTGGTCCATCTCCAATCCTGCGGCTCCTCCTGCTCGCCGCCGAGGTCCTGAAGAACGGTTTGATAAGGTTATCTCAAACTGCAATTGCTTTGTATTGTGCCGTCAAAGCCCTGGTCCATCTCCACGCCCTGCAGCTCCTCCCGGCCCGGCCCTAGGTCCTGCGGAACATGTTTGATGAGGGTTGAGCAGCTCCCGATTCGGTCCCACCTCATCCCAATTTCCTGGTCCGTCTACACCCTCTGTGGCTCTGCTCACCGCCCAGCTCCTGTGGACCAGATTTGATAGGAAATGATCAATCACAACATGACGTCATCCACCTCTCACCCTCGTCGCTCCTCCTGTTGTGGCCCCAGCTCCTGTAAAATATAATGAGGGTCTAGTGTTGTAAGCCACAGACAGTCCGCATATCGCTGCATGCCCCATTGTGACTTGCTCGTATTTGCATCCCCTGCGGCTCGTGCTGCTCGTTGACTTGGTTTCCAGCTCCTGCACAGTTTTCATCTACAATCTCTCTCTCTGAGATACGATCTCTCTCTGAAATACACTCATCTACATCCTCCATCATGTTCAGTGTCTGGTCCATCTAACCTGCGCGGCTTCTCCTAATCCTGCGTAGACTGGCGTCTGCTGGGGAGCGTTCAGTTGGCTGATTGCATTGTCATGCTGTGCTGTTCGTGCTGCTATTGTGCTTTCAGCACCTGGTCGTTTATTTGTCGTCGAGTGGCAAGCAAGGCTCCGTCCTTGCTGGCCTTTGTCTGCTCCTGAGGCTCTTCCGGCGGCGCGTCCTTCTGCTGCGCCCCGAGCAGCTGGTCCTGGTCCTCGGTCTCGTCGGACGCCTCTTTCCCATGGTCTGGACAATGACGCTTTGACGGTGATTCCCACCTGTTGCTCCTGAGGCTCTTCCGGTGGCGCATCCGTCTGCTGCGCCCCGAGCAGCTGGTCCTGGTCCTCGATCTGGTCGGACACGTCCTTTGCGCCGTGGCCCTCCCCCATGCCGGTGCCCTCCGCCTCCTTGAATGCGCCCTCGCCGCCGGCGCCCTCGCCTGTGTTGGTGAGGACCCGCATATTCGTTGAACACATGCTTTCTAACAGTTGTGGGACTGGCTCCTTAACCGCTGCCGCGCCGCCAATGCCCTCACCTTGGTGACCCCTGAGCAGCATCCGCCAATCCAGGGTGTTCTATGCACAGCTGCCCAAAAGATCTTCCTCTCAAGCCGCAGGGCAGGCACAGCCACCAAGGGTTTTGAGGAATTACAAAATGCATGGCAGCAGGCGCAGCTGGAGGGGCAATACCGAAGCTGCGTACTGTCAGCCGCAGCATGCGCGGTCGACCTCACAGCCCCAGGCGGCCTCAAATACGCCATGCAGCAGCAGCCACTCCCAGGCTGCAGTGCTAAAGTCACAATCTAAGCACTTAATGCACCTGTGAACATTTCGCACGTTTGGGGAGGAGCAGCAGCACGTTCACCTTTTCTGGTGGCATCCCGGCATGCAGAAGCTCTGAACCACGAGAAAAGTTGTGCGACTTATCCAAGATATCAGTTTCATTCAGTGTTGTGATGAAGGCGATACCCTCTTTGTGACGTCCGGCGTGAAGAACCCCTAATCCACGAGACCATGACAAATCTGAAAGCGCCCTGAAAGATACGGAAGTCTTGATGTACGAGCTTAAAGAAGGATTCCTGAGGTACCTTCTTTGGTGGCGTCGGGCATGCAGAAGCCCTGCTCCACGAGGCCGCCAAACAGCGCCGTCGTCACGTAGCCCAGCTTGGCAGTGGCGCGGTGCAGCCCCAGCGCCTGCACCGCCACATTTTCACTCGGTTTGCATCCAGTTTCAACCTTCGCTTGTGGCAGCGGTTGCTGCAGCTGAGTCCTAGACAGGCTGGCCCTTGCTCTCTCGGACAGCCTCGGGGCAGCACATTGGAACGTGTTGAACATCGATGCTCATGCATTTGGGCAGTACATTTCGTGACGCAAGTGTGGGCCGTAATTTGCCTGCAGCGCCAGGCCCTGCAGCCCGCCCGCCGCCAGGCGCAGCAGCGGTGCCAGACCGCCCTGCTCGCACGCCGCAGTCGCCACTGCGGCCGCGTCGGCGCCTGAGCATTTCGAGGGAGCAGGGGGACATGATGTTCAAGTTGGAAAGCTTGGGCCGACTATCTGATAGAAGACAGAACCTAAATCATCAGTCCATGTGACACATGCAGCGACTGTTGTGAGCAGCTCCCAAGCATGGTCAGCACAGTGTCTTAGTGCGCTCGAATGGTGCCGCACCAAGCCACTGCAGCCACCGATTCGTAGGAGGTGCTCGTGCCAAGTCTTGGCGACTCAGACAGGGCGCAGCAGAGTCATCGAAGCAAGGTTTTGCTGGTTCTCGATCTCCAATGATGACGCCTCAACGGCAATCACGAACTCATTTCATGCTATTCAGCGGCCGCACCTGGGTCGTCAGCCAGTGTGGACAGCTGCCCGAGCAGGCCGGCCACGGAGTCGCGCAGTGCGGCGAGGCGTGTCAGCCCCGCGCACTGCTCGAAGTGCGCCCAGCGCTGCCCGATGGTGCGGTCCGCTGCCTCCTCGCCTGCAGCGCATAAGCCGGTTCCGTCAGACGTGTTGTCTGACGTGGCCTCCGTCAAACAGGGCACACCAAAGAAAGTTCAATTGCAGACTGTGAGACATTGCCAGCTGCTTACTGTAAATGTAAATTGCCCATGACAGCTGGTTGAAAGCAGCTGTGTGGCGATCTCTGGACGCCGCACCTTCCGCCGACGGCGCCGCCCAGGCGGCCTGCGCCGCCGCGACGGTCTGCCCCCACAGCAAGACCTGCTCCACAGCGGCCTCCACGCCCTGCAGCAGGCTGCTTCCTGCTTGCGCATCCGCATCCGTCGCCAGTTGCCGCCCGCGCGGCGGCGCGGCCCTCGCCGCCGCGCTGCCGCCGCCGCCGCCGTCGACGGCCGCTGCCAGAGCGTCCAGCAGCGCCGACCAGCCGGGGATGGCGTCGGCAAAACCCTGCTCCGCGTCCGAAGACAGCAGCGCCTGGTGCGTCGCCGCGAGCTCCTGTGCGCACACTCTTCTTGCGTCAGTCTGTTGCATCAACGAAATGGCAGAAAGATGCGCGATGTCCACGATTTTTGTAGGTGTTAGAACACGCCTGCTGGCATCCGGTGCTGTGGAATGTGCAGGCTAGACACACCGGCACCAATGGCACTCAGTGCTGTCCGTTTTACTGGTGTATGTGAAGGCAGTGATCACAGCAGCTTCACAGGCTGGTGATCACTGTTGGCGCCACCAGTGGACGCGGCAGCGCTCGGGGTGCGCTCAGTGGCGTTCCAGTGAACAGCAGGTCACTCCGTATGTGCTTGTGGCTTTGAACAGCGCCATAGAGCAACCCACCTCGGCGTTGGCAGCGAGCGCGGCAGCAGCGGCAGCCGTGACGATGTGCTCGGACAGGCCACCCTCAAAGTGGGCCGTCCAGCGGTCCCGCGCCGCTTCCAGCGTCCGGCCCAGAGCGGCCACATGCGCCGCCGCCGTCTGCAGCCGCGCCTGCAGGCACACATGTCACGAAACTGCATTGGTCAGTGCAACTCCCTTACTTGTCATACACTTGCACACTCAGAAGCCAGCCAAACAACTGAAATTGCAGCGCATATCAAGCAACCGGATGCAAGCAGCTCCCAGCAACAGCTGAAACAGGCTGCCGGCGATTTTGACGGGAGCTTCTGAATAGGCATTCAGGCCGGAACTCACCTTGGCTGTTGGGGCAGCCTCAGTGTCAGCGGCCGCCGCCAGCAGCGCCTGCGTGTCGGCCGCCAGCGGGGCCAGTCCATCCAGCTGAGCCCTATGCTGCGCAGCCCACTCTCTTGTTTGAGCCTGCGATATGAGCAATTCGCTACCGCTCAGCTTGCGAAGTTTCAGATGACGTTCGGATTTTCTGTCACAGCATGGGCCATCGTGGGAGAGGGCAGTGTAGGAGAGGGCCACACGCAAGTCAAGTGCGCAGCTTTATTTCTTTGCAAGCTATCATCTGCAAGTGCCCAACATCGTCAGCAAGGTGGATGGTAGAGGACATATGATAGGATGGATGAACCAGGCATGCAATGAATATTTATGTTCATTTCCACATTTGCAGGGCTGCCTGCACGAAGGCTGCATCGTCATGTGGACGTCCATGTGGACAGTGCAGCAGCACAGGGGGTCGAGCTGCAGAGTGACAAGAGACACATGTGGCAAACCGTTTTGGCAACAGACTGCCACATGCGCATGTGGCGGCGTGCAGCAATGACGCGCTTCGCACGCCGCTTCCTGTCATAATGCCAGTCACACACACAAGCGCTGCACTTCTCCTTGTGCCCTCACCATCGATGCGCCTTCAGCAACCGCATGCAGCCTCGACCACCACTTACTATTCTGGTCACTGAGGACCTGTGCCACTTGGATTCTGGGGCCGCAGGACGGCTGATGAGTCTGCATCAGCAAAGGATTTGTGCGGTATATAGGATTATAGGATTTATAGGATTATATAGGATTATAGGATTTGTGCGGCACGAAAGCAAGTCCCGCACCTGCGGCGGCAGAGCGTCGGGCGCGTCCGCGAGGCCGGCCAGGCCGGCCGCGAGCGAGGAGAGTTCAGCGTGACGCGCCGCGGCGGTTGCGAGACCCCGCCGCTGCACGCGCTGCAGGTGGAGCAGGTGCTCGGACAGGCGCACCCCCGCCTCCACCTCGGGCCCGCTCAGGTCATGGTGCGGCGCCTTTGCCACCTGTGTATATGGAGAGTTGGTTGTGGTATGGCTGCCACACAGCGCTGAAGTTGCAGCAGGTGCTCGGACAGGCTCACGCCCGCCTCCACCTTGGGCGCGCTCAGGTCGTGGCGCGGCGCCTTTGCGACCTGCGCACGCTTTGGGGCAGAGTTGTCAGTGCGCTGGTTCCGGCTATAGAAGAAAATCATGAGCATCAGACAGTGACTTGGAGTTCTGCTACAAGATGTATCCTACATATGCAAGGTGTGCTGACACAAGCCTGTGCCAGCCTGCAACGACCCTCCTAAACGCTGCCATGCACGCTAGCTTGGTGTTAGCTGCAGGTAAAGGGAGCCGATGTCAAGCCATTGCATGAATGGTCCATCTGGAGGCTGGCCGCACCATGGCGCTGCGCATGGGATTGCATCCATCGGCGGCTGGAATCGACCAGGCAAGTTTGAGCCACCAGATGTTCTGCTACCGGATCACCTGCGGTTCATGGTGCGACTGCAGCCGCACCTCCCACAGCCGCTGCATGCGCCCCTCCCACAGCGCAAATCCCACAGCGCTGCATGTGCTGCATGCAAAATGGAGGTACCAGCAGGGCAGACATGTGCTGCTGGGACTCTGGCATCGGCAAGGTGAACGGTCTGGCACTCTCATTCACCCCTGAGACGCACCTCCCACAGGCGCTGCACGCGCCCGATGCTGCGGAGGTGGTAGTCTGTCGCCGATCGCCAGGCGTCGGCGGCGGCGCCCACGGCCGCGGGGGCCGCTGCGCTGTCGCCGCCCGGCTGCAGCAGCGGCGCCTGCTCCAGCGCCGGCACAGCCTGCTCATGGGTTCGAAGATTCATTTGAGCTATCTTCTCGGTGAATATCATGTATTCGTGTTATCAGGGTGTAGAGCCTCTCTACATCAGATGACTTGCAGCTCGCGGTATTGCCTCACGTTGCTGCGAGCCCTCCTGCCCAGAATGCCGCAGCACAGTTGATGAAAGAAGATCTGCTGTGGTGCACAAGGAGCACGCCGGAACACTTCAACTCAAACAGCATTCGGCTGGTTGAAGTGTCCTGCCGCCAGATCGCCGCATTCTTTGACAATTGCGCACCTGACGCGACAAGAGTGCGCACTGGACGCGGCTGGCAAGACCCAGACACACAGCTGTCATGTCATCCATGCACATTTTCAACCATCGATTGGTGCACCTGGCGGAACCAGGACTGCGCGCTGCGCTCGCCGGGCGGCACCGCCGAGCGCCGCTTCGAGGCGCCCAGCGCCGCTAAACCCTGCAGCAGCGACGTCAGAGCCGCCTTCTTGCGCGCGCGGGCGCCCTTGTCCACCAGCGTTCGCAGGGCCAGCGCGCGCTCCGCCGCGGCGCCCGCCGCAAAGTCCACCTCCAGGCCGCCTTTTGGCACCAACATAACATGTTATCACCGGTCTGAAAAGGACTGAGCAGCGAGACTCTGCATGTGCAATGCGCCATTGGGGTCGCGCGCCAGGCTGCGAAACCCAGCAGAATAAAGTCTGCAAGTAGCCTGCGCCACCACGAGATAGTGACCATGGGGACAACAGGGGACTTGCCGACTTTGCACCGACTTGACATCCGCGGCCTGTGTCCATGTCAAGCATTTGAGTCGCAGAGGCCGGACATGTGACAATAAGCTTCTGTCATCAGAAGAAGACTGGCCTGACTAGATTGTCAGTGCTGCGAAACTTGGTGACCAGCATGCCGCCTGCCACACCTTCGACGAGCGGCGATCCGGCGGCCGGCTCGGCGTACAGGGCGCCCTGCAGCACCTGGCCCAGCCGCCGCGCCAGCGCCGGCAGGCGGTGCAGGTACTGCCCGCCGTTCGCGGGCTCCGCGTGCGCCGCGGCGGCTGCGACGACATCGGCGTCAGCGGCGATGGGCTGCGCGGCTTGGCAGGCCGCCGCCGCGGTGGCGCAGAAGGTCGCCCAGGCGGAGCGCCCCTCGGCCTGTGCCTCCTGCGGTTACCGGTCAATTCAGAATCAGATATGACTTCTGCTGCCCCTCTACCGAGCCCCTCTGACTAAGGCCTTGCTAGGGAAGCATTCAGCAAGGGCAGCAAGGAACAGCACATCGTTAGGGGACAAAGAGTGCAAGGTCTGGTGCTTTGTTGCAGAAGCAGAACAGTCTTGGCACCTTGGCAGCCCTGGTCGCAGCGTCGCTCCGTTCCCCGGCAGCCGTGACGGCCGCCGCCGCCTTTGCCGCCGCGGCATTCGGCGGCTGCGCCGCGTTCGCCTCCTGGGCATCGCCCGCAGCGGCGATGGCCTGTGCCAGCTTGCCACCAGGCTTGCTGCTGCCGCCGGTTGCGCCGCGCCGCTTGCGGGCGCTGCCGCCGCCGGACTTGGCGGCAGGCGCCTTTGGAGCCTTGAGGTCGTCAAAGCCGGCGCCGCGGGCGGCGGCGACGACGGTGGCGGCTGCCGGTGTTTTGAGCACCTGAAAATGCATTTGGAGAGTCAGTTACACCACCGCACACTTCCCTGCCTTTCTGTGTTTTGGAGTGGCAGTGTGCCTGTAGCCTCACAGTTTCAGGCCAGTGTGCTCGAGTGATGCATTGGCGTGTTGTTGCAGAGCACTAGCGTGCTGCGTAGGCCAGTGCGAGGGTGGGGACTCGAATAGTCGCAGGAGCCTTACCACTGTGGCATTGCGGGTGAGGCGGTGCAAGTGCCGCTGCGCCTTCTCCGTGGAAGCCCGCATCGCGTAGTACCCCCGCTCCTCCCATTTAGCCAGCTTCACAAAGTCCTGCACCAGCAAACCAACATTTGTGAAACACTCGAAGCAGAAGCATGCGATATCGTTGCAATCTTCGTGCCAGTGTCAAGTACAGGTCTGCCACCACCAAAACAACTGAACCAAGGGGTATAGAACGCTACACGGGCCAGAAATTGCAGGCAGCTGGCCGGCGCGCGCCTGCAGCTGCTTCTCCAGCGGGGCGAGGCGGTCCGTCAGCGCCGCCTTCGTCGCCGGCGCAAACTGGCCGTAGTAGGCGCCCACGTTGGCGAGCAGCGCTGCCAGGCCGGCCCACCACGCCTGCTCGCCAGCCGGCGCCGCCTGCGCCTGCAAAGAACAACGTGCTGGTCAGCGTGAAGCTGCAAGATTTCTGGTTGCAGAGCCCAGAACGGCCGGCCCATCTCGCATGCTTGCCGGCTGCAACCGCCTGCGTCTGCAACAGCTCTCATATGTTCAGAAAACTGCTTCTCACAGGCGCCCACAATGACGAGCAGCGCCGCAAGGCCGGCCCACCACGCCTGCTCGCCAGCGGCGCCGCCTTCGCCTGGAACAGGTGTGAGAATGCGTTTGTTATTGCAGATTCCATGCAGGGTGTGTTGCAAACCCAAACAATTTGTTCATGCACGCCAGCTTGGAACAGCGGCAGTTTGGAAGCTGGTGTTGATGAGCCAGGGTGAACGCAATGAATCGGCCCAACATCTAGGTACGAGCGCACACATAGCATTCGCCCGCACATGAACACCAGCGTGCTTGCCTGCCATGCTGCTGCTGTGTCAAGCTCTCCACAAGAATGCGGACTGTGTTTTGCCAAAGCTGGCCAGATCCGGACCCCTTCTGGGCGTTGGCCTGGAGGCAGAAGCCGACCAGCAGCCGCAGCCTGTGCATCACGTCACGGCTTGTTCGACCTGGAAAGTCTACCTGCACGCGGGCGTGGCGGCGGAAGCTGGCCAGCAGCCGCAGTCGCGCGGTGTACTCGCCGAGCGTCGCCGTCTGCATGAACTGCTCCAGCGCCACCGCAACGCTCGACAGCGCATCCTCCCGTGACGCCGCGGCGGTGGCGCTGCTGTTGGCGGCGCTGCCGTCGTCCGCGACGCCAGGACCTTCAGAGTTTAGGGCCGGCGGCTGCACCAGCTCGTACAAATGGAACCAGCTCTGGTTGGCGCCTGTGCGGAAACAAATCTTACATGTTTTGAGAACGAGCAGCGACTCAGATGGATGTTGAGTAAGCAATCATCGAGAAAGATACTCAATTGCATGCAAACTTCCAACTCTCTCCTCCTGCACGGCGTCCATGGAACGGCAGAAGTTGTTCGACGGCGGACAATGCACCGAGGCACAGCAGCCTCAGCAGCCGAGTGTGGGAATTTCGCGCTTTGAGCCAGTAGTCCAGCCAGGGCTGACATGATCACGCACGTGCATACGTACATACATATGTCCGTGCAAACATCACCAGCACACAGGGCCCACTTCCCTTTGGCGTCAACGATGCTGTCCAGCAGGCGGTGCCAGGAGGCAAGCTCTGGCTTCAAACACGCACAAGAAAAAATAGTGAACACGAGTGTTCACAGCAGTATCTCCTCAACTCACCTTCGGCAAACGCGTCAACAGTGCGGTCCAGCAGCCCGTGCCAGGCGGCGAGCTCCAGCTTGCGCCAGCGGCCGGCCAGCGCCGCGATCGGCTGCAGCACCTCCTTCAGCGCCACGTGGCGCGCCGCCGTCTCCTCCCATAGCTGCGCGCGCGCCAACAGCAGCTCCAGCCCGGTGAGCGCCGCCTTGAGCGGCGCCCGCACCGGCAGCGCTGCACGAAAGATTTGGTCTAGGTTCAGAAACGCAACAAGATAGCAAAATTCACGATAGTATCGTTGCAGCTCGGTGAGCGCCGCCTTGAGCGGCGACGCATCAGCAGCGAGAGAGGAAAAACGGACACAAGGAGATTTTTGAAGCATCGAGATCCAGGCCCATGTGAGTGCTGCCTTGGGCGTAGGAGGCTTGTGCCCAGGGTCGATTGTAATGCGAGACAATGTTGAGAAAGGCTTCATCCGTTTCAGTGTCTGGCATGTTGCCAGGAGCATCTCAACCACACTGGCTTACTACAGGCAGCATGAAGCAGGCTACCGTGGATGGCGGCCAGCTGCGACAGGATGGGGTGCTCCGGCGACTTGCAGCTGAGCGCTCTGGCAATCGGCATGTGAGCAGAGGTTTGCAGGCTGACAGCACATAGTTACAGCCAGGCCCCCACCCAGCAGGCGGCCGCAGATGGCGGCCAGCTGGCTCAGGATGGGGTGCTCCGGCCACTCCTCCAGCAGCTGCACCAGGCGGGCCGCCACGCCGCGCACCGGCGCCACCAGCAGCGCGGTCTCCTCCACCACCGGACACTGCAGGTCCACCGCTTTGCCTGCATGGCAAACATTCAGAATTCAGATCCAGGCCAATGGAAGTTTGGCGTTGTTGGTACAGTAGCAGAAATGCGCCGCGCACCGGCGCCGCCAGCAGCGCAGTTGCCTCGGCCACCGGGCCCTGCAGGTCCACTGCGCCGCCTGCGTCGAAAGCTTCAAACTTCAGGATGTCCACGCCACAGAAAACTATGGGGTCATTTGCTGAAGCACCGCTGCCGTTAGCACTGCTGTCTCCTCCACCACCGGGCCCTGCAGGTCCACCATGGCGCCTGCAACGCAAAATAGAACCTTGGGGTTTTCATACCACACAAAGCGCGGGTTTTGCGCTCTGCTGCGACTGATGCATGACGGGAGCGCTTCAGGTCATATGCAGCTCGCGGCTCCGGGCCAAAATGCCCCGCAGGCTAGCATCGATCGCAGCGTGTCTGGAAGCAAGTGGCAACGGTCGATCCGACCCAGGAGTGCTCTTGGATGGATGCCACCAACAGTACACTAAACATGCCTCAGGTGCTGCACTGCAATATGCTGCTATCTTCTGGCGCAAGGTGCCTTGCTGGGGGCTGTGGCTTTGCTAAAGTCACTGCAGCCATACATACATACACCACTAAGGGCAAGCGAGGACCCTGTTGCGGCCAAGACTGTGGACGTCACAGCTCACAACTGTCGCAGTCACAACTGGCGGCATGAGTCGCAATGTCATGGCATGTCAATGCCGTTCTGCGCACTCGAGGAATCACTTTTGAGCATGACTGATCCTTGCATGTGCACGCTAACCGGACCATCGTTTCAAGTACAGGGGCCTGCTGATCTCGGAAGGGCGACACACCTGCGTCGGGCGTCGCCGCCGGCGGCCGCGCCAGCCCGGCGTGCTCGCGCGCCAGCCGCATGAGGTGCCCCGTCGCCAGGTCTGCATCCAGCAACGACCGCGCGGCGCCGCCCGCGCCCCGCAGCAGCTGCGCCCCCAGGTCGTACGCGGCCTCGAAGGCGGCGGCCGCCTGCTCTGCCTCCTCGGCGTTTGCTGCATCGAAGAGCCTGTGCTCGCAGATGTGGAGGTGGGTCAGCAAACGAGCCTGGTTTGTAAGATTTGGAGGTGGTCCGGCACATGCGACCTCAGTGATACATGTTTTGCCTGTTGCAAGCTTGCGTACCTCCCAGGGGAATATTTGTGGCAGGTCTAAATCGAGCCTTTGCACAGTCAGCCACCGGCTCATTTGCAAAATGTGCCGAGTAGAGCCACATTGTGTGGTCGGACGAGCAGGGCTACCTGTGCAACGATTGCATCCTCTGCATCTCAAGGCTACCGGCTCACATCAAGCCATGAGCAGGGCGGGCAGAGGATGGAATTGCTGCGCTTGTCCGACTGCTGGTCCGATCCTCCCAAGTCAAAGCGGCAGGTTCAAGTAAGGCATGGCGTATCAAGCTCCTGCTGCTGCGCAAGCGGCCCAGCTACTGCATGTCTCCAGCGGGCCTTGGCTATTTGAGACCGACAGCACAGGTTCGTGAAAGTTCGTGCAAATTTGGTCAACTGTTGTGCTGGCAGACCAGCCATTGCAGATGGCGTTTGCCTCCTTTCTGCACTCCTCGTCATCGGATAGACACAGAGAAAGCGTGTGAGTCTGAGCTCGCCTGTCGTGCAGGCGGACCAGCTGGCGCAGCTGCGCCCCGCCCAGCAGCGACGCCGCCGCGGAGCTTCCCGCTTCCGCCTCGCTGGCAATCATGAGGGTGCCCAAACCCTGCGGCCGCGCAAAGTCTGCCTCCAGGTCCGCCGGCACCACCTCCCCCTCCAGGGTAGCCACATCCTCGAACGCCGAGAAATGGTCCGGGAACGCCGCCTGGTAGGAGCTTTCCTCCTCCTCCTGAGCACCAGAAACATTGAGTCAAAGGTTTGCGGGTTGTCATGTTCGCATCAACGCTTCGCAAACGTTTTCACATTGGACGGCCTCCAGGCTCGCCACGTCCTCGAATACGGAAATATATTCCGGGAAGAATGCCTGGTAGGAGCTTTCCTCCTCACCCTGCACAATACAAATCAACTTTGAAAATGTGAGTATATGGCGATCTTGTCGAGGCCGAGTTTCTGCCGCTTGGCGCCTCTGGAACAACAGTAGGCATGCAGCAATCACTGGAACATGGCACGACCGGTGGGAGGAGCTGTACCAGCGCCAAAGGCGCGGACTGTCCAGTCAGGCGCCGTCGGCGCGAGCGCAGCTGCACACGACCGGTCGCATATGCAGCCGCTGTGCGAGGCAACAAGGCCGCGAGGTGCTTGCGCTCCGGATACCCTAAATTCTAAACTCGGCGCACCTCCTCGGTGGCGATGTCGGTGGAGCGCGTCTTGGTCTTGAACAGCTCCGCCTCCTCCGCCGCCTTGGCCTCCTGCGATGCCTTGACCTCCCGCCACGCCGCCACGAACGCCGCCAGCAGCAACTGCAGCAACATGATATACGTGGTGAGGAGGAAATTCGGATGCTCTGCCTACTGCCGCGAGTGCAATTTTTACAGGCTCGTTTCACAATTTCATAGGGCAATTCAGTGACAGTACCTGGGCTGAGGCGCCTGCAGCGCTGTCGGGTCCCGCCAGCTGCGCCGACCGCACCGCGGCGTGCAGCGCCGCCTGCAGCAGCTGCAGCCGCGCCCTGTAGGATGCCACCTCGCCGCCCTTGCCCACCTGCGTGGGACAGTCAGTTGTCAAGTGACGTCCATTAGTTGAATTTGACAGCTCGGCAAGACGAGAAGGCCTTGTTGACGACTGTGCCCTCATGTCAACGTGCTGTTTCAAGGCAGAGCTGCGCGCAGGCAACCCTGTCGTCGTGAACAGAGCACAAGTGAATGCAGCTATACCCTTGAAATGCTGGATTGATGTACCGAATTGCACATCTATAGCAGATCAGTGGAAAAACCTGTGTGGACGCGAGTGCCAGCCGTGCGGCCAGGGCCTGCGCCTCAGCGCCGCCCAGGTCCGCAATTGCTGCCCCGTCGCTGCCTGCCACCGCCCGCGGGAACGCCATGAGCGCACCCAGCGTCGTCGTCAGCCGCCCCGCCGCGCCCCCGCCGCCGCTGGCAGCCGCAGCCGCGCCAGGCACCGCCGCAAAGTCACGCAGCCCGCCGGGCGAGGCGATGGCGTTGCGCGCGGCCAGCATGGCCAGGCCGCGGCGCGACTCCGCCACCGCGAGCGCCACCGGCTGCGTCAGGTCCCGGTACCCTGGGTAGCTGTCGGCCAGGTGCGCCGCCCAGGCCGCGGCGTTGCTGCACCACGCCTCAGCCGCACTGCTGTGCTGCCCCTCCTGCATGTGTCACAAATCACAATGAGGAATGGTCCTGCCTGATGGCGGATAAGCACTGGTGCCAGAAGGGCGGGCGGCGAGTGACGCTGCTGCACCGCGCCTCCTCGCCCCGGAGGCTGGCTGACCGTCCTGTGCTTTTGAGCGCGCGCAGTGAGGAAGTGCGCTGCCTGACAGGCTGCAAAGAACCAATGGTGCCAGAGGGAGGGGTGCAAGCATCGTTGCTGCATCACGCCTCAGCCGCATTGCCATGCTGCCCCTACTGCACACACCAGGGTGCAAACGGGCTTGCCGGCTGCTTGACCATGGTCTGGCTGATCACAGAAGCAGCCAGACAGCAACCAGCGTCACTGCATCCTCGACAGCTGAATCAGAATCGGACAGATGTTCAGAGCAGCCATCTGGAAGATATCAGGATGGAGCTCATCATCGAGGGTCCGATCCTGACACTGGCAAGTCGAAGTCCGGCCTGCGACTGCGCTGCGGCGCGCCGTCAGAAGCACAGCCACGGAAATGAAACAACTCGAAAGGGGCGAGCTGCAGTCCAACCAAAACATGCGCAAGCCACCTCGAGGGCGGCGACCACCGTGAGGACGCGATGCGGCGCGCCGGCGCCGTCGATAAAAGCCGCCGCCTCCATCGCGAGGCGGGCGTACTGCGGCGGCGCCGGCCGCGGCACCGCTCGCCCCTCCAGCGTATCCGCCTGCCGCTGCAGCTCCTCAATTCTCGAGTGCAGCTCCGCCGCTGCGACCGCCTCCGAGGCACCGCCCGGCAGCGCCAGCAGCGCCTCCCGCACCTGGAGACACAATTGACGGAAATGTTGTATTCTAAACTTCGGAGGAATCTTGAGAACAATGAGCCGTGACCGTGTGACTTGGACCAGGTCATCACAGCTTGCACTTGCATCTACAGCAACGTGCTGCCGACCCTGAAAGCAAGATCGTGACGACGATTGGCTTCATATTGGAACAGGGCTGCATTGCAGCCTTCACCCTCGATGAGGCAAGTGCACTGCCATCGCCCAGTGACAACGACAGCCTTGTGGCGTCGCGCCTCCGCCGCCACCGGTGGCTGGCCTGCCTGAACCTCGCTCGGAGTCGATGCTGCAATGCAGCTGCAGCAGTGTGCCATGCAGCAGACTAAACATGGCCAGGCTCCTGACATGGTCAGACTCAGCTGCGAAACGGCACAAATGGCTAATTTGCAGTTGTCAAACAGGTAAACAGACCTGCAGCTGCGGGGCGAGCTCCTCGGCCAGGCGGCGTAGCAGGTGCGCCCGCTGCAGGCCGTACTTGGCCGCGGGGTCGACGCCCGGCGCAGGCGCCACCAGCGCCAGCCGCGCTGCGCCCAGCCGCGCCCACGCCCCGCCGCGTGCCACCAGGTCCTGCGCAATGCTGGCAGCACTGTGATCCGTACGACTGGACAATGCACGGAATACAATCGGAGGTTCGTGCTGAGGAATCTGGCATGAAAGCTCCCAGAAATGTTGCATGCATTCCAAACTCCACACTGGCAATTGTCGCCTGACACACGGCAGGCGTCGGTACGTCGCCAGAGTGCAGCAGCACCGTTGCCGTCGAAGTGCACGAATCCGCATCTTTACATGCAACAGGAAATGTCAACAGCACAATACTGCCCAGTACTAAGGGAATCAAAGTATTGAGGTTCCAACACACCTCCAGCTGCCGCTCGCCGGACGGCAGGGACAGGCGCTGCGTGATCGCCGCCAGGCAGGGCAGCAGCAGCGGCGCCAGCACGCGCTGAAAGGTCGAATGCTGCGACGTCGCCAGCAGCTGCGGCAGCTGCTCCGACAGCCTCGCGAGCGCGCTGCAAAGCATGAAGCCAGCAACAATCAGCATCAGATAGTACGCGGGCAGGGCAACAGCTGCACAAGCACCTGACGACATGACGACCATAGGCATGCGCACAGATAGGTGGCTGCCCTACCTCAGCGAACCTACAAACTTGCAGAACTATCAGCTAAAATGACCATATTACACAAGGCAGTGACGCACCTGGAATCCACGCCCGCTGGTGTTGCCGCCTGCTGCGCCGCGTCCGCCAGCCGCGCGAGCGCCGCCGCGGCCGCGTCGCGAGCTGCAGCGTCAGGCAGGCTGGGCAGGTGCGCCGCCAGCAGCTGCTGCAGCAACGCCGCCAGCGCCGCCCAGTCGCGGGATGATTCCGCCCGAAGCTCCGCAAGCCCGCGCCGCGTGCCCAGCCTGTTCGACATGTGCAGCTTTGTGTTGAGCAAGGAAGTTGGCAGCCACGCGGCCAGGACGATTGTTGAGCAGCTATGCCTGGTTGTCCCGGCAGGCAGAGCAGCAACAGGGAAAGCGGCGTGCCGTTCCTTCAGGTCGACCTCAGCCCCTGCCAGCAACAGGGGTCGGCTAGCATGGATTTGAGTGTGGCAACAGAGCAGCCACAATCAGATTGGGCGCCCACCTGGCAGCGTGACGCGCCGCAAGACGCAGCTGCAGCACGCGCGCCGGCCAGGCCGACACGTCCACCGCGATGGCGTCTCCGCCGGCGCCGGTGAGGCCCGCCAGCAGGCAGCTGCGTGCCGCTGTGCCCGGCTGCTCCACAGCGCTGTCCGCTGCTGCTGACGCAGTGACGGCGCCGGGAGCGGCGCCAGAGGTGTCACCGAGAACAACGGCATGCCAGCGGAACCACAGCTCGTGCAGCGCCTCCGGAAGCTGCTCCACCAGCGACTGCAGCCCCTGCTCGCAACGATTCGATTGTGGGCTGAGATTGGCAGGTAGCGTGTTACGCATGTTGCAAAGTTTCACATAGCAATGCTTTTGCCCTTGACAGATTCAGCTGCCAAGGCATTAGACTAAATAGGACGCTGCCTGCTTCACAACCGCCTGCATGCGATGTGTTGACCTTGCCACATCCCGTCTAAGAAACCGCTATCCCTTGGCTAGGAGAGCCAAGAGGAGAGCGGTGCACTTGTGGCGGCATGTCGCAGGGCAAAGCTTATGCAATTTTGAAAATGCCTGGCAAAGGCACCAACGCCAAAGCAGGCAACAGCTCATTCATCTGGCGTGCAAGGTCACAACGTCTCACTTGGAGTCGACCAACCATGTAGGTTGGTCGACTCCAAGTGAGACGTCGTAACCTTGCTTCGGTCATTCCTACTGCATCTCAGAGCAGAATCTGTATTGGTCGCCGCACCTCTGCCGGATCGTGGCGGGCAGCGTCCAGCGCCCACGCAAGGCTCTGCAGCGGCGCAAGCTGCAGCGGCGACGCCGGGCTGCCAAAGGCGCCGCTCCGCAGCACAGCGTCTACAGCCGCCTGCGTCACCTCCAGCTGCTGCGGCGAGACCGTGGCTGCGCCGCCGTCGCCGGCGGCCGCGCTGGCCGCGAGCTGCGACGCCAGGCGCTGCAGCTGCAGCAGCAGCGCCAAGTGCTGCGAGGCATGGTCCAGCGCCTGCACAAGGGCTGAATGTTGCTTGGAATTCTTGTGCTCGCAGAGACAATATATGACACTTGCAGCATCCATGCCGTGCATCATACAAGTCTATGATATGACATGTCCGTGGGCAGGATGCTCATGTAACCAGGTTGCAAAGGTTGACACTGCAAGACGGCAGTCTCTGTGCAGGGCTCTTCCCGCAGTCTCCAAGTTGAGCGCACCGCGAGCTGCAGCAGCGGTCGCTGCATGGCGCGCACGGGCGCGTGCGCCAGCAGCCGCGGCGGCAGCAGCTCTGGCAGCCGTCCCAGTTGGGGGATCAGCTGACGCGCCATCGCCAGTGTGTCGGCGGGCAGCGCCGCACCCTCCACCGCTGCCGCAGTGGCGTCCGCCTGTACACGTGAATGGTTCAGCGCTGTTATAACTGAAGGAAAGGCGATTGCATGTCGTTGAGCAGTGCCCCGCCCTGCGCTGCTATCGCATTGGCCTATGCTTGGTACCTGTGCAACATTTATTCTAGACAGAACGGCAGCATGGTCACATGTCGCTGAAACTCTGCCAGAGAGCTTTCATTGCGTGGTACCGAACACTGTAACAGGCAGCGGCGACTGCCTGTTGCAGTGCTCAGACTCTGGCAAGGGAAGTGCTTTGATGCTGTTGTTTTCGATGCTTATTCTTCTTTGAGCACTGATCAAACAGAAAGCACCTGTGCCTATGTGGAAGGAAAGAGGAGAGGAGAGAAAATGGCTTTCTCGTTGTTGGCCAACTACGCCAGCAGTGCTTCCGCCAGTAAGATGTGTCTCCATGCTCTCAAAGGACAGAACGAGATTCAGTCAGAGAGTATTGTGCAAGACCTGCTTGCGTCGCGCAGCGACCTCCGCCAGCAGCGCCTCTTCCAGTGACACGCCGCTGCGGACAGAGACAGGCCATGATTTACAGGAAGTATGCTGCAGACCTGCTCGCGGCGATTTGCGACCTCGGCCAGCAGCGCCTCCGCCAGCTGCTGCGCGGACGCCGCGTCGGGCGCGCCGCCTTGTCTGACGCCCGCCGGATTTGCCGCCGCCAGCGCAAACAGCGCCAGGCCCTCTGCAAGCGCCATCTTCAGGCCGCCATCAGCGGCAAGCAGCGCGCCGACGGCCTCGGCGCGTGATGCTGCTGCTGCCTCGACACCGTCTTCGGCCATGTGCCCAACATTGGCCTCGCTGACAATGAACCTGCAGAAGGGCAAACTTGTCGGCCACTGGAACCTCAAGAGCGAGCCCTGTGGTGCATGTCTCCCTCGCTGCCGACGGCTCTGCAGAATGGCAATTGCGTAGGCACAAGCATCACTTTGCCACCAGTTGAGACGTGCAGCACTGCGCGGTTTAGAGTCGTCAAACAACAGCAGGGGTCCATGGTGGCAGTCGTGATTCGTTTGATGACGCTGTGCGTCCATCTCACGCCTGCTGCCCATCCTCCACGGCTGCTGTGCTCACTGTTTTCTCGCGCCAAAGTGCAATCGGGCCAGCACATTTGTGTCAGGCCTTGCAGCGGGGAAAGCTAAGGACTTCAGTGGTGTGCCGCACCCGGGGGCGGCGGCGACGGTGTGCAGCTGCGCCTGCTGCTGCGCCAGCGCAAGCGTGGCCGGCAGCTGCGGGTGGCCGCCGGCGCGCCACGCGAGCGGCGGCGGCGGTGGCCCCGCCCCCAGGCCCAGCGCCGCCAGCATCGACCCCAGCGCATGCTGCAGCCGGCCTGCATATGCAATGCATGGTTGGCTGTGTTCTGGTGAAGGCAATTGTGCTGCGGGGAAGGCGCCAACTGACCAACAGGATGCGGAAAGGGTTGTAGGACGGCTGCGGCCCAGCGGCCGCCGTTGTCCCAGAGTTGATGCGATGTGGGGAGACAGGCATGTACTGTTGGGAGCGTGCCCATATGCAAAAGTCGCTGTGCCTGCTTCGTTGGCAGGTCAATATTCGCAGAGCACAGTAACAATTGAAACACTTGAAAGAATTGCGTGCTCTTGACAAGCAAAAGTCAACACAATGGCGGCTCGGTTGATGACATGGAACATCACGAGTCAGTGTCGTCAAGCTCAAGCCGCTACAGCGAGGCGCATGCGCACTGCTTGCTGGAGGACAGATGTTGCTCGGCACAGACTTCAACTGCAGCCATGTGACTCAGCATGCCCTGCCTGTCGTCATACAGTGCATCAGCAAGCTTGCATAGAACAACACGTTACCTACAACCCAACACATTACATCTTTGCTCACCTTGCGGGTCGAAGGCCACCTCCGGCAGCTGCGCCGCCAGGCCCAACAGTGCGCGCTGCAGCCGCAGCGCCACAAACGCCAAGCCCTCCAGGTCCGGCGCCGGCTGTCCAGGGTTTAGGGTTTCCGAAACTGCCGCCGCTGGCGCCAGGCCGCCGTGGCAGAGTCGCCACAGCGCCGCCCGCCACTCCGCCACTTGCGCCAGCTGCACATCACGACAGGCAGCGCTGAGCATGTTGCCACGGAATGATTTGACGGCATCGCAGCCAAGCACGTGAGTCACCGGCAAGCGTTCGTGCATGCAGAATGCATGCAGAACCGCCTCGCAGACAGCCATTAGGGCAAAATAGCTGCGTCGCTTGCATCCTGAGCCTGTATGCGCTGGCACCTGCTGAGCCAAGGAGGGCGTCCAGGCGACAGAGTCGTTGGCGAGCAGCGCCACCGCGGCAGCCACAAGCGCCGCCGCCACGGGGTACAGCCAGTCAACCGCCTCGTGCGCCATCTGCTGCCGCGCCCGCTCCTGTTGCACATCGCAGGGGCATGAGGCCTCCCATTGTTCAACACCACAGGGGAGCATTGTGACGGGCTTCGTATTGCTGGTTACGCTGGGCCATGGTGTGGCGCATCAACAGGGTTTTGTGTGTATAGGTTGTGTGCACAAATCGTCCGGGAGCTGGCATGCCCAGGCTAGTACTTCGTTTCGAGGTTTATTATTCATGGAGTCTGCCGCATACATTGCTGCTGCATGCCCTGTGACAGCTGACTTGCAGGTACAACGCAGGGTCACAAGAGAAGGCGTAGATGGGTACAGATATCACTGCCAATACTGCGCATAGATGCAGGAAAGCAGGCTGATGCCGCTTGATGCCGAGCAAACTGACCTTGGGGTGGATGTGGCGCCAGTAGGACAGCTGCAGCAGCGAGGCGTCGCCCGCGGCAACAGCCTCCCCCGCCGCTTCCTCCACGCCCCGTAGCTGCGCCTGCGCCGCCAGCGCATGCCGCGCCGCTGCAAGCCGAATGGCCTGCGAGCTGACATTTCCCCACAGGGCCGCCGCTTGGCCGCTGTTTCCTGCTTTCGCCAGCGCGCCCACCGCCGCCAGCGCCGGCGCAATTGCGTCCGCCCGCGTCGCGTCGAGCGGTAGCAGCTGCTCCGCAGCTTCCTCCAGGGCCAGCAGCTGCGCCAGCCGCGGCCGCGCCGCCGCCAGCGCCGCCGCCGCCGGGTGAGCCTGCAGCGTCTCCAGCACGCTGACGACCTGCCTCAGGGTGGCGCCATGCGCCGCCGCCCAGCCGAGCGTTGCCGGCGCCGCCGCCAGCCGCGCCGCCAGCGCCCGCAGCCAGGCGGCAGCCGGCGCCGCGGCGGCGGGAGTGCAGCGCTCTGCCAAGCACAGACCAGCCGCCCACAGCAGCCGCAGCAGCCTGTCCCGGTCTTCAGCACTTGAAGGCTCGGGTTCCACTTCTACGGATATTGTGCCGTTTGCCGCCTGCAGGCGCCGCTGCAGCAGCGGCAGCGGCAGCAGCGCAGCAGGCAGCTGGCCGTCAAACACTGCTGGTGCGCCTGCACGCAGACAGTTCAGTCGAAATCGGACCTTGCTGTGCAGGATGTACTGTCAGGCAAGACCTTGCCACATTGTCAATACAAAGCGATGCACCCTCCAGCGATCATTGCATTGCGGCAAAGGGCAGGAGAGCTGACAGTGGATACAGAGCTACACGCGTCAGCCGCCATGCTGTCAGCCTGCAGAAAGGCCAGCTCAGCGACGCAGCCCTCCAGCAGCTGCACGTTCACCGCACGGGAATGCGTTGACTAATTTGATTGCGAGAAGATAATGTACCTGTCGCCTGCAGGGCAGCCAGCTCCGCGACGTAGCCCTCCACCAGCGACACCTCGAGACCCAGCGCCGCGCGCCGCGAGTCCAGCAGCAGCGGCCGCAGCGCCGCGGGGTGCGGCCAGGCGGCCTGGCGGACCAGGCTGCGCTGTCCGGCGTGCGGAGAGGACGCCGCAGTGACGCTGCCGCAGTGCCGTGCAAAGGCCGCAGAAGCCTCGGCGCGTTCGGCCGCCGACGCCTGGCCCCTGACATACACCTGTGCGCGCAGCAGATTCGAGGAAGATCAGCCACACTCAACCGCCGTTGATTGTGCAAAAGCATCGTCGGCACGGTCTGATGCCAAAGCCTGAACCCCAGCCCCTGTGTCTGACCGGAAGCAGTCAGTGCCGCAGTGCAACCCTTGCAGCGCTGGGCATAGGCGCACACGGTCCTTTGGCACAGCTGTTCCGCCCTGGGTCTAAACCCTGGTCGGTCCAACAGATGAAGCAGGGGGCGGCAGGAGTTCGGCATCCTCCTGCAGCACCGTTCGTCTTGAGACAGCCCGGATACAGCATCGCAAGGCATGGAGATCATCCACAGGCAAGAATGATAGCTCTTGTAGTGGCGACGCTGCATTGGTCCGGACCACCAAGGCAACGGTGCCCATGGCTGAACAACGGACTTCTGCCAACGGATAGGACTTGAGGTGCAGGTTTCAGAGTGTATTGCATTTAAAATGCAGACGCGGCGTGGGTATACAGGTTGAACACAACTGCCAGCAGCTCGCCTGCTGCCACGCCGTGGCCAGCGCCGCCTGCACCGGCCAGCCGCGCTGCGCCAGGCCGGCCGTGAGGCCCGCCCACCGGCGCAGCTCGGCCCGCGACGGCCCCCGCCGGTGCGCCGCCGCCGCCGCCGCGGCGATCTCCGCGTGCGCCGCCGCCATGGCCGCCGGCATCGCCCAGCCCGGCACGCCCGCCGCACCCAGCGCCAGCTGGAGGTCCTCGTGCTGCTGCTGGTGCGGCGGCGAGGAAGCTGAGGAAAGATGGGAAGCCGAGGAAGCAGGCGAAATGCTTTCTGGTAGCAGGAAGATCTCCACGCCGCGGTTGCGCATCGCCCGGGACACCTCCCCGTGCCTGCGAGTCGTCGAAAGCCACTCGTCAGGTCAAAACCTATCTGGAAAACCCCATCAGCACCCACATGATACGGCACAAATTTGCTTGACCTCCTCTCATTCCTCAACATGCATGAGAGAATATCACACGACTCGTGCCTGGGGTCCAGCGCCAGGATGAGGCGGAAGTTGGCGTGCGGGGTCACAACCCGCGGAGCGCCGCCGGGCGCGCCCGCCTCGTTGAGCACCAGCGCCCCTCCCGGTTCCAGCAGCGAGTTCAGGCGGTCCAGCACCTGGGTGAAATCACGGACAAAAGAATCAACAAAATGTATAACAAGTATCTGTCTTCCATCGACATCCACTTTTGGAACCGCAATAACTGCAGCTCGAAAGGGGGAGGAAAATGATCTGCACCATTTGCAGGCGCCTTATGCTGTTGATGTATCCCCGGTCGCACATTCATGTTGTGGCGGCAGAACGGCTAATATTTTGCAGTGCAGTCAGGGGCCGTTTGGACTCACCGCGGGCGCCGCCAGGTTGGCGCCCCGCAGCAGCACCCAGCCGCCGGATTCAGCGGCCCGCGTCAGAGCACCATCCACCCACTCGAACCTGCATGGCATCAAATCACGACTCCGATCAGAAGGCCTTGTGGCAGGGCCGTCCCTCCACGATTGGCATTCTGACACGCTACAATTGCACGGGGTTGTTGTGATGGTTTGACGCGAACAAGGGGATAGTCGACGAAAGCTTTCTGCACGACAGTCAGCAACAGGTCCTAAACTTGGACAATGTTATTCAGCTGCTCAAGCGTCTGGCTGAAGACGTTTTGCCAGCAGAGTAAGTTGCCAGACAACAGCACTTAGTCCGTTGGCCTCTGCAGAGCCATTTCTTCACTGAGCAACACAAGTTTGCATCATCAAGAAAGGTCATGCAGTCGCTTCACACCTTCCGGCGCTGGCGGCGCCCCCGCCACTGCCGGCCTGCCGGCCGATCGACACGGCCATCTGCATCGCCGCCAACGAGGCGCGCAGCTGCTGCGCTGGCTCGCCGGGCCAGGAGGCTGCGGCCTCCGCCAGACGTTGCACGATCTCCGCCAAACGCTCCAGCGGCTGCCTCTGCCCGCCTGCAACGAAAACCTGGATCTGCTCGCAAGACAGCACTCGCATCCAGGCGTCCGCCAGGCGAGCTACATGTGTGCCAGGCCGTCTTTTGTCGCTGCTGTCTGCTGCAAGAAAAGTCCGGGTCGGTATGCCGCAATGACCGCAACGAACAGAACCGCGAACTTAATACAGGCACGTCAGTGACAAAAAAAACTTGGTGTGCACTCGGTTGTCAGCATGGAGACCACGCGATTCGAAAGCAGTACAAACGCACCGACTTCGAGGCGGAGACAGCTCTCCATGTTGAGACCGGGGCTGTGACACCACTCGCGAATGTTTGCTGTTTGAGCCAGCTAACTGAAATGTTGACCCACTCACAACATTATGTTATTCGATGCACACCTTCGGCATCGCTGTCAAGCTGCTCCAGGGCCGCCAAAGCCGCGGCCACCTGTTCCACCGCCGCGTGACGCGCTGCTGGCGCCGCGCCGCCGATGGCCTCGCCCGCCTCGCTGCCGGCCAGCAGCGCGGCGGCGCCGGCGTGCAGAGTTGCACGAACGCGTTCCATCAATTCCTGGGCAGCAGGGGTGATGCTTAATATGTGCGACTAGAAAATTAGAACAATAGGCGGCGCCGGCATGCAGGATCCTCCGCACTAATTTCACCAGCTCCTGGGCAGGCAGAAGCAGGAAAGTCTGTTGCTGATTATCTGCTGGTGAAAGGACTCAGCAGCACTGGCTTTCTGAATTGGTGTCCTCGCAGTTGTGACTCACTGCTTGCGGCACGGCAAGACTGCACATGCAATGATACTGCCAATGACATGGATGCAACTCTTTCCGCCACAAAGAGAAAGCGCAAAGCACACTAGTAAACGTATGCTAAGGTGCTCGTCCTGTAGAGCTGAAAGGGCCGTACCCACAAACTTGACCATAATGGTATGCACAATGCAACCGCAAGTGGCAGCACTTCTAGAGATACAGACCTGCGCCGCGCGTGCGGGCTCCAGCTGCTCGAAGCCGCCCAGCAGGTCGGCGGTGTCGCTGCCCGCTGACAGCGCCACCTCCACCAGGTGCCGCCCTGTAGTGGATTTGTCAGGGGACGTCGACTGGTGAAGAGGTCTTGCTTGGCGCTGGGCATATTTTGCAAGAACAATCATCAAGCAAGGAAACAGGGGCAGGCTAGAGGCAAGAATGTGCCTTTCACAGCATCTCTGCCACAGATAATCTTCGCATTCTGCCTCTGGTACAAGCTTGATACAAGTGCAGACCATTGCAGATGTATGGAGGGCAGACACAAGTACTTCGTCGTTCGCTCATTGTGGTGCGTCAGCAGACACCGCCCACCACGCACCTGCGAGCGCCGCAGCGGCGCGCGCCAGTGACGTCTTTCCCGACGCGGGGCCGCCGACCAGCAGTGCCGGCCAGCCGCGCGCGAGGCACTCTGCCAGGCTCTCCAGCGCCGGCAGCTGCCCCGGCAGCAGCAGCAGCTGCCCAGTCTTGTCGCTGCATACGCCTGTATGACACACACAAAACGTGTTGGTCTCCACAGTCAAGAGTACGCGAGGCGCTCGGCCAGTCTCCCCAGCGCCGGCAGCTGCTTGTGCAGTAGGATGAGCTGTCCAGTGTCGTCCCCACAAGTGCCTGCATGACAGCATCGACGACTTGGCGTTCCATGCTTTCCATTAAGCTGTCCGAAAGAGAAGTCGTCTGCCTGTGTAGCGATGGCTTTCTGCAAGCATACAGGTGCAGCTTATCAAACCCCCTCCGGTGGCAGCTTCCCTGTGTTGCTAGCCATCAAGACCGGCACCTGGCGAGGCCGTGCTGCCAGGCTGCTCGTGCGCGCTCACGCGCCGCAACGCTGCCCGCCCAATCTGCGCCAAGCTCGGTCCTACGGCGACGCTGGGGCGCCTCGGCGGCGCCAGCGGCCGGCCCCAGGCGCGCTGGAAGGCCGCTGTTGCCGCAGCGCGGTCGCCCAACGTGCGCAGGCGCTGCACTGCCAGAATGTGCACATAGTGCTCCGCCGCGTCCCAGATGGCCTGCATCGCATGTGGAACAAACGGTTTCATGCATCTTCCAGTCTTGCAACAGAGTGCCTGTTCGGCAGTGACTTTGGCGCTGCACCTGGAGGATGTGCGCATTGTTCGAAGTATCGCGACCCGGACGAAGATGGGCCAGTTCATGCATGCAAGGTTTGTGTGTGTGTTGCAAAAGGCCAGCTAGTGCGGCACCACCGACGTGCACACGGTATTCAGCGGCGTCCAAGTGCAGCGAAACGAATGGCTGTCGAGCCGTTTCGGGAATTAACTTGGATGCTTTCCCCATGCGCACAAGTGTGCCGCTGCCCTGCCTACTGGTCATGCGTGTGTGCCTGAACAGGGCAGGCGAACCTGGTCAGATCCAGCAGCAGTCCCAGGAGGCGAGGTGAGGTGAGACAAGGCGTTCAGCAAGCAGACACCATGTCTGATACCAGTTCTACTATTACAACCCCGTCGCGCAGAATGCCCACCATACTGGCTTTCAACACCAAGAGCCTTCAACATTGCTAGCACACCTGCGCGGCGCCTTCGGCCGTCGCGGCGACGCCGGCCGGCACGGCGCTCTCCGCCAGCTGGCACCAGCGCAGCAGGTCGCGCAGGTTGAACTCCCAGGGGCCGCCGGCGGAGCCGAAGGAGCGGTTGATGTTGGCGCCCTGGTGCAGATGCGCCAGGAAGGCCACCATGCGCCGCCGCAGCGGCTCTGGCACCGCCGGGTGCAGCGCGCCTGCAGATGCAGAAGTACTGTGAGGTTTTCAAGCTTGATGAAAGATTGTGGTGCAGGTCCAGCAGAGTAGCCACCATGCGGCGCCGCAGCGGCGCCTGCACCGCCAGGTGCTGCGCGGTACGTTGCTGACGCCTATCAGCCACAGTGTAGAGGCTGTCACGCGCCGGCGCGGCGGTTGCGGCATCGCCGGGTGCAGTGTGTCAACTGGTCAGTTGTCGGATGAAGGCTCGTGAAGAAGAAGCAGCAATGCAAACCCAAAGGCTGAGCCTGTCAGGTTGCCAAGAACCTCAGTGTACTTCGCCCGAGCTCAAGCATCTGCTCGGGACTGGAAGTATCAAAGGTCCTCACGCGCCGCTGGTGCAATTCAACAGACCGCGAACCCCGCGTTCGCGCATACTGCACATCCACACAAAGCCATCGGAACACGCAGCGCGCGCCTGCGATGTACAGCAGGTCGTCGGATGCGAGCAGCTCGATGGCGACGCGCGTGAAGCGGTTGAGAAAGGAGCGCGGCAGACCGCGCCGCCCGCCGCCTTCCTGCACCGGGTTCTGCGCGCCGAACAACCGGAAGCCGGGCGCCGCGTGTAACACCTGCCCCAGCTCCGGGATGAACACCTGGCACAAACCGAAGAACGGGAGGTTGTGAGTGATCCGTCGGATATTGATCTCAGTAGGACGATAGAGCAGTATGTGATTGGCGCCGCGTTGAACACCTGCTCCAGCTCCGGGATGAACACCCGGCAGGCATAAGAATATTGTATCAGAAAAAGACAGAAAGGCGTCAAGAGTAGATGAAGAGCCGGCAGCCGGGCGCCGCGTGGAAAGCCCCAGCTCCGAAGTGATTATAATGAAGAAGAACAGGGATGAGTGTACGCGGGAAGACAAAGACAGCCAGCAGGAGGCGAGCAAGCGATCTCGTGCGCTTGGTGGCCAGAATTGCCGTTGCGTCTCCTCCACCTGCGATTTCTAGAGGTTCAGCGACTCTGGCATCAGGAGGGTGGTGTCGCGATATGTATCGAGCTTCGAGAATGGGTGCCCTCATGTCCTTTTAGCAGTTGCAACTGGAGGCAGTGCTCCCTTGCGCATCGCACATGTCTGAAGTTGCACGCGCTGAAGTAAGGACAGAGCGGCATGCATTCCTATGAAGCCGTTGTGATATGTTTTATGATGCAGCACTCACAACAGATATTATGATGCGAAACCCGTGGCAGGCGCCTTGCACAGCGAGGGACGTGCAGAACAACAGAGCCGGGAAGGCAAGCTTGTAGCTGCTTCAATCAGGACATATCAGCGCATTATTCCTGCGGACAAAGACCAGCTGCCACCACTTCCTCCAGCACTGCTCAGCTGAAGCGCAGACACACCACCCTTTGAAGACGCATGAGACAATCCACGTATGAAATGCAAATTAAGTTGTATCCAGACGCACCTCCTCCCGGTGGTCCAGCACCGCGTTGAGGCCCTCCAGGACGGACTGGCTGGCCAGGTTGAGCTCGTCCAGCAGCACCCACGCCCCGCTCTTCAGCGCTCCCAGCAGCGGCCCGTCGCACCTGCGCATGCATAAAGGCATCGAGTCTACCGACACAAAAAGCGCGACATCTGCGATTGGGCCAGCCACTTCTTGGCGGCACCCCCGCCCCCGTCTTCAGCGCCTGCAGCAGTTGCCCGTCGCATTTGCGCGGCGGAGCAGACAAACAGAATTTGCTGACCATTTGACAGCTCGCCCGCGGGGAATGCCAGTACTGCGAGGGGACAAGCTCATATTGAGACACATGTAGGATAAAGAGGTAGTGGTCAACAATGTGACAGACTGCCGCTCGCAGTCCACAGCTCAGACTTGTCGACTTGCGGGGTATAGACGAATTTGTGACATTGAGAGCAATAACCCAGTGTACTACGAGCACTGGCAATCATGTTGCATGCAGCAAACGCTAGAGCGAAAGACAGCATGAAGTACTTGTCGAATACTATCAATGGCTATATCTGCTGACATGCAAGACGGCGAAATTTGAAAGCATGCATGAAACCGAGACTGCATAAAGGCCAAAGGCAACCAGACAAAGGCTCTGGGGCCGCCACCCTCCAGGAGTATGGAATGCAATATATCTAAACGGTATGCTGCTGAGGGATATCAGCGTACCAGGCAAAGGCGCCGGGGGCGCCGCCCTCCACAGGCAGGTCCGCACCCAGCAGGTCCATTATGTCCGTCTGCTCGCTCAGATTGATGCGGAACAGCTTGCGGCCTGCAGCATACGCGTTTGAAACTCAGGTTGTCAGGCCCTTCAGCTTGGCTGCAGACCACAGGTTGCCTGTCGAGCATGGTGGTATGTGGCCATGAGATCCATGACGCCTGCAGTGCCGCTGAATCTGAGCATCTTATACCATACAGTTGGCAAGGATCATGCCACAGTGCAAGTCAAGGTGGCGGCTAAAATGCAAGCACCTGAGGCGGCGGCGAGCGCGGCGACCAGAGAGGTCTTGCCGACGCCGGGGGAGCCCTCCAGCAGGACCGCCTTGCGCAGCTGCAGCGCCCGCAGCACACGCCCCGCGTTGCGCGCCGTCGTCGGCGCCCCAAAATCGAAGCGCGCCGCGCCGCCTGCGTTGGTTTCTAGAGGTTTTGTCCTTTCTAGAGGTTTTGTTGTTTCTTTCACCAGGGGTCACAAAGATAAGAGCGGAACCTAGCAGTTGAGGGCCCAGGGCGGAACCTGGCAAATGATGGCAAAGTCAATCTTAAGTTCTGGTACTGTTCCAGCAAACGAAGCGCGCTGCAGTGCGCTTCGCTGACTCCTGATAGTGCCAATGGGATGCGCTGTGCATGCAGTTGTGGGGAGCAGCTAGCTTTCACTAGAAAAAGCACCTGCAGGCGGCTCGGGGCCGCGCTCGATGGTGAAGGCACCCAGGCCCCAGCGCCCGGGCGGCGGCGGCGCGGGTGACGGCGGCATGTAGCCCGCGGCGGCCGCCGCGGCATCCGCCATCTCGTGCGGCAGCTGCTGCAGCAGGAAGGCGTGGCAGCGCGCTCGCATCGCGTGCACAGCCTGCGTGTTGAGCAACAGAGCTCAGCTGCCAATCACGAAATTCGCAGGGCGGAGTGGCTGCAACAGAGCCTAGCTTGCAGCGTCAAAGTCCTGTGTAGTCGACATTGCATGGTTCGAGAGGCCGCAAGGTCTGCGAGGTACTGCGGCAGCCAAGGAGGCATACTTTGGTTTGTGGTCAGTAAACACAGCACCAGCTGCCCTCAACTTGTCAACTTATGACTGCACGCAAAGCCACCTCTACGGGAATGCCGAGGCCGAGGCCGATGCCGTCCAGCAGCATCAGGTACTGTTATGAGTGTAGGCGAATGGGCAGATGTCAATGTTTTGTTGGTGATACTTTCTTGCTCTGTTTCGTTCCCTCTGGCGCACCTCCACGGGCATGCCGAGGCCGAGGCCAATGCCGTCGAGCAGCACTAGGTACGCTCCGTGCGCGTAGGCGGGCAGCAGGCCGACGTCGGGCGCGGCGGCGGCGACGAAGCGCGCCCAGGCGAGCAGGTCGCGCACGGACAGCGCGGTGCGGGCGGCGCCGCCGGACTCCTGGAAGTGGCGCCAGAAGGCCAGCAGCCGCGGCGCCACCTCCCGCTGCATGTCCTCTCCTGCAGAGTGCACATAAACTTGTTGAATCGCACTTGTTGAAAAACATGGTGTGATGCAAGGTGTCCGGGCGGCACCGCCGACCTCCTGGAGGTGGTGCCAGAAGGCCAGCAGCCGCGGCGCCACATCCCGCTGCATGTGCTCGCCTGCAATGCCACATAAATTTTTGAAGTGATCGGTTGCCGGACATTAGTTCAATGATAGTCTAAAGTCAGGGTCTTGGGCGGCGCCGCCGGCTTCCTGAAAGAGGCGCCAGAAGGCCAGCAGCCGCTGTGCCACCTCCCGCTGCATGTCCTCGCCTTTGGGTTCCAGATGTGCGTTTTGATAGGTACATAAATATTCAGACGATCGTAAAATCTTCTGGGGAAGCTCGTTGACAGACGGAGACAAAGCAATAGCCCAGAGAGCAGGGCACGCCAGACCATGCTGGTAAGTGGACAAAGCCCGCATCGGCCGGGGAGAGCCTGAGCCGCTATTCCTAAAGCTGACTTCGAACACAATGCAATGCACTGCACTGCAATGCAATGCACCGTACCTGGAAGGCGGGACGCCAGGATGGCGGCGAGCTCCGCCTCGTCGTGGATGGCGGGCACCCAGACGGTGGTGAAGCGGTTGGCCAGCGCCGGGCTCAGCTCCTTCTTGCCAAAGTCGCCGCCTGCACACGCGCCATGCTGGGGCTTGAGTATGCTGTACCAGCATTCCAACGCAGACAGGTTGGTGGATCTCGTGTGGCAGGAGCACGCCGTGGTGAAGCGGTTGGCCAGCGCTGGACTGAGCTCCTTCTCACCAAAGTCGCCGCCTGCACACGCCGCGCCAGGAAATGAGCGTGTTGTTCCAACGAGGGGTTTTGCAGGTTTCATGTGGGGAATAGCGGTTGGCCAGCGCCCTGCTCAACACTGTGTTGCCGAAGTCGCCGCCTGCAAATGCTCAACGACAGTGCGTCAACGCCGCTTCAGATCGGGAGCAGCACAAGAGGCTGCAGGTGCCACCTGACCGGAGTTTCTGTGTAGAGGGCACCTTTGCAATCAAAACAGATATAGTTGCTGGCAACCCAAATGGCTAGGCACCGCGCGCAACAGCCTGATGCAATCTATTCTGGCTGCCTAGCGCAGCAGCATAACTGCACGGGCTGCTCGCAATCGCATTGCACGCTGCACACATGACTTTCAGGCCACAAGCCAGCCAGCAGCCCAAAACCTGAGCTGTCAGAATGGTAGGCAACGCAGCAGGTTCTGCCTTGTGCATCGTGTGTGGTTCGCCGAGGTTTGTTGCTGCACTGGAGGCGGATGACTTCGCTGCATCCACGACGGAGACTTCACCCACCAGGGTTCATGGTGGCCACCAGGCGGAAGCCTGGCGCCGCCTTGATGACCTCCGCGCCGGCGCCGCCCTTCTCCGCCAGCGTCAGCGTCCGCCCCGGCTCCAACACGCTGCACAACATTCGGAGCAGATTCAGACATCTGCTGTTTCGCTCTTGCTGTGGCTTCGGCACACTCAGCTTGCACGCAAACCTCAGGTCATTCTCGAGGATGGCAAGTCTTGCACTGGACATGCTGATCGACACGCATGGTAAGGAAGGTTGAGCTAGGCACACTTGCCGCATCAGCAAGCAGCACTGTGCAAGGTAAATAACCTGTTGAGGCGCTCAATGACGGCGTCTTCTGCCAAATTCAGCTCGTCGATCAGAATCATGTCGCCGCGGCGCATGGCCACCACCAGCGGGCCATCCTCCCAGGCAAAAGGGCGGCGCGCGTCGGCCGCTGCCGCAGCCATCTCGGCCACCGCGGCACGCAGCTCCACGAGCTCGCCTGCAGCAAGAAATGGTATAGGTCAACTCATGGTGCCTGACACGTCGCCCGGCCATGAAGTTTGGACACCCGCCTCCGCTTCCATCTCCGCCACCGCGTAGTAGAGCTCCTCCAGGCTGCCGTTATCTCATCTAGGATGAAATTGCTTGTTTGTGCCTCGTGTGTAACCCCCCGCAAGGCACCTTCTGTTTGGGCAACAGTGAACGTGCGCGCACTGCACTCGGCCTGACCTGCAGGTGTGCCTGCTCTGCGGAGGGTTGAGGAATGCTTTGAGAGAGGCCGGTTGAGCAGGTATGCTTTCGCAGAAAGCGCCACGCCACGCGACGATGTGCCTCATTGCGGTGGGTTGGTGCAATGCAAAGATTCACAGCGGGCGTGCATAGGCCGGTTGCCTGTGCATCGGCCAGCGGGAGCTTTGCCACCACTGATGCAGGGCAATGAGGCCAGTTCTAGTGTCGAGTTCTGGCCAGACGCCTGCAAAAATGCGTACCGGCAACGCCTTCAATTGACGCGGACTCCAGCGCCGTAAGCGCCGCAGCGGCGGCGCCGGCGGCCGCCACCATGTCCTGCGCGCCCATGCCGCGGCCGGCGGCGGAGGTGGGGCCACCGCGCGAGCGCAGCAGCTCGGAGCGGCTGACGCGGTCCAGCGCCGCCTCGAAGCGCAGCACCGCCGTGTCGCGGTTCCTGCCGCAGCAAGACTCTTGCCTCACGAGTACAGGCCCGCAGATGCTCCAGGCATTGCCACAAAGCTCGGGTCGGGTAGCTGTTTCTTGGCAGGCTACGATTGCCAGGACTCTGGGATGTGACTGCAAGCAGCGTCGCAGTGGTAGAGAGATAGAGAGATAGAGAGATAGAGAGAGAGAGTGGAATGACCCCAATGCGCTGCAACTGGCGCTCGTCAGAAGGCATGGCTGCGCACCGAGTGGGGCGGAAGCTGCCCAGGAAGTCGGAAGCCTCGGTGTGCTGGTTGCAGTTGACAATGTGCAGGTGGCGGCCCGCCGCCGCGGCCGCGGCCTGGCACACCGTCGTCTTGCCCGTGCCCGTCTCCCCCACCAGCAGCACCGGCTCCTGGAAGCGCAGCGCCCTGCATGCAGAAGGTGCAAGAGTTTTATGGAGACTGCAGCTTTTGTTCTGTCAAACACTGTATGTCGGTCTTGTTTCTACTTAAATGAGACAGCAGTCTGCCGCAGAGCTGCTTGTTCGGACCCAAGCTAGAGTCAGTGCAAGCTCTACAACTGAAACCGGCAGTTGTTGCTGGTGAAATCAGATATTGGGGTCTTTGGGAGTGCGCACCGCTCGAGCAGGGAGTACATGCGGCGCATGCCGGGGGTCCACACGATGCCGCTAAGCAGCGGCTGCGCCGCCGCCGCGCCGCCGGTGAGCGGTGCGTCGCCCTCCCGCAGGTACAGCGCCTCAATGTCCAGCTGCGGCATAGAAGGTTGCGACTTGAGACCTCGTTGCTTCACAGAGTTTCAGAAGAGATTTGCATGTTGGTGGGTTTTGCAGTGCATGTTTGCCGAGATTGGCTCCACACCTGCATTGCGTGACGAGCCCTCTGCGACACTTCAATTGTGAGAACCAACAAGCACATCCGTTTGTGTGCGCTCGCGGGTGCATCCGGACAGTCAGGAGCAGAACGCGCACCTGGATGTTGAGCGTCTTCTGCAGCACGTCGGCAACGACGGCGCGCTCCGCCGGCTCCCGCAGCCGCTCCGCCAGCACTGCATACCCATCCTCCGCCAGCTGTCGAAACAACAGCATCGTGTTGATGGATTTGATTGATGAGCTTGAACCATAAGCATGTATATTGAGCCTGGTCCCGCAGCCGCTTCGCCAGCACCGTGTTCCCGTCCTCCGCCAGCTGCAATGCATACATCTCATCAGCAGAAGGTCCCAAACTCGGCGAGAATGCTTCAAGCCAAAGTATCAGCCATGTCATCACGCAAAATGAGTTGCGATGTGCATTGGCAGCTTGCAAACGATCCCGGCATGAAGTTTTGTGCCCTACTCCCGCACTCTGTATTGCCTTCAAGTCAAAACTCTAAACCCTAAGGAGCATACCTGCTGGTAGCCGACGGCGCCGCGGCCGGCCCAGCGGAAGAGGTCGCGCGGCGTGATGAAGCCGTGCTTCCCCGCAAACACGTTGCTACCCTGCACGACAGGTTCATCCGAGCTCGCAACTCAGCATGCGGATCTACCGACCTGTTGAAGGCAATTTGCATGCTCAACATGTTGCTGCTGACTGCGAGTAGCACATGACAGGGCCAACTTGCCCGAATGTGCATCGTGCCAGCTGCCGGCAGGGCGTTCAAAACGTTGTCCACGTTTTGAACACTGTGTTCAACAGTGTACGTTTCAAGGGGTCTGCCAACACCACACCTGCCGCCGTCGTTGCAGCTCGCGCATAGTGGCCACCAGCTTGACCGCGTAGCTGGGGGCGATGCCGCAGCGCCGCTCCAGGATGGTGGCCAGCTCCCCGTCGGGGATGTCGCCCACGTGCAGCTCCAGGAAGCGGCTGCGGGAAGGCGATACTCTGGGCCATCAGCCTTTCTGTCGGCATGGAAGACTGACGTGGTTCAACATGCGCATCAAGCATGAGCACCTAGTAGGACCAGGTTTTGCGTGTTTTGCGTGTACAGCGAAGGGGCAGTCAGACAAACAAAATAGTTTACAAGCATTCACAAACAGCAGACCTGCGGAAGGCGCGGGACAGCGGGCGGCGGCCGCCGTAGGCGCCGCCGGACGGGTTCTGCGTTGCGAACAGCATGAAGTGCGGGTGTGGCCGCACCGCCTCCCGCAGTTCCGGCACGTACAGCTCCCGGTTGTCGTCCAGCAGCCTGCAGATTGCAGGAAGGAAAGTTTATGTTTGTGGAATATTATGGTGCTGCACCACCTTCCAAAACTTGCCGAAGTTTTGGAAGCTGACAGTTTTGTTGAGCAGCCTACATGGTTTGGGGTAATCAGGAGTCTGGGTGCTGTTGCAGGGTTCTGTGTCGAAGAACTAGCCTGTTGAAACGGCCAGACGTCCCTGCACCAGGCGAAAACCTGACAGATCAGCAGCGTCTTCTGGCCGACAAGAGATCCTGTGCTTGACTAGGATCTCTCAGCAAAGCGGAGCGAGGGCTGCGGATCTGTGATTTCCCCAAAGGTGCCACAACGACGATCATGCAAGCCTCTCAGGCAAGCCTGAAGATGCAGGCATGAATCGTAGTGCAACTGCGGGTGTGATTGGGAAAGTAGCCTCGGCTGACGATCTGCCGCCTGATGTGATATCTTCACTGACCCCGAACATGCATCAACTGGAGCCGCGGACAGACTTGCGCACCTGTTGAGGGCCTCTAGCACCTCGGAGGGCGCCAGGTTGAGCTCGTCCAGCACCAGCCACTGCCCCCGCCGCAGCGCTGTCAGCAGCGCGCCCTCGCGGAATGTCAGCCGCCCCGCCGTGTCCGTTATGTAGCTGCCCAAGTACTCCTGAACGTACATTGACAGGTGTAAACAAACTCTTGCTTCCGAAACGCATCATCATGTGCGCGAGATTTCGGATGCACGTGATCAGCCGTGGAGAAGCTTGTTGATCGTCCTTGCCAAGGTGCAAGTCCCTCGCCGCATGGGCCAGACAGCATTGCCTTTCGTAGTCTTCAGACAGCGAAATGGGATTTGCAGGCAGCCGGGAGAGCTAGGATGTAAGAACGGCCATGCGGTGCGAAGGAAGAGAAGCAGCAGACCTGCAGATCGGTGCCCTGGTGGTTGTTGATGCGCACAAACTCGTGCCCCGTCTGCGCCGCCAGATACGCCACCAGCGACGTCTTGCCGCTCGACGTTGGGCCCTGCAGAACAGTGCACCTCAACTTTAGCTCATCTGCACTAGATAGCAAGCACAGGAAACAGCTCACAGGATATGTCGGTGCGCAGGCTGTGACCAAAGCGTGATGACAGGAGCCGCAGAAGTGATTTTGACGCGGCCCCGGCGGCCCTCCAGGCTTAAGCAGCTGTTGACCCATGATTGCAGATTTCCGTGTTCCGATCTGGTTGCGCTCAAGGGGTACGTTCTGGCTGTTTAAGCTTATGTAGTGCTTGCCTGCAGCAGGATGGGGTGGCGGCGCAGCAGCGCCGCCCGCGCCAGGTTGCGCAGGTGGCCCTCCACGCTCTTAGTCTGCACAAACGCCTGCCCGTCGCCTGCAGGAAACAAAACACACACATACACAATCGAATCAATGTCGAAGATGGTGCCATTGCTGGTTGAGTCCGAAGTTACATCTTGTGTCATGCATGCCTGCACCGACACTGAAGTTTGGTACCTCAATGATGCAGGATGCAAGCACACACATGTCGTAGGAAATTACTGATGAAGACACCCAAGGCGCACCGTCTGACTGTGATCCCGCCTCTGGCAGCGGCAGCGGCCCGGTCTGCACCCAGAAGTGCTGGAACAGCATGTGGCCGGCGCCTGCCGGCTCCGGCGGCGCCCGCCAAAAGCCCTGTGCATCAGCGCCCAGGGATCAGAATGAGAGCAGTCCCGAAAACTCGGCAAGCTTGGTGCCCTGCACTTGATTGCGCCAGCAGGCGAGCTTGAGGCACGCTTGCAGCAGCACAGTAAACAAAGTGTGCGATGTCTAGTCGTGTGGGCATGCGTTCCCAGCCTTAATTGCACCTTGAGGTTGGTGACGCCGGGCAGCAGGTGCGTGCGTAGCAGCGCCTCCAATCTCGGCGCGCTGCCCGGCGCCAGCTGTGTCAAAAAGGCCATCGCGGCGCCGTCGTAGAGCGCCCGCTGCAGGCCGTACGCAACCAGCGCCGCCCGCGTGTACGACAATGCGCGGCACAGCGTGCGCAGGCTGTAGCCCGGCTTGGCGCCGCCGCCGTCCACGAGCGTGGCGTCCTGAAACACATTGAAGATACAAGAATGTAACCAAAGGTCCAGCTCCTGGATTTTAGACAGCGCCCGGCACGGTGTGCGCAGGCTGTAGCCCAGCTTGGCGCTGCCACCGTCCACCAGCGTGGCGTCCTGAATCGCAATGAATGTCTGCAGAATCTGAGTGTGAGGGTCTGAGACAGCGCCCGCGTGCACGACAGCACGTGGCACAGCGTGCACCGGCTGTAGCCAGGTTTGACGCCGCCGCCGTCCACGAGCGTGGCGTCCTCCATGCATTGCAGAAAAGATGATAGCCTGTCTGGCATGCAATCAACATGCTATCAATTGATTTCAGTTGCAAGTGCTGTTATAAGGTGCTCGAGGGGACTGTCTTTGGCATTGTACTGCTCAGACTATAGGCAGGAACATCAGCAAGCCAGCATCTCGAGCGGGTGCATGGAGCCTGGGAGATGCATGCCACCTGGCGCTTCTCATGTCAGATGCATTGTGCAAAAGGCAGCACCGGCGCGATACAGGACTTCTTGCCGCTTGACGCACCGCCTCGGCCTTGGCGGCCAGGTAGAAGTCCACGATCGCGTCGACCGGCGGATTGGGGACGGCATCGGCCAGGTAGGCGGCGGCGACGGCGGCCAGCTCCTCCCGGGCGCCCGGCTCGCCGACCCACACCTCCGTGAAGCGATTGCGCAGCTGCGCCGGCAAATCCCGCTTGCCCACGTCTGCGATTGAGATCACAGACAAGGTTGCCAAGAAGCAACCGGTTGTAAAGTGCTATGTGTCGTGATTCAACCGCTCCCTGAAGCGGTTGCGCAGCTGCTCCGGCAAGTCTTGCTTGCCCACGCCTGCATTCGAGATCACATACGAGACATGATGATAACCAACCGATTGTAAAACGCCGTGTGTCGGAGCTCACTGGCCCCATGAAGCAGCTGCGCAGCTGTGCCGGCATGGCCTGCTTTGCCATGAGTGCGTGCCCAGAGAATGTGGTGGGATTTGTCAGCATGCCGCTGATCACAATGTCAAACTCAATAAAAAATGCAGCACTTCAGCTGCGTGGCGGTTGCAACTGCCAGCGAGATCATGGGAGCTATTCAATGGGCACAACCTGCAAGCAACCGATGGCGGCGGCATGCATTGCTATTGCCGGAATGTGCACCCCATATGCAGACCAATCCACTAGCAGGCACATCTTAGCTAGTCAGCCGACCCGATTATTCCAGCCATTGGTCCACAATCCATTGCCAGTTGCGGGGCGCATAGCGGCCAGTAGCCAGAGTGGCGCTCTTGAGGAGCTTGGCGATCAGCAGATCTGGGCCGGCCAACAAGGCAAGCCATTCGGCTGCCAAATCAAGGCTCAAGAATGTAACATTGAGCAGTTACCAGCTCACCAGTCGCCGGGTTCATGGCGGCCAGCAGGCGGAAGCCTGGGTGGCGCGGCAGCGACCCCGAGTCGCCGCGCTCAGACAGAACCACGCTGGCCGCGGGACCCTCTGCCAGCGCCGCCACCCGCTGCAGCGCCTCCGGCGGCGCCAGATTGACCTGTATGACGGCTTCAAGAATTAGGTGAGAGTCTAGTACAGCAATCATCACTCCGGTCCCTCCGCAAGCGCCGTCACCCGCTGCATCGCCTTCGGCGGCGCCAGGTTCACCTGGGTATCCGGAATGTAAATGATTTCTGCTTCTGGCTTCAACACAGTTTTTGAAAATTTGCTGCCTGCACCAGCGCCGCCACCCGCTGCAGTGCCTCCGGCGACGCTAGGTCCACCTCTGAGCCATCTGGGGGTTACAGTTTTGAGTAGGCGTCCCAATCGACCAGGCACCCCGTCACCCAGCGGTCGCTGACGAATGGATGCAATTTAGCGCAAAAGAGACAGGGTGTGTCCTGCTGCGGGACAGTTGTCAGCTGCTGGGTAGGACCGAAGAGGTAACTGCCGCGACGCGGCTCCCCACGGCGATGGAATCAGCAGTCGCGCCGTGCCCGGGAGACTTGGGCCCGCCTCGCGAGGGAGGCGGGCCGCAGCCTGCGACCGGGGTGGTGCTGTGCGGCGTTTGACGCTGGGACATGCGCCATGTGGTGTCCCGTGGGCCCGGCGCCCCAAATTGCGTCAGGTGGCTGGCGGGCGGCTAGACCCGCAGCCACCCCGCCCCAAACAAGTGATAGACAGACAGGAGGGTTATGGCAAACAACACAGGACTGTAAGAGCGTATTTGCGGTGGTAAGTGTTCGGCATTGGAGATTGAAGATGCAAAGTCATTGTGGCATAAGTGCGCCGAAGCGCTGTCCTGTCACGAGCTGTAAATCCTACAAGCGCACCTCGTCGAGGAGCAGCCAGGCGCCCTCCCGCAGCGCCGTCGCCAGAGCGCCCTCCAGGAACGCAAAGGCAAAGCCACCCTGCACAATACAACACAACACAGAATGGACTGGCACCGGGATTTTGTATTGAGCTTGAAAGCAGCTCACTTGCAGATGGCTGCACTTCTACACATGCACCTTCAAATAAAAACCTGTTGTTGCGACACGTGAGATGACAGACAGGCCAAGACTGGGCAAAACTTGGCAAAATGTGCCTTGAATGATTCTTGATGAGTTTTCTCCATGCGAGTAATTCTACTGTCAGTCCAGATGATACAGAGAGAGAATCTGGCATGCTTCTCACCTCTGCGACCTGCGCTGCGCGCTCTGCCGAGGCCAGCGTCTCAGCGAAGCGGTGCCACTCAGCGCGGATCGCCGGCGAGACCGCCTCTGCGGGTTTTGCCTTGGCCTTGGAAGGCGCGCCCGCCGCCGCTTTGCCGCCCTTTAGCCGCGCCCGCTTCTGTGGACGCTCGCCCGCTTCCGCCGCTTCCGCTGCTTGCGCGTCGGCGGCCTCCGCCGCCTGCTGCTGCGCCGCCGCAGCCGCCTCCACCTGATCCGGCAACTTGGTAGCTCAGCATCTTTGCACGACTTGTTTCCAAAATTCCGTGCTTACATGACAGGTACCCCCTGCACAATGGAACTGGCCAGCGTTCTGAACAGGAGACCATCTTGCTGCTTGTCTTTGTCTCATCAGTCTGCGACGAAGGCAATGCCGCTCGCCTAAAGGCCGCCACCAATGGCGCTACTTGCGGCGCGCTGCCAGCTTGACAGATGGTGACAGAGAAGTCTCGTTCCTTCATTTTCAAGGTGTTTAGTAAACACGGACGCCCTTCACCTTGCAGAGGGCGGTGCGCAGGGCGGCCACCAGCGGCGCCCAGCTGCGGCGCGCCGCCAGCTTAGCAAAAAGCTTACAGCAGCAAAAGCAACCACTGTCTGTCCGTTAAAACGGTGTTTTCAAGAAGCATCGCACTTTGCGCAGGGCAGTGTGCAGGGCGGCCACCAGCGGCGCCCACTTGCGGCGCGCCGCCAGTTTGGCCACGCGCGCCAGGAAGTCTGCGTTATTCCCCCGCGTCCAGGTGCGCGTCACCAGGTCCGCAAAGGCGGGCAGCAGCGGCGCGAGCGCGTCCCGGGCCTCCACGGGGCGGAAGCCGCCGAGAAGGTCCGAAGAGTCCGTCTGCTGGCTCAGGTTCAGCACCACCAGCTTCGCGCCCGCCTGTAAACAGTCCAATCGACATCCTTTTTAGCATGCTCAGGAATTCCTGTACCTGATAGTTGAGCCTGACCCACCGGGCGGAAAGCCGTCCAGTAGGTCGGAGGCTCGAGATCAGCACCACCAGCGTTACGCCCACCAAGAACGTCTGACGAGTCTGTCTGCTGGCCAAATTGAGCACCACCAGCTTCGTGCCTGCCTGCAAAAATGCGGTGCATGTCATTTCACATTCTTCATGATTGACCTTTTGAATTGGGGCATGAAATGCATGACAGGTCGGACGAGTCCATCGTTCAGGGCAGACACGCTGTGCCTCAGCCAGCGTCGACCATGCTGCTGGCTCAGGTTGAGCACCTCCGTCCTGTCCGATAGGGCTCTCCCATGCGCTGGCGGAGCAAACTTGTTCTTCATCGGAGAGCAGCGTGGACCACTGGAGACACGCGTGCAGGCCTGGACAGCGGCACGCCCAGTCGCGCAAGTGAAACTGCCAGTCGCGCAAGTGAAACTGCAAGAGAAACTTGACTTTCCATCTGCGCGGCCAGGTGCTGCGCCAGCCCCGTCTTGCCAGTCGAGATGGAAAACTGACCAGAAAACGTAAATTGGTTGAGGTTCTTTCACCTGCTCGGCCAGGTGCTCCGCCGGCGCTCTCCTGCCAGTGCTGGTCTCGCCGACCAGCGGCAGCGTCGCACGCAATGGAAAACCCCTTAAATCGGATTACACTCACTCATGACACTCAAGTACCTGCGTGGCCAGGTGTTGCACCAGCGCCGTCTTGCCGGTGCCGGTTTCGCCGACCAGCAGCAGCGGCTCAGACTGCGCCACCGCCGCAGCGGCAGCCTCCAGCAGCCGCATCGCGTGCCCCGTCTCCGCAAATGCCCGCTTCTCCTGCGATTGCTTTGGCCAAATCTCAACCGGCCTCAGTAGTGAGCTTCCTTTAGAACCTTTCCACGCCACGAACCCCGAAAGTGTGCTCATAACACCTGTTCGCCATGGCGCTTCACCCGCTTGGCCACACACAAGCAAGCAGCAGATTCCAAATCGATTTGCAACACGAACCAACTTGCAAAGCTGGGCAGAAGTTTATGCTCGCCTTCTGCGGGACGCTGCTGTCGGGTGGGGTGCGGCGCAGGGTGACGCGTCCAATGCTCAGTGCAAGTTGAGCAAGAAACACAAGAAACAAAAGAAACACAAGAAACGCAATGGACAGTTCCCGACGATCAAGCTCACCTTTTGCGGGGCGCTGCTGTCGAGCGGGGTGCGGCGCAGGGTGATGCGTCCCACGACCAGCTCGTCACCGGCTGCGGACATCGCCGGCTTGGCGTTAGAGTCCCGAGCCTCCGCGTCTGCCAGCGGCACCGCCCACACCGACGCCAGCGCCGCCCGCATCTGCCGCCGCGGCGCCTGTGCGCAGTTCAGTATTTGGGTGAAAGATTGTCGTTTGGCTTGTTGCCTCCTCAAGTTACGATGTGCTGTTTTGCGAGGACTCATGTCGATCCCTCGAGAGGGTCAGATGTAGACAACGCAATGGCAAGGAGGACACGACTCGAATGCGTCACATGGCCGCTCTCGCGGGATCCACACGATCGTCGATACTCACGCACGTTTATGCGTGCATAGGGCCAAAAAATATGGTGGGTGTCAACAGGCTCCACGAGACACATTCCCTTCACTGTATCAGAGAGATGTGTCTACACACCGGGGCGGGGATCATGGCGGCAAAGCAGTCGTTGGCCTCCACGAACGCCGCGTGGCGGACCTCGATGGACACATCGGCCATGGACGGAGGCAGCATGGCGCTGGGCCGCAGTGCACGCTCCAACAATGGCCCGTGTATCGCCTGGAGGAAGCAAAATGATGTTTAGTCAACGACAGTTTCGGACATTTGCGGTAATGTTGAATAGGAAGGTCGCAGCATGGCGCTGGCCGCAGCGCCCGCTCCAGCAGCGGCCCGGGCATCGACTGCAGGACAACCAACTGATCTTGGGGGTGTGAAGTGAGTTGATGAAAGCGATGGAAAAGTGGAACCTGATCAAATTGGTAAAGAGAACCTCCTTGGCCAGATGTACGATTCAGTTGGTCTGTTGTTTGACCTGCAGTCGGATCATGTATGGCCCCTCAGGGTGTGTGCTTGCTGACCAACAGTGTATCCAGAGATGGAGCTCTGGACTCACCTGCATGCGGCGGCACCACTTGATGATGTCGCGTATGGAGAAGCTGCGCCCCAGCCGCAGCCCCGCGATCTGCGCTGCCGCCGCCTCCACCACTGGCGCCAGCTGCGAACCCGCCAGCGCGCTGCACATAGCGCAATGACCCAATGCTCAATCTGACACTGTGTCGTGTTGTTTGCCCAGCCGCTGCCTCCGCCACCGCTGCCAGCTGCGATCCCGCCAGCGCGCTGCACATGGGGCGCAGGGACACAACTTTCGATTCGAACTTGTTTCGTATCGGGTGTGCCCGCAGCCGCCTCCACCACCGCCGCCAGCTGTCAGCCCGCCAGCGCGCTGCACACGACGCTTTCTGAACCAATGTTCGGGACGCTGCATCGTGCCGCGAGACCTTCACGATGTCAGTATTGACGATGCCATGTGCTGGCTGCGAGAAGGTAAAGCATAGTTGCTGATGACTGGTGAGCAGCATATGCCAGCGCCATTCCGTCACTGCCAAGCACAAGTGGCACACTATCCTTCCCATGTGCAAATGTGTGCGTCAATTTCAGCGGAGTCAGCTTTTGTTCCGAAAGTGTTTCTACCACAGAGTGCAATGTGAAGACTGCACCTGCCGCCGGCCGCAGCGGAGCCCTGCACCGCCGCCAGCATGGCCGGCGTGTGCTGCAGCAATTGTGCACATGAATCTGTACAATCGACCCAACCAGAATCGAGGCGGCACCTGTCGCCGACCGCAGAGGAGCCCTGCACCACTGCCAGCATGGCCAGCGCATGGTGCAGCAGCTGTGCACACGACCTCGAGCTTGAATCCAGAACCCTAGATTAGAAACAAGGCTGCACCTATCGCTGACTGCGGCGGGACCCTGCACCACCGCGAGCATGGCCAGCGCGTGGTGCAGCAGGGGCGCCAGCGGCGGGAACATTGCCTCCAGGATCGCCAGCTGCTCGCCCGCCGGCGGCGCCTCCACCGCTACCTGCAAGAACAAAAAACACACACCTTTATGAATGTCATGGTTCCAATGTAATATTTTTCACTGGGTGGTGGAAGCTGCACAGGCTCGATATTCGTGTCTGGAAGTGACATGCCGGAGAGAGTGTGTGAAGAGATGACTTCTTGAAAAATGTCATCGTTGCTGCAGGTTCAGATGTCTTACCGTCGCCAGCAGGCCGCCCAGCATGTCATTAACTGCCTGCGCTGAGCCGTAGGTGCCCGCAGCGCTGCCTACGAAACAGTTGGCAAACAGCAGGTCAGCCAAGACCCCTGTATTCACTAGATACATCTCGCGGACAACGCTACCAGGCTGCCAGTGGCAGCAGCAAAGCGGCTGACTGCCTGCCAGCAGTTATCCCAGGTTGGCAGCATCCTGCAGCGGGTCTTTCCGCTGACATGCCATCGTCTCTTGCGAGGGCGGCCTCACCTGGCGAGGAGGTGACGGTGGCGAGGAACTGGAAGCCGGACGCGGCGGGGATGAGCTGCGCGCGGTGGCTCAGGTGCAGCGACCGGCTCTCCAGCAGCGGCGCCAGGGCCGCGAGCACCTCCGGCGGCGCCGTGTCGATGTCTTCTACCAGCAGCCACTTGCCGCCCGACACCGCCTGCAGCCGCAGCACACAAATGTGTTCTTCTTAATGGGCGTCTCCATGGACAACTCGGGCGGTTCCAGGAGTGGGGACTTTGACCGCGGACTACTGCACACCTGTGCTGTTCAGGACAACACATCGTGCTGTTGTGATCTTGCAAGGTGCTGGGGGATACACGCAGACTTGCAACTGCAGCGGATTAATCTTTCTGACTGTATGGACCTTGTTCAGCACCGCACCTGGGTCAGGGGGCCCGGCTGCCAGATGAACTCGCCGGGGGTGGCGGTGCACACGTAGGCGCCCAGCAAGCTCTTGGCGTCCATCTGGTCGTCGATGGTGATGCGCACCATTTCGCCGTTGCCCGTCGCCGCCGCCAGCTCGTTGAGTATTGCGCTCTTGCCAGAGCCTGTAAATGGGAAAGGATGCTGGTGTGAGACGGGTCCAGGTGGGTTTCCGGCATTGGTTACACGCTGTTCCCCGTCGGCACCGCCGCCAGTTCCTCCAGCACCGCGCTCGTGCCACAGAGGCAACCCCAAAGGGGACATTGAGGTACTCTCAAATAAGACTGGCGCCGCAGTGAGGA
>JAABUL010000302.1_pt1 | contig 107193 bp, 94 predicted proteins | sample 5559151 | NCBI WGS metagenome assembly JAABUL01 (sample SAMN10711876, study PRJNA513368) | rock metagenome | isolation source: Antarctica rocks | place: Antarctica: Victoria Land, Pudding Butte sud | reverse complement strand
GCAAAAAATCGATTGATTTACTGCATCACACAGACGTGTAGATGCACAAAAGCTGAATCATGTCTTTGCAGTATATGTGTGTATGTTGTATATGAGTTCAACATGTGAATAAAGCGTTGTTACTGCTTTGTGTGTGATTGCGTGTTGAAATCATGTCTAGATCATTCAATCAAAGAGACTTGAAACTAATATGTATGTATTGCTCTTTAGAGATAGCTATAACAAGACATTAAGAATACAGAAGAGAAAGAGTGCGAGCTCTTCTATAAATAATGGCTTGAGGCTGCGCTAGGCTCGATACAGATGTGATGTAATATGTCAGATGTGTTTGTCTAAAAGAATGATGAAAGAAGTGAATGAAGAAAGTGCTGAACAACAAGAAGAAGTGCTGAGAATGATTCAAAGAATTCAATAGAGATGCGCTAGGTTCAAACTAGGCATAACGTCATCTGAACTCTGATCAATTCAAGCATGTTCATAACATTATCTTCTTCTTCGAACATTCATGTTCGCATGAATAGAAAAGAAATAAGAGCAAAAAATTCATCATGTTTTCAATTTAGTGCGACTTATTCGAGTATAGCTTGTGAAATTTGTTCAGAACTTTCTTCAAGTCATCGAATTTCCCTTTATCGACATAGTATCATTCGTCGTCACGATCTATCTCGATTCATTTGACCTTGTATTGTAGTTTTTCTCTATATCGCCTGAAGTTCAATATATTGTTTACTTCTCAATGCTTTTCATTCTCTTCAATGATCAATGATCTAGAGAGCTCAGAATGTTGTTTCAATAAAGAGTTGTTTGATGAAGATCATAAACACTTTGAGCTGAACACTGAATGTATATGCTTCATGCTTCTAGATAGCTGAAGACGATAGAAGGTTTCAACTTTGACTGTGATTGAATAGAAGTTGAGCTGCTTGTCTTTCAAATTCTTGCATGATCTAGTGGTTTTGATGTTTTCAAAGACTAATCAAACTTGATCATTTACTTCATAGATGACGTCTCGTCTATGCTTGTTCATCTGAGTCTCAGTGATCTGCTTGATCTTTTTCAATTGTTAACGATCGAAGATAAGAAGCTCACTCATTCAAATGACAATGTCATCGATCTTTCTAGCTTCAATACGTTGACGAATCGTTTCGTAATCAGTCGTATCTGAATCGAAACTCATTCGAGGGTGAAAGTCTTTATTGAAGTAGAAAGAGATCATCAAGATAGTCGAGAATGTATTGAAATTATCACTGAATTTCATCATTGAAAGTCATTTAGCTCAGTCATTCTGCATGTAATTGCAGTAGATTCGAAGTTCGCGTTCAACATCTTGATTAGCTCGTTTCAACTGATCATTGATCTCTGAATGATAGACTGTTGATAGATTGACTTTGATCTTCAGTCATTTGCAAAGACTTTGTCACATGATTGATATGAACTGAGAGTCTTTATTCGAAACGATAGAACTGAGTAAATCATGAAGTCGATAGACGTTTCATAGCATGATTCATACTGTTTCTTCGATTGAGATGTCATCATCTTTTCAATGACAGAGAACATAGTGACGTTCTTTGAAGAGACGACATATGATCATGCAAATGACGTTATAGTTTTCTGATAGAGATAGCTCAGTGATGAAGTTCATAGCTATATCTTGTCAACGCTGCTGAGAAATCAATAGAGGCTGAAGTAAATCATTTGTATCATCTCAAGATGCTTTGCTTCGCTGACAGGCATGACAGTTTTGAATGTATTGTCAAATAGTTGCTTGATGATTTGATCAATAGTAGAAACGCTGAACTAGATCAATGATTCATTTATTGTCGAGATGAGAGATTGAAGGTTGATCATGCACTTCTTGTAGCAGTTTTGTATGCATATTCTTGAAGACTCACAGTAAGTCTTTTCTAAAGAGAACGCTGTCAATGATTTTGCAGTTCTTCAATTTAGTGATATGAAATTTGAGCTTGTTCTTGTTCATAGCTTGTTTATATTCGTCGCAGAACTCATTCATTTGATTGATCATATGCACTCACTGATAGAGATTTGCTTTCAATTCAACGAGTAGAACATCAACTTTATCGAGAGTCAGAATAGTCTGAAAACAATCTTCAAGTCATTAAGCTGATTCAGAAACGTTTGCTAGAGACATTCAAGTTAAAGCATCAGCTTTAGTATTCATTTTGCCTGATCTAAAGATGATCTGAAAGTTGAACTTCAACAGAATGTTCAGATAGTTGACTTGTCGTCAACTCAACTGTTTATTTTTCATGAAGATCTTCAAAGCTTGATGATCAATGAATATCTGAATGAGTAGTTCAATGCACTTCAGCTCAAGTCGTCAGTGTTTGAAGCATCGAATAATGACTAGTAATTTCTTGTCATAGATGTGATAATTGATTTCAGTGAGAATCATGCTTTTATTGTAGAAGATCATCAAATAAAGAACTCTCTCATCATTGTACTGAGATAGTATTTTACCTTTTACATAGTTCAAAGCATTGATCTTCAGAATAGCTTGTCGTTTGAGATTGAAGTGACGAAGTACTGAGATCAAGCTGACTTGTTTCTTTAGATTGTCAAAGACTTGAACACAGATCTCATTTCAAACAAAAGACGTGTTCTTTCTTGTCAGCTGAGTGAATGATTTGACTAGCTTCGAGAAGTTCTTAATGAAACAACGATAGAAGTTAACAAATTTCACGAAGCTCTGAATTTCTTTTAGATTGATCAAAGTGATTCAGCTGACTATGACTGTCACTTTGCTGAAATTCATACGAAAATTTAGTTCTGATACAATGACTTCTAGAAAGACAGTCTCTTTTACATTGAATTTGCACTTTCGAATATTCATCTGCAGTTCAGCTTCGCGTAGTCAACTCAATACTAGTTTGACGTGATCTTTATGTTTCTTTCTTGTTTTGCTATAGATGAGAATGTTATCTAGATAGACTTGACAAAAGTCGTTCAGAAAGTTTCATAGAACATCATTCATATATTGCTGAAAGAAGATTGATTTGTTAGTCAGTTTGAATGATAGCATCTTGTATTTATATGCTTCTAAAGCAGTGATAAAAGTGATGTAATTCTCGTTATCGAGATGCATTCGAAGTTTGTTGAATGCTGATATGATGTTCAATCTAGTCAGATGCTTGCAACTCACTATTTTATCAATGATCTCGTCTATCAACGATAGAGAATATCTATTTCTTTTGAAAATAACATTTAGCTTTCGATAGTTCACGCAGAATCGAAGATCTTCATTTGCTTTAAGAGCGAATAGAACGGGAAAGAAATAGAGAGTCTGACTAGAAGTGATAAATCTCTTCGACAGATTCTCGTTTAAGTACTTCTTTACTTTCAGAAGTTTGACAGAGAACATTCAATAGACTCAACAGTGAGAAGACGTTGAATCACTGATGAGTTCAATTTTATGATCGTAGAAGCGATGAGAGAGTAGTTTATTCAATTGAGCTCGATCAAAAACATCTAGAAACTCATGATATTTTGATGACAGCTTGACTTTAATATCTTTCAAATTCTGAGTCGTTTCATTGATTGAAGAGACGTTTAGAACGTTCAAATCGCACTAAGTATTGTACGTGATTTCTCTATCAATATCAGTCATGAATAGAGCAAAGACTTCAGTCTGATTCTTCTTTGATTGATTCAGTAAAGTTTTGAACGAAGCTGCATTTATGCTTTGAATCGAGAATGATTCTTTCTTAGTCGTAGTTGAAACAGATTGTTTGAGCATAATAAAGATCTTAGTCTGAATGATAGAAGAGAACGAAGTTGATTGCAGTCAACTTGAGTGCTTTGAATTGAAAGAAATTGAAAAAATCGAAATAGAAGTATTTAATTGATTCGAAAAAACAATGACGTCGTTTCGCATATTCAATAATATTTCGTTTTTATTCATTCAGAGCTTACTCAATATGACTTCATGATGATCAATATCAGCTATCAGCATTGATACAGTCAATTTCTTATGACTTTTGATGATGAGATTGAGTAGAATTTTATGAGTGATGATCTTCTTAAATATCTTTTCATCATAGTCTCTTATTAACTTCTCTTTTGTCAGTGATATAGGTTGAATTTCTAGTTTCTTGCATACTCTATTGACTAGATTAGCATGTATGAGCGTATGAGCGACTGAATCACTGTCTATCAGAGAACGAAGGCTAAAAGATCGATTCTGAGAGTTGAGAAAGACGTCAATTAGAAATGACTTTTCAAAGTAATTCTCTTCTGGTAGAATTTCGTCTAGTTTGCACAAAGATATAATCTTTATCTCTTCAATGACTTTTGAAGAGATGACTAGTTTTTTGAATCGAAATTCGAATCAAAATTGAACTTGAAATGATCATATTCATTGTTCACTGCATTGATTCTAGTAGGTCGATCAGAGCACTCTCTAGAGCTATGATCTGATTTATGACATATGAAACAGGTTTCAACTAAAACGTCTGCTTTCTTGACGCTAGTTAAAATCGCGTTGCACGACTTTAAATGATCAGATTTTGAATGATCAACTGACTGAGTAACAACAGCTTTATGAAAGATGATCTTTGACAGATCATTGACGCGTTTGATGAGATTGACTTTGTTCTTGATTTCTTGAATGACTCGTTGATCATTATTCAAATGAATCAGGTAGAAATGAATCTCTTTGAGAAAATCAGGTTGAACTAATTGATCTATTCAAATGAATCGAAGACGAGAGTTTATTTTATCTTTCAGATCGATGATCAGTTGCTTTTCGTAATACTTCAGATAGAAAGATAATTGTTGAAACTGAGTGTAGAACTCGCTGAACTTCTTTGATTCTTGAATTAAGTTGTAGTATTTTCTACGAAAGTTGACTTTCTTATCTGAATCATTGAACAACTCAGTTAGTTCTTTCAAAAGATCATCGATGATCTTATAAAGATTGACACAGTCACGTTCACGTCTAGATTGAGCAACATCAGCTGCGTCATCAAATAATCTGAAGTGTACATAGCTCAGTTTGACTCGTTTATTTGAAAAAAGATCGACGTTGATCTCTAGTTTATTCTGAATTTTGTCGTATCAGTTTTCCCAAGTAGAATTCTTTTCGTCAGTAAATCAGAAAGAATCAGGTATTTTCTGAAATCTAGAACGCTCAAAGTAGATGAAATCAGAAGAAGTGATTTCTTTAGTTTGAAGTCTAGTCTTCAACTCTTTGATTTCATTATCTCGTTGTTTACTCAGCTCGTTGAGTTGATCTGTTTCTCTGTCGAGAGTCATGCATCAAGCCTTTCAGTTTTCAATAGAAACAGAGAGTATTACTGTTTCAGCGAATGACTCATCATCTTCATTGATGAATGATTCAGCACTAGAGAGTTTCAATGAATCAGTCTCAGAGATTTAAGAAAAGCGACTTCGAAATTCTTTGAAACGTTCTTCGATAAATGAACGTTTTGACATGGTGAAATTTGAAGAAAGAACGAGGTTGAGTGAATGATGATGCTTGACAGTATTAATGAAGACGTATGATCAAGTATTTAATCTTCAGAAAAGAATGTTGTTAATTAGAAGAGTATTTTTGATTTGTGAGTTTTTGAATAATTCTTAAGCAATTCACGAAGATTCTTTATCGTCGATTCTTTTAATCGAGTTGAACAGCTTATTTTCACTCGTCTGTTTCATGAGAATGAGTTGATTCTCTTAATCGAGTGAACTTTGCGTACTTAGTGAGCGATAAGTTGTCTAGTGATTCAAACAGTCTTGTCGTTGATTCTATCAAACTTTCTAGTGTTGTTCAGTCTTTTGATTGTGTTGATCATCAGGTAAACGAATTTCTTTAAACTCGTTCTGTCTGTACGAGTATGTTGAATGAGTAATGAGATCAGTATCGTGTGATTAATAAATTCTTAATATAATGTCAGAACTGTGTCTAGATGAGTCAATCAGCGAAAGTCAGAGTTGAATAGTGCTTGATCTTTAGAGATAGCTATAACTGAATGTTAAGAATACAGAAGAAGATGAGTACAAAAGCTTCTATTTAAGTAATATTCAGAGACTGCGCTAAGCTTGAAGAGAATGTGTTTGTGACACGAGTAGAATGTGATGTAGAAAGAAAGATGATGTTGATGAAAGAAAATAGAGACTGAGTCAAATCTGAGCTAGAGACATTGACTAGTTCTATTCAGTCTTGATACGCTTGTAACATCTGACATTGATCACTTGATTGATAGTTTCGATATTTGATTATTTGATATGTTGATCTCGCTGCTAGAACTCATTTTTTCAGATGTTTTTATGCTTCGACTTCGATTTTGAACGTCAGTATCGTCGAAGCATGATTCTTTCTTGCTTTATTTTCATCTTTTGATAATCATATTAAGTTGATTATCAGCTTCAATTCAGAGTTGTACTTCTCTAGCTCAATTCTCAGATATTTCATTTCAATCTTCATGTTGAAGATATTGATTTTCAGACTGTGTATCACTATCTTGTATCATTTTTCATTCTTCTTGATACTTTTGACTTCAAATATATGCTTTCATATATCTCTTTGCTCTAATAAAGCTTTCGCAATGTATTTCTTTGAAATCATCAGAGCAATATTGTTATCTCTTTGTGTTTTAGTCACTGTAACAACTATTATGTCAAACTTTGTCTTCTTCAGTGCGTTGTTCATTGCATTGCGCATTTTCATCACTTGTAAAATTTAATTCTCATTTTTCGAAGTGACTATTAATCTTCTTTCGTGATATGATATTTCTTGTGACTTTGACGAGAGTTTTTTGATGACTAGATTTCATTCGCTTGCTTTTGCATTTGCATTTGCCTTAATGTTTGCATCTGCTGATTGAGCTGTCTTTTGTGCATATGTTAACTTCGATGCAGATCTTTGCTTCATTTGCTTGTCTTGCGTCGTTTGTGAAATCTGCTTTTTTTCTTCTTCTTCATTAAGTGCATGCAGTCTATGACTATGACACTGTCTAGACGCTGTGCATATGTTAGATTACATGTATCTTGATCAAAGTCGCTGCTTTATATCTTTTCATTGATCAATCACATCGATAGTTTGCGTAAACAAGCGCTTTCAATCAAACAACTTCTTTCTTTCGTGCTCTCATTTTCTCGTTTCTTCGTGTTCTTTTCACTTTACTCTTTCATTCTTAATAGTCATTTTCTTGTTGCAATTCAAGTACTTTTCACGTACTTTAGCATTGCGATTCTTTCAATCTTGATGATAAACAACATCAATATAATGTTCATGTTTTTGAACTGTGCTTTTGCTTTAAGCTGTAACTGTTCTGCTCTATAATGTTTGCAGTTCAGTAGTAAGTGCTTCAACGTTTGTCTCGCCTTGCATATTTCATAGCATTTGTTTGAATTATTCTTTGATAATCGATGCAAATAGCTTTTGAAATAGTCATGTTTCATTTTTAGCTGTATAAACGTTGAAAACGTCAGTCTGTCTATTTTTCAAAGCTTCTTTAGTGATTTGTAACTCAGATTCATTCTCGCTGTGTGCTTTTGATACTGATTTTCTTTTTTGATGCTGTCGTTTCATGCTCTTAGTCATTGCTCTTTTATCTCTTTGTCTATTTGCTTTTTGATGAAGTTCATGATTGTGAACTCTGCTTCGTCTGCAAGATTTGCATCTTTCTCATTATTTGCTTTAAGTTGATTTCTTTTTCAATGTTTCGTGCATTTTGCTGCACTATTTGCAGAATAGTTTCTAGCTTTTTGTTCGTTTGACTTTGCAACGCATTCATCTGCTGTTGAATCGAATTCTTTATGCTTTCATCGCATGCTTTTCTTATGTAGCTTAAGCTATGCTCGATAATTTCTTTCTGCTCTGACATCGCTGTTTCTAGCTGATTGATTGCGAATTTGACTTTTTCTCGCAATCTTTTGACTAAAGTCTTCTTGTAGCTGACATCTTGATTTTCACCATTGTTATCTTTATCGCTGACTTCTTTGTGTAAGCTTTTCATCGCTTTTCGCTTTTTTATTTCTTTTCATTCCATAATTACTTGCATTGATTGTATATTCTCATTTGCATTTTGTCAGTTTATCGATGCGTCGATTGTCAATGCATTCGATGAACTGAACATGATCTGTGTTCTTCTTTTCAATGATGTAAATAATTTTTGTTGATTGCAAAACAAGTCATTCATATTCTTTTGTAGCTGCTGTTCTGTTGACAGAATTCAGCTACTCTCAATCAACTTTACGCGTTTCATCATTGACGTTTTGAGTTCTTTTCTTGAGCTGTCGCTCATGCTAGTGTTTGAATCGACCTCTGCCTTCTGCGAAGATGCGATCGACGAGAGTGAGATGTGCATGAGCACATTCAATTTCAATGCTTCTTGCAAGAGTTTAATTCTTGCAAATGCAAGACGTTCTTTCATTCTTTCTTTTCACTTATATATTTCTTTAACCTTTTATTCAGAGCGTTTCACGTAGACAGTAACTCTTAAAGAATATCACTACAAGAATCATGAATTTAGAACATCATTTATATACTGCTGAAATAAGACAGAATTATTGATAAGTTCAAAAAGTAGCATCTTTGATTTGTATGCTTCTAAAGCAATAATAAAAATAGTGTAGTTCTTATTATCAGAGTGCATTCGTAGTTTGTTGAACGTTGAAATGATATTCAGTCAAGTCAGATGCTTGCAATCAACTATCTTGTCAATTACTTCATTTATGAGTGATAAAAAATAGTGATTTCTTTTGATAATAACATTGAGCTTTTGATAGTCAACGCAGAATCATAAATCTTCATTTGCTTTTAGAATGAACAGAACGAGTAAGAAATATAAAGCTTTGCTAGAAGTTATAAATTCTTTGAAAAGATTTTCATTCAGATATTTCTTTACTTTCTGAAGCTTGTAAAAAGACATTCAATATGCTTGACAGTAAGATGATGTCACATCACTAGAAAGCTTTATCTTATGATCATATGAATGATGATTTTTTTTATTTCTTCATTAAGTGCATGCAGTCTATGACTATGACACTGTTTAAACGCTGTGTGTATGCTACGTTACATGTAATCTGATCAAAGTCGCTGCTTTATATCTTTTCGTTGATCAATCACATCGATAGTTTGCACATACAAGCGCTTTCACTTCAACTTTTGTAATTGTACTTTCGTTTTTCTCATTTCTTTGCATTCTTCACGTTCTACTCTTTTATTTCTAATAGTCATTTTCTCGTCGTAATTCAAGTATTTTTCAAATACTTTAATATTGCGATTCTTTCAATCTTGATGATGAACAGTGTCATTATAGTGTCTGTGTTTTTGAGCTGAGCTTTTTTCTTAAGCTTTCTCTGCTCTGCTCTATAATGTCTGCAGTTCAGCAGTAAATGCTTCAACGTTTGTTTATTGAAAATATGTTGCATACGTTGCATTCAACATATATAAAACACGATTTCTATGCTGATTTTTCTCTTAGCAAGAGATAGTTTCTCGCAGCAAATTCACAGTTCAAGACGATCAAAATCTCTCACTGCTCAAATTTCAACAGTTTACTTCTTAAGCATGAGTTGCAGATGTTTTGTCAGCAATACACATGTATATTGCAGTCGATTTCTTCTTTAATTATATCAACATGTGTTACTGTTCTTTTAAACTATACAAATAATATTTTTGACTAGAGATTGACTTTATCATCAAGACATTCAAGAGTCAAAACTCAGTGAAGAAGTGAGATTCTTAAAATCAACAGTTGTCATCATTGTATATTACGTCTTGCAGACGTTCGCTTCGCTTGTAAAATGTGTAATTCATTTGTTTCATGTTATCTGTAAAGATCTCTCTCATGCAAATCAATTATGTTTTGCAGAAATGTTCATATATTACACTTTTAATCAAATAGCGTAGTTCAATCATTCTTTACTAACTCGCTTGTGTCTCTCTTCTTTTAACAAAGTCTTCTCGTCAGCGTATTGTTTATATATAGAATGTCTGTGTCTGAACATTTGTTAAATGATATTAATGAGACTTTCAAGTTTGCTCATGTTGAACGTAATGAGACTTGTGAGTTGCTTATGTCGTAGTAACAGACATGCAATCTTAACAAGATTTATACATAGTTAACATGTAAATTTAAAGAATGTTCATGATTCAAGTTTTTTCTGTTAATCACTCTTAACAGATCAAACGCAAAAGTGTTCTGTTTCAGTTCTTATTATCACAATGACAAGATGCTGAATTGAATAATTTTCATAAGCAATTTTCCTCGTAGTTCTGCATTTTATTTGACTTTCTCATTTGCATGCAAATTGCTTTGTAGCATGCGCATTGAGATTATCAAAGTTTGCGTGATCGCGAAAACTCTGCATGCAATCAACGCACAGCGCTTTATCATCACGCAGCATTTCAATGTCATTCAAACTTTTGATAATCTTTAGACTTTACTGTAACTATACAGTAGATTTGTAGTCAGCATTGTATACAGATGAGTTTCATCGCTGATCATATGAATGATGAGATGATAGCTTGTCTGCTTGAACTCAATCAAAAACATTTACAAAATTCTGATATTTTGATGATAGCTTGACTTTAATATCTTTCAAATTCTGAGTCATTTCATTAATAAAGAAGATGTTTATAACATTTAGTTTGCATTGAGTATTGTAAATGATCTTTCTATCAATGTCTTCAATGAATATAGCAAAAATCTTTGTATGATTTTTCATTTTTCATTTTATCAATGCTTGAAAAGAAATGACATTTATGTTTTGAATCAAGAATGACTCTTTCTGAATGATTGAAACTGAGTGCTTGAGCATCTTAAAAGTCTGATTATGAGCTGTTGAAAAGATTGAAGTTAATCGCGATCAACTTGAGTGCTTCGTATTTAACAAAATCAAAAAATCGAAATAAAAGTATTTAATTGATCAGAAAATACGATAGCATCATGTTACATGTTCAGTAATATTTCATTTTTATTCATTCAGAGTTTGCTCAATATAGCTTCATGATGTTCAATATTTACTATCAGCATTGACATAATCAGTTTCTTATGACTTTTAATTGTAAGATTGAGTAAAATCTTATAAGTAATAACTTTCTTAAATAGCTTTTCATCATAGTCTCATATCAACTTCTCTTTTGTTAATGATATAAATTGTATTTTAAGTTTCTTGCATACTTTATTAACTAGTTTAGTATGTATCAATATGTAGACGACGAAATCACTGTTTATTAAAGATCAAAGATTGAAAGATTTGCTTTGAGAGATGAGAACTGCATTAATCAGAAACAACTTTTTGAAGTAGTTCTCTTCTGATGAAATTTTATCTAGATTGTACAAAAATATGATTTTTATCTCTTCAATGACTTTTGAAGAAATGATTAGTTTTTTGAATCTGAATCTGAATCAGAGAAAGAATGATTGAATTCTTTATTATTTAATACATTAATTCTCAAAGATTGATTCAAGCACTTTCTAGAAATATGATCTGACTTGTGACAAAGAAAGCAATTTTCAGTTTGTAAATCTGTGTTTTTGATGTTAGTTAAAGTCGCATCATACGATTTTAATGAATCAACGAGTTTAATAGCTTCAACTGTTTTATAGAAGATAGTCTTCAAAAGTTTCTCAGCGAAGATGACTTGTTTAGTTGTTCTGACTTTGATCATTGATTCTTTGTCTTTGATATTCTTCATAACTTGATGCTTATTATTCAGACGAATTAAATAAACATGAATTTCACTTAAAGATTTTGATTGAATCATTTGACTACTTTAAACTGCATGAAGACTAAAGATAATCTTGTCTTGTAAGTCAACTATTAGTTGTTTCTTGTGATAGTTTAGATAGAAGAATAGACGTTAAAAGTATGAATAAAATTCACTGAATTTGTCAAGTTCTTGAGTGAGATGTGCATATTCTTTTTGAAAGTTAGTCTCTTTGTCAGAATCATCATACAGCTAAGCAAGTTCATTTAACAGATTCTCAATCATCTTATAAAAATTCAATGAATTTTGTTGACATTGAGCTAGTGTAGCTTTGACTGCGTCTTCGCTGATTTGTGAATGAACATAGACTAGAATCGTTTTATCATTATCAAAGTGATTGAAATTGATTTCTATTTTATCACGAATCTTTCTTTGTCAATCATCTCAGATAGACTCAATTTCATCAGTAAACAAAAGTGAGTTCAAAAACTTTATAAAATGCTTGATAGAGCGAAAAAAAAAAAGACAAACATGTCATTTCTAGTTACTAAAAGTTAACTTTGTGATTCATTTAGCTTATTCTGAATCTTTATATAATCTTTATTCAGTTGAATCTTAGCTTGATTCATTTCTTCATAATGAGTCTTTCAAATTTGATCACTGAGAATTTTATCAAATAAATCTAATGCTTCAACGTTTAAATCTTGCTGTGTTTGAAGATTATTAAGAACTTCTAGAAATTAATTCAAGTTTTCTTCGACTCAGCGACTTAACTGTTTAACATTCTTTATATCTCAGAGAATGACAACATCAGTAGATTCATCAAGTATCATAAAATCAAATAATGATTGATGTTTCTTTTATATGACGTCAGTTCAAAGATAAATTGATATGCGTGATGAAAGTTTGAGATAAATGACTGAATCAAGAGTGACAGCAGAATGAAAACTTTGATAATTCTTGAAGTGATTTTCTACAGATGATTAAGTCATGATGAATGTTTAAACGATTGAACGAAGAGCGATGCTCAACAGTATGAAGAGAAATTGTGATTTCAAGTGTTTAGTCTTCAGAAAAGAATGTTGTTAATTAAAAAGATTGTTTTTATTTTGATTCTTAAGCAATCAACAAAGATTTATTATTAGATTGATCATTGAGTTGAGTTTCAATATCAATCTTCTGACTCAACTCAAGTACTCAATATCAATCTTCTGACTCAACTTGAATACTTGATTTCAACATTCTGATTCAATCTGATATCAATCTTGAGTTGATACTTGATTTGATTTTTCGACTTAACTCATCAAGAAATTGAATATGATGTCAAGAAAGTTAAATATAGAAATTTTTTCGAATTTTCGTCTTTGCATTACCTTTTTTTTTTTGAGATTCTTACTCAATTCAACACTCATTATGAATCTATGCAAGATTTTATATATTGTAGCGAACGCTGCGCTAGCGTAGCGCTCTTTTCATATCTACTATTGCTTTTCTTTGCGCTCTATACTGTAACTGTTCTCAATGCAAGAACTTTATGAACTTATTTCTTTTTTACTTTCTCTTTCTTTCATCTGACTCTTCAATGATGTCACAGTCTGAAATTAATTTAGTATGCTTGTTGAAAGTATCATTCAAATGATTGCTGTCATCACGCTCATGATTTCTAGAAGCTTTCTCAAGTTCATGATGTTCTCTTTGCATTGCATCATCTTTCATTCTATCTTTCATTTAAAACATGTTAATAGAATGTGCTTAATCAACATTCAATCTTTGTTGCATTTGCACATCATTGTAATGACATTGAGTACTTGTCTCTCATGTAGAAATTGATTGAAGTCAATTTTTCTCATGCATAGCTGCATCAATAATGTGCTGTGAGACTTTGCATAATTCTTGTGCAATTGCAAATATTAAGATGTCATCTTTGATATTAAATATCAAAAATGAGCTACGTTGAATTTCTCTTTTCAAACTATTCTTCATGTTTGTCTGATCTGTTTCTGTATGAGTGTCAATCTTGTCATCACTTTAGTGCATTGATGCTCAGTCAGTAATAAAGACAAATCATGTGCATTGTCAATCATCTTGTTCATTGCTTCATTTTTGAGTACTTCTGCATGTCTCGTCACTTAATGTAACTTCAGCATGACTTCTTGAGATCAAATGCTTTCATGTGCAATCTGAACTTATTACAGACGTGTTTAATCTTTTATTGATATCATAGCTTTCATTGTTTTCAAAGAAGTCTGATTATCACTGCATACTTTGTATATCTTTTCATGACATTCTTGATTCACTGTCACTACGTTTGTGAAATGTTTCATCTTTGCGACTAATTCTTTCAGCTCATCATGATGAGTGATGATTAAAGTCGATTCTCTCAGTCTTTTATTTAGCTCTCAGTTTATTTTCATCATGATCACTGTAACATCATCTTTGCTATCACTATCATTCAAGTAAACTCTTTGCTTTAATGTGAACATGTCAAGATTATGTTATCTTATTAACATTTTCTTGTTTGCAACTATAACTATCTTCAATGATTCTGATCAGAAAGTCACTGTGTAGAGATGACTTCAATTCATCTTCATCTGCTCAAGTGTTTCTTTCATTCACTTTTGCTTCAGCTGTAAAGATGTCTTGCACAGCTTTGATTTTCAATCTCTTTTGAGTGTCAAGTCGTTGCGAATTCAACGCACTGTCATCTCAATAACTTCGCTCAATTTTCAAGAGTTCATGTTTATTATCAATTTTTGTATCAGCTTTCATAAGTGAATATCTATTAACATCATGTTTATTTTTATCTGTAAAGTCTCTGTTGATGTTACATGATAAACATCAATGATCTGTTGCAATGCTCTTTCTTGCACTGATCTTAGCTTAATGTTCAGACTCTTTCAATGATCTTTCATTCTTTGTGATGTATATCATATGATGACTTCGTGATTAAGCAGAGAGTGCATCATCACGAAGTATATTTGCTTACTTGTTGTCATTGACGAGTCTTAAGTAAATTCAATGATTGTTTGCATGATCTTTTGTTTAATCACTAGTTTTGCTTTGACATAATACATATGAATCACTCATCTCAGCTTGAAGTTCAGTTGAATTCTCAAGACTTTAATATTTGATTTTAAGTCAATCTGATGTTTTGTCAGCTTTACATCAACTTTCATATTGAATCATTTAAAGATTCTTGTAAAGTGAATCAGCTTATGCTTTGTTATCAAGAATTTAATATCATGCATTTTTGATCACTGTTTGCATTTATCATAAATCTTGCTAAGAACTTTGCAATTGCATTTCATAAACTCTTTGTATATCAAGATATTGATGTCATTCACGAAGTCTGTAAAGCTAGTTCTCAACTTGATGTCATCACATGCTTCTAACAAGTTTGCATTGTAAAACAGATATAATATCAATGATAGCAAAGAGTCTTGTGATATATTAATGTTCATGCTGCATTTCATCATTGTATAGTCATTAATTATAATCATGATGCATCAATCTTTCAGAAAGTTCTTCACAAACTCAAGAAGCAGTCTAGAAACTTTTCTCTTCTTCATGTCATGTAAAAGTCTGCTATGCATCACATTGTTAAATGCATTCTTCTCATTCAGACTCAGCAGTGAAACTACTTTTCTTCTCATGTCACTTCACACAATATGTATCTTTTTTATAATTAGTTGCAAATTCGTATTTGTTGATTTGTGCTTGTAAACTTTCATCTGAATATTTAATATTGAGTTGCAAGCTTCTATGATATTTTGCAGATGTTCAAATACGATGAACTTCAATATTTTGCTCAATGTGTTGAGTAACACAATTAATTTATATATCTTTGCATTGAAGTAATCTTTTTTGTCTGACTTTTGCATCACTATTGTGACTGCACTCTTGAACTGAGTTGATTGTATTTTCTTCTATAAACATTTTTCAAAGAAAGAGTGTATTTATTCTGATGTGTTGTTGATGAGTCTGCACATTATTCTATTTGTGTATTTTATGTATTTTAACATCTTGTCAGATGTTGCTTTGTAGATGACTTTCTTAATTTTACAATGTATCAACAAAGTATCATCTTTAATTGAGAATGAGTATTCAAAGTCTATTATGTTCAGCATGAAAATCTCTGAAAATGATAAAAAGTGAGTTTGAAACATCATCTTCACTTTATTTTGCATTATTGTAATGATGTCAGAGCATTCTAACTTAATTAGAAAGAAAATTGTTGCTTAAGTCAATGTGTCTGTGATTGCATTTCTTGCTCATTTCGCAGTTTTGAACAGTCTTCTCAAGAATTGTTCAACGTTTTGCATGATTTTTCAATATTCACTGCGTTTCTGTTTTCTGATGATCTTGCTTTTCTTATCACATGCTTGAATGTACTTTATTCAATTGTTGATGATTTAACAGCTTTTTCTCATTTGTTGCATGCTCTTAATAATATTTGTACACTTCTTCGTTCATTCTGCTTTAATCATTTCATGTGATCTTGCTCAAAGAATGAAAATCTCAATGATCTTCTTCAATGCATTTAGCAGTTGCTTGATGTATTTATTTATGCATCAACACTTCATCTCATGATTCAACAATGATTTTGACATTTGTTCTTTTAAAATATTGATGAATTTCTCTTCATTTATTGTCTTTCAGTTGCAAACTCTGAAATCTATAATTGTTTGTATCAACAGATGATCTGAAAAGTTTTTCATTTCTTCATTGATTTCACATCATATTAATTAATTCATAATGTCATCTGTTGTGAAGATTAAATTTATTGTCGTTTGAAATTCTTGATAATTTCTCATAATTGTGCTTTGAAATAATGCTAGCGATGCATCAATGTTTGTGATCATTTTAATTAACTCATTCAACAATAAATGTTGTCTTGAGTAGAATGATTTTTCTCATGTGAAGTGATGCAGATTGAAGTCTTCTACAAGAATGCTTTCTTTCAACATGTGCAACGTTTTTTCAATGTCTGAAAGATTTTCTTTTTCATGAATGATCTTATGATTTCTGAGTGACAAATTGTATACTTCATGAATGTGTATAACTTTCTGAATTATCTGTGCATTATCTGTTAATGTTTATAGCATAATTGTGTTTACATCTTTGAAGTGTCATGTTGAATATCAAATGTTGCTGTCGATTCTCTTGTTTATGTAAAAACAGATTTTATCTTCATTATTCTTCAGCATGAAGTTGACAGTTGTTGAGCAGTATGCTTTGAAAATGTCATCAAATCATCAGAGTTCTTGAAGAATCAGAATGTCATAATTCTTTATCTTTTTCTCATGTAGTAATGTTATCATCATCTTGTTTCTGAACTTGTGAACGTTGTACTGTAGTATTTGAAGCTTCTTTTGCTGAAACATTAAAGTTTACATTTCAGACTGTTTAATGTTCTCTTGAGTGTTTGAAAAGTGCTTACTTCACTTGTAAGATTCTCAACAGAAAATGACATTGATAACAATGTGATTAATGTTAACTTCAATTCATTTGATCTTAACTTCTTGATCAAGTGATTCAGTATAGTGTTTTCTGATGTAACGACTGCGTTAAGCAGATGACTTTCATTCATTGAATGTCTCTGCTTTCTTTTCAAGTCGTTGTTCATCAACAATTTTAAACTGATAAATGTTTCTATAAATGTTTTTAATGTTGCTGTCTTGAGTTCTTTCTGCTCTTGTATGACATGATATAGAGATCTGTGCTTTGTGACTTTCTTTATTCTTTCTTTTTCAGCTTGTCATTTATGACATGCTTCACATTTTTACATGTCTCAAGTCTGTTTGTAAAAACAGTGCTTTAAGTAATGATTCAGCGTGCAGTAAACACATTTCTGCTTATTTTTGCATTCATACATCTTGTGATTGTATTCTTGACACTTTAAACATTGATGCACTCTGCAACTTAAGTCGTAGAACTGTGTGATCTTTATGTCAATTTCATGACATACTTTCTCATTAATCAGCTTGTTCATCATCTCAGCACTGATTACATGTATCATCAGCGAGACAGATTTCTTCTGCTCACTCTTCTTTGTGAGTCACTTAATCTTCTCAATCATTATTTCTGAATGTATGTCTTTGTTGATCTTGATGAGTGTTCTCACTTCTTTCTTCTTTATGTTCTTAAACATTTCTTCGATTTTAATTTCATGTATCACTACTTCAAAACTGATTTCACATAAACATGCATTCAATGATATTTCTTTGATTCAAAAATTATTTTTCTTCAATGTTTTTTTATTGCTCTTTGTCTTGATTTAAAATATCAATAGTTTCAATCATTTTTTTATTGCTTTTATGTTCTTGCACATTGACAACGTCTTGTCGACGTCAATCTCTCACACTCATCTCACTATGTTCTTTGTTATTGTTATCATGATTCTCTTTACTTCTTCTTTCTCTTTGATGAAGATCTTTACTTCAAATTTCTCACAATGATTTTGCATTGACAACAATATGTTGACGTTGAACATAAAATGACTTTCAAATGATGTCATTGACTTTACACTCACTCTCTTTGCTCAGCTGTTGACATGTTCTCTCTTCTTCATGAACTCTTTTTCAAGTCTGCTTGTTATCTTTTTCAATCTCTTCAGCTGATTCTTCATGCATTGATTGACGATTGACGCAGTGATGCATTAATGCATCAACTTTTTTATCATCTTTGTTAAACTTTTCATCTTTCTTCAGAGCATTAGCTTGTTGTTTTTACATTCATTGAGCTTATAAAGTACTTGCAGCTTATGTAATTTCTTCTGTATATCTTTTGTCTTGACTGAATTCTTCTGCAAGATAGTGATAATTGCTTCTCATTCATTTGTTGACATCACATCAATAACACTTCTCATCTGCTCTTGATGATCAGAATGAAGCGTAAGCATCATGTCAATGATGTGCTTTGTCTTTAAATAGTTTAACTAATTCATTTTCGTGATTTTGCATCAATGTTTCAATGTTGAATCAGTTTCTGCATTATCTTTTTGCATTATCTTTTTGATAGAAAGTCATAAAGAAAAACATGAAGAAAAACATAAAGAGAAACATGAAGAAAAAATGAAGAAAAACATGAAGATTATTTGATAGAAAGCTTTGATAGAGAGCTATGATAGAAAGTTATGATAGAAAGTCATGATGAGAAACTATGAAGACTGTTTAATAGAAAGTCATGAAGAAAAATCATGAAGAGAAGTCATGAAGAGAAGTCATGAAGAGAAGTCATGAAGAAAAGCTATGATAGAAAGTCATAATAGAAAGTCATAATAGAATATCTATCTATTTATCTTCATGTCTTGACAAATCAAGTTGAGAATTTCAAGTCAATACTTGATTTTAATTCTCTGACTCAACTTGAATACTTAAGTTGAACATTTCAACTCAACTTAAATACTCAAGTCAAGAATTCTGACTTGAATCGAGTCTTGACGAGTCAAGTACTCAACTCAAACTCAAGTATTTGACTCAATGCAATCAGTCTATCATTTCTGAATTATTACTCTTTCGTTGTTACTTCTTCTCTTGCTACGTTGATTCACAACAAAATTTCAAATGTGAAACGAGTATTTTCTTACATTTGTAGCTGCTTGTTGAGAAGTTGAATGAATGTCTTCAACTTCTGTACATTCTTTGTGATGAATGTATTCTGATTTCTCTCTTTATTATTCTTTCTTTCTAAATCATTTCAAAAATGTTAAATCAACTTCAAGATCACTTTTTTTCATGAAAGATTTTTGCTCTTCTCTTTCTTTAATGTTAATATTTGAAACTTTTTTAAATCAACATTAAAAATCACTTAAACTATCTAGAGACAGAGCACATCATTGACATGATGCTCATGCTTCATTCTAATCATCAGAGACAGATGAGAAGCATCATCAACATGATGTTGACGAGTGAGCAAAAGATGATTATTGCTATCTTGCAAAAGAATTCAATTAAGACAAAATATATACATGAGAAATTGAACAAGCTGCAAGTACTTTATGAGCTCAACGAACGTAGAAACAACGAGCTAATGCTTTGAAGAAAGATGAAAAGATTGACAAAGATGATAGAAAAGCTGACGCGTCAACACGTCGCTGTGTTGACTATCAATCGATGCATAAAGAATCAGCTGAAGAGATTAAAAAAGATAATGAGCAAACTTGAAAAGAAGTTCATGAAGAAGAAGAGACATGTTGACAACTGAGCGAAGAGAGCAAATGAGAAGTTGATGACGTCGTTTGAAAGTCATCTTGTTTTCAGCGTCAACATTGCGTCGTCAGTGCAAAATCATTGTAAGAAATTCAAGATTAAGATCTTCATTAAAGAGAAAGAGAAGATTAAGAGAATCATGATGATAACAACAGAGAACATAGTAAAATGAGCAAGAGAAATTAATGTTGACGAGACGTTATCAACATGCAAGAACATAAAGATTATGAAGAGATGATCAAATCTACTGATATTTCAAGTCAAGATGAAAGATAGCAAGAAAATATTGAAGAAAAACAATTTTTGAATCAAAGAGATTTCATCAAACATAAGTTTGCATGAAGTTAGTTTCAAGATAGTGATACATGAAATTAAAGTTGAAGAAATGTCTAAAGACATAAAAAAGAAAAGAGCGAAAGCACTCATCAAGATCAACAAAGACATACATTTGAAAATGATGATTGAGAAAGTTGAATGACTCACAAAGAATAGTGAACAGAAGAGATACATCTCACTGATGATATGCGTAGTCAATGCTGAGATGATAAACAAGCTAATTGATGAGAAAGTATGTCATGAGATCAACATAAAAATCACGCAGTTTTATGATTCAAGTTGTAGAACACATCAGTGTTTAAAGTGTCAAGACTACAATCATAAAACATATGAATGCAGAAATAAGCGAAGATGCGTTTACTGCATACTAGATCATCGCTTGAAGCACTGTTTTCATAAACAGACTTGAAACATGTGAAAATGTGAAACATGTCAAAATACATACAGAATTTTTGACTTTCAATGTCATAAACAACAGGTTGAAAAAGAGAGAATAAAGAGAGTCACGAAACACAGATCTTTATATCACGTCGTATGAGAGCAGAAAGAACTCAAAGCGATGATGTCAAAGATAATCACAAAAACATTTATCAGTCTGAGATCATTGATAAACAATGATCTGAAGAGAAAACAAAGATGCTCAACAAATGAAAGTCATCTGCTCAGCATGATCATCACATTCGAAAACACTATATTGAATCATCTAGTCAAGAAGTCAAAAACAAATGAGTTGAAGTCAACATCAATTACATCAATTTCAATATCATTTTCTTTTGAAAATCTTACAAGAGAAGTAAGCACATTACAGATGCTTAAGAGAACATCAAACAGTCTTGAATGTAAACTTTAATGTTTCAGCAAAAGAAGCTTTGAATACTACAGTACAACGTTCACAAGTTCAGAGAAAAGATGATGATAGTGCTACTACATGAGAAAAAGATAAAGAATTATGATATTTTAATTCTTCAAGAATTCTGATGATTTGATGAGAATTTCAAAGCGTACTGCTCAGCAACTGTCAACTTCATGCTGAAGAATAATGAAGATAAAATCTGTTTTTACATAAACAAGAGAATTAACAGCAATATTTGATACTCAACATGATACTTTAAAGATGTAAACATGATTACATTATAAACATTAACAAATGATACACAGATGACTCAGAAAGCTATACACATTCACGAAGCATACAATTTGTCATTCAGAAATTACGAAGTTATTCATGAAATTGAAAGTCTTTCAAACATCAAAAAGATGCTACACATGTTGAGAAAATGCATTCTTGTAGAAGACTTTAATCTGCATCATCTCACATAAGAGAAATCATTCTACTCAAGACAGCATTTATTGTCAAATGATTTAATTGAAATGATCACAAATGTTGATGCATCGCTGATACTGTCTCAAGACATGATTACGAGAAATTATCAGAGATTTCAAACAACAATAAATTTGATCTTCACAACAGATGACATTATGAATTGATTAATATGATGTGAAATCAACGAAGAAATAAAAAACTTCTCAGATCATCTGTTGATACAGACAATTATAGATTTCAGAGTCTGCAAAGAGTCAGCGCGAAAATCGCGTTGCAACTGAAAGACAATGAATGAAGTGAAATTCATTAATATTCTGAGAAAACAAATGTTGAAATCATTGTTGAATCATGAGATGAGATGTTGATGTATAAATGAATACACTAAGTAACTACTGAATGCACTGAAGAAAATTATCAAGATTTTCATTCTTTGAGTGAGATCATATGAAATGATCAAAGCAGAATGAACAAAGAAATGTACAAAGATTGTTAAGAGCATGCAATGAATGAGAAGAAGTTGTTGAATCATTAATGATTGAACAGAGTACATTCAAGCATGTGACAAGAAGAGCAAGATCATCAGAAAATAGAAATGCAGTGAATATTGAAAGATCATGCAGAATGTCAAACAAATCTCAAGAGAACTGTTCAAAACTGCAAAATGAGCAAGAAATGCAATTGCAGACACATTAACTCAAATGACAATTTCTTCTTTGATTAAGTCAGAGTGCTCTGACATTATTACAACAGCGCAAAATAAAGCGAAGATGATTTTTCAGACTCACTTTTCATCATCTTCAGAAATTCTCATGCTGAATACAATAGACTTTGAATACTCGCTCTTGATTGAAGATGATATCTTGCTGATGCATTGTGAGATTAAAAGAGTCATTTACAAAGCAACATCTGACAAGATGTTGAAACATATGAGATACATAAATAGAATAATGTGCAAACTTGTTGATAATATGTCAGAATAAATACACTCTTTCTTTGAAAGATGTTTATAAAAGAGAATAAAGTCAACTTAGTTTAAAAATGCAGTCACAATAATGATGTAAAAGTCAGACAAGAAAGACTACTTCAATGCAAAAATATATAAATCAATTGTGCTACTCGACACATTGAGTAAAGTATTGAAATTCATCATATCTGAACGTTTGTGAAACATCATAGAGATGTGCAACTTGATATCAAACATTCAAATAAGAACTCACAAACACAGATCAACAGATACGACTTTGCAACTGATTATAAAAAAGATACATATTGTATAAAGTAACATAAGAAGAAAAGTAATCTCATTGCTGAGTCTGAATGAGAAGAACGCGTTCAACAATGTAGTGCATAGCAGACTCTTGCATGACATGAAAAAAAGAAGAGTTTTCAGACTGCTTCTTGAATTTGTAAAGAACTTTCTGAAAGATCGATGCATTAAGATCATAATTGATGACTACATAATGATGAAATGCAGCATAAATGTCAACATATCACAAGACTTTTTACTATCATCAATATTATATCTGTTCTACAATGCAAACTTGCTAGAAGCATGTGACAACATCAGATTGAGAACAAGCTTCATAAATTTCATAAACAACGTCAATATTTTAACATATGAAGAGTTCATGAAGCACAACTGCAGAGTTCTGAGCGAGATCTATGATAGATGCAAACAGTGATCAAAAATGCACAACATCAAGTTTTCAAAGACAAAGCATAAGCTGATTCACTTTACAAGAATTTCTAAGTGATTTAATATGAACATTAATGTAAAGTTGATAAAATATTAGATTGACTCAAAATTAAATATCAGAGTCTTGAAAATTCAATTAAACTTCAAGCTGAAATGAGTGATTCATATGCATCATGTTGAAGCAAAACTAGTGATTAAACAAAAGATCATGCAGATAATCATTGAGTCTACTTGAGACTCATCAATGATGATAAATAAGCAAATATACTTCGTGATGATGCACTCTCTGCTTAGTCACGAAGTCATCATATGATATACATCACAAAGAGTGAAAGATCATTGAAAGAATCTGAATGTCAAGCTGAGATCAATGCAAGAAAGAGCATTGCAACAGATCATTGACATTTATCATGCAACATTAACAAAGACTTTACAGATGAAAATAAACATGATGTCAATAAATATTCACTTATGAAAGCTGATACAAAAATTGATAACAAACATGAATTCTTGAAAATCAGATGAAGTTATCAAGATGACAGTGCATTGAATTTGCAATGACTTGACACTCAAAAAAGATTGAAAATCAAAGCTGTGTAAAACATCTCTACAGCTGAAGTGAAAGTGAATGAAAGAAACACTCAAGCAAACAAAGATGAATCAAAGTCATTTCTACACAGCAATTCTCTGATCAAAATCATTGAAAATAGTTATAGTTGCAAACAAGAAAATGTCAATAAGACAACATAATCTTGACACGTTTGCATCAAAGCAAAGAGTTTACTTGAATGATAATGACAGCAGAGACAATGTTACAGTGATTGCAATGAGAATGAACTGAGAGCTAAATAAAAGACTGAGAAAATTGACTTTAATCATCACTCATCATGATGAGCTGAAAGAATTAGTTGCAAGAGCAAAACATCTTGCAGACGTAGTGACAATAAATCAAGAGTGTCATGAAAAGATATACAAAGTATACAGTGATAGTCAGACTTCTCTGAAAACAGTGAAAGCTATGATATCAACAAAAGATCAAACACGTCTGCAATGAATTCAGACTGTGCATGAGAGCATTCAATCTTAAGAAGTCATGCTGAAGTTACATTAAGTGATGAGACATGCAGAAGTACTTGAAAATGAAGCGATGAACAAAGTGATTGACAATGCACATGATTTGTCTTTATTATTGACTGAGTGTCAATGCACTGAAGTGATGACAAGATTAATGCTCATACAGAAACAGATCAAACAAACATGAAGAGTAGTTTGAAAAGAGAAATTCAACGCAGCTCATTTTTGATATTTAACATCAAAGATGACACATCAACATTTGTGATTGCACAAGAATCATGCAAAGTCTCATAGCGCATTATTGACGCAGCTATGCATGAGAAAAATTGACTTCAATCAATTTCTACATGAGAAATGAGTACTCAATGTCACTATAATGATGTGCAAGTGTGACAGAGATCAAATGTTGATCAAGCACATTCTATTAACATGTTTTAAATGAAAGATAAAATGAAAGACAATGCAATGCAAAGAAAACATCATGAACTTAAGAAAGCTTCTAGAAATCATGAGCGTGATGACAGCGATCATTTGAATGATACTTTCAACAAGCATACTGAATCAATTTCAGACTGTGACATCATTGAACAGTCAGATGAAAGAGAGAGAAAGTAAAAAAGAAATAAGTTCATAAAGTTCTTGCATTGAGAACAGTTACAGTATAGAGCGCAGAGAAAAGCAATAGTAGATATGAAAAGAACGCTACGCTAGCGCAGCGCTCGCTACAATATATAAAATCTTGCATAGACTCATAATGAGTGTTGAATCAAGTAAGAATCCAAAAAAAATGTTGATATTTGTATTAGTAAGTTAATAATGTTAACAACATTCTTTTTATCATTGCATAAGCATTTTGACTTTGCATCACTGTCTTTTTGCAACAAGTCAACGTTGCTTGTAAATGTTTTTAAATCAGCATTACTGCTGTTCATGCAATTTATCATCGTTTATTCATCTTCTTAATTCTTTCTCTTTTACTTATAATGTTTTTTTCAAAAATTTATTTTGCGTGCGTTGTAATTATTCTAAATTATTAATAAATTAACGATTAATAAAACAATCACAACATGCACAAAACGAACTTTTGAAAAGAGCATTATAAATGAGAGAGAAAAGATCAAGTAAATGAATAAATGATGACAAATTGCATGAGCAGCAGTAATGCTGATTCAATGATGATTGCAAGCAGCGTTGACTCATCACAGAGAGACAGTAACGTGAAGTTTAAATGCTTACGCAATGATGAGATGAAAGTTATCAGCATTATTGATTTACTAACACAAACATTGACGTTAGAGAAAGAAAAGAGCAAAGATCACTCATGAAAAGAAGTAATCTTAAAGCTGATTCAACGTCTTTGAAACATTTCAGAAAGAAAGATTGAAAGTCAAGACATGTTCATCACGAAGAATGTACAGAAGTTGAAAGCATTCATTCAACTTCTTAATAAACAATTACAAACATAAGAAAATATGCATTTTACTTTCAAAACATCATCATGAATTGATGTAGCAAGAGAAGAAGTGACAATGAGAAAGCAACAATTCAGAAATGATCTGTCATCACTTCACAAGAAACGCGAGATTCTAGTGAAAATAATGAAGAGAAAAGAGATGAAAGAGATACAAAAAAGATTAATCGATCAGATTTTTCAAGAAATTTCAAATGTGATAATAACGCAACGAAATTTAATAGTGTCGCTTCGCAAGCTTGAAAGTGAAAACATTGCACTTCACATGATGAGTTTGAAAGTTCAAGCAGTTCTAGAAAAGTCTCAAACATGAGTGAAGAAAATTGCAAGCTCAGCGTATGTAATGTGTAGAAGCTTTGCAATACTAGCACATGATGTATGCATCACACTGAACATAAGTAATCAGAAGACAATCATCAAAAGACTGATAAAGAACAATGCAAGACTTCATGAAGATTTAAAGATGCTGAGAATAGCTTGACTTAAAAAGATAGTTGAGAGTGAGAAAATTCACTCATCATTCATTATAAAGATCATGATCAAAATGATGATAAATTGACTATTAAACGTAGACATGCTGAACTCATATCAAGAATGCTCATGCAAATTGTTTGAAAAGAACTGTCATATTACACAGTGCTATAAATGCTTTAATTTTGATCATATGACTAAATTCTGCAAAAATGAAGAGTGTTGCTTCAAATGCACAGATAAACATAACATCACATCAAGAAATGCATTGTGTTGATGAATAAAAGACGATGCGCGAACTGCAACAATAGTCACAAACTCTGAAGATATTCATGTCTTAAGTGAAAACTACAAATAAAGCAATCAGAAGAAATCTTTCAAAACAGATTGATCAGATACTCTGAAGCGTTGAAAGACAATCGCTCATTCTCTTTTTTCTTTCTGAACTTCTTAAGTTCAATGAACTTCGTGAGTTCAATGAACTCATTGAGTTCAATGAATGTCTTGACGATGACAAGCAGTTGAGACATCGACAAGTCAACATGACAAGTGATGAAAGTCAAGAAAAGATGAGTCAATTGCTCTTTATGTGTGATTAGCAACTCAGAAGACATGACGTCTGAACAGATACAGAAATGTCAAATCAGAAAATGCAAGAGATTCTCAACGACTAAAAGCATACAAAAAACTGTCTCTGCACAGAGTTAACAACAGCTACAAATAACTTTATGACAAATCAAATCTTTCTACAAATTCTACAGTACAACATTAGAAAGTCATTGAAAATTCAGAAATCATTTCTGATAAACAGAGAAGTTTGTAAATTCAACATAATAGTCATTCAGAAACAAGATTGCAACATCAACGTTTCACAAACATTTAGCTCAACTCACAACTTTTTTCATCTAGTGAAAGACTCATCATCTCAAGCAAGAACATGCATTTATATCAACAAGTGTTTAAAACTCAATCAATGAATGATGAAAATCATTGAATTGAACATCTGCTCAATCAAGCTACAAACTAGCAACTTGAAAGACGAGATACAGATGCTATGACTCATAAACATCTACAACTCATGCTCGCTGTCTATCATCTTTACAGAAGAATCATCTACTATTTCTCGTCTGAATGAACTAATCAAAGATGATTGTGAACAGCTAATTGTAAAAGATTTCAATCTGCATCATTCACATTGAAGAGATAGAAGATGCTTTACTCATCACATAGTGACTGATGCTCTACTAAACATCGTTACGAACGCAAGACTAAAGCTATTGCTTGAATCAGACACAATTACTAAAGAGATTCACAATCAGCTCACAACAATAAATCTAGCGTTTGACAATGAGAAAATTCAATTCATGATATATAAATGCAAGATGAGAACTGATCTACATCAGAAATCTGATCATCTTTCAATTGTCACGAAGTTGTGTTTACACACATCTTTCATGCAGCTTACGACTCATTGACTATGAAAAAAAATGAACACAGAAGCACTAAACACTCATTTAAGAATACATCTTCTCGTTGATTGTTTTCTCGATGACAAGATAGTGATAAATGACAGAGTAGCTAAGATCACTCATGCATTACAAAAGATCATTGAGAAGTCTACTTCTTGAGCAAAGTCATTGAATTAAGCATAAGACTTTTGAAATCAAATCTGCTTGAAAGTTGTGATGAAATTGCAATAACTACAAGTCATATGAAAATTGCAGAGTACTTTAGAAACATGAAACGACTATCTGAAATACAACGATCACAAAAACAAGATCATTAAAGAAACAAAATGTTCACATTTTAGATCATAGATGCATGAGTTGAGTAACAAATTGAAATTGATTTGATGCTTCGCAAAATGAGTCAGAATTGAAAGTCAACTACTCAAGAAACTTTTGCAGTTTTCGTCATTAAAGAGCGACGATTTCGATCACATAGCAGATTCATTCAAAGAAAAAACAGAGATGCTATGAAAGAAGTTCTTTTCATCATTGTCTCAAGCAAACATCAGCAACATTTCAAGATCATTTATATTGCTGACAGTGTCGTTCAATTCAGTCTTATTGCAAGATGAAATGAGACAGATGATTTAACAAGTAAAAGTTGACAAAGCATCAGACGCATTCAAAATTTCAAATAAAGTGCTTCAAGCAAGTTTAACAGAATTGACTTTGATACTAATCAATTTATTCAATGCATGTGTAACTTACAAATATCATTCGAAGCAGTTTAAAAAAGCTCAGACAATAGTACTACATAAATCAAAGAAGAGCAACTACATTGACTTGAAGATGTATCAATTCATTGCTTTGCTAAACATTATGAGTAAAACTCTGAAATCAATCATGATCAAAAGATTAAATGACATTGTTGAGACTCATTACATGCTTTCGAACGCTCAAATGAAAGCGAGATGCAAGTGATTCATGATCTCAGCGCTGAATCTACTAGTAGATCAAGTACATGCAGTATGAGACTGCAAAATCAAGTACGTGATCTTTATGCTTAGTCTAGATGTTGCTGAAGCGTTTAATCATGTCTTACACATTAGACTTCTGCATACTTTGAGAATGAGAAAAACATTGAACTACATAGTTGAATGAACTTGCAGCTTTCTGAAGAACAAAGAGTCATCGCTGACGTTTGATGAATAAATCAGCGCGATGCAACGAGTAAACGCTGACATATTGCAAAGATCTTTCATATCATCGATTCTCTTTCTATTCTTTAACGCAAGCTTAATCGAAAAATGCAAAGCTCTAGAAATCAAAATCGAAGTGCTTGACTTCATAAATGACATTAATATTCTGATCTATGACAAAATTACAGAATCAATCTGCAAATTACTGAGTCAAGCATATGATGTCTGTGCGAAGTGAGCTTAAACTCATGATGTTATGTTCGCTTCAAAGAAATATGAACTTACACACTTCATTTGTAAGTCAAAAAAATTCGACATGACAGTTAATTTACATATAAAAAACTTGATGATAAAGTTGAAATCAAATGTACAAGTTCTTGAAGTGCAACTGAACATGAAACTACGATGAAATTTGCATCTTCGTCAAATAGAAGCAAGTCACGTCATCAAGATGCTGATGCTTAGTCAACTTGAGATCTTCATCTGAGAAGCTACATTTGCAAAAGCAAGACAAATATACTCAGTGATGATAAGATTGAAAATGACGTTCAAAGCATTGATATGACATCAACGCAGTAAAGAAGAAAGATTGTCGAGTATAAAACGAAGACTAGAAACTCTTCAGAATCAAGCGTTATGTCATGTGATCAACGTTTTCAAGAAAGTGAACATTGAAACACTGAAAGTCAAAACATATACATTCTTGCTACATGTTCATCTGAACAAGCTACAGAATCAAGTCACACTATGCAGTTGAATCAACGACAAAATACAGAAAACTTAATGAGCATGCAAGATCATACATGCTCATTTGATAAAAACTAATAAACTCATCTTTCACTTTTCAATCTTCAAAAAAATGACGTTTCTGAACGTTTCAATTCGCGAAGAAGCAAAGATACAGTTTAGATGCAAACAACTTGATCTCTTAACGTTGACTCAAATGAGTGAATGTGCAATTGCACAATTTTATAAAAGTCAATGAGATCTTCAATGAGAAAACTACAAAAAACGCATCGCAGACATTAATGCATCTTTCGCTCAAAGATTTCATCTATTCAAGAAGTCAGTAAAGATGCATGATGATCTTCAGAAGATTGAAAGCATTCTTGCAACTTACATCAGAATTGAACGCATAAAGCTGAATGTTTATCTGCACTTAAGAAACATGTTGAACGCGAATAGTTCTTGATGCAACTGCGAATGAAGTCATCAGACAGTCAAGCATATTCTGATGCACTGCTTGAATTGAACGTTTCTTCAATTAAATATGCTATGAGACATTGACTTCACGAACTATTGAATCATTGTCTCAATCACGAAGAGTCTCAAGACAACAATGAGAATGATGATGAAAACAAAGCTGCTGAAGCAGTTTAGAATGACAAGAATACTCATTCTTTAACATGTGATCATCGCGAACAAATTTGATACATAGTCTCAGTTTTATTGTCTCAACTGCGTGTAGCAGTCGTATAAACAGCGAGCGATTTTCTATCTCAGAGAGTTTTGTTCACTCAACACACATAGCATAGAGTTTCTCATGAGTCGATCTAATTGATATCACAAGAATGTATGAATTTATTATTATTATTATTATTATTATTAATAAATTAGCTGTGATTCTTAGTTTCTTGCAAAGACTTTGTTACATTGTTAATATAAATTAAAAGTCTTTGTTGAAAACAATAGAATTAAGTAGATCATGAAGTCAATAAACGTTTCATAGCATGATTTAAATCATTTCTTCAGCTAAAATGTCATTGTCTTTTCAATGATAAAGAACATAGTGATGTTTCTTGATGAAATGATATATAATTATGCAAATGATGTTGTAATCTTCTGATAGAAATAATTCAGTTATGAAGTTCATAACTATATCTTTTCAGCATTTCTGTGAAATCAAAAGAGAATGATGAAGTTCATTAATATTATTTCTAAACTTCTTGCTTCGCAAACAGTGTTGAGATCATGTTTAAATAATTCAATCAGTGAAGTTCGTGAATGATATGCTTAATTCTTTAAAGATAACTATAACTGAACATTAAGAATATAGAAGAAGAAAGATGCAAGAACTTCTATTTATGTAATGTTTAAAGACTGTGCTAAACTTGAAGAGAATGTGTTGTAACATAGAAAGAATGTTGTGATGTAAAGAAGATGTTAAGAATGAAAAAAGATGCTGAGTTATATCTGAGTTATATTTGAGTTAAATATGAAGTTTGCTTTAATCAATATGCAATTAACTCACTAATGTTGATTGTGAATTAATTAAAGTTTGATTTTATTCAATTTTAACACATTCATAACACTTACTTTACTGATAAACATGACAGTTTTGAATGTACTATTTAATCGTTGCTCAATTATCTGATCAATAATAGAAGCGCTGAACTAAATCAACAGTTTTTTTCTTTTTTTTTTCTTCATTAAGTGCATGCAGTCTATGACTATGACACTGTCTAAACGCTATATGTATGTTAAGTTACATGTAATCTGATCAAAGTCGCTGCTTTATATCTTCTTGTTGATCAATCACATCGATAGTTTGTGCATACAAGCGCTCTCGCTCAAACTCTTGTCATCATACTTTCGTTTTTCTTTGTTTTTTTGCATTCTTCACGTTCTACTTTTTCGTTTCTAATAGTCATTTTCTCGTCACAATTCAAGTATTTTTCAAATACTTTAGTGTTGCAATTCTTTCAATCTTGATGATGAACAGTGTCAATATAGTGTCTGTGTTTTTGAGTTGAGCTTTTTTCTTAAACTTTATCTGCTCTGCTCTATAATGTCTGCAGTTCAGCAGTAAATGCTTCAACGTTTGTCTTGCATTGCATATTTCATAGCATTTGTTCAAATTATTCTCTGATAATCAATGCAAATAGCTCTTGAAATAGTCATGTTTCATTTTCAACTGAATAAAGATTGAAAACGTTAGTCTATCAATTTTCCTCAGCTTTTTTAGTGATTTATGACTTAAATTCACATTCGATATGTGTTTTTGATACTAATTTCCCTTCTTGATGCTGCTTTTTCAGACATTTAACCATTGTAATTTCGTCTCTTTGCAAATTTGCTTTTTGACGAAGCTTATAATGATTGCTTTCATGTTGTCGATAACTGATAATTCTTGAGCAGCACTTTTGATCAATTGATCAGCTTTTTCGTTTTCAATAATGTTCTTGCAACTCAATATTCACTATATGCAAATTTGACACTGATTTTAACGTAAATTGATCAAGTTTTGTTGTATGTCATTGAGTAATCTTGCATTGACGTTGCTCTTTGTGTTTAGTCTTTGCAAAGTCATTTAACTGTTCATGTACACTCAAATTTCGCTGTTTTTGAGTGCTTTTTCGCTGCATATTGCGATTGCATCGCTAATAGCTTGCAGTTTCGCTTTCGTTGTGATTATTTTGTCAGAAACACTTGTCACTTTGCTGACTCTGACGAGTTCATGTGTAAATATCACTGTTGTTTCAGTTTTAGTTTCAATCTCTGCTATCTTTTTTCAAACTTGCAATGCGTCGATATACATCACTATGTTTTTCGCCTTTTTGATAATTCTTTCTAATTCTCTGTAGTGCATATTGATCATTTCGTGAGTTTCGCTTTTTGCAAATTCGGTTTGAATTTTTGCTAAATGCTTGATTTCTTGACCTCATGATTTCTTGAAGTGAGAAATTTTGATTTCTTTTATTGAATTCAGTGTTTTTTGCACTTTGTTCAATATTTAATATATCTGCGTAAGTCTATCTTTGCACTTCTTAACTTTTCAAGATAAATTCATCTTTGTCTCGTTTCAGTTCAGATATTTTGATGCATTCAGATCTAGATTCAATTCAATAAAGTATTAAGATGAGTACAAAATAAATGTTCTTTTTCTGATAAAGTGTTTTTTCAATAATTCAACTATTCAAATTGCATAGTTCTTGCACTTTTGATTTAATTGCATCTTCATTGACGAGATTTCAACTTCTATTTGCATAGCATTTATCGATGATGTTCAAAACACACTCAGAATTTTTTGTAATGCAGTGTTTTGCAGTTTGCAAAATTTGACTAAGTAGCTTTTTTGATTATTTCATCATATTTCGACGTCATAATCGTTAATAGACGTGATGCATGTCAGGTATAACTGCTTTCTTGATTTGACATTTAGTTCTCACTCGCTATTCATTAATTTAAACAACGAGTGTAACGTTCTTGTGACTGTCACGATTTTCGTTTGCACATGAACTTTGAAGTTGAGCTTTCAATTCAGTCAGACTTTTAGTCATTGTACGTATGTTTTTGATTTTATGATCATGTTATTGAGTAGAATAATCATTTGATTGAGTGTCATCTTGTGACTTTCAAAGTGTATCAATTCAGATTTCGAGTCATTGAATTGCACTGCATTGTTCTCAGCTCATGTGAAAGCGATTTTTGCTGCGTTTTTCAGCATTTTCACATTCTTGTCAATATTTCTTCCCTCAATGTATAGCGTCACGTCGTCAATATAGCTGAGTGACTGTAAATTTTCGAACTTTGCGCGAATCTTTGAAAACAAGTATCAAATATAAATTAGAAATAAAATGAGCGAGATAAATAAGTCTTGTGATATTTCTGTGCTTATTTTCTTTGATTTCTGACGTTTGTCATCAAATGCTAAGTCAATAATTCGATTTTGTAAGAAACATTTTATTCAATTAATTAAATTGATTAATATTTTCAATTTAATCAATATTTTGACCAGCTGTTTCAACGCAACATGATCAAAGACTTCTTTGACATCTAGAAGTAAACAGATAAGCGTGTTTTCTCAACTTTTCGTCATTTACGCATCATGTACTAAATTTACTACTGCGTCTATAGCTGATCTTTGTTTTCTGCCTTTTATTTGATCAAAATTCAGCAGCTTATCGTTAATTTCAGCTGTGTACAACAGTCTCACTGCTATTATTTTTTCTGCTACTTTGTTTAAACAGTTTAGCAGCGTAATAATTCTGTATGTCTTCAAAATTGAATAATTCAACTTGTCTGATTTTTAGAATAATTTTCGTGCCTTCACGTCATATCTTCAAATGATAGTCGTTTTTAATCAAATCTGAGTACACTAAATTGAAGATTTTCAATATAGTTATGTACGCTCGCTGTATGATTGTGAATGACATATTGTCTGATTCAAGTGCTTTTCTGAGTGCTGAGAAGTTAATAGCGTGCTTGATTTTCCCTTTGATAACTCTTGATCACTGTATACTTTCGTTCAATAGTAATTCTTCATTGATTTGAATTTTCGAAGATGATGAGTACATTGCTTTCAGAAATGCCTCGCACTTTTCATTAAATTCAATCTTCAATTCTTTTTGCAAGTTTTGTATTGAGAATAGCTTTTTGATTAGACGTGATTTAGTGAACTTGTATGTCTGAAACACTTCTTTTTCTTCGACATTGTTCAAAAAATTGATTCAAAATTGGTTTTTAATCAGCTTTATTACATCATGATATGAATTTTGCATTTGCACTATCTCTGCTCATACGTCGTCATTTCTGCATCTTTTTCAGATTCGCTTTTTTGACAACAGCATCTTTTGCATTTCAATGAGTTCATTGTTTCACCAAGATTTTGATTTTGCGCATATTCACTGTTTAAATACAAATAATTTCACTGTATTCTTGATGCATTCAGTCAAATAAATGACTTTTGCTTTTAAACTTGTGATTCTTTGCATCTTGATAATCATTTTGTCTTTCGTCTTTTGCAAATGCTCATCAAAGTCTTTCTAGATCAACAGTTCTTTTATTGTTGAGATGAAAGATTGATGACTAATCATGAATTTTCTGCAGTAATTTTATATGCATATTCTTAGAGACTCACAGTAAGTTTTTTTCAGAATAGAACATCATCAACAATCTCACAGTTCTTTAATTTAATGCTATGCAGTTTGAACTTGTTCTTACTTATGACTTGTTTATATTCATTGCAAAGCTCATTCATTTAATTGACAACGTGTATGCGTAGATAGAAATCAGTTTCAGATTCAATAATTAGAATATTTATTCTATTGAAAGTCAGAATAGTTTAATAGTGATTTTCAATGCATTGAGCTGATTCAAAGATATCAAATATGAGCATTCTGATTAAAGCATTAACTTTTGTATTTATTTTACCTGATTAAAATATGATTTGAAAGTTGAACTTAAATAAAATGTTCAGATAATTGACTTGACATTGAGTTAACTGTTTGTTTTTCATGAAGATCTTTAAAGTCTGATGATTGATAAATATTTGAATGAATAATTCAATGCATTTAAGCTTAAGTCTTTAATGTTTGAAACATCAAATAATGACTAGTAATTTCTTGTCATAAATATGATAGTTGCATTCAATGAAAATTTTGCTCTTGCTGTAGAAGACTATTGAGTGAAGAATATCTTCATCATCATACTGCAATAGTATATCATCTTTGACGTAGTTAAATGCATTAATTTCTAGAATAGTTTATCATTTTGAATCAAAGTGTCATAAAACTGAAATCAAGCTGACTTGTTTCTTTAAATCATCAAAAGCTTGAACATAAACTTTATTTTAAACAAAAGATGTATTCTTTCTAGTCAGCTAAATAAAGAGTTTAACTAATTTCAAAAAGTTCTTAATAAATCAACGATAAAAGTTAACAAATTTCATGAAACTTTGTACTTCTTTTAAATTAATTGAAGTGATTCAATTAACTATGACTTTCATCTTGATAAAATTTATACAAAGATCTTGTTCTGACATGATGATATTTAAAAAGATCATTTCTTCAACGTTAAATTCGCATTTTCAAATATCTATCTGTAAATCAGCTTTTTATAAATGACTTAATATCATTTTAACATATTGTTTATGTTTTCATTGAGTTTTGCTGTAAATCAGAATATTGTCTAGATAGACTTGACAAAAGTCATTTAGAAAGTCTCATAAAATGTCATTCATATACTGCTGAAACAAAATTAATTTATTAATAAGTTTAAATGATAAAATCTTTGATTTATATGCTTTTAAAGTAATAATAAAAATAGTGTAGTTCTTACTATTAGAATGCATTCATAGTTTGTTAAAAGTTGAAATAATATTCAATTGAGTCAGATTCTTACAATCAACTATTTTGTTAATTATTTCATTTATCAAAGATAAAGAATAGTGATTTCTTTTAATAATAGCATTGAGCTTTTGATAATTAACGCAGAATCAAAAATCTTTATTTGCTTTTAGAATGAACAGAACAAGTGAGAAATATGAAGCTTTGCTAAAGATTATAAATTTCTTGAAAAGATTCTTGTTCAGATATTTCTTTACTTTCTGAAGCTTATAAAGAGACATTCAATATGCTCAGCAGCAAAATGATGTTGCATCACTAATAAGCTTTATCTTATGATTATATAAATGATGAGACGATAACTTGTCTGCTTGAGCTTGATCAAAGATGTTTAGAAAATTCTGATATTTCAATGATAACTTGACTTTAATATCTTTTAGATTCTGAGTTGTTTCATTAATAAATGACATGTTTATGATATTTAAATCATATTGAGTGTTGTAAACAATTTTTCTATCAATGTTTTTAATAAACATAGCAAAAATCTCTGTATAATTCTTCTTTGATTATTTTATCAATATTTAAAAAGAAATGACGTTTATGTTTTAAATGAAAAATGCTTCTTTCTGAACAGTTGAAGTCAAACATTTAAGAACTTTAAGAATCAAAGAGATTAAAGTTGATCATGATCAACTTAAATGCTTTTTTTTTTGATTCTTACTCGATTTAACACTCATTATGAGTCTATGCAAGATTTTATATATGATAGCGAACGCTGCGCTAGCGTAGCGCTCTTTTCATATCTACTATCGCTTTTTTCTGCGCTCTATACTGTAACTGTTTTCAATGCAAGAACTTTATAAGCTTATTTCTTCTTTACTTTCTCTTTCTTTCATTTGATTCTTTGATAATGTCACAGTCTGAAATTGATTCAGTATGCTTGTTGAAAGTATCATTTGAATGATTGCTGTCATCATGCTCATGATTTCTAGAAGCTTTCTTAAGTTCGTAATGTTCTCTTTGCATTGCATCATCTTTTATTCTATCTTTCATTTAGAACATGTTAATAGAATGTGCTTGATCAACATTTGATCTCTGTCACACTTGCACATCATTGTAGTAACATTGAATACTCATCTTTCATGTAGAAATTGATTGAAGTCAATTTTCTTCATGCATAGCTGCGTCAATAATGCACTGTGAGACTTTGCATGACTCTTGTGCAGTTGCAGATGTCGATGTGTCATCTTTGATGTCAAATATCAAAAATGAGCTGCGTTGAATTTCTCTTTTCAGACTACTCTTTATGTTTGTCTGATCTGTTTCTGTATGAGCATCAGTCTTATTATCACTTCAGTGCGCTGATGTTCAGTCAGCAATAAAGACAAATCATATGCATCATTAATCATTTTGTTCATCACTTCATTTTTGAGTACTTCTTAGACTGATCGTTGAGTTGAGTTTCAAGTTGATATTTTGAATTCAAATCAATATTGAGTTGAATTGCTCACATTTTCAACTCAATTTGAGTTGAATTGCTCATATTTTCAACTTGATGCAACTCAATTTGACTGAAAATTGAGTCAATTCAACTCAACTCATCAAGAATTCAAGCTTGACGTCAAGAAAGTTAAATATAGAAATTTTTTCGGTTTTTTGCTTTTGCATTACCTTTTTGCATTATCTTTTTAATAGAGAGTCATGACGAGAAACATGAAGACTATATGATAGAAAGTCATGAAGAAAAGTCATAGTAGAAAGTCATGATAGAAAGTCATGATGAGAAAACATGAAGATCATTTGATGAGAAGTCATGAAGAAAAACATGAAGAGAGTCATGATGAGAAACATGAAGAAAGTCATGATGAGAAACATAAAGAGAAACATAAAGAAAAACATGAAGAAAAACATGAAGAAAAAACATGAAGATCATTTGACTTTGATAGAAAGTTATGATGAGAAAACATGGTAGAAAGTCATGAAGAGAATCATGAAGACTGTTCAGTCAAGCTATTTACATCTATCTAATATTTTGTTGAATCAAGTCGAGTTTTTGAGTTGAGTTGTTAAGTCAAACTTCTCAACTCGACTCAATTTTTCAAGTTCAACTTCTCAACTCAACTCAACACTTTTTCAAAAAAATTTCAATTCAACTTAATACTTTTCAAGTTGAGTACTTGACTTGAACTTGAATACTCAACTCAATGCAATCAGTCTAATACTTTTGCATGTTTCATTACTCAATGTAGCTTCAGTATGACTTCTCAAAATTGAATGCTTTCATGTGCAGTCTAAACTCGTTGCAGACGTATTTGATTTTTTGTTGATATCATAGCTTTTACTGTTTTCAGAAAAGTCTGACTATCACTGTATATTTATTGAAAATATGTTGCATACGTTGCATGCAACATACATAAGATACAATCTCTATGCTGATTTTTTTCTTAGTAAGAAGTAGTTTTTCGCAGCAGATTCACAGTTCAAGATGAATGAAATCTCTTACTGCTCAGATTTCAACAGTTTACTTTTTAAGCATGAGTTGCAAACATTTCATCTGCAATATGCATGCATATTGCAGTTGATTTCTTCTTTAATCACATTGACATGTGCTACTGTTCTCTTGAGCTATACAGATGATATTTTTAACTAAAAATTGATTTTATCATCAAGACATTCAAGAGTCAGAACTCAGTGAAGAAATAAAATTCTTGAAATCAACAATCATTATCATTGTATATCATGTTTTGCAGACGCTCACTTCGCTTGTAAGATGTGCAACTCATTTATTTCATATTATTTGTAGAAATCTTTCTTATGCAGATTGATTGTGTTTTGCAAAAATGTTTATTTATTACACTTTTAATCAGACAGTGTAGTTTAATCATTCTTTATTAATTCACTTATGTTTCTCTTCTTTTAATGAAGTTTTTTCATCAGCGTATTGCTCATGTATAGAATGTCTGTATTTGAATGTCTGTTAAACAATATTAATGAGACTCTTGAGTTTACTCATGTTAAACTTAACAAGTCTTGTGAGTTACTTATGTTGTAGTAACAGACACGCAGTCTTAACAAGATTTATACGTAGTTAGCATGTAAATTTAAAGAATGTTCATGATTCAAGTTCTTTCTGCTAATCATTTTCAACAGATTAAACACGAAAGTGTTCTGTTTCAGTTCTTGTCATCACAATGATAAGATATTGAATTGAATGATTTTCATAAGCGATTTTTCTCGTAGTTCTGCATTCTATTTGACTTTCTCATCTGCATGTAAATTGCTTGTAGCATGCGCATTGAGATTATCAAAGTCTGTGCAATCATGAAAACTCTGCACGCGATTAATGCACAGTACTTCATCATCACGCAGCATCTCAATATCATTCAAACTTTTGATAATCTTTAAACTTTACTGTAACTAAACAGTAAATTCATAATCAGCATTGCATACAGATGAGTTTCATTATTGATCAACTTAAGTGCTTTACATTAAAAGAAACTGAAAAAATCAAAATAGAAGTTTTTAGTTAATCAGAAAATATGATGACATCATATTGCATATTTAATAATATTTCATTTTTATTCATTTAAAGTTTGCTCAATATAGTTTCATGATGTTTAATATTAATTATTAACATTAACATAATCAGTTTCTTATGATTTTTAATTGTAAGATTGAGTAAAATTTTATAAATAATAGTTTTCTTAAATAACTTCTCATCATAATTTCATATTAACTTCTCTTTTGTCAGTAATATAAATTATATTTCAAGTTTCTTGCATACTTTATTAACTAGTTAAGTATGTATCAATGTGTAAATGATAAATCAGCGATGAAACTCATCTATATGCAATGCTGACTATGAATTTACTATTTAGTTATAATAAAGTTTAAAAATTATTAAAAGTTTGAATGACATCAAGATGCTGCATGATGATGAAGCATTGTGCATTAATTGCATACAAAGTTTTCATAATCATGCAGACTTTGATAATCTCAATGTGCATGTTACAAGCAATTTACATGCAGATGAGAAAGTCAAATAAAATGCAGAACTACGAGAAAAATCACTTATGAAAATTATTTGATTCAATATCTTGTTGTTGCAATGACAAGAACTGAAACAGAACACTCTCATATTTGATTTGTTAAAAGTGATTAGCAGAAAGAACTTGAATCATGAACATTCTTTAAATTTACATGCTAACTATGTATAAATCTTGTTAAGTTTGCGTGTTTATTACTACAACATAAGTAACTCACAAGATTCATTAAGTTCAATACAAGTAAACTTGAGAATCTTGTTAATATCATTTAACAGACATTCAAATACAAACATTTTATACATAAACAATACGTTGATGAGAAGACTTTGTTAAAAGAAGAGAAATATAAGCAAGTTAGTAAAGAATGATTGAATTACGCTGTCTGATTAAAAGTGTAACATATAAACATTTCTGCAAAACATGATTAATCAGCATGAGAAAAATCTTTACAGATAATGCAAAATAAATGAGTTGCACATTTTATCAGCAAAGTGAATGTTTGCAAGATGTGATATACAATGATGATGATTGTTGATTTTAAGAATCTTATTTCTTCACTAAGTTCTGACTCTCAAATGTCTTGATGATAAAATCAATCTTTAGTTAAAAATATCATTTGTATAGCTTGAGAAAACAATAATGTATATTAATGTGATTAAAGAAGAAATTGACTGTGATACACATGCATATTGCAGATGAAACATCTGCAACTCATGTTTAAGAAGTAAACTGTCAAAATTTGAGCAGTGAAAGATTTTATTCATCTTGAACTGTGAATTTGTTACAAGAAAACTCTCTGAAGTAATCTTTCAAGTCTAAGAGAAAAATCAGCATAGAGATTGTGCTTTATGTATGTTGCATGCAATGTATACAACATATTTTCAATAAACTTCACAAACTTCGTGAATGACATCAATATCTTGATATACAAAGAGTTTATAAAACACAATTGCAAAGTTCTTAGCGAAATTTATAATAGATGTGAACAGTGATCAAAAATGCATGACATCAAATTCTTAATGACAAAGCATAAGTTGATTCACTTTATAAAAACTTTTAAATGATTCAATATGAAAGTTGATGTAAAGTTAATGAAACATCAAATTAACTTGAAATCAAATATCAGAATCTTGAAAGTTCAACTGAACTTCAAGCTGAAATGAGTGACTTACATGCATCATGTCGAAGCAAAACTAGTGATTAGACAAAAGATCATGCAAATAATCATTGAATCTACTTGAAATTTGTCAGTGACGATGAGTAAGTAAATATACTTCGTGATGACGCGCTCTCTGCTTAGTCACAAAGTCATCATATAATATACATCACAGAAAGTGAAAGATCATTGAAAGAGTCTGAACGTCAAGCTGAGATCAATGCAAGAAAGAGCATTGCAACAGATCATTAACATTTATCATGCAACATTAACAAAAACTTTACAGATGAAAATAAACATGATGTCAATAAATATTCACTTATGAAAGCTGATACAAAAATTGATAACAAACATGAATTCTTGAAAATCAGATGAAGTTATCAAGATGACAGTGCATTGAATTTGCAATGACTTGACACTCAAAAAAGATTGAAAATCAAAGCTGTGTAAAACATCTCTACAGCTGAAGTGAAAGTGAATGAAAGAAACACTCAAGCAAACAAAGATGAATCAAAGTCATTTCTACACAGCAATTCTCTGATCAAAATCATTGAAAATAGTTATAGTTGCAAACAAGAAAATGTCAATAAGACAACATAATCTTGACACGTTTGCATCAAAGCAAAGAGTTTACTTGAATGATAATGACAGCAGAGACAATGTTACAGTGATTGCAATGAGAATGAACTGAGAGCTAAATAAAAGACTGAGAAAATTGACTTTAATCATCACTCATCATGATGAGCTGAAAGAATTAGTTGCAAGAGCAAAACATCTTGCAGACGTAGTGACAATGAATCAAGAGTGTCATGAAAAGATATACAAAGTATACAGTGATAGTCAGACTTCTCTGAAAACAGTGAAAGCTATGATATCAACAAAAAATCAAACACGTCTGCAATGAATTCAGACTGTGCATGAGAGCATTCAATCTTAAAAAGTCATGCTGAAGTTACATTAAGTGATGAGACATGCAGAAGTACTTGAAAATGAAGCGATGAACAAAGTGACTGACAATGCACATGATTTGTCTTTATTATTGACTGAGTGTCAATGCACTGAAGTGATGACAAGATTAATGCTCATACAGAAACAGATCAAACAAACATGAAAAGTAGTCTGAAAAGAGAAATTCAACGCAGCTCATTTTTGATATTTAACATCAAAGATGACACATCAACATTTGTGATTGCACAAGAATCATGCAAAGTCTTACAGCATGTTATTGATGCAGCTATGCACAGAAAAAATTGATTTCAATCAATTTCTACATGAAAGATGAGTACTTGATGTTGCTATGATGATGTGCAAGTGTAACAAAGATCAAATGTTGATTAAGCACGTTCTATTAACATGTTTTAAATGAAAGATAAAATGAAAGATGATGCAATGCAAAGAGAACATTATGAACTTGAGAAAGCTTCTAGAAATCATGAGTGTGATAACAGCAATCATTCAAATAATACTCTTGACAAGCATACTGAATTAATTTCAGACTGTGATGTCATTGAAGAGTCAAATGAAAGAAAGAGAAAGTAAAGAAGAAACAAGCTCATAAAATTCTTGCATTGAAAACAGTTACAGTATAAAGCGCAAAGAAAAACGATAGTAAATATGAAAAGAGCATTATGCTAGCACAACGCTCGCTACAATATATAAAATCTTGCATAAACTCATAATGAGTGTTGAATCGAGTAAGAATTCAAAAAAAATGTGTAAATAATAAAATCACTGTTTATTAAAGATCACAGACTGAATGAGTTACTTTGAAAGATGAGAGCTGCATCAATCAGAAACAACTTTTCAAAGTAGTTTTCTTTCAATAGAATTTCAGCTAAATTGTACAAAGATATAATTTTTATCTTTTTAATGACTTTTGAAGAAATAACTAGTTTTTTGAATCAAAATCAGATTTAAAGAAAAAATGATTAAATTCTTCATTAAATCTGTTATTAAGTCAGAATTGAGTTGAGTTGAAAAGAATCAACTCAACTCAATTTCAAGTTTAAGCTGAGATTGAGTTAATCTTTCTTAACTTGAGCTTAACTTGAAATTGAGTTGAGTTAACTTGAACTCAATTTCTATATACTAAATATAATATACTATGTATCAAAAATAGTATAATTTTCTTAATTTTCTTTCAAATTTTTTTGCAATCAATTTTGCAATCAATTTTAATAAAGTAATGAGCATGTAAGTTTGGTAGAAAATTTGGTGAGAAATTTGATAAAGAGTTTGATAGAAAAGTTGATAAAAAGTTTGATGAGAAATTTGATAAAGAGTTTGATAAAGAAGTTGATAAAGAGTTTAATGAAAAATTTGATAGAAAATTTGATGAGAAATTTGGTGAAAAATTTGATAAAGAGTTTAATAGAGAAGTTAATAAAGAGTTTGATGAGAAATTTGATGAAAAATTTGGTAGAAATTTTGATAAAGAGTTTGATAAAGAGTTTGATGAGAAATTTGATAAACGAGTAAGTAACTGAGTTAATAGTTAAACATGTAGATAGATGAGTAAATAGAGTAATGAGTAAAGTGATGAGTAAAGTGACGAGTAGAATGATGAGTAGAGTAGTGAGTAAAATAGTGAGTAGAATGATAAGTAGAATAATAAGTTGACATTTAAACATGTTTTTTTAATTCTTACTCAATTCAACACTCATTGTGAATCTATGCAAAAGTTATATATTTGCAATCATATATTTGCAATCAATATGATCTTTGCTTGTATCTTCTTTCTTGTGATAATATTTGTATACTGTAAAATTTATCAGCTGCTTAAACTCTTGTATAAATCAAACAATTTGTGCTTTTTCTTGCAAATATCATATGATATTCTGATGAAACAATCTTCTAAAGAAATTGAAGTTCTTCTTTATAGATCATCATCATATCAAAAGTGTTTCAGAATGAGTTTCAAGAGATATGCATCTTCTTTGTAGATCATAGTCATATCAAAACTCATTCTCGATTTTTAATCATTCATAGAGTCATCTTGCGTTTTGACTCTTATAAGGCGTGAAAGTTATCATATGTCTCGACTTTCATAAAATCTTTTGTAGAGTCATTGTACATCTCAACTCTTATGAAGTGTACTTGTAGAATCATCATGCGTTGCAACTTTTGTAAAACGTAGAATATTTCTAGCTCTTCTTGCAATCTTTTGCATGCTGTCACTTCATACATTCTAGTGACGTTTATTGCGTCATTGTTGCTTCTTCACACGTTTCAAGCCGTGTGAAGAGAAAAGTGTAAAAAGTTTGAGCATGCAATTGCAGTCTGAGTACGTCAGTTTATTATGTCGATTGCATTCATCTCTTTCACGTTAGTGATTGCAGCTAGAAATAGTGGTTTGAATGATTAAAATGTTGTCACGTTGATGTTGTTCTGATCACGTTGTACGACGATGACTTTGTGACGACAGCAATCTCGAGAGTAAAGAGTAAAGAACATTAAACTTCACTGAATACTGCAGACAGCATCAATGAGTTCATAGTTAACATCATGTACAGATAGTTCTTGTCATCGATCTAAACATGTTGATATGCTTGAAAAGCTCTTTAATTTCTTTTTCTAGATCTGCAATCAGATTCAAGTCAACTCGTTGTAGACTGATCATGTCAAGTTGAATACTTGAGTTCAAGTTAAGTACTCAACTTGAAAAGTATCAAGTTGAATTGAAATTTTTTTGAAAAAGTGTTGAGTTGAATTGAGAAGTTGAACTCAAGAACTTGAATTGAATTGAGAAGATTGATTTAACAACTCAACTCGACAATTCAATTTAACTCAACAAGATATTAAATAAATGCAAATAACTTGATTAAACAGTTTTCATGATTTCTTTTTATGACTTTCTGTTAGAATCATGTCTAAAGCAAGTCATAGAAATACAGATAAATGAAAAGTAAATCAGGTAAATGAGAAATAGAATTTAAAGCTAAAGAGTGAGATCTATTGAGATGCAAAAACTATATGTACAGAAGAAAGAAAAGCGCTAAGCTCGATAAAATCTTAGACTCGCTCAAAGAATGCACGTTTCAGTAGAAGACTGAGCATGCTCATAACATTACTTTCTTTTCTCAGTCTAGACTGATCGCGTTGAGTCGAGTACTTGAGTTTAAGTCGAGTATTCAACTTGAAAAGTGTTGAGTTAAGTTGAAATTTTTTTGAAAAAGTGTCGAGTTGAATTGAGAAGTTGAACTCAAGAACTTGAGTTGAGTTGAGAAGCTTAATTCAACAACTTGATTTGAAAATTCAATTCAATTCAACAAGATATTAGATAAATGTAAATAGCTTGATTGAACAGTTTACATGATTTCTCTTCATGACTTTCTACCATGTTTTCTCGTCATGACTTTCTATCAAAGTCAAATGATCTTCATGTTTTCTCGTCATGATCTTCTATCAAACAATCTTCATGTTTCTCTTCATGTTTCTCTTCATGTTTCTCTTCATGTTTCTCTTCATGTTTTTCTTCATGTTTCTCTTCATGTTTTTCTTTATGTTTCTCTTCATGTTTCTCTTCATGTTTCTCTTCATGTTTCTTTTTATGTTTCTTTTTATGACTTTTTATCAAATGATCTTCATGTTTTTTCTTCATGACTTTCTATCAAAAAGATAATGCAAAAAGATAATGCAAAAAGATAATGCAAAAGTCGGAAAAATTTCTATATTTAGCTTTCTTGATATCAAGCTCAAGTTCTTGATGAGTTGAGTTGAGTTGACTCAATTCTCAGTCGAGTCAAGTTGCATCAAGTTGAAAATATGAGCAATTCAACTTGAATCGAGTTGAAAATGTGAGTAATTCAACTCGATATCAATTTAAGTTCAAAATATCAACTCAAAACTTAACTCAATGATCAGTTTATCTCAGTCAAGCAATGATTTCATTGCTTCAATTAGTTTCTTTCTTGTTCATTTCGTTATCATTCTATTCAAACGTTTCAAGCTTATTTCTTCTTGTCATCATAAAGCATTTCAAGCTCATTTCATCAGACGTTTCAAGTTTATTTCTTCTTGATATTTGATGTCATTAAAGCAGACTCACTATTGATTTGAACTTTGTCTATGAGAGCGACAGCAATTTATCAAAGCATATGATATATCAAATCGATCGACAAGTTATAGAGCACAATCGTACGATCAAAACAAGCTCTCATTCGACTCAATAGCTTCACAGATGACTGCGTTGCAAGTCAAAAATCGAAAATCGAAATTTTTCGCGCTCACGCAGGTCAAAATCGACGGCGAAACGAGAGTCATCAACACAGAAGAAAGAATCATCAATTTAGACAGTAATTTGATTGATAAATCAAAGAGCAAACTCACATGAAAAGAACAAATCATCAATCAACTTCAGAACAGCACAGAAGACTGTGTACTGACGCAAAAATCGAAATCAAACTCTTTTGTGCTTGAAGATTGCACAGAGAACAACGTTGTTTCAGAGAAGTACAACGTCTCTTATCAAATCACTATCTGTTTTATCTTTTCTTGATGTGCAAAACAATAAGTCGAGATCAGTTGTTACTATTCTGAGCGAGATAACATAACTACTTTAATACATGAGATATAAAGCAATTGCGTCAAGCATTTTCTATCAAAAAGAGTAATCTAGACTCTTGCAGACTAAATTTATATCATTTTCATCTGACATAAGTCGATAATAGAAGACGATTTATTGCAGGTTTCAAAATAGAAATTGGGAAATCTTTACACTAAAGTTACTGTCTACGTGAAACGCTCTGAGTAAGAGGTTAAAGAGATATTTAAGTGATGTCAAGTGAATTTTCTAGAAGCTCGAAGCTTGAAACGCGAAAAAACCTTCTATGAAAAGAAATATAAAGAGTTGCTTCATGCGCTCTTCTTCTTCTCATGTCACAGGCATTAACGCGAAACTCAGCGAAGGCAATAGCTCAACGTCAGAACTCAAAACGTCAACGATAGAATTCAAAAAGTCAACGTTAGAGATTGAAATAAATCTATGAAATGAACTTAGTATGAGTTCATCAACAAGCAAACAACTGCAGAACGACATTGTTGATTTATTTTGCAGTCAACAAAAATCGCTCACATCAGCAAATAGAAAAACGCAATACATATTTAGTTCACTTGATGCATTGATGCTAAATTCACATGCAAATGCGCATAACGACAAGAATACAATCAATTTGCGAAATGCGAATTCGTAACAAAAAGAGCAAACATAAGCGATTGTGAAATTCAAAGAAATGAAAAAGTGAAAAGCAATGAAAAGTTCGCAAAAAGAAGCTAGAACCGAAGTTAGTACTAGCAAGTGCTATGATGTCATCTCTAAGAAGATTCAGATAAAGAGACTGCGCGAAAGAATTGAATTCGCAGTCAATCAGCTAAGACAAGCGCTATCAGAACAGAAAGAGACTATAAATTATAGCTTAACATACATTTAAAAAGCATGCAATGAAAGCATAGAAAACTCGATTCAGAAGCAAATTGATTGACTTCAAAGTCAAACAAACAACAAACTAAAGATCATTCTACAATTAATTCAACAAAATGCTGAAAACATCAAAAAGAAAATCAATGCAAAGCAAATGACAGAGAATTCACAAATCTCGCAGAAGATGCAGACTTTGCAAACGTCGCAAGTCATGCAAAATTCGCAAAAACTAACACAGAAGCTCACATATGTGCAAAAAGCAGCTCAAGACACAGATGCAAATGCAAATGTGAATGCAAATGCAGATGAATGAAATCTGATCATCAAGAAATTCTCGTCAAAATCACAAGAAATATCGTATTGTAAAAGAAGATTCATTGTCAATTTCAAAAATGAGAACTGAACTTTAAAGATAATGAAAATGCGAGATTCGATGAATAACACATTGAAAAAGGCGAAAATCGATCTAATAGTTGTGATGATAGTCAAAACGTAAAAGAGAAACAACACTGCTCTGATGATCTCAAAAAAATACATCGCAGACGTCTTACTAGCGCAAAGAGCAATATGAAAGCATGTTTTTGATGTTAAAAGCATTAAGAAAGACGAGAAATGACACAAAATAGTCATACACAGTCTGAAAATTGAAATCTTCAACACGAAAACTGAAATGAAAAATCTAAAAACTGAGTTAGAGTCGTACAATCTCAAATTGAAACTAATAATCAACTTTATATGATTATCGAAGAGCGAAAATCGATCACGAAACAAACATGCATCGATGATCTTAGCATTTAGAATCGAAGCAGAAGTGCAAAGACATCTGAAAAAACGACTCTTAGCTGCAAGATCAACATATCAAACAGTTGAATATTGAGACTATTAATTAAATGATCAATGTCAAAAATGTCAAACATTCAAGCACTTACAGAACAAATGTAACAGATCATCAAGATGCTTGTACTGCGAGCGAAATCATCAAATCTGAAATCATAAATGTCAATTACCTACGTGCAAAGACAAGCAATTATGCAATCACATGATTTCTAGATGCTGCAACTGTCAAAATGCGCACTTCGCAAATAACGCAATGTGCAAAACATATCAGACAGCTCAGTCTATTAGCTTGCAAAAAGATCATCTAGTCACGAAATTGTAATAAGTATTGCATTCAAAATGTCACAAAACAACGCAAATGACAAAAGCTTTGCAAACATGTTGAATATTCGAATTCTACAACATAATTGCGCAAGATCAACGCAAATTATGCATGCATGCATGAAATTTGCGAAAGACAAGATGAATATTGTTATACTACAAGAATCATGAATGAAAGATGAGAATATAACAATTTCACATTCATCGTTTATCTGCATCAAATCAAATGTTCAGAATACTCGTGTCAGAGTACTGATATTTATTGCGAAAAATGCAAAGAAATTTACATGCACATCAAGATCAGACATAGTCAATAGCGAAGATATGCAAGCGATATCAATAGCGAACAATAAAATTCAGAGAGAAATTTTATTGTTCAATGTTTACAACGAAAAGTCACAAAATGCAGATGACGAGCAATTATACACAATTGAGCGAGAATTAGCAAAAGTTATGCTAAATTCTGAGCAAAAAGTTATTATCATCAAAGACTTTAATGCACATCATAGCTGATGAAACGCAAAAATTTCAAACTTTATTAGAATGAAAGCGTTAATAAAGTGAGTAAATATACATAAGTGCAACCTGATTAACACTTTTGATATAGACACATGTCACAGCTATTCAGATCAGTTAAGCTCAGTACTTGATTTAGCATTTGCATCAAAGAATATGCACAATCACATCAAAAATTGACATATAAATAAGAATGCAAACACAGAATTCAATCATGAAGTAATTCTATTTACAATAGTTACAAAAAAAGTGAAGTTGATCGAAAATTCGTTGAACGCGTCATACAATCTGCAAAAAGTCAACTGAAAAGACTTTGATGAGCATTTGCAAAAGACGAAAGACAAAATAATTATCAAGATGCAAAGAATCATGAGTTTAAAAGCAAAAGTCATTTATTTGACTGAATGCATCAAGAATACAGTGAAATTATTCATATTTAAACAGCGAATATGCGCAAAATCAAAATCTTGATGAAACAATGAACTCATTGAAATGCAAAAGATGTTGTGATCAAAAAAGCGAATCTGAAAAAGATGCAGAAATGACGATGCATAAGCAAAGATAGTGCAAATGCGAAATTCGTATTATGATGTAATAAAGCTGATTAAAAATTAATTCTGAATCAATTTTTTGAACAACGTTGAAGAAAAAGAAGTGTTTCAAACATACAAGTTCACTAAATCACGTTTAATTGAAAAGCTATTCTTGATACAAAACTTGCAAAAAGAATTGAAGATCAAATTCAATGAAAAGTGCAAGACATGTCTGAAAGCAATGTACTCATCATCTTTGAAAATTCAAATCAATGAAGAATTACTATCAAACGAAAGTATACAGTGATCAAGAGTTATCAAAGGGAAAATCAAGCACGCTATTAACTTCTCAGCATTCAGAAAAGCATTCGAATCAGATGATATGTCATTTGCAATCATACAGCGAGCGTACAAAACTATATTGAAAATCTTCAATTTAGTGTACTCAGATTTGATTGAAAATGACTATCATTCAAAGATATGACGCGAAGACACGAGAATTATTCTAAAAAAATCAGACAAGTTAAATTATTTAATTTCAAAAACATACAGAATTATTACGCTGCTAAACTGTTTAAACAAAGTAGCAGAAAAATTAATAGCAGTGAGACTGTCATACATAGCTGAAATTAACAATAAGCTGCTGAATTTTGATCAAATGAAAGACAGAAAACAAAGATCAGCTATAGACGCAGTACTAAATCTAGTACATGATGCGCAAATGACAAAAAGTTGAGAAAACACGCTTATCTGTCTACTTCTAGATGTCAAAGAAGTCTTTGATCATGTTGCGTTAAAACAGCTGATCAAAATATTGATTAAATTGAAAATATTGATCAATTTAATCAATTGAGTAAAATGTTTCTTACAAAATCGAGTTATTGACTTAGCATTTGATGATAAACATCAAAAATCAAAGAAAATAAGCACAGAAATATCACAAGACTCATTTATCTCGCTCATTTTATTTCTAATTTATATTCGATACTTGTTTTCAAAGATTCGCGCAAAGTTTGAAAATTTACAGTCACTCAGCTATATTGATGACGTGACGCTATACATTGAGAAAAGAAATATTGACAAGAATGTGAAAATGCTGAAAAACGCAGCAAAAATCACTTTCACATGAGCTGAGAACAATGCAATGCAATTCAATGACTCGAAATCTGAATTGATACACTTTGAAAGTTACAAGACAACATTCAATCAAATGATTATTCTACTCAATAACATGATCATAAAATCAAAGATATGCATACAATGACTAGAAGTCTGACTGAATTGAAAGCTCAACTTCAAAGTTCATGTGCAAACGAAAATCGCAACAGTCACAAGAACGCTACACTCATTGTTTAAATTAATGAATAGCGAGTGAGAACTAAATGTCAAATCAGAAAAGCAGTTATATCTGACATGCATCACGTCTATTAGCGATTATGACGTCGAAATATGATGAAATAATCAAAAAAGCTACTCAGTCAAATTTCGCAAACTGCAAAATGCTGCATTACGAAAAATTCTGAGTGTGTTTTGAACATCATCGATAAATACTATGCAAATAGAAGTTGAAATTTCGTCAATGAAGATGCAATTAAATCAAAAGTGCAAGAACTATGCAATTCAAATAGTTGAGTTATCAAAAAAACATTCTATCAGAAAAAAAACATTTATTTCATACTCATCTTAATACTTTATTGAATTGAATCTAGATCTGAATGCATCAAAATACCTGAACTGAAACGAGATGAAGACGAATTTATCTTGAAAAGTCAAGAAGTGCAAAGACAGACTCACGCAGATATATTAAATATTGAACAAAGTGCAAAAAACACTGAATTCAATAAAAGAAATCAAAATTTCTCACTTCAAGAAATCATGAGGTCAAGAAATTGAGCATTTAGCAAAAATTCAAATCGAATTTGCAAAAAGTGAAACTCGCGAAATGATCAATACACACTACAGAAAATTAGAAAGAATTATCAAAAAGACGAAAAACATAGTGATGTATATCAACGCATCGCAAGTTCAAAAAAAGATAACAGAGATTGAAATAGAAACTGAAACAACAGTGATATTCATGCATGAACTCATCAGAGTCAGCAAAGCAACAAGCATTTCTGACAAAATAATCACAACGAAAGCGAAACTGCAAGCTATTAGCGATGCAATCGCAATATGCAGCAAAAAAGCACTCAAAAACAGCGAAATTTGAGTGTACATGAACAGTCAAATAACTTTGCAAAGACTAAATGCAAAGAGCAACGTCAATGCAAAATTACTTGATGATATACGACAAAACTTGATTAATTTACGTCAGAATCAGTGTCAAATTCACATACAGTGAATATCAAGTTGCAAAAGCATTATTGAGAACGAAAAAGCAGATCAATTGATCAAAAGCACTGCTCAAGAATTATCAATTATCGACAACATGAAAGCAATCATCATAAGCTTCGTCAAAAAGCAAATTTGCAAAGAGACGAAATTACAATGATTAAATGTCTGAAAAAGCAGCATCAAGAAGGGAAATCAGTATCAAAAGCACATATTGAATGTGAATTTAAGTCATAAATCACTAAAAAAGTTGAGAAAAATTGATAGACTAACGTTTTCAATCTTTATTCAGTTGAAAATGAAACATGACTATTTCAAGAGCTATTTGCATCAATTATCAGAGAATAATTCGAACAAATGCTATGAAATATGCAATGCAAGGCAAACGTTGAAGCATTTACTGCTGAACTGCAAACATTATAAAGCAAAGCAGATAAAGCTTAAGAAAAAAGCTTGACTCAAAAACACAGACACTATATTAACACTGTTCATCATCAAGATTGAAAGAATTGCAACATTAAAGTATTTGAAAAATACTTGAATTGCGACGAGAAAATGACTATTAGAAACGAAAGAGTAGAACGTGAAGAATGCAAAGAAACAAAGAAAAACAAAAGTACAATGACGAGAGTTTGAGCGAGAGCGCTTGTATGCACAAACTATCGATGTGATTGATCAACAAGAAGATATAAAGCAGCGACTTTGATCAGATTACATGTAACTTAGCATACATACAGCGTTTAGACAGTGTCATAGTCATAGACTGCATGCACTTAATGAAGAAATAAAAAAAATCACTATTGATTCATGTCTACTACATGCATGTAGCAAAGCTTGTTCTGTTCATGTCTACTACATGCATGTAGTAAAGCTTGTTTCGTTCATGTCTACTACATGCATGTAGTAAAGCTTGTTCTGTTTGTTGACTGACTCAGTTAAAAGATTAACTATTGACTTGTCATTGTAGCAGACTCACTTCAAGTGACGAGCTCAATTAAGAGATTACTTCGTGTCGTTCTGTGTCATTGTAGCAGACTCACTATTCTTGTCATTCAAGCAAACTCTTTCTATTCAGCTTCAAATATTCAATGATGAATGAGTTTCAGCTCATATTTTCGTGATTTCAAACATATAGTATATGTTTTATTCTTTTTCTTGAGACATATAGTATACGTTCTATTCTGTCTGCAATACATATCATCTTTGCTGTTGTCATCAATGTCGTGAATAAATATCAATTGTAGAAGATACAAATAAGAGAAGATTCATTGCTGAATTGAATTCTGATGTCATTGTAGCAAACTCACTTTGAATGATGAACTCAGTCAAGAGATCACTTTGTGTCTTCTGATTCATGTCTGCTACATGCATGTAGCAAAGCTTGTTTCGTTCATGTTTACTACATGCATGTAGTAGAGCTTGTTCTTTTCAAATGATGAACTCAATGATGAGATTAATCATTATTTATCTTTGTAGCAGACTCATTATTAAATGTGTCTTTGAAGCAAACTCACTTCTGATCAATCGAGTTTGATCAATCAAGAGTTGATTCATGTCTGCAATGTATCACAAAGCTTGTTTTGTTCATGCTGTTGAAATTTCTGAGTTCAACTTCTGATTCTAGAAATTTCTGATTTCTATCAAACTTTCTGAATTCAAGTTCTGATTCTACTGAAATTGCTGATTTCAGTTCTGATGATGAGTTCAGTAAAGAGATCAACTGTTGTCTTCTGTTTCAAATTTACTACACGCATGTAGCAAAGCTTTTGCTTTCAATCATAGATAAACTAATCATCAAGTTGAGTTTCAAGTTAACATTTTGAACTCAAATCAATCTTGAATCAAGTTGCTCACATTTTCAACTCAATTCAAGTTGAGTTGAGCATATTTTCAACTCAACTCAAATCAGCAACGAGATTTACCTGTATGAAATGCTGACTACGAATCTTCTGCAAGCTATGCTTGTCAGAAGAGCTGAACAATCTCATCAACATTAACAGAGCAGTAACAGCGCTTTACTCATGCGTTGAGCTCACACACAGTCGAAAAGCGAGATAATAACAACGCAGTCATTGATGCATTGAAGCTTGCACATACACAGAAGAACAGCAACGTCTTTGCATACATGCTGCAATTCATATACAACATATACATATATATTGCAAAGGCACGACTCAGCTTTTGCGCACATACAAACAGACGTGATGCAGTAAATCGATCGATTTTTCGCATTTTCAGGTCGATTTACACGCAGCGCAATCACACACAGAGCAGTAACAGCACTTTATTTACACGTTGAGCTCATATACAACATACACACACATATTGTGAAGGCACGATTCAGCTTTTGCACATCTACACGTCTGCATGATGCAGTAAATCGATCGGTTTTTTGCTTTATCAGATCGATTTACATGCATCGCAATCACATACATGATGAAGATACAACACAGTCTTTGCTCATATACACAGAACAACAGCAACGTCTCTGTGCATACGTTGCAACTCATATACATCACACACATATACATTGCAAAGGCATGATTCAGCTTTTGCGCACATACACATCTGTGTGATGCAGTAAATTAATCGATTTTTTCGATTTTCTGATCGATTTACATGCGTTGCAAATACATAGATCAAAACTCATCTAGTTCATTCAGCTGAGTGATCATACAACGAACTTGAAAGCTCACGTCAAAGTGATCAGCTTTAATCTACATAGATCAAAGCTCATCTAGCTCACTTAGCTTGATGATCATACAGATAAGTTGAAAGTTCATGTTAAAGTGATTAACTTTCACAATCTTGAGTTGTTTATATGATCACTTGATTATATAAACAGCTCACGCGCTTGTATGTGCAAACTATCAATGTGATTAATCAATGAAAAGATATACTGCAGCGATTTTGACTAGATTACATGTAATTTAGCATACACACAGCGTTTAGATAGTGTCATAGTTATAGACTGCATGCACTTAATGAAGAAAAAAAAAATTAACTCAACTCAACGCGACTTAAGTAGCAGTCGTGTCAATTCAACTTGACTCATCAAGAACTTGAGCTTGACGTCAAGAAAGCTAAAAATAGAAACATAAAACAACATGTTCGCTTGTTGTTTTCTTGCAATAAATTGTATTATCTTTTCGCATTATTCATTGCTTTATATATTATCTTCAAGCTATTCATCACTACTGTTGTCACGTTGCAAATACAAATCATTCTACAATATGACAGAATGTTTAGTTCACTGATAACATTCAATCTATTCAATCAAAAATCTATGAAACTTTTACATTATTTCAAAAAGAAGAAGATTCAACAAGAAGCAATGAATAAAATTCATTAGAATTTTTCACAGCTCAAGATAAGAAAGAATAACAAGTATGTTCAATGAACTTTGAATACAAATGACTCTTTTCTATGATGATGATCTTAAATCTCTGTTGTTGAGAGTATTTAAAACAAAACTCAAAAAAAGATAGTTAATTTGCTCTGATTCAAAAAAGTCAAAGATGATAAGCAATTTAATATATGAAATTGCTTTATACAGTTAACTTTGATAGTTGAAGAATTGCTCAAAATCTCATGCATAATCTGCAATAAAATTATAAATCATTTTACAGCTTTTGATAGCTTTAGCACATCTGTTATGAAAAAGCATCTTGAATCAGACTTTTGCACAGCAACAGAGCGAAAATGCAAACACTTGCAATCATAGATTGAACTGACTTTCAAATAAGTAAGTCATATCTGATAATGCAAATTGATAATGCAAAATTAACAAACTATTAAAAGAAAAGTTATATTGAATTAATCTTTGTTTTCAATCAAGAAAATTGAAAAGATCAATTATGCAAGATCTTTGTTGACTTGAATTTACTCTTTCAAATCATTGATAATGAGCAATTTCAAAAGCTGCTACAAATGCTTCATTTAGATTTGTAAATTGTGCATTGCACAAAGATGACAACTATGATTCTTTCTCACTATAAGAAGATTTGTAATCAGATCAGAATGAATCTTAAAGAGTCACAACATGTCTTTATTGCTTTGAATGCGTGATTTAATTCTCAAAGAGTAACATACTTGAAAATGTTGATATACTGAGTTGATGTTGAATTTCAGTTTCGTGAACATTTTATTAAATTTACGTCTTTCAATATTGAGCATATTGATCATCAATTGATGATGAAGCTAATAAAAATTCTGAAGAACTACGCTATTAAGAATAAGCTTTTCAAGATTGTTATTAATAATGCAAGCAATAATAGTATCTTGAAAGAGAAACTTGAAAAGATCATGAGTCATTGTGAGTTTCAATGAGATAAAACACAGAATTTCATTAATTACTTGATTCACATCATTAATCTTGTGACTCAAGATTTTATTCAAGCTCTTGAATCAAAGATAATAGTTGATAACATTATTGCTCAATTAAAGAATGAGTAAGTGCAAGATATTGAAACAAGCAGAGAATTATCTGTTGTGATCAAAAAGATATTGCTTCGAATGATAATGCAAAAAAATAATGCATTTATTAATCATGAAATTAGATTTGTGCTCTGATGATAGCTGTCAACGACTCTTCTCAGTGATTGATTCACTTCAGAGCTTTTCAAGAGCAGAATGACAAAAGATTTAGAAAACTGATACAAGATATTTGCATTCATTGAAACTTTATGTACTTGATGCTTCATCAAGCATATTAACTACGTGAATTTGTTGATCTTTGAACAGAGAAATACTGTGAAGATTTCAAGATTGCAAAGATCAAACTTGATGAAAGTGAGTGATTCATGATTTTGCTTGTTGACAATTTATTAAATTTCTTCTACAAATGCACTTTAATAGTGTTATGAACAACTAATGCAGATATTTACTTGAAATTTCAAATATTTAATGCACTTTTCAATCATCTTAAGCAGATTGAAAAGAATATAAGAAGAAGTACTTGCTCATCAAGTGCTGTTATAGTAAAGACTTGCAAAAAAGTCTCAATCAAACTTGCAAAGTATTATGTCAAGATTAAAGACAATGATAAAACAATATATAATTTTGCAAATATTCTGAATTCTACAATGAAGCTAAATCTTTACAAGACTTGAAACGACAAAAACAATGAAGATACAAATCATAATGAAGAGTCTGTTCACTACGAGATCAAATACAAGATAAAATTCAAAAAGTATTTTCATTATTATCATGAAGATTCAGCTGTTGATTTAAGAGCAGAAGCACAAAGAGCAAGAAGTGATGCTGATGAGATAATGTATTATGATAATGCATTTGATCATTTACTAATGATCTTATAGTTTGTTGCAACTGTTAAAAGATCATTGCTTTAACAATTTCAGCATGCTCATTCTTTTCAAGATGAAAATGATTGATATTTTTGCACTGATATTATAAATGAGAAATGTTTAATATGACAATTTTAAAAAGACAATGCTTTGAATTTTTCTAAATTGATGCAAATGATTAAAGATGTTCTTTCATGCTCAATATTTTTAATAAATATTGAGCAAACTTTCAGTCTTACTAGAAGAGTATGTTGATGAAATTGATCACAGATGAGTTCAAAAACAATGAAATAAATAATGTTAATGAAGTATTACAATCGAACTATGAATTTGAATTTAGACGAGATTATTATTGAGCTTTGAGATATTTATTGCAGAGAGAAGAATGATGATCAAGAGATCAATGAGTCTGCTGATTCATTTTAAGTATCTTTGAAGACTGTTCTGATGTAGATTTATTCATAAATTTGCAATATCATCTCATTTATTAAAAGTCTTGCATTTAGAGCAAGTACTTATTAGAAGTACAATTGAATCAATGCATAAAAATAATGCACAAAAGTAATGTAAATGTGATTTCAAGAATTACACTGTTTATTTAACTAATGAAGACAGACATTTTCTAGTCTGTCTTAAAAAACATGACATCAAGATTCATCATAAGATTCATCATAAATCTCATATTTCTATCTTAAATGATGATGCATTTGACATGAATTGTCATCAAGTTGATGTCTGCATAAAGCAAAATGTCAATGAAAATTCTACAACAAGAGTGATAATGTGAAAGAGTAATGCACTTACTTTTTATAAAAAAGTACATAAAGTCTTTAATAACTTCTTGAAGAGCATTCAAGAGAAAGCGCTGAATGCAATAATCATATGATAGCATGTTTATGCAAGCACAATCATGCATAATCTTTCTCACAAGTTGTTTGAAGATCATTTTGAAAATAAGATTTTCAACTGACTTCTGATATTTTCAAATCTTGTATAATGCAATCATTTCTGATTTGTAGCGTCTTTTAGTTTTCTGTTGCAAAGCATTAGCATGTCAGTCAATAATGCATTACTCATGTGCATTATCTTTTTAGTAAATTCAAAGATTGAAATTGTTTCTTTGATAACATAATTGTTCATTGAATTCATCAATCTCTTACATGTTGATGAACGTGCTAAAAATCAATTTGTCAGCAATAAACAAGTCATATTGCATTATCAGTATGCATTATTGATTTTATGCTTGCTGCATGTCATAATATTGATGTATAATGTTTATCAAGATATCAAAATTCAAGAATTAATTTTTTAAATGTTTTATTAAAATTCAAATGTGTTATTTCTTGAAGCATTATTCAAGAAATAGTTTGAAAAATGAAAATGAAAATGAAAAAGTGAAAAATAAATTGTTCTAAATATTAAATAAGTGTTAGTTCTAATAATTAATTTTTTCCCGTTGCACTCAAAATCAAATTCATCTCACTTAATGAGTTTTTTTCTTACTTTTCAAAATTCTCTATCTGTTTATATTCTATCAAACTACTCAAATTTCATTGATACTATTGCATTACTCAAATGCATCATCAAAAGAACAATGCTGACTTTAATAAATACTTTTCACTTTGTTCAACAGTTCAGAGATAATTCTTTGTGAAAATTAATTCATCTTACTTGATGAACTACTTCTTACTTTTCAAAATTCTTTACAAGTTCATATTTTATTGAACTACTTAAATTTCATTGATACTGTTGCATTATTCAAATGCATTATCAAGAGAATAATGTTGACTCTAACAAATAATGCTCATTCTATTTGTAAATTCAAAGTCTATTGCAAGTCAAAATCGTGGTAAAAATTGATTCAATGAAATCTGTTATGATTCTAGTCTTCATTTATTCTTTCTAGTCTTCGTCTTGATTTCATTCTAATTGAGTCTAGTGAGCATTTAAGCTAGAAGTGATGTCATTGAGACTCTGCATCATATGTGTAAGACGTCAACTCAATTGAGTTTAGCACAGAGCTGAGAAACACACATATAAGAATCGAGTTCTTTTCTGTAGATACTTTTCTTTCTTAGCATTTATCTATTAGTTAAATGACAATCATATGACTCGCTCTATGCTGATCTTTAACAGTAGATAAATGTCAATCAACTACTCTGCTATTGACGTGTAGATGATATGAAATAATTTACTTCGTTCATTCAGAAATTCGTAAGAAATTCTTTGAATTTGTATCACTTTTTATTCGCAGAAGATTCTTTGAATATTGTATTCATTTGTTTATCAGAAAATTCACAAGAACTTCTTTGAATTACATCTATCAAATTTATCACAATCTATTTATCTTTATCTTCAATTTCTCATCATGACACACGACTTTAAATCAGTCGAATTTCAAACGACTTGTCTGCTTAAAAGCACTGTAAATAAATGAGTTTTTCTTCTTTCTTTTGATGTCTCAGCTGAATCTCAGAATGTCGTGATCTCATGAAACATCAAGATTGAAGAACAATTGTTAGAATCATGTCTAGAGCAAGTTATAAAGATACAGGTAAACGAAGAGTAAATCAGGTAAACGAGAATTCAAAGCTAAAGAGCAAGATCTATGAGATGCAAAGACTATATGTACAGAGAGAAGAAAAGCGCTAAGCTCGATAGAGTCTTAGACTCGCTCAAAGAACATGTGTTTCAGTAGAAAACTGAGCATGCTCGTAACATTACTTTCTTCTCTCAGTCAAGCAATGATCTCATTGCTTCAATCAGCTTCTTTCTTTCTTGTTCATTTCATTGAGCGTTTCAAGCTCATTTCATCAGACGTTTCAAGTCTATTTCTTCTTGACATATCGAGCGTTTCAAGCTTCTCAGACGTTTCAAGCCTATTTCGTCGAGCGTTTCAAGCTCATTTTATTAAGTGTTTCAAGCTCATTTCATCAGACGTTTCAAGTCTATTTCTTCTTGACATAGAGTGTTTCAAGCTCATCAGACGTTTCAAGTCTATTTCTTCTTGTCAAATGTTATTGAAGCAGACTCACTTCTGATTCAGGCTTACTATATAGTAGAGCTTGTTCTTTTCATGTCATTAAAGCAGACTCACTATCGATTCATGCCTTTCAAGCAGACTCACTATCGAGTGACGAGCTCAGTCAATGAGATCAATCGTTGTCTTTTGATTCATGTCTGCAACGCATCGCAGAACTTGTTTCGTTTGTGCCTACTACACGCATGTAGTAGAGCTTGTTTCGTTCATGTTTATCACATTCGATAAAGCTTGTCTTTTCAAATGACAAGCTCAACGACGAGGTCAATCGTTATTTGTCTTTGAAGCAGACTCACTATTCTTGTCATTCAAGCAGACTCTTTCTATTCAGCTTCAAATATTCAATAATGAATGAGTTTCAGCTCATATTTTCGTGATTTCAGACATGTAGTATATGTTCAATTCTCTTGAGACATATAGTACATGTTTCATTCTGTCTGCAGTACATATCATCTTGCTGTTGTCGTCAATGTTGTGAATAGAGGTAAATCGTAGAAGATGCGAATAAAGAAAGATTCATGACTGAATTCAATTTCAAATGTTGTTTAAGCAGACTCACTATCAAGTGACGAGCTTGATGACAAGATCAATTATTCTCTTGTCATTGTAGCAGACTCACTTCTGATTCAGACTTATCACATTCAATAGCGCTTGTTTCGTTCGTGTCATTGAAGCAGACTCACTATTTCGATTTCTGTCTACTACATGCGTTGCATTGCTTGTTCTGTTCATTGATCGTCTCAATGACGAGATCAATATCGAACTCATCTTTGTAACAAACTCACTGTCTGATCAATCAAGTCTGATTAATTCAGAGTTGATTCGAGTCTGCAACGCTCACACTTGCAGAGCTTGTTCTGATCGCGTTTACTGCATTCAATAGCGCTCTCTATTTTGTCTACTATACGCATGTAGCGAGACTTGTTCTGATCGCTTCTATTGCATTCAATAGAGCTCTCTGTTTCTGCCTATTGCGTTCAATAAAACTTGTTTCGATTTCTGTCTACTGCGTTCGATAGAACTTATTCTCTTCAATGACGAGCTCAGTTAAGAGCTCAGTTTGAGATTGTCTTGTCTGCAACACGTTGCAGAGCTTGTTCAGTTCAATGACGAGCTCAGTCAAGAGCTCAGTTGAGAGATCGATTCAACTCTGCAACATGTCACAGAGCTTTGCTTTTGATCGTAGCTAGAAAGCGAATCACTATCATGTGATATGTACGAAGCTTTGAATAATGTTAGAATCATGCCTAGAGCAAGTCATAAAAATACAGGTAAACGAAGAGTAAATCAGGTAAACGAGAATTCAAAGCTAAAGAGTGAGATCTATGAAATGCGAAGACTATATGTACAGAGAGAAGATGAGCGCTAGACTCAATAAAGTCTAGGCTCGCTCAAAGAATACACGTCTCAGTAGAAGACTGAGCACGCTCGTAACATTATCTTTCTTTTCTTCAGTCAAGCAATGATCTCATTGCTTCAATCAGCTTCTTTCTTTCTTGTTCATTTCGTTACCGTTCTATTTGAGCGTTTCAAGCTCATTTCATCAAGCGTTTCAAGCTCATTTCATCAGACGTTTCAAGTTTATTTCTTCTTGATATCTGATGTCATTGAAGCAGACTCACTATTGATTCGTGTCTACTACATGCATGTAGCAAAGCTTGTTTCGTTCGTGTCTACTACATGCATGTAGTAGAGCTTGTTTTGTACATGTCTACTACACGCATGTAGTAAAACTTGTTTCGTTCATGCTTATTGCATTCGATAGAGCTTGTCTTCTGTTCAATGACTGACTCAATCAAAAGATCAACTATTGACTTGTCATTGTAGTAGACTCACTTTGAGTGACGAGCTCAATCAAGAGATCACTTCATGTCGTTCTATGTCATTATAGCAGACTCACTATTCTTGTCATTCAAGCAGACTCTTTCTATTCAGCTTCAAATATTCAATGATGAATGAGTTTCAGCTCATATCTTCGTGTTTTTAGACATATAGTATATGCTATTCTGTCTACAGTACATATCATCTTTGCTGTTGTTGTCAATGTTGTGAATAGAGATAAATCGTAGAAGGTACGAATAAAAGAAGATTCATGACTGAATCGAGTGAATTGTCATTGAAGCAGACTCACTATTGATTCGTGCCTACTACATGCATGTAGCAGAGCTTGTTTCATTCATGCCTACTACATGCATGTAGTAGAGCTTGTTCTGTTCAATGACAAGCTCAATCAAGAGATCAACTATCGACTTGTCATTGTAGCAGACTCACTTTGAGTGTCATTGTAGCAGACTCACTTTGAGTGTCATTCAAGCAGACTAACTATCGAGTGATTGACTCAGTAAAGAGATCAATTGTTGTCTTCTGATTCGTGTCTGCAACGCGTCGCAGAGCTTGTTTTATTCATGTTTATTGCGTTTAATAAAGCTTGTTCTGTTCATTCAATGATGAGTTTAGTCAAGAGATCAGTCGAGAAATCGATTCATGTCTGCAACGCATTGCAGAGCATTGCTTTCGTGCCTTTCAAACGTAGAGTTGTAAGTTTGACCAAACTAGAAAAGCGAATCACTGTCGTGTGATATGTATGAAGCTTTGAATAATGTTAGAATCATGTCTAGAGCAAGTCATAGAAATACAGATAAACGAAAAGTAAATCAGGTAAACGAGAATTCAAAGCTAAAGAGCAAGGTCTACGAGATGCAAAGATTATATGTATAGAGAGAAGAAAAGCATTAAGCTCGATAGAGTCTTAGACTTGCTCAAAGAACACATGTTTCAGTAGAAGACTGAGCACGCTTATAACAACAACTACGTCAGTGAGTTCTTGATCAGTTGAACAAGATCATCAAGATGTTAAATGAGTTAAGAGATCAACAAAACATGACTTTGAAATGCAATGAGCATTGAATCATTCTACAAGTTGAACATACTCAGAGACTGAAACAGCTAAAGATCAATTGCATGACAATGAACACTCTAAAAGAGACTAACACTCAACTACAAGAAACAATGTTGAAACTCAAAAAGAAACAACGTTCAGCTGATCAGTCTTGATCTTGACAGTTTACTGAGTCTTGATCTACTACGAATCATTTATCTCAACAAGATATCGAGTTGCATGCTTTTATCAAGAATCATACTCGACAAGAGACATTTATTAAGTTCATCTCATTTGAAAATAAACATCATCAATTCTACAAATTTTTGAACTCATTTATATTCACTGATGAAGATGAATCAACTTGAAAAGACTGAAGAAACAAGATGAATGACAAGCTGATTATCAATGTCAATCAATTCAATAATGAAACTATCTGTATTGTTTACATGATGTTTAGACTAGAAAATGATGCTGCAAAGCACATCTTCGCTCTACGTTGTTTTGATTCTTCAAATTTATTCACTTTGATCTACAAGTTATTTGATCATTTGAAAGAAATATACAATGAACTGAATAAGAATCAAAAGTCTTGACGTGAATACAACGCTTTGAGACAAGCAGACAAGTCTTTCAATGTCTTCTACTTCAACTTTATGAAGCTATTCAGCTATCTTGATTATGATAATTGCACTCTGATGAACAATCTTCAGAATAAAATCAACAATCACTTGCAGAATGCTTTATCAGTCTGTTCAAAGAACTTTACTTCGCTTCTTCATCTAAAGAAATTTCTTCAAGATATAAATAATAAACAGCGAGTCAACTATCAGCTACGCAGCGAACGTTGCATTGTCATCATCAAAGTCACTGTCGTATCTGACAAACATGCTACTTCATTGTCAGTGATGACTTCAATAATCAATCATGTTAAGTTTATCATCTTTTCTATCTTTAAGTCAGCAAGATTATCTATCATCTGCTATATTTGCAAGATCTCAAGTCACTTGTCAAAGAACTACTTTCAGAACAAAATCAACATCTTGACTTCTTAAGCTTTCATTTCTCGTCTACATGAAATTGTCATTTCGAAGAATAAAGAGAATGAGAAAATGTCTTCTTTCAAGAATAGTGAGGCAAAAAACTAGTGACTTTCATCAAAGATGCAATGAAAGATGTGTTAATTTCTTCAATGATAAGCATGTCAGATGATTCTTTTGCTTCTGAATCTTTGACTACTGAATATGTACTTTCTAGCAATGAAATTAGTTACTCATTGAAGTCATTGATGAACATTGAAGCTGCTGACTATTTGTTCATTGATGAAGTGATTACGCAGATTGTTTATGATCAGTTGCAAATTGAGTTTCTGACTTTGATTAAAGCAAAGTCAATACAAGAATTCAATGATCATTATGCAAAAAAACTCATTACTCATGTCATCTATTCAAATCTGACAGTTCAAGATCATACAATTGACATCGCTTCTATGTTAATCACTTGATTAGATCAACATCAAATAATTCTTGAAAAAACATGAATGAACAAAATCAATCTAGTAATTGATATGCAAATCAATTTTCTTTGATTTTCGAATTTCAATTCTACTAGTCAGAAATCGATTGCTTTATTCTTAAGCAATAAATCAATCACGAAACAGAAGAGCTTGACTTTTACTCATATATTGAAGAGATCTTTCACTTTCGTTACATCTCAACTCAGTCAGAAATCACTCTCTTTCAGTCAAAAGAAGAGATCAATTGAACAGTTAAAATCGTGTGACGCGACTTTAACTAACGTCAAAATTTCTAAATCAACTTCAGATTCAATGAACATTGCAATGATAGAGACTGCAACTTATAGAATGTTAGTCAAACAATCAGACGTGAAGATCTTTGCTGTTATCATCTTGAAAATTGATTGACTCATAACTACAGTTGAAAATAAGCTCGAAGAAGTGAATCTGCATGAACTTTTTCACGCTGAGATTCTTAAGCAGGTCAAAGTCAAGCTTTTCTTCGAATATCATGACTATCTAGATGTATTCAATTGAGCGATGATCAATCAGCTTTCTTCTCATCATTTTTATGATCACAAGATTGAGCTAATCATTGAAGAAATATTCTTGCGAAGCAGACTTTACCAGATGTTTGACTACAAACTTCAGAAGATAAAGAAGTATCTGATTGATCATCTGAACAAAGAATTTATTTTCTTCAGCTTTGCATCATACATCTCGCTCATCTTGTTCATCGAAAAGAAATAAACTGATCATTAAGTTGAGTTTCGATATCAATCTTCTGACTCGACTCAAATACTCGGTTTCAACATTCTGATTCAATCTGATATTGATTTCAAGTCAATACTTGATTCAAGTTCTTGATTCAACTCATCAAGAAATCAAATATGACGTCAAGAGAGTTAAATATAGAAATTTTTCCGAGTTTTTGCCTTTGCATTACCTTTTTGCATTATCTTTTTGATAGAAAGTCATAAAGAAGAACATGAAGAAAAACATAAAAAGAAACATGAAGAAAACATGAAGAAGAACATGAAGATCGTTTGATAGAAAGCTTTGGTAGAAAACTATGGTAGAAAGCTATAATAGAAAGTCATGACGGAAAACTATAAAGACTGTTTGATAGAAAGTCATGAAGAAAAGTCATGAAGAGAAGTCATGAAGAGAAGTCATGAAGAGAAGTCATGAAGAAAAGCTATGGTAGAAAGTCATAATAGAAAGTCATAATAAAATATCTATCTATCTATCTTCATGTCTTGACAAGTCAAATCGAGAATTTCAAGTCGATACTCAATTTCAACTCTCTGACTCAACTTGAATACTTGAATTGAACATCTTGACTTGACTTAAATACTTGAGTCAAGAATTCTGACTTGAATCAAGTCTTGACGAGTTAAGTACTCGACTTGACGCGATCAGTCTAAAAAGAAAGACGAAAGTCTGCGTTTCTGTGTCAATTACAGAAAGCTTAATGCTTTGATTAAACAAGATCGTTATTTCTTGTCATTGATAGACGAGACTCTTGCTCATATACAAGAAAGCAAGTATCTGACTTGATTGAACATTATTGCTGCGTTCAACAAACTTCACATGCATTCAAGCAGTGAAGATTTGACTATCTTTATAATCTTCTTCGACTCATACAAATATCATGTAATGCTCTTTGAATTAATCAACAAATCGACGTCTTATCAACACTATATGAACGATGTGTTGTTTGAATATCTACATCAGTTTTGTCAGATTTATCTAAATGATATTATCATCTACAGCAAGACTTTGAAGAAACACAAGCGACATGTATGATTAATCTTGCATCAACTACGAGAGATTGATCTACAGATAGACATAAACAAATGCGAGTTTCATATGCAGAAAATCATCTTTCTAGAACTTTTGATGTTAATCAAAGAACTGAAGATGAATTCTTGAAAGATACAAGCAGTTGTTGAATGATCTACACTCAATAATCTCACTCAGATACAGTTCTTTATTGACTTTTGCAACTTTTATCAACGCTTTATCAAGAACTTTTCGAAGATTGTTCATTGTTGCGATCGTGCACTTCAAGTTAGCCTAACATAGATCATGTCAGACTATCATAGACTAGTATAGAACTGATGTTGACACGCTAGCGACCTAGCGTGTCTTCGTGAGTAAAACTCACAACGTGTTGCATCTTCTTTCTTCTTCAGCTTTGAACTTCTAGTTAGAATACACTCATATGATTCGCTCTATGCAGATTCATAACATTAGTTCAAAGCTTATTAATCTTGCTATCGACATGTAGATGATATAAGAACAAGCTACACAACTCAGAAGTTGAAATCAGAAATTTCAACCGCAGAATCAGAACTTGAGCTCAGAAAGCTTGATAGAAACCAGAAATTTCAATAGAATCAGAATCAAAGAACATGAACACATTGCTCTTGATTAACTCTTTATTGAGCTCATCATCAGAAATCAGAAATTTCAGCAGTACTTGAACTCAGAAAGTTCGATAGAGTACTAGTCGTTGCTCAAACTCAGAAAGTTCAATAGAGTAACATCAGAATTCTTCAATCAGCAATTTTCTACTCATATCATGACTAGAAGCTCAGAATCAGCGAGTATTGCTCGCTATGATCTTTGAAATGCTAGAAGAGAATTACTTCTATCACAGAATTGAACAGCATCAGAAGAAGAAGACATGAATGTGTCATCAGATACAGAAGAAAAGAACACGAACGCGTTACTTTTTGATCATGAAATGATCAAGATCAGCATCAGCACTGAACTGAATGCTTGAATAAGCACTCATGAAGCAGATGACATCGTTGTCTTTATCAAGTACATATGTCAACAGCACAACATCGAGATCGAGATTCACAATGACATGATTCAGATGTTAGAAGATGTCAACAAGATAAACATCACATTGAAAATTATGCAGACGCGTCTGCAGAAAGAGAATAGAAACAAAAACGTGATTATACATCATTTAAAAGCTGCATCAAGTCGACAAAGCACTTTGATTTCTGAAGATTGATCTTCGAAGTTGATCAAGTTACTCGACTCATCTCTGTTCAAAGATTCATCACAGAATGTAAATAATTGACTATCGCGAATGCAAAATAAGCTAAAGATAAACAAGAATCACTTTTCTATCGAAGAGTTAAAGATTGTTTACATCAAAAGTTGAGTCAATGAAGCTGCAATCAAGCACATAGCATCATGAATAAGAAACACGTCTCTGAACTTCTTTCTAGAAGTCGAAGAAGTACTATTGATCATTAATAAGATGTATGACAATCTCAATCATCATTATACAACTCAACGACAGTACTTGAAGCTGTATTAAAACAAGATTTTCTTTCATGAATTTTGAATGAAATTTCAAAGATTTAACGCAGAACTAGAGTATAATAATGAGATTCTACTAAATGATTTCCAGCATAAAATCAGCTCAGATCTTCAGCGAGCAACGCTCAATGAATGAATCATGAATTTGAATGAGTTTGTTGACATCTGCATGCAAGTCAATGTTAAATTGACTGAATTGAACGTTCAATCAGTCATCAAAGCATTGATGACTCAAGCTGCTCAATCTGTCTCTAGCACATTGACTGCTCAACTCACGTCATCAGTCTCTTCATGAAAGAAACTCAGAAGATCAAATCTTGATTCTATTCAGAAAAAGTTGTTTAAGAAAGAACTTTGCTTCAAATGCAAGAAGTCAGAACATAAAGCATATGACTGTCTTAAAATGATTCAAGTGTACAAGATCGTTGCGAATTCAAAAAATGATCTGTCTTCATCAAAGTAGTGACTGAGAGCGATATACTCATATTCTGTTTCATCAGCATGTCTGATGATTCATTTGATTTCAAGTCATTCACTGTTGACATCATCTTGAGTAGTCTAGAAAAGATATTCAGATTCTTTGCTCTGATAGATACTGAAGTCACTGACATGACTTTCATTGATGAATTTTTGATGTCAGAGCTATGTGAACGCTTTGATATTCAGTCAATATCGTTGTTGAAATCAAAGTTAATTCAATCATATGATGAAATCTCTGATTGAAAGTCGATTACACACGCTCTGTATACATTGATTATGATACAAGAATACAAGAATGAAATGATGTCTTTATTGATAACTCGTCTAGATCAGCACAAGATAATCATTGAAAATCTTTGATTGAAAAGAAATCAAATTTTGATAGATTTTGCAAATGATTGATTAATATCATTGTTGAAGATTCAAACATCGAAATCTGTTGTTTCAAAAGCAAGCAGTCAATCAGCATTTCACAGATCTGAATCAAGCGAGATTTGCAAAATGAAACGAAAGAACTTGAACTTAATTGTTACGTCAACTATCATCTTGAAGCGACTCACGAATCAGAAACTAGTGAATCTGTTCATTGAATCTGTTCAATTCATTGAATCATTACTCTTAGTGAAGTCAAGCACTCAAGTCAACTTCAATCAATCTCGACTCATTCAGTCATCAGAGAAAGAAAAGCTCATCAATATTGTCATGATCAAAGTCGTTGTATATCAAACTCTAGTCAAGAATAAGAAGATCAAGATCTTTTTCTTGATCATTAGTGAAATCAACAAAGCGCTTAGCTCAGTCGAAGATTTCGTGAAACTAAATGAAGTGATCTCTGTCATGTCACTGAGTAAACTGAAGAAGAAGCTTTCAATAGTCTATCACAACTTTCTAGATGTTTTCGATAGAGAAAAGACAACGCAGTTGTCTTTGCATTGATCATATGATCACAAGATTGAATTAGAAGATGAGAGTCAATATTCTAGAAGTTGATTGTACTTCATGTTAAGCTACAAGTTGCAGAAGATTAAGAAATATTTAGAAAAGAACTTAAAGAAGAAGTTTATTACATTCAACAAAGCTCTCTTCGCTTCGTTAATACTATTTGTTGAAAAGAAAGATGATAGTCTTCGCTTTTGCATGAATTATTGAAAACTGAATGTTCTGATTAAAAGAGATCGTTATTCAATACTCTTGATAGACGAAGTACTCACTTGAATTCAAGACAGTAAGTATCTGACTTGACTCAACATTATCATCATGTTCAATAAACTGCGTATGAGTTCAGAAAGCGAGAATTTAACAATCTTTGTTACTTTCTTCAATGTTTACAAGTATAGAATAATGCTTTTTGAATTGATCAATGAACTTGCATTCTTTCAGCACTATATCAATGATGTATTGTTTGACTGTCTGCACAAGTTTTGTCAGACATACTTGAATGATATTCTCATCTATAGTAAGATCTTGAAAGAACATAGAACTCATGTGAAAGAAGTGCTAAACAAGCTTCGTGAAGTCAATCTGCAGATAAACATTGACAAGTGTGAATTCAAGATTCAGAAAATTTCATTTCTTGAACTACTGATATTCATCAATGATTTACGAATGAACTTTTGAAAAGTAGATGTGATTCGAAGTTGAGAAGTGTCGCGATCGTTAACTCATGTGCAGATCTTCATTGACTTCTGCAATTTCTATCGACGATTTATAAAGAACTTCTCAAAGATCATTTAACTCATGATAAAGCTGACTTGAAAAGATCATCTCTTTGAATGAACAGAGATCTGTCAGACAATCTTTGAAGAACTAAAGCAACAGATGATAACAGCTCTTGTTCTGAAGCATTTCAACTCAATCAGAAAAGTTATTCTGAAAATGAACTTCTTAAACTATGTGAACGACGAAGTATTGTCTCAGTATGATGATGAAGACATTCTACATTCAGTGATCTTTTATAGCAAGAACATGATTTTCATAGAATGCAACTACGAGATTTATGACAAAGAACTGCTGATCATTATTCACTGTTTGAAACATTAATATCTTAAATTGAAATGTACGAATATTTTGATCAAGATCTTCATCAATCACCTGAATTTGAAGTACTTCATGATCATCAAAGAACTGACTTGATGACAAGCTAGATGAGTTGAGAAGTTATCTGAATATAACTTCAAGATCATATATCAGTCGGAAAAACAGAATCTGAAAGTCAATGCGCTGATCAGAATGTCAGACGTTAAGTCAGTTGAAGCAAACGATGATCAAAAGCTATATCAGCATCAGATGCTATTGTCAAAAGACAAATTTAAGCTGCAGTCAATAAAAGCTGATCAAGAAGATGATCAGAAAGCTGATCAAGATCTGACTCAGATTTTGCTCAGATTTGACTCAGATTCAAAACAAGTATCAAACGCTAACAAAAATTCGATTGAAGAGATGATTTCTATTCAGAATCAAATTATAGTTGAAAATCAAACGAATTAACTGTGTTTTGATATTCAAATAATCATGAAACAGAACAGAAGAACTTGTCAAGATATTGATCTAGACAATTGCAAAGTACTTGATGAAGTACTTTGAAAAGATGATAGACTATGAGTTTTTCAGTCAATGATCACTCGATTGATAAGAAAAGCACATGATCTTTCAATCAATGATCATTCTGACATGAATTGAACATTGAACTTGCTGAGATGATCATATTGCTGATCGAAGATGAGAATGATGATCAAGCGTTACATTCAAAACTGTTACGTTTGTTGTAGATCAAAAGCATTGAGAGATTAAATCAATGAACTGCTGAAGTCATTGCTCATACTCGAGCAGCAATGACAGAACATATCATTAGACTTTATTATTGATCTATCAGAAAGTGATGAAAACAACGCGATTCTGACAGTCATAAATCGATTGTCTAAGAAATGACATTATATATCATGTTGATCAGATGATGAAGAAACCTTTGCAGAACAAACAGTCAAGCTACTGTTGATATAAGTCTTCAGAACTCATGAACTATCAAGATCAATAGTGTTCAATCATGATTCACAATTCATATCAATTGTTTGAAAGTCTTTATGCCTGAGACTCGACATCAAGATGAAACTATTCACAGACTATCATTCGCAGATCAATGATCAAACAGAAAGAGCAAATCAGAATGTGAAACGATATCTATGAAGTTATTGCTCATATATGCAAGATGATTGATTCGCCTGATTATTTATGGTTGAATTCGTTGATAACAATGCTATTTTGTCATCAATTGAACAGTCAACGTTCTTTCTGAATAAGAGCTTTCACTCTCATATGAGCTTTGATTCGAACTCAATCGAATATGAGATTACTCAAGCTAGAATCGAAGCAGGCAAAGCAGAGAATATATTCAAACACATGAAATGATCACTAACATTAATCAAGCAAGTCTTAGCAAGAGTCAGAGTCACAATGAAGAAACAGATTAACAAGCATTGAAAGAAAATGATTTACAAGGTAAATGACATGATGTTTTTGAATTCTAGAAACATAATGATCTCATGATCATCAAAGAAGCTAAATGATAAGATGTTAAAACTCTTCAAGATTCTGATCAAGATCAAACATGTTTATTGACTGAAACTGTCGTTGACTATGAAGATTCATTTGAAGTTTGCGTCAAATCTGCTGCAACTAGATTCAAAAGATGCTTTAGAAGAACAATGAAATGAGTCGTCTGATTCTATAGTGATTGAAGACGAAGATGAATGAAAAGTGAAGAACATATTGAACTTCAGACATTATGAACGAGGTAAATGACTACAATATCGTGTCAATTGAAAAGAATACAACGTTGATTTACATTGATACAATGTCGATGAAAGTGAATTCAAAGAATGCTTGAAGATCATAAATGACTTTCATGAATGATATTCAAACAAGTCAAGATAAAAATCAACTTAAGAAAAATTGATCAAACTGCAGCAATGAGAACATTGCTAAATGAAGAGAGAAAGTAATGTTGCGATCGTGCACTTCAAGTTAGTCTAACATAAATTGTGTCAGACTATCATAGACTAGTATAAAGCTGATGTTGACACGCTAGCGATCTAGCGTGCCTTCGTGAGTAAAACTCACGACGTGTTGCATCTTCTTTCTTCTTCAGCTTTGAACTTCTAGTTAGAATACACTCATATGATTTGCTCTATGCAGACTCATAACATTCATGTCATGATTCAACTTACTCAAAAGAAAATTATATTTGAATGAAATGAGATCTGTCAGATGACATTCAATCATATGAAGAGACGTATGATTGAAACTTTAATATTTCGTCACTTTGATCAGACTTGTGAGACTATTCTTGAAATTGACTCATTTAACTACGTCAATGATGAAGTTCTGTCTTAATATGACGACGAAGAAATTCTACATTTGATTGCTTTCTATAGCAAGAACATGTTCTCTGCTGAATGCAACTACGAGATATATGATAAAGAACTGCTGATCATCATTCAAGCATTTGAACATTGATGACTTGAACTGAAGTTAACTGACATTTCTATCAAGATGTTCATCAATTATCAAGCGCTCACCTCATTGATGAAAGACAAAGAGCTAAGCAGACAATAAATGCACTAAATACAAAAGCTCACTGACTTTAACTTCAAGATAATGTATTGATTGAGCAAACAAAACATTAAGATCAATGCATTAATTCATTAAGTTGACGTTGTGCTCAGAAATCTTGATGATGAGTGCGTTCATTATTAATGAATCACTATTCTGACGTTGAATTGAATGAAGATTGCTGATTTAAAGAAGAACATCAGTGAATCAATCTATAAACAGATTCTTGAGATTAATAGAATCAACGAGAATTGTACGTTACTTCGTGAAGCAATAGCAAAAGACAAGACATAATGTGAAGATATCAAATTGAAGAGTTGTCATGTTCAGAATGAAATCTTGTATCATGATAATCAGCTATGAATTTCGTTCAATGAACTTCTACAAATGAATCTGATTCGTGAAGTACATGATCAGTCATCAATGAATCATTCTGATATTCTTAGAACTGTAAAGATCATAAAACAAAATTACTATTGATCATTCATGCGAAAGACAGTAGATCAATATATTCAAAACTGCTATGTTTATCAACGTTCAAAAACATTAAGAGATAAATCAAACGACTTGCTTCAATCTTTATCAATACTTGAACAGCGATGACAGAACATAGTCATGAACTTCATTATTAATCTATCTGATTCGTACAAGTACAACGCTATTCTGACTGTCATTTGCAGATTGTCAAAAGAAAGACATTATATCTCTTGCATCATTGATGATGAAGATATCACAGTTGAAAAAACAGCTGAAATGTTGCTTCAATGAGTATATTGAATTCACGATTTATCAAACTTCATTGTGTTCGATCAAGATTCTCAGTTCATCTTCATTCTCTGAAAGTTTCTTTGCAAATGACTGAGCATTTCTCTTTGATTGTTCATTGTCTATCACTCTCAGATCAATGATCAAAGCGAATGAGTTAATCAGAATGTTAAAAGATATCTTCGTTTCTTCTGTTTATACATGCAGAATGACTGATTCAAGTGATTGCTCATGATTGAGTTTGTTAACAATAACATCTTGTCTTCAGTCATCTTCTTGATCTTCTTCTTCATGAATAAGAATTTTCATTCTCATATGAGCTTTGATTCTGACATCATCGAGTATGAAAGCATCTGCAAGCGCTTGCAGATCATCAGAATCGAAAATATATTCAATCACATGAACAAAACATTGATTTTCGCTCGCGAAGCTCTGATCAAAACACAGAAACAAATGATGAAACAAGCTAACAAGCATAGAAAAGAGATCAATTATAAGATTGAATCAAAGATGTTTCTAAACGAAAGAAACATCATTACAGCGAGACTCTTCAAAAAGCTAGATGACAAGATGCTTGATTTATTCAAGATCACAGATTTTGTTAACTTCTTCTATAAATTGAAACTATCAGACACTATGCATATACATAATGTATTTCATTCAGAGCTTCTTTGTTTTGCAGTCAATGATTCTCTGTCTGATCAGAAGAATGAATTTTCGAAGTCAATAGTGGTAAACGATGAGAACGAATGAAAGATCGACGATATATTGAACTTTCAATGATATCAAAGACAACTTCAATATTGAATTGAATGAAAGAACTATGACAACAATCTCAACTAATATAACGCTGACGATGACGAATTTATGAACGCTCAAGAGATGATTGATGACTTTCATATCAAATATTCAAGAAAAGCGCACTAAGAAATAACATTCATGCGAACATGAATAGTCAAGAAAGAAAGATAATGTTATGATTCTAGTCTTTGTCTATTCTTTCTAGTCTTTATCTTGATTTCATTCTAATCGAGTCTAGTGAGCATTTAAGCTAAAGATGATGTCATTGAGATTCTGCATCATATGTGTAAGACGTCAATTCAATCAAGTCTAGCATAGAATTGAGAAATACACATATAAGAATTGAGTTCTTTTCTGTAGATACTTTTCTTTCTTAGCATTTATCTATTAGTTAAATGACACTCATATGACTCGCTCTATGCTGGTTTCTAACAAGATCAAAGAACACTACAAGCGACAGAATAATAATTGTGTAATCATATTCAAATGATTACACAAACTAAGATAATTCAATGTTTGAAAAGAAGTGAATGAAACAGACAAAGCAGTTATGAAAGACAATGTTAAAGATCAAGTAGAACAAGAGTGCAAGAACAAGAAAATACATGATAATGCATCTCAGTAATGCAATAATACTAAATGAAGCGCTGATTTATTTATAGTTGAATGCTTCAAGACAGAAATTAAACGAAAAGCAAACACAAAGATTGTTGTCAAGAAGATCAAGCTCAGCAAGATAACTGCTATGACGTAAGATGCAAATATTATTGCAGAGAAGAAAGCTGCTTCAGAATCAAATCAGATATGCATTATCTGTATGCATTATCTTTCAGTTGTAGAAACTAATATTAATTTTAGAAGACAACAATAAATGAGCTGAATGTTGATGAAGAAATATTGAGATTCATGATGTTTATAGTTCACTTAATACAACAAAGAATTCTTCATTATGATGATTTAAAGAAGTTAAAGCAGACTGATGATACTAGTTTTATGACAGCATTTCAGAATTTTGCAACACAATTCGTCATTCTCTCAACTGCTAAAGATCAAGAAATTCAGAACTCAATACATGCAATAAATTCTAATTTAAATGATCTCATCATAGTAGAAAACGATGATGCAGAGATGTGTTATGAAGCAAAAAAGAATGAAAAGAAACTACAACATAATGAATATGAGATTATCAGTAATGAGAAGAAAGAGAATAATGTTGATAATGAAAGTGAAAAGAAAATAATAAAGCTGTTCAACTAGCGAACAGCGCTTATCTTACTTTCTAAGTTCTAATCATAGTTCATAATCTTATAAATTTATAGACTGAATCATAGTGCATTATCTTTTTGCATTATCTTGAAGAGTGTTTGATAGAAAGTCATGATGAGAATCATGAAGTCTTCATGATTAAGACTGTTTGATCAAGCTATTTACATTTATCTAATATCTTGTTGAATTAAGTTGAGTTGTTGAGTTGAGTTGTTGAATCAAGCTTCTCAACTTGATTCGAGTTCTCAAGTTTAACTTCTCAACTCAACTCAACACTTTTTCAAAAAAATTTCAATTCAACTTGATACTTTTCAAGTTGAGTACTTGACTTGAACTCAAGTACTTGACTTGACGCGATCAGTCTAAATATACAATTCTAGTAGTAAATTCATAATTAAGCTCATTAAGATCTTACAGCAAGAATATAAATTTGCTGTAAAGTTAAAAGCAGACGAGATAATGAGTATATGAAAGAGTGACGTCGAAGCTTGAACATTGAATAGTCAAGAAATGATAAAATACAATGAATCATTATATGTTTCAGAAAATCTTTCTGTCAGAGAAAAGTTGTTGAAACATCATCATGACAATCTTTTAATGAGACATTTTGATGCTGACAAGATTAATGAGCTGTTAGATTGCAAATATTACTGAAAAAGTATGATTAAGAACGTCAAAGAGTATATAAATACTTGTGACATTTGTCAAAGAGTAAAGATGAAACATCATTTATCATATGATGAGTTGAAATCATTATCTTGATTCACAGATTTCTGAAAAGAAATTACAATGAATTTCATAACAGATCTGTCATTTAATAAATGAAAAGAAGTCATGTATGACTTGATTCTTGTGATAGTTAATCACTACATGAAGATGATGTTTTATCTGTTTACGAAGAAAACTCTGACTGTTGTAGAGTTAACAGAGTTGTTCTTCAAGAAAATAGCTTTAAGATATGAAATCTTAAATGATATAATCATCAATAAAGATAGTTTATTTATTAATGCGTTCTGATCAGAGATTTACTTTCATGTAAAGATGAAATGATAACTAAGCACTGTTTTTCATTTGCAAACAGATGATCAGACAGAACAACAGAATCAAATGCTGAAACATTATTTATGAGTATATTGTTCAGAAAAGTAAGATGACTGAGTTACGCTTCTACTCGTAATTGAGTTCATGTATCATCAGATGAAGCACGCTTCATTAAGCTGTAGTCTCTTTAAAGTCATGTATGACTATAAATCAAGAAAGCATCTATCGATACATCTCTTTTGCTTGCATGTACACTTCTCTTTGCTTACATGTACATCTTCTTGAGAAAACCTGAAATTTTCATTGCACGTCACTCAGTTATGAGCAATCTCTTCATGATCTTTCTCACAGTCTTAAATTCGATTAATCTAGTCTAGTAAACTCACACATCAGACTTTCTTCTGACACTCATCGTCATCGTCATCGTCATTGTCATGATCATTCTCATTGACGCCTCATCTGTCAGTGTCGTCTTCGTTGATTTCATGTCTTTGACTTCACTTCTCATTTCAAGAAAGATTTATAACGATGCAAAACTTCTGATTGAAGAACTCAATAAACACGCTGAGTCAGAGAGCTATGCTGTTGTCATTGCACGCTTCAAGAAGTTCAAGAAAGATGTTGATTGAATCATTTATATACGATGCAATCGTGAGAAAAAAGCACGTCTAACAAATTTTGAAAGACGTATTCACAGTGACACATGACTCATGAAGTGTTCTTTCAGCGTCGTCGACAAACAAAATGAGAATGATGATTGATATCTTGAAGTCATATGAAACGAGAGTCACAATCATACTTCTACACTCGTCTCAGCTCATTCAGCTCTTCGAAGACTAGTCATGACAGAGAAGATTCAAGAATCAATAAGTTCTCTTATCAAATTCAAAATCAGATCAACGCAGATTCTCACTCATCTTCGACTTGATGCTAATCAGGAAAATTCTTTCTTCACATGACATGATGTCTACAATGTAAAGAATCAACAGAGAAAACAGACTTTTGACATTTTAAGTTCTGTTCAAACTTTTCTTCAAAATCTGAAACACAACTGTTCTGATTCTGACAGTACAAAAAGAACAAGCTTGATAGAATCATCAAACTCTTCTTCAGTCAATCAAGCTGTCGTGATATGCTGACATGCAACAGCGAGATACTCATCATGAACTGCATCTACAAGATCAATTGTTACAAAATGTCACTGCTGATTATCATCAAAGTCATTGCTCTGAACATCTTCTTCTTTGTTGAATTCTGCTTCATGACAGTTGAAAAAATGAACTATGTGTGAATTCTGAAGCAGCTGAAGCTTCTGTATATTGAGCTTCATCGACAAAATCATGAGGTGAAAAAAGTCAATATTAGCTGATTTTTGCCAACTTTTCCTGAGTTAGCTGTTAATCTCATATGTCAGCTAACGATCAAAATTAGCTGACTCTCTCAGTTATTAACTGACTATTAGCTGTCACTTAGCTGTCACTTAGCTGACTTAGCTGTGCACTCAGCTAATATCAATTTTGTCTCTTGCAACAATCATCACATCAATATTACTTATGTTATCTTTTTAAATGTTCGCACATTCTGTTACTAGATCATTATATATAGTTAAGTTTCTTTGAATGTCTCTTTTTATCTTGTTGCTCTTCACTCTTTTATCATTTGAATTGAATAAATTGTCTTTGCTGCAAATTATGTTATGTATGATAAGATATTTCTTTTCGCTATACATGTTTGAATCGATCTTCACTCTTTTTTCATTTGAATCAGTTAAATCGTCTTTGCTGTAAATTATGTTACATATGACAAGATATTTCTTTTCATCATACATGTTTAAGAATAGTATAACAATTAAGTGATTTGTGACATATTGATTTATCTAGTTTAAATTTCAATCATCGTTGCTTTTGATGATGATTTTCATCGAGAATCTGCGCTTGATTCGCATATACTGTACAAACTGCTTATATCTTCGAGCATCGTTGATGATGCTAGATGATTCAGCAGACTTACTGTATCAAATTCTTTCTTCTTTTTTGATGCTCACTCTCTTCGTTCAAGAAGTTCAAGTAGTACGCAGTTTGAAAATCATAAACGCTTCTTCTTCAACGCGAATTTGATATTCATCTGAAGTCAAAGTCTTTATGACGCTCAGTTCAACATCATCAGCAGCATTTGACTTGTTGACGAAAGACATGTTTGCAATCTAGAGCTTAGCATACAGTATACAATCAAGAGAATAAATCAAATTTATCACATTGATATCTTGTTCTTTCAGTATCTTCTGTGAGTTTATTGTACATCAGTCTTTGTCAATCAACAATGAAAAGAACTTTTAAATACTTACTCGTTCATCTTGTTGTCACAAGAATATAGAATGAGTTTTCTACATAATAAGTATAGTGAGCATGCTGTACATCTTCTGCACAGTATTAAACTCATTGTTTTTCGCTGAATGCACTTACAAGTTTTTGATTCTTGTTTTCATGTGTCATGATGTCAAATCATCATTCAAATTTAGAACATAAATTGCAAACATCATGAGTTCAATGAATCTGTTTGCAATTCAATGAATCAGATCATCATTCAGAATTAAAGCATAAATCAGATTAGAACTTAGTTTAATCATTATATATTCAACTCTCAAGCATTGATTGTGAATTGATTAAAATTAGCAAGCTATAAGAGTTTTATTCAATTCTGACATGCTCATAACACAGTCATTAATCTAGTCATCATCATCTGAATATAGTCACAGCAATCTTAAGTCTTAAAACTACTGTCTAGTCTTGATTCTGTCTGATTCATGTATAATAGAAGTCTGATTTTCGTTCTTTTCTTTCACTCTTTGTCTTTCGTCTTGTACATTATCTGATGTATGTCTTGTATCTAGATTTTATCAAGTAATAATAATATCATTCTTCTATATTGACAGTATCTCTAGTCTAGTCTCTGACATCACGTACACGCTATACACAGTATCATAGTTAGCAAAACAAAAATTATCAGATGAGTCAGTTCTGATGCAGATGCAAGTCATTTCACTCTTTCAAAATTACTTACAGAATTCTTTTGCATGTTTTCTCTTTATGCATTATGTCTTAATTAGTTGAGATTCGACCTAGATTTGATTGAAATATTGAGACAAGTATAATTCAACAGTCGATTCTTGATATGAAACACTTACGCATGCATTAATTCTCTCAACGTCATCATTTTAAAATAATATAATAATGAGCTTGATTCTGAACTGCGCTTGACTCTTTCATGTGCAGAATTGAAATTGATTATGATGAGTTATGACTCACTCTTGTCTTGAGTTTCTCACTGTTTGTATCATCATTCTTCTATCATCTTTGTTAGATTGAAGTTGCGACAGAGTGAGAAAAAACATACTTTACTCTTCATGAAGAACTTCAAGACAGTCTCATGATTCAAACTGTTCTTTGCAGAGCTCTTCTTCTTTCTCTTTCTGAATTCACTTCACTGACAGTTGAAGTTGTTGTTGATGTCTTCTACATCAGACAGCAAGTGCGCAAGAGAAAAGTATACAAGTTCATTCTTTGCATTCAAATTGAGTTTCACTTGACTTTGTTTCATCAACTTCTCTCGCAGTCATCATCACATAGTTTCTTGTCTTAAGATAAATTGAGTAAATCACTGTCTTGTGATGAATGTGTAATCATCTGTGATCACTCTGTCAGTGTATATGTCTCTTGATCTGAGCAGAACGAAGCATATTTTCGACTTTTCATCTTTGAGAGTGATTCTCAATTCGCGCACTTTATTTGTATTTCTTTATACTATGTTGAATCATAATTGTCACAAGAATAATCATCAGAAACATGATAAAATTGAACATGTGCTGTGTTAAACTTGTGATGTCAAAGCTTTCATGACAATCATTGTGCATGAAAAATGTCAATGCTTTTGTTAGAATGAAGTCTCTGAACATTTCTGATAAGTTAATCTTCTTGACGTCAGCATGAAAGTATTTCAAGAAGATTATTCTACATCGTGATGATCAACGCTTAGAAAGACGTTGTTCTTCAATAAAGCATGAACTAAATTCATTAAAGCTGTGTTGTTGATAAAATTGTAATAATTGAGAATCAAGATGCGAATCTTACTCATCATATGAAATCAATAGTCACTTATGACATCATACATCTGAACTGTGTTAGTCTGAATGAGCATCATTCAATCATGATTGCTTTACTCTTCTCACTTCATGAGATGTTGATTTTATCTCTACATCATCATTTCTTTGATTGATGATTTGAATTATGCAATTAATCACTCTTGATCATATGCTTTTTATGAGAGTTAAAAGATTGACTTTTTGCTGAAAGTCAGCTTATGATTCGCAGTCTTCACTCGCGTATTCAATCATAATCGTAGCTTGCAGATATAAAATCATCTGTCACATGATGTTCTTATGCGCGACTGTTGAAATTTCTCTCTTGCGTTGAATACTTTCACTTCAGATATATGATGAGTCGTGATGATTATTTTCTCTTTGCTGTTGATCATAGAACGAAGAATTTATAGACTTCATGCTGCATGACTTGATCTTGAAATCGATGAAAACATGAGATGAATCATGTTGAGAGTTTGATAGCATGCTTGATGCGTTCAAAGTACACTTTTTATTTCTTCTATGATCATTCTCGTTGAACAACAATGTAGATGTAAACTGCTTGTCATCAATAATGAAATTCAACGTGAATTTTATACACATTAGTGATTGTATTTTCATCGATGACAATTCTCAACTGTTCTTCTCTCTCAAGTCGAATTTCGACTTCTTTCTACATCTTGCTGAAGCATGAACAAATTTAAAGTCGTTTGATATCAATTCTTCAATTGAGCTTAAATCATTCTAGCACAAAGATAAGCTGATGATACTTGAAATAAGTGTAATAGATAATGATCGTGCTTATCTTGCATTCATGACTCTTTCGTTTGATCATGTGCATAGCTGCAAAATGATCTTTCGATATATTTCACACTAATATGTAAAGTGATAACTAGATTATATCATAAATTCAATGAAGTCTTGAAAATAAAAAGCATGTGAAGAAATAAAGATTGCAAAAAGTAAACAAGAACATGAATAGAACTAACTTTCAATTCAATTTTTATTTGATCTCGATCTTGACTTAATCAGAACTAAATTGTTTCTAGATGCGCTCAAACTCGTATTTTCTGCATCATTTTTCAACATTGAATATATAATTATCTGATGCTTTGACGATGTTATGTCAAAGACATCACGTTGACGCAAGATGAGATAGATTCTCTCGTCTCACTCATCTTTAAGTACATCTGATGATGAGTAATTCAATGCATCTTCAAGTGCATCTGATGAGAAATCTCAACTTTTCAACATTGAATTTATAGTTGTCTGATGCTTTGATGATGTTATGTCAAAGACATCATGTTGACGCAAGATGAAACAGATTCTCTTCTCTCAGTTGTCTTTAAGTATTACTGATGACAAGTGATTCAACGCGTCTTTAAGTGCATCTGATGAGAAATCTCAATGCTCTGAATTTCATTTCAGATTGAAAGTCATCAGTCTGAAGTTTCTTTACGTGAATGCAGCTACTCAGATCACATCTTCAACTGATGAGCATGATAAAACAGTCATCTTTGTCACATATACAGATTGTTTAACGCTCAAGCAGACTTTCAATGATATTGAAAGTTAAAGTCGTTTATCATTCATCTCTCGTTGTCGAAAGATGTCATACGAAGCGAACTCATTTCTCAGTTGCAAAATCTCATCATCACTTATCATCTTCTCTGACGATAGATCTATTTCATTGAAAGTTCATTGAGATGAACGCAGAATTTTGACAGACAGTGAGTTGATATTGTCTAGTTTTATGAACTTTTGAAATTCAAGATCTTCACTAGATTCAAATATTATGAATAGTACTTGATATAAAAAGTATGTTCTCTATCGTTCATCATCATTGTGTGAAAGCTTCAATGCATCAATCAATGATGCAAAGCAAGTTTCTGCATACGAGTTTGACAACAAAAACAGTCAAATGCAATATCTCTTTCAAGTCAACATATTGACTGATGAATGCAATAGAATCATCATCTTCGTCACAACTACAGATTGCACATCGTTTCGTTTAACATTCAAGCAGACTTTCAATGATAGTCAAATGCAATATCTCTCTCAAGTTGACATAGTCACATCATCGATAGAAACGTCAGTACTTGCGAGCAAAGATGAATGTCTGACGTGTTCAAATTTAAAGAGCGTCTGTCAAGAAACTATTAACTCATTCGTTTCATATCATCAGATTTCATGCACATCAACATCACTATTCATTTCATCGTCAGCAGCTTCATCGATTGTTGAAATCTGACATGCACACGCAAGTCATAAACAACGTGAATTACAAGAACGTTTAAAGCGCAAGACTTCATATGTGAAAAAACATTTTAAAAAAAGATAATGATTCTAAATAAAATATGATCACGTCTTTCACAGCATGTATTAAGCAGAATCTGAATGAGATCTGAATTAACAAGATGAAAGTGAGCAAGATCTGAGCAAGATCTGAGTGAGCAAGATCTGAATCAGATCTGAGCAAGATGTAAACAAGATCAAAGATAAAGACAGCAAATGTAAAACTGTTTAACTATTGTATTGAATGCTATTAAATACTATTATTACTATGATATAAGCAAAAGCAGACACTTGATTTACTATCACTGCAATATACTACTTATCATTGATGACATTGCATATGAATGAATCAATGTTTCATAGAAAGATTTCTCAACAGTAGCTTTGAATTTGTATAATCAATATTGATTGACATTGCTGATACAAGACAATTTTGAGCTCAAGACTAGTTGAAATGTTAATGTTATATAATTTACTTTATTCAGTTTGCTAAAACTTCAAGTTGCATATCAACTGTTTACTGTAGTGATCTTTCATACACTTTCATTATCAATTATACTAACGAATTTGTAGATTTAACTATTATTGTTTCTAAGTACACTTGCAATCAGTCAACGTGAATCAATGATTTTACTACTAGCTATTAAATGATTCTTCAATGTCATCTTTCTTGTACAATACATTGATATTTATTGCATGATCATTTCGTTGTTTAAACATCTTATACTTCTCTGCATCTGTTAGTATCAAGTCGTTTTTAGAATTTCTAGTATATCACAGATGTTCATCTGACTTCAGTCTCAACTTCTTCATCAGTTGTGATCAAGTTCAATTTCACTGTGCCTGATATTTCTTTATCTTTATCTTTTTCTTTCTCACTGTCAGCTTGTACAAGCAAATCTTTATCTCTTCATTGAAAGTTGCATTGTTCAAACTCAAGCTTTGATCATTGATTTGATCTTAAGATGTACTCATTTGTTTGTTGTTCTTGACTGATGTGCTCTTTGTTTTCGCTTTAGATTCTGCTGCAAGCTGAGTGTTCATTAAAGTCGACTGTACATCAAAATTCTATCAATCAACTATTAGTTTAAACGTTTATTATCAATTCATTTCGACTGAGAGTGATTCATTGAATGAAGCGTGATGATGATCAGAAGAACAACTCATGTTTCACTTATGTTCATCTGTTTTCAAGTGCTCTCTATGTTATCATTATTTTCATAATCATTGATTTTTAATAACACTTTATCACTCTTCTTGATCATTCTATTCAAACTTTTTTACTGATTGTTCATCTCATCTTTTGAAAGATCATTCAAGAATGTCATGTATTCATTGAGAACAGAAGTGATATTGAGAATCTTTCTTACATCTTTTCTTTCAACAAGTTTCATGATTTGAATACAAAGAAGTAATAATATCATGTCTTGATGAGTAACAATTTGCTCATTTCAAGTTGTCATTAAACATCATCAGTCAGTTATAATAATCAGCATATTGTTGTTTCTATGTCTGATGTGTAGATTTCAATTGATCTGCAAGACTTACATGAAGATTTCAGACTCTTGAACTTTGCGAGTATGCATGTTTTCATCTGTCACTCTCGAATGCAGTGAGCTATCATTGCTGAGACGAAAGTGATCAGAAATATCAGTAAAACATTGAAGAATTCTCTGATATGATCTTGACTTGTAAATGATTCTCTTCTTCGAGTAAATGTCGTTCTGACAAGCATCATTGCAATGACTGAAGCAAGAAATCTTTGTTTCAATGATTATGTCACAATTAATCAACATCTTCTAATCAAGATGTAGTCTCATCTTCATGCATATGTAATCATCATTCTGTAACAAGATCTGTGTTGCTTGTTGAATTGCTTTCTCGCTGCAATACTGTTGTCAATTATATACATTTGATACTATTTCTTGAGTCTTGAACATTGCATGATCTCATCATATTTCAAAGCAGTCATACATCTGTTGATGTCAGTGAATTAAATCTATTGAGAGATTCTGTTGCTTATTTGATGCACTTCATGAAATGTGAAAACAAAGTCAACTCTATAGCGCAAGTTGTTCATCAATGTTTTCAGACGTTCAATCATATTGATTCATATTTTATGAATCTGATCATTAAGTCATGACTTGATGTCATTCAATCATGACGTGATCTTCTTACTCGCTCAATCACTCAGAATTTAAGCTTGAATGTAAAGCAGACAATTCTTTATCATTAATGCATGCTTCTTAATGAATATTTCTCTTTCTCATCATTTTACACTCGATCATAAATAGATTCTTTTAATAACTGAACTCTTGTAGTTCTGTTTCAATTTCTTTGACTCATTCTTCATGAACTTTTGTTGTCAAGAATGATCAATCTGAAATGACTTGAAAAATGTTGACTTGAATGATTGATTTTGACTGCTTGACTCGTCATGTCACTGATGATGAGTGATGCGCTTTTTATCGTGATGACATTGTTGCTTTTTGAAGTGCTGAATCATTGAGATTGACTGTGTTTCTTTCTTCGTCAGTACTTAAAACGCTGAAAGACGTGAGAAGTCTGACATTCATTTGCACATTACTCTCATCAAACGTTGATTCATTTATATCATTATTCAAGTATTCTTCGTATCTATCATCATTATAACGATTGTTGTTCAACGAGTTTCTGAAGCGCTTTGAATGTTTCAAATCTGTAGTTCTCAAGATGATGTCTCATTTCACCTGTCAGCTCTGATATCAGCTGCAGTTTTATCTTTAAAGTTTATGAGAACTGAAGTACATACACTATGACTTGAGCTTGTGACGAAAACGCAAAACATTCTTAATATCATGAAAGAGTTGTCGATTGTTGAAGCAATAAAAGCTGCAGTAGAAGTGACAGTAGATAGTATAGTTAACAACTAATATTTGAAAATACAGAGCGATGATGTGATGTATTGATGAGAGATATCAATACTATAGTTGAGAGAAAAACTCAAGTGAGTAAACAAACGACATGTTCACATGTTATATTAGCAGAGTTTTGACGAGCTAACTGAGAGATGTTGATTCAAACACTCTCTATGACGATTAAATGATCAATTCAATCAGATATTGTTACTCTTTTAGTCATGTATTTCATAGTTGTTATAAGACACAGTGACTTGAATGATTCTGTCTTCAACTCATTTGCTTACTCAACTGTTCAATGCTGCGTTTTCTGATGACGACGATGCGCTCTTTCTTCACGTTTTGATATGCAAAGCAGTTAGTTAAATAGCATCAAAATGAGTTATGAATACATACTGATCTTTGAGATTACTTCGCTTCTTCTAATGATGAAGCAGAATCATAAGAATCTCTTCATGTGCATTTCTGTAAGAGCTGCTTTTCATTCTCGCTCGTTCGTTATGCTGATGTTCGCTGTATCATCACGTTCATAGAAAATTGTATATTTTCTTTTTTTATAGCTTAACTTCAGACTTATTAAATCTATAAAAGTCATAAAGTTCAAGTCATCAATCTCAATCACGCTCTTTGCAGTGCCTGATACTAGTAGATCTTGTGATCTGTAACAAATACTATGAGAGATATCACGATGAACTTGAATCATGATGTTCTGTACTGTCTTAACAGATTCATGCATATCGATGTTGTTAATTGAAGAAGAGCTCGTACTCAAAGAATTTGATATGTTAGATGATGTCACTATGTGTTGAATTTCATTCACAGACGCTACTGTTTAAGTTTTGACTCGTCTTCTTTTATTGTAGTTGCATCATTGTGTTATAAAGGCAAGACACTTGTTTCTTCGAGATTTTGAAATGTTGTTGAAGATGTTAATGAATTGTTTATATACATCTGCAAAGATTTGATCGAGAAGACTTTTAACTTTGCGTGTGTTCAATCTGACGTCTAGAATATCTAACTTGTTCATTTCACGCTGTAGATGACTCAAGATAAGAAAATATACTGATTCATTTATTTCTAGTCGAGATTATACGATATTTTCAGATCATGTTGTCAAATCAAAAGTCTCATTAATCATTGCTTTAATCATGTTGAGTGTTATTGTAGTTGTTGTTTACATTCAAGTCAATAAATCTAGTATGATGAGTGACTTTCGCGTTCATGTTTCACACTAGAGCTAGTTGATAATGATTGATCTTAGTGATTCATTGAATCTAGATTCGATTCAATGAATCTAGTACTATCTCATATCAATTATCGTTCATTTAAGAACATTGACATACTTCATTTCTTCAACATAAATCAATTGCAATGAGACTTAAGATATAATATTATACAAGTACAGTTTGTTAAACATTTATATAATTTCACGTCATTAATATGATATTACTACTATATATCATTAATAATAAAAGTTCTACAAATATTAAGATGTGATGTGAGAAGTAATTGAATGTAAGATGACAGTTTTCATGCTTCTTACTTCATCTTCGTTTGAAAAAACATATTTTCTTCATCATTTGTTAATTGCAAAGATTAGTAAGCTATGAATATTCATCTTTCATTTCTCAAGAGATTCATATCGCTTGACAGAGATCATTCTACACTATATAAATCTCAAATATCTGTCTCAGTTATTCTTCTTTTTTACACATCATCAAATCATCTTTCTTCTTTTTCTTAATTTTATCTTTTATTTTTTTTCCTTAATATATAACAGTGAGTTGACAACGAGATTCATTTGTACGTGATGTTGACTACGAATCTTTTGATTTTATTCTGTGTTCGAATAGAAGTCAAAAGAGTCAAGAGATCTTAATTCAACGCAGTTTGAACAATGTTAGAACGTTGCGTGATCAGAAAAGTCATCATGCAGAGTTTTCACTCATGCAACAACATCTTTTCTAACAGTCACAATTGATCTACGAAGAAGATTAATAACATGTCGATGTCAGTAAGAGATGAAAAGATACTATTAGTGAAAAAGACAATTCAGATGAAGAGTCTGCAAGTTGTGATTACAAGTGATTGAAGAATTTGCGACTTGTTGACTGCATTGATATTGAAACATCTTCATCACATCAACAGTATCATCAAGTAATTGATGAAAAGATATCAGATAGAATAGTTGTTTCAAGTATTGAAAGACGTGACTACAGTGCTTGAAGAAGTAGTGACTCGTTGATCACGCTGATATACTGAAGAGACTTGAACTCATCTTCTTTACTTGACGTCAAGTCATTCATCTATTCACGTGAAAAATTGAGAGTTCAAGAGAACAATCAGAACGCATTCTCTTTCATCGATCAGAGTCAAACATCGAATGATTGCGACTGCATGTCTATACTAACAATTCATTCATCGTCTACGTGACATAAGTCAAATTAAGAGAAGAAAAGAGTTACTCAGTACAATCACACTCTATCTCTTCATCATGTGCGTCTCTCTTTCATCACATATTTCTCTGCTCAATGAATGACAATCATTGAGTAAAAGAATACAGCTTTATGTATGTTACAATCATGAGCATCATGAGTGCAAAGAAAACGTTTTTCGTCTTTGAATCAAGAATTGAATCGAAACATCATTGTATAGAATATCATCAATGAAGAGCAGAGCAAAGACGATGCATCATAATCAAACAGCACAGACACTTTCATCAAGAGTTTACTTGAGCGTCACACGCTGAATAGAAGCTATAGATTCATTACTTGATAACACAGTGTCAATCTCATTGTTTTGACTGCGTGAAGCAGTCATATAAACAACGAGTGATTTTCTTCTTCAAAGAGTTTTGTTCACTCGATATAAATAGCATAGAGTTTCTCATGAGTCAAGTCTAAATCGATGTCACAAGAGTGTATGAATTACAATTACAATTACAATATAACAGTGAGTTATTATATCAACACATATATTCTCTTCTTTTGTCGTTTAGTCTTTCTAATGATCTAGTCTCTATCTTCAACAACATACTTTTTCTGTCGAGTCTGTGCTAAATTAAAACGTAGCATAGATCTTTAAGACTGAAATTCTAAGATTTCAAAGACTCTTCAATTAACTCATTAAGATTGAAAGAATATCTTTTCAAAGCACTTCTTTTGAATTGTATTGTTAATCATGAACAACAGTGTCTTTGTCGATGCAAATTCAGCTAAGTTATATATTGACAGTGATGATAGTTGCAATGTACACGCAGTCTTCTCTACAAGAAAATTCGATCAAGATTTTAATCTGTCTGTCATTGAATAGATGAATCATGAATATACTCTTGAAACTGACTTATGATGTTAAATTATTATTTTGAATTCTTATTAGTTGATTTACAGAAAAGTTTAATCAGAACTTCAATTCTATCTATCATTGAACAGATGAATTGAGACTCAAAACATGTCTGAAGACTCAAGATCAGAACTTCAAAGAAAGAGAATTAACTTTGCACACACGTATCATATAGTTCTCAGCTCAATGATTATTAACTGATGCTGTTGATTCATCAGCTGAGTTTGAAAAGATTAACTTTCAGAATGTTGACTCACTTATTTGATGAAAATTCTTCATCGCTGACGAGAATGTCATGTTTTATTTATCTGATCAATAACTTGATCACTTAGCTCAAGATCTTTCTTACACAGCTCTAATTTTTTCTGTCGTCTTCAAGCATACACACTGCATTGAGAGTAAAGCATGTATACTCTTGAAATTGACTTTTGATGTTAAATTCTTATTTTGAATTATTATTATGCTGATCTGCAAAATTGTTGAAATCATGTTTAGAATCTAATCACACTGCAGCGAGATAGTGCGTAGCTGAATAGAATGTTTGATCAATAGAGGTAGCTCTAACTAGAAAACTAAGAATACAGAAGAAAGAAGACAATTTCAAGCTGTATTTATAGTAAAGCGAACAAAGAAGCGAAGTAGTCGATTTGTCAGAGCTCAAATAGATGAAATGTTTCAGCATATTTCAATTTGAAACATCATTGTTTCTTGTTCACATATCGAAATCTCTAGAATCTATTGACTAAATTCTATTTCATTTCAACATGCTTCGTAACATTATTTTCTTCTCTTTAAAAGTCATGTCTCTATGACTTGTAGTGTAGTTTATAGCATTGACGTAGAGCTCGACGCTCATCTTTCTATCAATCTTTTTATTGATCTTTCAGATCATCGAAATGTCTATTGTAGCAAACTCAATATGAGAGAAAAAGAACGATCATTGTAGCAGACTCACTATTTGACGTAGAAACATGAGGTAGGTTGATTCACTGATAGATAGAGCGATGTGAGTAGATAGATCATTGCATTGACAGCGTCTTTGTAGCAGACTCACTAGAAGAGAATCGACTAGCTCATCAAAGAGATTGATTCTGATCGTGTCATTGAAGCAGACTCACTAGTTGACACAGAAACATGAGATAGGTCGATTCACTGATAGATAGAGCGATGTGAGTAGATAGATCATCGCATTGACAGCGTCTTTGTAGCAGACTCACTAGAAGAAAATCGACTAGCTCATCGAAGAGATTGACTATTGACTTGTCTTTGTAGCAGACTCACTAAATTGATCTGAATTTGAATCGAGTTGAATCAAATTTGATGACACAGATTATTTTGACTCAACTGATTCACGAGCTTTTTGAGAAGAGAGATTGAGGTTTGTGATTCTCTAGCAATCAACGATCATATATTCTCGTTGATTCTATTGATCGAGTGAATCGATGCTACTGAATAAGCGATAGATTCTCTAGCAATTCAACAGTCTTGTCGTTGATTCTATTGACTCTCTGATGTTGTTCTGTCTTTCGAAGTCATCGATCATCAGGTAAACAAATTTCTTTAGACTTGTTTCGTTGTTCATCAAGTGTCTTGAATGAATATTGATACTCGTATCGTAGAATTAACGAATTCTTAGTTTAATGTTGAGATCATGCCTAGAATCTAACCACACTGCAGCGAGATAGTGCGTAGCTGAATAGAATGTTTGATCAATAGAGGTAGCTCTAACTAGGAAACTAAGAATACAGAAGAAAGAAGACGATTTTGAGCTGTATCTATAGTAGAGCGAACAAAGAGACGAAGTAGTCGATTTGTCAGAGCTTGAATAGATGAAATGTTTCAGCATATTTCAATTTGAAACATCATTGTTTCTTGTTCACATACCGAAATTTCTAGAGTTTATTGACTAGATTCTATTTCATTTTGACACGCTTCGTAACAAAAATAACATGATCAGAATTTCAACTCTGTTTGCAATTGAGCAGATGAATTGAGAGTATACTTTCATAATTGATTTCTGACGTTGAATTCTTATTTTGAATTTTTATTATGCTGATTTACAAGATAGTTTGATCAAGAATTTAATCTGTCTGTCATTGAATAAATGAATCATGAATACACTTTTGTAATTGACTTCTGATGTTGAATTCTTATGACGTTGATCTGTCAAGACAGAGACTGTTGAAGACTTTATTGAAGATGTTGTGATAAAGCAAAAGAGTAAAAAAATACAGAAGCATTTGAAAATCTTTCAAGAGTTCAAATTTAATATTATGTCTTATCAAGAACTCAAGATTCATCTCAGATTCTGTAAACTTCTTGAATTTTTCTATACTTATTTAAAGAGTCAACTTGCTAAGATATAACACATTTCTAAAAGTATGAACAAAGTTTAATGAACATTCAGTCAATGTCATTCTGTTCAACGAAGTGTGCAACAAGAAAAAATAAAATGATGTATCAAATCAATTGAAATCACACACAACACTTATACATTTGTTATTGAAAATGAGAACGTTCAAAGAGAAGATGCTGTTTCTCATCAATAAGATACAAAAGATGTACTCAGATCAACTTGTTAAATTCAAACAAACATCAATCATGAACAAAGTCTTTGAAAAAATCGCTGCAACGACAAGCATAGTTGACTTCAGAATGCTTGAAAAGCTTATAAAGATGAAGTCAACATACGAAGTATCTCGATTTCAGCAAAATGTTCAGTGTGTCAAGAATGATAAACTGAGAAAAGACTTATTTACTGACTTGACAATCTTGTATGTTGACTTGATGAAGATTTGAACACACTTTCTTGAAGTTGAGATGAAAGTGTTGAAGAAAGCTAAAACCTCTGATAAATTGAATGCAAAGTCAAATTTATGTTCATTTCAAGTCACTTCAGATTTCTTTGAAACTGTTCATCATCTTTGTTGATCATGATAAAGAAAATCTAGTCTTGATTGCTTTTTCTGTCTCTGTAACACATGACACTTACGTATATACTATTTATCTAGTTTATTGAACTTCTCAACTGCTTTCGTTTCATTAGTAAGAAAGTCTTTGTCATAAAAGATATTGTAAATGTCTCAATCAATGAAGTTATTAATGTAAAAGAAGTTTTTCTGTTCTACTCTTTTTCGCTTAGTGATTGTTGACACAACATGTAAACTTCGTAAAATTGTCAGCATGTTGTAAAATCTTCTGTTGTCGATGAAATGAGAATTCTTGAATATTTGTTTTGATCAGTGTTTTATCTTCATCATTTCATGTACTTTTTGTTGTGTATTCTTATTTCAAGACTTCAGTAGATTGATGAAAGCATCAATGTATTTCAAGAAACAGTTTTTGTCATTTCATCGAAATTGATCAATGACTGATATGATGAGCTGTAGTCACTCAGACAGACAATCATTCAGTGTGTCTGATGAATCATTGCTCAAAGCAGATGACTCTTGTATCAGAACACAGTCACGTCTTCATTTTTCACTCTTCTGTCAGTTTGATGCACAGATAACTCTATCTTTGACGAGATTATTCAAATCATTCTCATTCTTCTCGTTTTGCTTTCAGCATACAAGAAAGTCATGAATTGTTATAAAACATGATTCTGCATCGACTGCATTCTTGACTCACTTATCAAGATCATGATTGAATACTTGAATTTCATTTATGACATTGCAAGATTCATGAATGAACACAGTCAACACGTTCAGAAATTCGAGAATATCAAGATTCTTCATCAATGTAGATGCAAGACATCATTTCTTTGAATTTAGCCTTGCATCTAGAATCTGATAGCACTGTGCATGAGATACTGAAATGTTCAATTTGCTAAAATCAATAGCTTGACAGAGAATTGTTATCATTGCACTCATCACGTTCTTCTTTATCTGAATGAATTTAGTCTTTTCATACAATAGTACGTTCTTCATTGCTAGCAAATTAAGATGTCTTGTGTTGTGATGTATCAGTTGATTCAGAAAAGTATCACGTTTATTTGTGCGGTCAAAGAATTTCTTAATCAGATGTTTATGACAGATCTTCTCATATTTTGTGTTAACATTGTTGATGACGTCATATCAATGAATGAAATTCGCGTAATGAGTCATTGCATGAAACTTCAAGATATTGAAATGTCTCTGTTGTGTATCTGTATCGAGAGATTAAAGATGTCAAAAAACTTTCTTTAATTTGTTTCATCGAAAAAAAGCGTGCTGCATATATCTAAGAGTGTCTTTGTCGTGTGATGTATATTGAGCGAGCATTATAAAATCTATCATTGCTTGAGTACAATGCATCGCTGCAGATGATTCATGAGTAAGCAGTGATGCAATGATTGAAAGTATTTGATGAATCACGATCTTTCTATTCGAAGTCATTCACTGTTTGATGATGCTATACTTTGTAAAGATTTTAAGTTCGATGAATGCAGATACATTACAAAATCGTTCATTCAACTGAGCTACATCGAAAGCATGATTAATATGCAGTTGATATTCTTTCTTCTTTCTAGATGCAACAATTCTCTTCTCAATAAGTTCATCAAGTCAATTGAGCATGTAGATAATTGTGTCTTTGAGTAACTGATGCAGAATATCAATCATCATACACTCGTGTATGTTAATCATGTAATGAGATCACACGAAGTTGCGAATGAGATAAACTCAAATACTATTCTTTTTAGAAATATCATCTTTTTTCTGCTGTTGAATCTGTCTCTGAGTGAATTGATGAATATGTGACTGTCAGATACTCATGAAATTCTCTCTTTTCTGAGAGAATATTTGACAGATAAAGCACTGCTGATTCTTCTTTATACTCATAATTAAAATCTGTTCTTCATAGTTCATCATGAATTCAACGATAATAGAATGACACTTTCTTGTAAGATCATCAGCGCAGATGATGTTGATATCATCTTTGATCACTTTCTTAATCGTTGATATAATGAGTATCAAACATATTCTTAAAAGAGTGATGCTGCTTACGTTCAAGTATAGTTGATAAAGTCATATGTCAAATCTGAGACTTTATTCTATCGCGATCGCTGTTGATGATGAGAAGAAATGTCTGAAGAATCATTTCTGATCTGAATTGTGCTCATCGTATACATCAAGACAAGTTTTCAATGATGAGATAAAAAGATCATGCAACGAAATCACTCTGATGTTGAGTCAGAACTGTCTTGTCTGTTGTTAGTAGAAGCGACACTATAGTGATGTCATCAGAAAGCTTCTCTTGTGTTTTTCATCATCAGTCAATTGTGTGCATCTCACTATAAACTTGACAATTGTTCGCGTTGTAATGATGAATGAACGCATAAACGAGATCTTTTTCAAAGAGTCGATGTTTCAGAAGAAAACAAAGTGAATCGATAATATTCTGATATTTAATATCATATTGAACTGCATCTGCTTCTTCGTACATAAATGATATACAGAATGCTCTTGACTGTCATTGTTCATTATCAATATCATATGATATTCAATGCAATAGATTCAATCACTCATCAGATGTTTGAAAGCTTAGCAATGAATGAAGTGAGTGTAATCATATATCATTGAAGTACTTGTGTACATTTTCTTTTGTAATTCTAGTTTGATACAGTCATAATGCAAATGCATAGTCTGTCTTGTTCTGAAAGAAATGATACTTCGTAATATATGAATCATCACATCTTCGTTGATGTTTTCTTGATCTTTCTTCAGAGATCATCACAAATATGTCGATGATCATTGCAGCTCTTTTCTCAATAGTCTTCTTGAATGACTCAACTTATATGATCAAAGACGTTGACAGAAGTTTTGACTCAACATGAATAGATTCAGTTTATATTGAAGCTCAATCTTTATCTGATGCATATTTCTTCTCTTTTGATATAGAAACTGACTGTCTTTCGTCGTTGATTGAATCTAGCATATCACTGACTTCATGTAGTTTATTATTTGCTTTCAAATTCAGTCACTGACAATTCTTCTGTTCAATATCTTTTGTAAGATGCATGTCAGCTACATCGTTAATTTTCTTTCATTGATCAACATCGAGTGTCAATATGATTATTAATGAACGTCTAGATTCAAATCTTGTTCAAGACTGCTTATGTACAAGCACTTTACACTTGACGAGATGTCGCTTTAGTTCACTGATGTTTTTCGCAAGCTTGTCACAATGAGAGCATGCGTGAAACATTGAATTGTTCTCTTGAATCATGTTGTTGACAAAACAATGTCTAAATCATGTTTCATCAGAGAAATACAAGTCTTTTTGAACATCAAACTGCGCTTTAATAAAATCAATGCAAAGAATACTCTTGTCATTTAATAATAAGTCGATAGCAAAGCAATATTATCAATGATTGAATTAAAGTACTGTATTAAAGATTTGCATTTACTGTTCATATTCAATTAGATTGAATTTTACCTCTACTCAGATCTCACTATATCTAATTCAGCTTGAATGTTTTCTATCATTGATTCTCAAGATCAATAGAAATCAAACAATGAAGATGCTTATTGATGATCAGACTAGATGCTTGAATCAAATCATCTTTGTTTGCTAATGTTGAGTCTTATTCAAATTCGAATGAGAAGATTTCACTTGATATTCTCGTTAAATCAGATATGTATGTAAATCACTATGAGTAATGCTTCAAGTATTACAGATCATACATACTTATTAGAGAAAGTCATTAGTACTTCTATCAACTCAATGCATAGTAAATCTTTCATTGAACGCGTTGACAGCGTTGCTGATGTTGCTCTATTTGAAAAACTCAAATTCATCAAGAAGATTGCTTTTAAGACGACATAAATCATGTAAATCTCACTTCAAAATTCAATTCAACTAATCAGCAGTGAGATCAATGATGAAATCAAACAAGAGAAGAAATACATGTTAAAGCTGCAGATGACATCTATGCAAAGTGTGAGCAAGAAGAGAATGAGATAAAACAACATGTTTCTGCTCTTGAAAGATTGAAAACTCATATTATACAATTGCTCGTAATCATGCTTGTGAGAAGAAAGATGCTTTTGAAACACAATATCATTGTTTGTCAAACTAAAGAATATTGATTAAATCTCACATGATGATCTTGTCATGTAGAATTGAGACTATCTCACACATATGTCAATTTGACAGACTGACTTACAAACTGAAGATGATGTTTAGCAACTAAATGAACACAATTGTTTTTTGTTCATGCTTCAGAAGCATTTTTATCAAGACATGCACTTGAGTATTACAGTGTCTCTTTATCTTCTTCTGCAATTCTTCAGATCAAAAGTGTAGATTTTTGTCATCTTATTGAATATTTGAAAACATTTTCACATCTTAATTTGAAAGCACTTCTATCACTATCGCGCAGCTTCTCACAAGAATAAATCAAAGAATGCTGTTTTTAAGAGAACAGATACTTTGCATTCTGTCTGTTAAAAATATGAATTACAGAGAAATGAATAAATGTTTCATAGAGATCATCTCAATTCACGTTGATAATACACATAGCAAAAGAGATAAAGTTGCTTTAAATTCTTCAATCTTCTACTGAATGTTACTTCTGCTGCTACGAAAGCTTGTTAATCAAATTAAGCATTTCGCAAATGTAGTTCTGATTTATTGAACATATATTTCATTTAATGCAAATGATTCACATGTCTTTGTCTTGACACAATTCACTGCTGAACGTAGATATTCACATTACAGCACATAGATTGCAACACTACATAATCAATTAGTTTGTAGTAAGTCTTTGAATTAATTTCATCTTTCATCTTTCATCTTTCATCTTTTGTTTACTTTATCAGAGTATGTATCACTTTCAGTCAAATCATCATAGATAAATAAGAAAGATATTGCAAAGCAAACACGTCAGAATTTGCTTTAATATTTGCACTCAATCAATACATAAATGCAAGTCATCACTCATCACTTATTGCAATAGATATCATTGTTTATCAATGACACACAAGTGCAGTTTACAGTGAGTATCAAGTTACAACATGTGTTTCTGTGAGTTATATTTCATCAGCATTCGCACTTTTCAATGTACATTAAACTGATCTGACTTCAAATGCTGTTGATATATACTCTACTTCAATTAGCTCACTTCGTTGAGTAAGATCAATCTTAAGCTACAACTTTCTTATCTCAACATCGCTTCATTGAAGCTACAACTACAAATCATTGAAACATCAAATCATTTTACACACTCTTTAATTGTGAGTTACAGATGATCAATTTATCTAAATTATACATAATGAATCAACTAACGTGAAATTGTTCGCTACAGCTTCTCATTCTCTCATCTCACATTCTACAAGCGAGAATCAGTCAACATGACAAAGAAATCAAAAGCTTCACAAGATGATCAGACAACGAACTACTACGACACATCTCAAACATTTCAATGTAAGAATGTCAACTTCATCATCTTAATGCAAAAACACATTGAAGATCAGTCATCTGATAATGAGTTCTTACTTTTCAAAAATATAAATTCTCTTCAGCGTATCTTCATTATCTTCAAAGCAAAGCTGATACTACTCTATGAAAATGATCTTGATGAAGTGATTAATATCATGAGAAGCATTGAAGATGAATATTATGTCAAGATGAAGATCATCTTCGAGATGATCTCAAACTGAACTGTCAACATCATTTTTGATGTAAAGCTTTACTTAGTGACATCAGTTGAAGAACAGAGATTCAAGCGTGACATTATTCATAACTGAATCTTTTATATCAACAACGATTCAATGATCAAAGATGTTATCATTCATGAGTATTCAAAGCAACGTCAAAGCTCAAGATTTTGAACTGAAAAGATGTATATGCATCACAATCTCAAAAATGAGATGATGATTAATATCAAAGACTATGAACAACTGAGCTTACTTCAGCTGAAATTTCAATCAGCAATGACTCAATTCAGTGAGATCAAGCTTTACATGAAAGACATCAATGATCATCTTGCACATATACATCACATCATCTACAATCTGTTTACGACATCTGTCATTAAGAAGATAATCATCGCAACTTTTATCAGCACTGCGCAAAATAATCAATTTCTTGCTTAATGAGAAGTCTTTCAGCACTTTTGTGCTCAAGAGTATGTTTTTTCATCAATAAATCTTTGATTCGATCACTTCATTTCTAGCAAGCACACAATTCAAAAAGATCAGATTACGATCAGAGAAAATTGTTTCATTGTTAGCTTATCATATCATTACACTTATCATGATGATCACGAATGCTGATTGTATGAAGATGTAAATGTTGTACAAGCAAACAAAGTTCAGAAGATTGTAGTCTTTGAATCTTGAGCATTGAACTGCAAGCTGCGTGTTCTAATTATTACAACAGATGATAATCGAGAATATCTAGATCTCATTAGATTGTCGAAACACTTCGAATATCAATTCAAAGTCGAGAATCACTTCAAGATTCAGATAGAAATTGAGATCTGAACTGCAATAATCATTTCTACATCTTTCATATTTGCGTCAACTATGAATATTATAATAGTACTTCATCGTTCACACATTGATAATGAATGAAGCACTCTTGAATTGAAGTCTACTCTTGATCTTTGATTCATGCTAAAGAAGACTAATCACAAGTGAATTCAAGAGTACTGTTTCAAAGATTCTTTGATTATCATTCAAGTTAATGCAGTGAGATCAGATACAACGTTCAAGATTCAATTAGCAGCTATCAAAAAACTGAATTCTGCTCATATCAACAAGAAGAAATTGATTCACAATTTCAAATGAAGAAACATTCTCATTGATCAAGATCTGCATACAAAGAAAGAGATAAACATATTTAAAGATGATGATATCAAAGCGAAGCTTAATGCATGAAGTATTTTTCTCAATGAAGAACAGATGAAGACACTACAGTATTATCATACTCTTTCGAATAGCTTCAATTTGATCAAAGATGTATTTGAATTGAGCAAGATGTTCATGAATGTTATTATTACTTTGCTGCTGATAAGCATCGATCAGAAAGTCAAAGTGTTAAGCTCATTTAATTGCGTTGCAGATGCATTCATCATTAAGCTACATAAGCAATTTGAAGCTCTTTGTCAGAAGAAACTTGACATCACGAATCAACATTGTGTTCGCTATCACACATTCTTAATGAAGCACAAAGTTCTTGCATACGAAAATCTCAAGCATACGACTCAAAAATCTTATTTCAATCAGATGCATTAAACTGAAATTGCTTCACTTTTGAATATGATATATGATTTCATGATTCATCATTTGATCGAAAAGAGCAAAATTCAATCTCATGAAATTCATGATCATCATTATTGAGTATATAATGTCAATATGTCAACACTGCTTATAAGATTATGTGAATTTGATAAACATTAATCATCAAGTTTTGAGAATTTGAATGATCAATCAATCTCTGTGAAAATTATCAAGAATGATGATTTCAAGACTGATGTTTTCAAGATTAATGATTTCAAGATTATTGCATTCAAGAATGATGATTCTAGTAAGAATGATAATTTTAAGATCAGTGATTTCAGTAATGATGATTTCAAGAAGAACAATTTCAAGAAGAATAATTTCAAGAAGAATAATTTCAAGTTTAGCAATCTCAAGAGTGATGATTTCAAGAGTGATGATTTCAAGAAGAACAATTTCAAGTTTAGTGATTTCAAGAATGATGATTTCAAGAGTGATGATTTCAAGAATGATGATTTCAAGAATGATGATTTCAAGAATGATGATTTCAAGAAGAATAATTTCAAGATTAACAATGTCAAGAATGATGATGTCAAGAATGATGATGTCAAGAGTGATGATCTCAAGAAGAATAATTTCAAGATTAGTGATTTCAAGAATGATGATTTCAAGAGTGATGATTTCAAGAAGAATAATTTCAAGATTAGCGACGTCAAGAGTGATGATGTCAAGAGTGATGATATTGAGAATGATGATATCAAGAATGATGATATCAAGAATGATGATGTCAAGAATGATGATTTCAAGAATGATGATGCTAAAAACGATGATTTCAAGAGTGATGATGCTAAGAATGATGATTTCAAGATTAGTGAACTCAATACTATCAAACTTGAGAATGATGATTTGAAAAGCAATGAATTCAATAGCAGTAATGAAATTGATTTGAAGAATGATTTTGAAAAGATTGAAGATAATCACGATACAACTACTTTTCGCTTGATACAAGTGAAAGACAAAACAAAGAATAAGATGAAACAGAAATTTCTAAATCATTGTACTCAGCTTAAACTCAACAAGCAATCAAACAAGATTGATCATCAAGCATACATTTGAAACTTCACACAGTTCTGAATCAGAGTAGAAATGAGAGAACAATTGAATTCACAAGACAAAGCATGAATGAGTCTTCATGAGTGAAAGCTTCGCAAGAATATTTTCAAGACAGATGTTTGTATGATGATCTGTATGACAACTATCAGTGATGATTTGCTCATACAAGAATTTAAAGTTAATCATGTCATTTTGCAAAAGATCATCAGACTTTAGAATGTCGAAATCTTTATTGATATGACATGAGCTGAAAATGCTACTACTATTCACATGTCTGAAGATGATGAGCAACTGTCATCACTTCAGAAAAATGTTCAAGAAAACTGTTTTGCATCTTATTTCAATTGCTTCTTGTTTGATAAATTCATGACAAATGATTATTCTCATCAAATGTTTAAAAAACAATATCATATCATTTTGATTTTAAACAACATCATATCAAAAATCTGATATAGAAATGAAGTGCTGTTCAAGATTGATATGATTCTTCATTTAAATATCATTCTTGCAATTGCTGTGTTGAATATCTTCTGTGACATCGCTGCGTCTATTGCGTTCATCAATGTCAACAGCAAAATCAACGTGATTAATGTCATCAAATTCAAACAGAATGATATTGAAGTTGAGATAAAATTCAGTCTCATTGTAGACTACATCAAGACAGAAATTTTCTCAATCAACATTTTTCTTCTCATCTTGTATTTGACACAGATAGCTCTACTAAAAAAGAAATTGATATCAGATTTGCAAATAAAGAATGTGAAGACATGCATGATAGATGTCTATCAAAAGAAAGAAAAGTTGATGATTATTTTCATGATAATTGAAGATACAAAAATTAAGTTTCAATTTCTTTCTGATTGTTTTCTAGTTGAATGCAGTCACTCAAAAGATTCATTTGTTGTTATCGTCAACTGATCAAGTCTACAAGTTGACTATTCTAAGAGACTTCATCTGTTGAACGAGCTAAAAGTTGAATTTGAGACAGTAAAAGCATACATCGACTACGATAAATCATCAACAAATCTCAACTTCATGACAATAGAACATCAACTGCGTGATGATTTAAACGTTGAAACAGTAATAATCGACGATGTTGCAGAGAAGCAAAATAGTATTACGTCATTTGCAAACAACATGACACACGACAATGCTTGAAATTCTACGTCATTTGAAGAAAGTAAGACAGCTGATGATAATGAATGAAATCGTCTGTTTCTTCAAGATGATAGCAATTCAAACTTCAGCTTAAAGAAATCACTCAACAAGAGCATTGAAGTGAATCAATCACAAGTTATTTGATAGTAATCAATTTGTGCTGTTCGCTAAAAGTTTCTGTGAATAGAAAAGCTAAGATTAACAACTTAAAGCATGAATAAGAGAGAAATAAAGCGAAATAGATCTTAAGACAAGATCAGAATATGTCTGATTTTAGCATGACAATCTCATCAGATACTTGCGTTCTAATTTATTCAGCAATGAACATGAGTTAAAAAGAAATCTGAACTATACATTTGAGATGATGTATCAACTGCTACATACTATTTTAAATCATCGTGAAAACAAAGAAGTTCACAATGTTCAAATTGTTTATGATTCATTGAACATCATATTGAACAATCAATCATCAACATGTTAATTCATTTACGACACTAGCGTAAGTCTTTTATTTGACAAGAACAATATTTTCAACTTTATATCATAGTAATAATAATTTCATTGAAATTCGAACATCAAATTTGCAACAAAATTCATAGTCTAAAACAGTATTTTCTGCTCACTTTATTTGAATGTGTGCTCTTTTAGAAGATCAATCAATTTACTCACTTCAATGTTACTGCATACTTATGTTGATTCACAAGATTATCTGAATCACTGCAATGATGTTCTTGATTTATATCTTCATTCTGCAATGTGCTTAGTTAAGTCTTCTTGCTCAAAGAATTGAAAGCAACATCATGTGAATAAACGATATATTTCGATTGTGATGAATCTTAAGAATACGTCTAAAAGAACTTCACATACAACGAGTCATGCTTCATTGCAAGCAATGCTCATTCAGATGTAGCTTGACTTTAGTCATTAATGTTCAACACTTTTGATGATTGATGAGAACTTGACTTACTAATTGCATATAGAGCGCGATCACAAATATGACGCGTCAAACTGTCAGAATCGTGTCTAGATGATACAATCAATGAAGGTCAGAATTGATAGTGCTTGATCTTTAGAGATAGCTATAACTGAATATTAAGAATACAGAAGAAGATTGATACAAAAGCTTCTATTTATGTAATGTTCAGAGACTGCGCTAGGCTCGAAAGAAATGTGTTTGTGACATGAAAAGAATGTGATGTAGATGAACAAGATGTTGGTGAAAGAAAAGAGTGTTGAGGAAGAAAAAAAGTGTTGAGGCATATCTGAGTCATATTTGAGCCAAACCTGACTAGCTCGCTGATTAGCCCTAATCATTACGCAGAGAACTCGCTAGCGTTCACTGCGAATTGATTAGAGCTTCAGCCTTGTTCAGTCTTGATACGCTCGTAACATTACTTTCTTCTTCGAAAATTCATGTTTGCATGAATGTAGTTCATTTGCTCGCTTTTGTTGATAGTTATTTCGATATTTTAGCGCGGTTTGTTTGAATATAGCTTATGAAATTCGTTCAAAACTTTCTCTGAGTCATCGAATTTCTCTTTATCGACATAGTATCATTCGTCGTTTCTATCTAGATCTGTTCATTTGACTTTGTACTGTATTCGACCTCGATAGCGTCTGAAGTTCAATATATCGTCTATCTTTCAGTGTTCATCATCTTCGATAGTGATGAGTCTGAGTGATTCTGAATGCTGTTCTGATAGAAAATCTTCTGAATACGATCGCAGTAGCTTCAAGCTGAACATCGAATGCAGATGCTTCATGCTGACTGATAGGCGAAGATGATAGAAGATACTCACTTTGACAGTGATTTGATAGAAATCTAGCTGTTTGTCTTTCAAATCTTTGCAGAGTCTCGTTGTCTTGACGTTTCTGAAAGATAGTCAAACTCAGTCATCTACTTCATAGATGACGTTTCGTCTATGTTTATTGATCTGAACTTTGATGATCAGCTTCGTTTTTTTCAATTGTTGACAATCAAAGCTCAGTAGCTCTTTCATTTAAATGACAATATCATCTGCTTTTCTAGCTTCAAGTCGTTCATAAATTGTTTCGTAGTCAGTTGTATCTGAATCGAAACTCATTCGAAAGTGAAATTCTTTATTGAAGTAGAAAGAAGTCATTGAGATGATCGAGAAGATATTGAAATTGTCGCTGAATTTCATCATAGATATTCATTTGACTCAGTCGTTCTGCATGTAATTGCAGTAGATTCTAAGTTCGCGTTCAACGTCTTGATTGACTCGTTTCGTCTGATCGTCGATCTTCGAATGATAGACTGTGAATAGACTAGCTGTGATTCTCAGTCGCTTGCAAAGACTCTTTCACATAGTTGATATGAATTGAGAGTCTCTGTTCGAAACAATAGAACTGAGTAGATCATGCAGTCGATAGACGTTTCATAGCATGATTCAAACCGTTTCTTCGACTGAGATGTCATCGTCTTCTCAATGACAGAAAACATAGTGACGTTCTTTGATGAGACGACATATGATTGTGCAAATGACGTTATAGTCTTCTGACAGAGATAGTTCAGTGATGAAGTTCATAGCTATATCTTTTCAGCGTTTCTGTGAAATCGAAAGAGAATGATGAAGTTCATTGATGCTATTTCTAGAAACTTTGCTTCGCTGACAAGCATGACAGTTTCGAATGTATCATCGAATAGTAGCTTGATGGTCTGATCAATAGTAGAAACGCTGAACTAGGTCGATGATTCGTCTATTGTCAAAGTGAGAGGTTGAAGATTGATCATGCACTTCTTGTAGTAATTTCGTGTGCATGTTCTCAGAGACTCACAGTAGACCTTTTCTAAATAGAACGTCGTCAATGATTTCGCAGTTCTTCAGTTTAGTGATATGAAATTTGAGCTTGTTTTCGTTCATAGCTTGTCTATATTCGCTGCAGAGCTCATCTGTTTGATTGATCATTCATACTCGTTGATAGAGATTTGCTTTCGATTCAATAAATAGAACATCGACTCTATCGAGAGTCAGAATAGTCTGAAAACAATCTTCAAGACGCTGAGCTGATTTAGAGACGTTCGCTAGAGACATTCTGATTAGAGCATCGACTTTAGTGTTCATTTTGCCTGATCTAAAGATGATCTGAAAGTTGAACTTCAATAGAATGTTCAGATAGTTGACTTGTCGTCGACTCAACTGTTTGTTTTTCATGAAGATCTTCAAAGTCTGATGATCGATGAACATCTGAATGAGTAGTTCAGTGCATTTCAGCTCAAGTCGTCAGTGTTTGAAGCATCGAATAATGGCTAGCAATTTCTTGTCATAGATGTGGTAATTGATTTCAGCGAGAATCATGCTTTTACTGTAGAAGATCATCGAATGAAGAACTCTCTCGTCATCATACTGAGATAGTATTTCACCTTTTACATAGTTTGAAGCATCAGTCTTCAGAATAGCTTGTCGTTTGAGGTCGAAGTGACGAAGTACTGAAGTTGAGCTGACTTGTTTCTTTAGATTGTCAAAGACTTGAACACAGATCTCGTTTCAAACAAAAGACGTGTTCTTTCTAGTCAGCTGAATGAACGGTTTGACTAGCTTCGAGAAGTTCTTAATGAAACGACGGTAGAAGTTAACAAATTTCACGAAGCTCTGAATTTCTTTTAGGTTGGTCGAAGTGATTCAGCTGACTATGACTGTCACTTTGCTGAGATTCATACGAAGATTTAGTTCTGATACAATGACTTCTAGAAAGACAGTCTCTTCTACATCGAATTCGCACTTTCGAATATCTACCTGCAGTTCAGCTTCGCGTAGTCGACTCAATACTAGTTTGACGTGATTTCTATGTTTCTTTCTCGTTTTGCTATAGATGAGAATGTCATCTAGATAGGCTTGACAAAAGTCGTTCAGAAAGTTTCATAGAACGTCATTCATATATTGCTGAAAGAAGGTCGATTCATTAGTCAGTTTGAATGATAGCATCTTGTATTTATATGCTTCTAAAGCAGTGATAAAAGTGGTGTAATTCTCGCTATTAAGATGCATTCAAAGTTTGTTGAACGCTGATATGATGTTCAATCTAGTCAGATGCTTGCAACTCACTATTTTACCAATGATCTCGTTTATCAGCGATAGAGAATATCTATTTCTTTTGGAAATGACATTTAGCTTTTGATAGTTCACGCAGAATCGAAGATCTTCATTTGCTTTGAGAATGAATAGAACGGGAAAGAAATAGAGAGTCTGGCTAGAAGTGATGAATCTCTTTGACAGATTCTCGTTTAAGTACTTCTTTACTTTCAGAAGTTTGACAGAAGACATTCGATAGACTCGACAGCAAGAGAGCGTTGAATCACTGATGAGCTCGATTTTATGATCATAGAAGCGATGAGAAGGTAGTTTATTCGATTGAGCTCGATCAAAAACATCTAGAAACTCATGATATTTCAATGACAGCTTTGCTTTAATATCTTTCAAATTCTGAGTCGTTTCATTGATTGAAGAGACGTTTAGAGCGTTCAAATCGTTCTGAGTATTGTACGTGATTTTTCTATTGATGTTCGTCATGAATAGAGCAAAGACTTCAATCTTGTTCTTCTTTGAATGATTCAACAGCGTTTTGAACGAAGCTGCGTCTATGCTTCGAATCAAGAATGACTTTTCTCGAACGAGTCGTTTGAGCATCATAAAAGTCTTAGTCTGAGTGATTGAAGAAGACGAAGTTGACTGCGACCAACTTGAGTGCTTTGAATTGAGAGAAATCGAAAAAATCGAAATAGAAGTATTCAATTGATTTGAAAAAACAATGACGTCGTTTTGCATATTCAATAATATTTCGTTTTTGTTCATTCAGAACTTACTCAATATGACTTCATGATGATCGATATCAGCTATCAGCATTGATAC
>JAABUL010000301.1_pt1 | contig 107562 bp, 133 predicted proteins | sample 5559151 | NCBI WGS metagenome assembly JAABUL01 (sample SAMN10711876, study PRJNA513368) | rock metagenome | isolation source: Antarctica rocks | place: Antarctica: Victoria Land, Pudding Butte sud | reverse complement strand
GAAGTTAGTAAGAGGGTGTGGATCGGGAATCTGGGTTTTGATGTTACGAAGGAGGATATTTGGGAGTTGTATAAGCCGGCTGGGGAGGTGGAGGATGTGTTTTTGGCTACGTTTGAAGATACGGGGAAGTGTAAGGGGTTTGGGTGGGTGCGATTTGGGGAGGTTAGCGGGGCGGAGGCTGCGGTGAGGGGATTTCTGTATAAGGAGAATGTTGCTGGGGTGGGAGAGAGGGAGGATGAGGGGGATAGTGATAGTGAGGAGATGGAGGCTAAGACGGAGAAGAAGGCTAAGAAGGAGAAGGTGTGGGTGAACCGCATTCATGGCCGGACGCTAAAGTGTGAGTTTGCCGAGGATGCGCAGACGAGGTATAAGAAGCGGTATGGGAGTGGTAAGGATGGCGCGAAGGCACCGGGTGGTGGTGATCGCAGGGAGCCGCAACGCAGGGAGCATCGTCCCTCCACCTCCGCTGGCGCAGCAGACGGCAATACCGATGAGTTCGGCCGCACGAAGCGCTCTGCCGATGCTCCGCACCCAGCTGAAGTGCTTCGGACGCATAAGTCTAAGCCAGACCGAGACGGTAAGTCAAGGCCAGACGGCGAGGAGAATTCCAAAACTTCCAGAGATGGCGAGAAGAAGTCCAAGCCCAAGCAGACAGCCGACGAACGCAGCAACGAGCGCCGCAAACGCCACGATGCTCGCACTGTGGCTCCGGGCAAAGCGCTGGCGACTACGCAGCGGGCGACTGGGGCGATTGTGGCGGGGAAGGGGACGAAGGTTACGTTCGATTGAATGAGTCACTTTCTCGTGGACGAGGAGGGATGGTGAGTGCTTGGGAGGTGTGCGTCGGATACATGAGCTCGTGGCACAGTGGGCATAAACTGAAGTGAACGTGGCAGTGAACATCATGCTCAATAGAAACACATTGACGAAGCGTAGCGATAAAGTCTAGCTCAATCTGTCCCCATGCCTGCCCCGTCCATACTTGAGACGGACCGCTCCAGCAGCGCATCTATCCCCCTCAGCTTCTCCAGCCGCTGCTCCTCTGCGGGAGTGAGAGCAGAACTTGCTTCCGGCGTGAAGACCTTCACCTCTCGTAACGACTCGAGCTTCGCCAGTCCTGCTTGCATCTGGTGTTTGAGGAGACTCCAGTTGGTTATGTTGAGGTAACGGACGGACATCTCACGCCTTAACTCCAACTCCCTGAGGCCCGGCAGGAGATGGAGCTGCTGCATAGCTGTCAAAGCTTCCGAGCCAGAGGATGTGACGATCGTCAATGCCGTGATTGCGTCCCGACGTACGGGCCCGAGCGGGTCGAGCAACGAGGCCAAATCCATCCGCGAGGAAAAGTCATAGACTAAGCAGTGCATCGAGTAGTAGAGCTCTTCCGTTTCGTAAAGCACACGATGACACGTTTGCAGTATCGCGAGGTGTCGTTTACTGAGCTGTAACCCCAGTGCTACTTCGCCGCCTGGGGAGCCCGAGAACTAGGGAGTAGATGTTGAGTCTGAGTTCGGCGGGGAGGGCGAAGAGGGGGCATTGGGGTTGGGGGTGGACGTTGGGCTGAGACACTGGTGAGGTGGCCGCGCGCTCCACGAAGTGACGACACTCTCGGTGGCCGATGGAGATGTTGAGCATGAAATGAAGCTTCTTCGAGGGCCAGGGTGGGCGTGGAAGTCTCGTCTGCTCCGGTGTCTCCGGTGTGTGTCGCGCAGTGGCGTGTTCGGCTTCGCGAGACTCGGCGGCGGTGATGAGGTCCCATTCGTGCTCTTCGTCGTCGTCGATTGTCCGCTGATCGGTCGAAAGTTTATTAAAAGACGGCACTGAGCTCGCCATCATTACAAGGTTGTTTAGCAAATGCGGTGATTTTCCCAATGGATTGCAGGTGTAGATGAGGGAGGGTACTCGAAAACATTGAGCTGAATGCACAGGCGGCAGGATACTTTGACTTCGTGACTGCAGTACATGTACAGGTGTATCGTCGGAACTCAGATCTACGTCACCAATGCTGTGCCGCAACAAAGACGCATACATCGCCTGCCATCGAGCCCCATGTGAAGCTGTTTTCATCGGCCCACACACATCCATTGAAGATGGTCGTATGAAGATGTGGCGTAAAAGCTCATCTCCTAGCCAACGGCATAGGACAACCTTTTGCGCTCACTGCCTTGATCCTCACATTCCGTACTCCCTTCAAACAGCCTCAATCCAGTTCCTCTTCCCCATCACTCTCACGAGCAACGACTCCAGCCGCCGCCTGCCACAGCTCCCGCATGCACGCGTCGCAGATCTGATCGGTGATGTCGTAAGTTGTCAGACTTCGGTACTCGTTCGACCAGTAGAGGCGCTGTTCGCGGCGGACGGCGTTGCAGCATCGGTGGTAACGGGTGATGTGGTGGACGAGGACGATGGGCATGGTCGTTTCGATGCTGACTGTGATAGGCGCCGTGGCGGCGATGGGGTGGGGTACATGGACTGTAGGATGACCAGTGTACCAGCTGACCGATGCAGTGCAAATCCCGGTTTGCTGAGTTTGAGCAGCTAGGCTCCAGGGTAAGTCCATTGTTCTGCGAAGTATGTCGGCTTCTTGGAAGCGTTGTGGTGTCTTCCAAAGCATTATCGAAGCGACCAAACGCCACTATGCGATGTCTCATACAGTCCAGATATATGCTTTCCGAAAGTCTAGTCATCGATCACCAACCTGTCATCTTGGCGGGATCCAGCTCAAAGATCTGGGTAATACCTGAGAGTCAAAGAGGCGGTGCCGCACGTGAACCATTGCTGTGTTCCGCCCAGACATCGAGCAGAACGTGGTAGGCCCAGGTCATAAAGCGGCAGAAGATGACTGGCGCTGTCCCACACTGCTCGCCATCGTCGATGTTCCACACAATGTGCAAGAGCGCAGGTCTTGCCATCGCTCACTCAAGTCGGTGGCGACCGTATAGGTGGTCCCTCCAGGCGTATCGAGTGTTTGCGTGACGGTCCCTTGATCATCATCTGAGCTCAGAACGTGGAATCAGCGATAAGCTTGGCCAAAACAAATGTGTGACTGACCGTAAGTGCCTTCTAGTCCTGGCCATATAGCCATATCCTGCAAGATTGTCCAATATCGTCCATGCGCTGGATCAAAGTGATGCTGCCGCCTCGATGACTCCTGCGCCCTTGAACGCGCCTGGACTTGTGACCTCAATAGTTACTGGATACTTCCACTCCATAAACTTGCCCCAGCCTGCGTCTCGGGTCAGCATCACGTGTATTGAGTCCTCATCTCAATGCTGTCACGAACCCCAGTATGCACACTTCCGCCCAAAGTACTTTCCCAGATAGGGCACAAGTACCATTGTCAATAACAACTCCAACTGCTGCAAGCTTTCCCGCCATTCTCTCTCGGCATCTGATATGTCTTCATCTTCGCTGGGAGACTGCGATGTCGATGATCCAGCGGAGGAGGAAGGGAGAGAGTCGACCTCCTCGATGGTGCTTGGATCAGGGATATCGGCGTAGGAGGACGATGGATCGGACATGGCGGGAAGAGGGGGGATGATGTGAGCTGATGGTCCAGAGGAAAGGAGTCAATGGTGCTGGTGATGTCACATATGCCTTCAACTCTCCTACAATTTGTTTGCGGAAGCTCAGCCGATGGAAACCTGAGGCATCCTATGGATTTTGACTCAGCGGGGCACAAATATCAAGACTCACTGAAGTTCAGTCATACATTTCTATAAGAACCTCACTGACCACCCCCTCACAACTACCTACGCCTTCACCAACAGCCAACACAGACTCACCACACATATCACTGAGGACCGCAATCATGGCAGACACCGAACTACCCGAGCGCAAACCGCGCAAAAGCGTAGCGTTTGCAGAAGGCCAAACCATCGTGGACGAGAACGGCGACGTGACTGAAAGTTCCGAACAGCTCGGCCGCAAGAGCTCTGCGGAGTCGCACGCCATCGAAGGCAATGGCGATGTGGGTGAGGACAAGCAGGTCGACGAGATGACGGCCATGTTCGACGGGCTGGCCAAGAAGAAAAAGAAGAAGCCTTCGAAGAAGGAAGACGGCGCGGAAGGCGAGGGTGAGAAGGATGCTGAGCCAGCAGGAGACGGCGAAGTCGACCTTAGCGCACTCAAGAAGAAAAAGAAGAAGCCAAAGAAGACGACCGAAGACGACTTCGAGGCCAAGCTCGCTGAGGCGGGTGCCACAGAGGACAACCAAGACGAAGAGTCATCCGGCGCTGGCAGGCAGGAGACAAACGTCGAGAGCGGCGTCCAGGACGGTGACATCCATGGAGGTACTGGCATATGGCAACACGACTCTACCAAGCCCGTCAACTACGAGAGTCTCCTCAGCCGCTTCTTCGTCATGCTCCACGACTCACACCCCGACCTCGCATCAAGCGGCGATAAGCGTTACAAGATCCCACCACCTCAATGCCTCCGCGAAGGCAACAAAAAGACCATCTTCGCCAATATCGCCGACATCTGCAAGCGCATGAAGCGTACCGACGAGCACGTGACACAGTTCCTGTTCGCAGAACTGGGTACCTCCGGCTCAGTCGACGGCAGCAGACGTCTCGTCATCAAAGGCCGCTTCCAGCAGAAGCAAATCGAGAACGTGCTGCGACGATACATCTTCGAATACGTCACCTGCAAGACCTGCCGCTCACCAGATACCGAGCTGAACAAGGGAGAGAATCGGTTGTACTTCGTGACGTGCAACTCGTGTGGCTCGCGCAGGTCCGTCACCGCTATCAAGACCGGTTTCTCTGCTCAAGTCGGGAAGCGGAAGCGTCAGCAGGGCTAAGCGGTTGCGGTCTAGGAACGCGATGGCGATCTTCACGGGCGGGTGCAGGGGCTTGTTCTCGTACTCCAACCTCTCGCCTGAGGTCAAGGAGCGCATGCGGCAGCGGAGGCTGCAAAGGCTGCTTGATGATGCTGCACTCGCGAGGTGGATTGTTTTCGTTGACGATGATGAGGACATTGAGTGGGACACGTTTACATCTGACGACCTCCATGGCTTCACCGGGTGGGCGCTCATCAATGGCACTGTACGATGGTTTCCAGCAGGCTTACCACGGCAAAGAGTGCGCGTGTAGCATGGCGATCGGCATATAAGCATTCTATCATATTACCAAACTTTCTTCTCACCTTCACTAAATGTTCTGTTGTTCTGATTGCCTTGGCAAAGTCTAATGCTGTCCTTCGACCCCACTTTATCCTCATCTCGCAACGCCTCTCAAGTACGTTTCGCTCCAACCGAACTCCCATATCATCTCCACTCAACACAATGGCCGAGGTCAGACCTGATCTCCATAAAACGTGAACTGCATCCTACTAACATCGCCAGGAAACTCACGGCTCTTATTCAGCCATTGGCCAGGCCATCCGATATATCGGCGGATGGTCGCAACCTAGTGGTCGCGGGATCTTGTACGACTATCCGTACACTCTACTGCTTCAATGTTCGACTCTAATTGACGCATTCTGAAGCATGTTCCGCATGATGGCCACCTCCTTCACCGCTGCCGTACGTTCCAGCTCCCAGCACCCCCTCTGATTTTGTTTAGCTCTGTATGCCCGGTCTACGACTTTTCTTCTTGCTCTACTTCTACTCGTTACTCCCGCCAACCTGCCCCTACCCTCCTGCTCACCTCCCAACAGGCGTTCACCGGCCTAGGCACCGCCTACGCGACCGCCCTCTTCGCCGGCCCCGTCGCGTCCATTGGCTTCGTCATCGGGTCCTGCGTCGGCTACATCGCCTCCGCCATCTTCTACTGGCGTACCGCGATGGAGACGGCGCTGATAGCTTTTGACGACCATCCGGAGCTGCTGCATTTGCATTTGGTGAAGAATTACCCGAATATTGGGTTTCAGAAATTGAGGTTGGGGGATAGGGAGGGGAGGGAAGCTTTCAAGGTGGGTTAATCTAACAAAGGCTTTCTCTTCGTCGAAGGTGTTTCTACGCAGGGAGTGGTAGTTGTCCAGAGTGACTGTACCAGCTGGCTCTGGAAGGGTTTCTGAGCGTTCACGGTATCGTGGCCTCTCGGAGATCTGGTCGAGTGAGACTCTACTGCCGCTGCCTTCAAGCGGCGATCGAGCTCGACTCGGAATCCGAGACACGTGCTGACTCTTCTACCAACCTAGTCGAAGCTAGCGAACAGCTTGGTGTTGAGGTGCTACCTGATGAGTTCATGGCATACAGCTGCGCCGGCTATTGAGGTGAGTAGCTAAGTAGTCATGGCTGGTTGGAAGAGGAGTCCGCTAACGGGAGAGCAGGAAGTGATTGCGAGAAAAGAAGCGCAGTTGATAACCAAACTTGGTGATGCGCAATGATCTTCTGTTGCAATTTCTACTTGTATTCTATACCACGAGCATATCTAAAGAAAGCGCCTTGTCAACGCTGCAGGCTTGTTGCCAAGTACATCGTCGATCTCCTTCATGATCTCGTCGGTCATCTTTGGCAGCAACTCCAAGCTTCTCACCGAGTCGTACACCTGCTCCGGTTTGCTTGCGCCAGTAATAGCAGAAGCCACGTTCGGGTTCTTCAACACCCAAGCCATCGCCAACCTTGTCTGCGATGTCCCGAGCTTCTCCGCGATAGGTTTCAACGACGCAACCTTCTCCGCCTCCTCCTGCCACTCATCCGTCTCAAAGCGTTCTCGCATCATCTTCACAAACGCATCGTCCGACTTCGCAAACCTCGAATCCTCTGGGATCTTATCATTGTACTTCCCGGTCAGAATACCAGCCTTCAACGGGCTGAAAGGCGTCAATGCCATCCCGTAGTTCTCATACAGCAGCGAGTACTCCTTCTCCACCCGCTCTCTGACCAGCATGTTGTACTGCGGCTGCTCCATCAATGGTCCGACCATATTCAGCTTGGTGGCCCAGTGCTGCGCACGCTCAATCTCATCCGCATTCCACTCGCTCGTGCCCCAGTAAAAGCACTTCCCTTGATCAATCAAGAAGTTGAACCCCCTCACCACCTCCTCCATCGGCGTATTCCGATCAGGCCGATGCGCATACAAGAGATCCACATACTCCAGCCCCAGTCTCTCCAAACTCGCTTTCGTGCCCTCAACCAAATGCTTCCGGCTCAAACCGCCATTGTTGACAGGGTTGTCCCCATTCGCTTTACCCCAGTTGATCTTCGTGGAGATGACATAGTCGTTCCGTTTCCAGCCATACTTCTTGATGCACTCGCCCATGACACGCTCGCTCTCACCGCCGGCATAACCCTCAGCGCAGTCGAAGAAGTTGATGCCAGCATCGTATGCAGCTTTCATGCAAGAGAAGGTGCCGGAGTTGTCGACGTGACCGCCGCCGGCGGAGCCGTAGGTGAGCCAGCCGCCGAGGGAGATGGCGGAGACTTGGAGACCGGAGCGGCCGAGGAAGCGGTATTGCATTTTGGGGAGGTCGGTGGGGGCGTCCATTGTGAGTGATATTCTTGTGGTAGATTGGAAGGATGTTGTAATTAGAAGTTGACGAAAGGTGGAAAATGGAAAGCATAGAAATGCTGTGGTACTTATTCCCAAAATCTCCTCATGACGTTCATGCGGCTCACTTGCCTTAGTGCCTGTTGTAGCCAGCGGTACCTGCAGGTGAAGGCTGTCTTAGAGGAGTCATTGTAAAAGATGGTCCTGCGGTGTTGTTGAAAGAGGAAGGAGAGTTCGTGAAGTGGAGTCGGGCGGTCAATTTAGCCTACCATGCTCGGCATGTGCTTGTCCGAACGGCTATCGCGCGGTAGATCGGCCCGAGGGAGTTGAAATGTTTGATGGGCTAGCCGTGCAAGATAGTTCATGCATAGTCGTTCGGATATCCATATACCATAATAACATCATGGCGGATGCTGCGCCGCCAGTGAAGACGGTATTCCATCTCAGTAGTCCAGCTCCAAAGCGCCCGTACGCCTTAACAACCACTTGGACACTCTGTTCCGGCGCTCAACATCAAATTCGAGAGCAAATGATCAAGCCGCCGCGTGTCCTGACATATACTGTGCGAATGCCACCGGATTTCTCGTCTGCATGAAGACAGTGCCGGGTCCTGTAATGTTGTCAACTACCGTCTTCGGCACAGTATTCTGTGGACTAGCATACCTGTGAACTTGCACACAAGCCCTTCGCCTGCGCTCATGTTGCTGATGATGCCGCCACTTGCAATTCGCTCGAGGATATACTTGCAGTTCCATGCTACCAAGTGTCCGTTGTCGATGATGTACTTTTCGCCATCTCGAAGCTATCCAAAGCATTAGCACAGATTGATGTTTCGAAACCTCGAAGAATACATACGTCTTTCCGGATGATAGCCCCCATGCTCATGATCCAGCATATGCCAACACCACTCATCTTGTACACGAACAACCCCTCACCAGAAAACATCGCTTTGCTAAAGCTCTGAGTCTTGAAGTCCTTGACCACACCCTGTGTACACGCCATAAAGGCGTCTCGTCCAACACTCCATGTCTCCTCGCCCGTCAAGCGGATGTTCGTTACGTCTCCCAGCATGTTCGGCGCAAGCAGTAGTTCTCCAGGTCCGGTAAAGGTGCTGTGGTTCATCTCACCACCCATAGCGAACTTCTTCAAGCTGAACTTCATCGCACCCTTGAGCGTCATTGTAGGCGACATTGCGATCATCAGCCCAGGTCTGACTGTCAAAGGACAGCCTACCGCAAGCTGAACGGTGCAGATGGTGTTGCTGTCTCTGTGGCTGATACGGTAGGATCCTCCGTTGAAAGTACCGACATCGTCCACAGTCGACCCGGCCCCCACAAACTGTCCTTGCGGTGGCGCTCCTCCAGGCGTTCGCAGGAAGCCCGGTGTCCGCGGTGTCATGGGGATCTCGTTCTCTGATACCGTTTGCTTCTGTTTCTCTTGTGGGAACGATTGCTGTGATGGAGGGCCAGGGTATATGGGTAGTGGCTTGTCTGCTTGTCGAGTCGATGAGGCTATCGAGGAATCGCCATCTTGTATGGGTGACACGGACGGTGGAGGCGCAAATTGAGGAGGCGCGGTCTGGATGTTAGGAGGAGGAGCGTATTGGGTTTGACCGGGAGGAGGGAAGTAGTTCTGTTGCTGGCTGCTTGATGGTGGTGGCTCGAAGTGCTGTTGCTGTTGAAATGGTTGCTGTGGTTCTCCTCCCGGAGGCGCTGTTCATATCGATTAGAACTTATCTGTCCCAAAGGTGCATCATTCGACCTACGAGGATAGAAATGTGCCGACATGGCTTCCTAGTTCCTGCTTTCGTCGCGTATATGTGGCACCCTTCTTCGCACTTGTTCTTTCTTATACTTCACTCAAAGGTCGTGATATTTCAACTCTGGTCTGGCGAGGTGGTGGGCTTGAGTGAGAGTTCTCGCGCGTTAGATATCGAGTTATACTGAACATAAGAAAGCAAGAAGCGTCTACGATTATCAAGGCATGTCGCTGCTATACATACCTCAGCACTTACGACAGCCCACGGCCGCGTTCCTGGCCTCTCGCGCAGCAGCTACAGCTCCTCCACGCTACGATTGGCTCCACGGGGTCACACGGCGCCAAAGGTGTTGGCGCTTAATGCCCGTCGGCGTCTACTGAAGCGGCCCTTCTTGCTGTACGCAAGTAGCCTTGCTCATGAGCGGCCGAGTGACTTGCATAGCGGTTCTCCTCCCTCAAATCCCTGAAACCGGTCCGATGAATACCGGACAGGCTTGGAGGGAGTTGTGGCTGCAGCGGGAATGCCGAAGTCGTGGGACTCGGAGTCATTCACTAGCGCAGATCCTTCAAGATCACGTGACAGGGCTGAATTCCAGGTCGCACTTCACGATATCTACTGATCAGGATCTTCGATTGCATACACTCTCCAACATCGATCGTTCTCTACTACATGCTGGGGAGGTGTCGTCGGTCTCCAGCCATCCAACGAAAACTTCGAGCGTGTTGACATGGGCGATACTCAGCCCCGTGGCATTATTGTGGCATTGCTGACTCCATTCACTTTTGTGGGAACTTTCGTTCCCTCCAACTTCTCTCCCCCGCGCTTGCCTCATTGAGACGCCGCCTCTCGTCGGTGTCAAGTTGGCTTGCGCTCTCTCGATACGAGAGCTGGGTCCTTAACGAGGCTTTTCGCACTGGTGTAACTCTCGTCCTTTCTCGACACCACCTCTGTCTGGCACAGTCAAGGCTCCGACATCGACATTGACACCGTCGCCAACCCCGCGACGATCTCACCCGCTCCAACTGGTAGAGCTGACAGCGCTGACTCACACCTGCGAGGTTCGCTGGTTGACAGTATCCCCAGCCGCGAGAACAAAGTCACCACATCGTTCCGCTACCGTCGTAGGTCTGGAGACCGCCTTTGTCCGAGAGAACGCATACACCACAAATCCAATGTCGTTCTCCACCGAGATGACAATGCCGGCCTATATCATCTACCGCGATATCCCCACCGGTCAGCCTATGGACCTCACCGCGCCTTTAGCCTTCTTCCCAGCGAAGGACTCCGACGAGCTGTTCGATGCTCTCCGCACTAGCTTCCCGCATCTGAAGAGCCACTCCGAGAGAATGGGACAGGCAGTTATTGAGTACCTTCTCGACGAGACGATGATTCCTCAAGGTGCTGAACAGCTTCCCACACCACTGACAGCGAATTCGGTCAACGTATCACCTTGGGAAGCTTCTATGCAGTCCATGTCCGATTCGTCTACTTGGAGCAGCCCGGATATGCTTGGACTGGCCACACCTTCCTTCGGCAACTCTCCTGCACCCCAATACTTGGAGCCAATGACCCGGCAGTCCACCATGAGCATACCCGCCGCCTCACAGGGGGAGAGCAGCCCACCAGCTCTCGAGCAAATGACGGGCGTCTTCAGCTTGTCCGACTCCACGCAGCCCAAGCAGCGTGTGCGGAGAAAAATGACCGAGGCCGAGAAGGCCGAGTACCGGAAGCGCAGGATTGTAAAGGCATGCGACAAGTGCTCTAAGCGTAAGCGAAAGTGCCATCACAACCAGCCTGAGATGGAAACCGTGACCACCAACGCAAACAAGGTGACGAAGCCGGCGGCACAACCAAAGAAACCCGTACAGCAGCAACAGGTAAGGAGCGCCAGTTCTCCGACGTGAAAGACGCGGTCTCGCTAACTAAATCCCCTACAGCAGCAGTTCCCTGATCTCTTGAGCGGAATGGACATTACTGATTATCTCATGACACCTGACATGTTTATGCCATCCTTCGATGATTTCACCATGTTGCCAGAAGATCAACCAGAACAGCGCATCATCGAAAATCACACCAACACGAACATGGTACCCTGGTCAAGTGGTGAAGTTCCAAACTGGACGGAGGCCGACTTGTACAGTCAGAACTTCCAGACCTTCCAGCTGAGCCACCAGGGCCACGGACAGGATCTTGGATTCAACGATTTCGTCCAGGACGATGCAATGACCTCGATGCATCTACAAGCCAGCCTGGCGGAACGACCTCGAGAGACACAGCAAGCGACACACACTCGTCACTTGCACGAATCGTATGGACCTGACAGTCTACAACAGTCGCAATTTGAGTCATCAAGCGCGAATGCTGCTACGCACGACTCGCTAGCATGGGAGCATCTGGCTCTTCACGATCGTGATAGAGAGCATCCTGAGCCGGGACAGCAGGTTCCTGGTGACACGCGACCACCATCGCTCGCAACGATGACACTCCGTCTGAATGGAACCAAGAAGGCTCTGCAAGCCTTTGGAAGTTTGCTTTCGACGAGATCATCGAGTCGATCGAGTCTGCAGAATGTCTCGCTGCGTAGGATAGCGATTGTGGCGTTGGCAGGCCTGTCAGCGGCACAGCAACTACCAGGGTCGGCGAGAACAGATGTTGGCCTACATGAAAACATGGCTCGGACCATACAGCAGCCTCCCCGATCACGGCTTCTCGGTGACAGTTTCCGCGACTCATCTGCTACCCAACGATGCGGTGTACCGAATTGCGCCAGTGCCTCAACGTCGAGTACAAACTTGCCCCGGCACATACAGCACGCGCACGATGTGCACGATCAATGTGACTCCCGTGCGAGACTGCTCACAATCACGGAGCCTCACGCAAGTGCACAGCTTGGCGACTATCTGCAGACTAGTCGGAACAGCCTACAAGATGATCCGACGAGTCGCACATCGCAGCAACGAGTTAGTCGCGGCTCACTAGAAGCTCACACCAAGCCACAAGATGTCTCAGGCGAGACAACTAGCGGTTTGACAAGTCCGATCAGCTCACGGCGCGAACAGCAAGTTTCGCAGTCACTTGGTGCGGGCATTACCACGAGCAAGAGCCCGGCAACAGAGCTGTACCTGCTGAAGCGCCGCACACCACACGCGATGCTACAGCGCGGCAATGCAGCAGCACTGTTGAACCCGCTGCTAACGACGATACCTTCCTCGGAGACGGCAACACGTCGTGTTCGCGAGCAAGGAGTGGCAATCTCACGCAACACGATCTGCACGGAAGGCAATGCTACTCAAGTCAACGGCGGTGCGTACCTGCGACTGGAACCCACAGCAGCTTCCGACGCTGCTGCTGGTAACCATGCCAATGCGACAAACGTGCCAGTGCACACTCGTCCACGCGGCCCCTACCGCAACGGCGGCACGGGCATCTCGCCTGGTCCAAACCCGGCTGCTGGCCAAGAGATGTCACAGAAATCTTACAGCGAGATCTCAACCACAACAGACTTCGCCTACATCACGCCCACGCACAACGCATGCGTATCCTTCATGCTGGAGGACCACGTGCGCCGCCGGGACCACTTCGGCAGATCCTCGCTCTCGCTGGCGTCGTGGGTTGTGGGCAAAATGCTCACGATCCTCGGCGCGCTTGGAATCGTCTTCTACCTCTCCTCGCTACTACCTTCTGGCATGGCTTCTATCGCTCTTCTGGCTTTCGTTGCTCCGATTGAGTATGATCAAAGGATGCGGACGGCTCGCACTCCTTGCTCTGCTCAGTTATGGGGTACCGATGCGCAATGGGCGGTCTGGAATACCTCGTGGTCGAGTCCCAGATCGCATGGTCCTTATGCGCGGCTCACGCAAGAGGTCCAGAAGATGATGGGGTTGTGGCGGAAAGGCGGGTGCAGAGTCCACAGCGGTGGATCAAGGATGAGGGGACTGGCATAGGTCTATGCTGGTTGGGTGCTGCGTTGTGAGCGTTGAGCGTGTTTACGAATTTCTTTTGGGTCGTCTTGAGAGGCTGAGTGCCCTCGACGATATTCTATCTTACTACGACTGGCGTTGTTATCAATGGATGAGATGGGGTGTGAATACTTGAGATGAAAAGCAAATCATACTACAATTAAGAGATACGTCGTACAAATGATACACACATCCTTCAGTTACGTTGAGGACCTTTGACATGCTGGAGACTATGAGGGTGCGAACCGTCTTGCCGTACTATCGGTGATCAAGCCTTCTATCTTCAGTGAGCTCATGGTAGATGCCTGTCGTCCGAAGTTGCGCCAGGTCCAAAGCCTCCATAGTTGAACAACCCACTTCCTGTTTGCGCTACCAAGGGTACTGCCCATCGCTAGACAGAAAGCACCCATGCTCACTATCCCTCTCCCCCTCCAGAATCTTCACCATCGGCGCAGCCCCCTCTCCAGCCGGCCTCGCGCCATTCTCATTATTATGCGGCCCAAATTCGAAACACAAAACCCAGGCGTGTACGCAAACACCTTCCACCCCTCCTCCCCATAAATCTTCGCCTGCGCGGCCGTAATCAAATTCATCGCCGCTTTGCTTGCCGAGTACGGGAGGCCTCTGACTCCGAAACCGTAGTCGGAGCCGTTGGCTACGCGCTTGGTGAGGGAGCCGGCGCCGGAGGAGACGTTGATGACTCGAGGCGTGCCGATGGATTTCCGCAGAAGAGGCACGAAGGCTTCTGTCAGCAGTAGTGGCGCTGTGGAGTTGGTTTGGAAGCTGAGGGCCATTTTGTCTGCCATGGTGCCGTGGTCGTTCCAGCCGATGGCGGCGTTGTTGACGAGGGCGTCGAGACTAGTGGTCAGAGGCATTAGCGGTACAGCTGCTAATTCTCTAGGAGGCAGATCGAGGCTGGCTCACCGACCGTACGTGCTCTCAACATGGCTGGCAACGCTGTTGACGGAGTCTTCGCTGGCCACGTCCAGGATCAGCAGCTCCACGGTCCCTTGCAATCCGCTAGACTGGAGCTCTTCTATTGCGATGTCGCCCTTTTCGGCGGATCGACAGCCCAGTAGCACATGCTTACTGCTGTCCGCGAGTAGTTCCCCGGCGAGTTCGAAGCCTATGCCACTGTTCGCTGAGGGAAGGTGTCAGAGGTCCGTGTTTGTTTCGACATAGCAGCAATGGCGGCAAGCGTTACCTCCTGTGATCAACACGATGGCCTTGTCGGTAGCCATAGTTCTGTGGACGTTAGAACTAGTTTGTGGCTTCGAGAGATGTTGAGACGGTTGTGGGCAGTGAAGGTATTGTTGATCGTGTATATCATTCTCTAGCAGAGCGCCATCGGAGGACGCTCTTGCAGCATCCGTCATGGCAATTCGATGCAGTCGAGAAGTTGGGGCCAGCCAGATGTATCACAAACGACATATCGTGGATTTATCATGGAGTTAACCATTATTTCCGCCAAGCAATCACAGTCCCAATCCTTCGTACCCATCACCGCTCAATTTCACCGAGCGAGCTCGGCGAGACCATCGTCTAGGTCTCTAGTTGAACGCCAGTGAATTGATGTCCTTCGCAGCCTCCTTAACAGCTTTCACTGCCGCATCGCTCCACGCAGTCATTTGCAGCCAGCCATGCGTCATATCTTCATGATGCCGCCAGATGACCTTGTTGCCTGCCTGCTCCAGCTTGCTCGCATACTCAACACCAACATCTCGCAGTGGATCGAAGCCGGACGTGTAGACTGCTGCTGGTGGTTGTCCACCAAGTTTGTCGATACTCCGCATGCCAGGGGAGATGTATCTGTTGCTCGGCGGTACACCTCGCGGTAGGTAGTGGTCCGCGAAGCTAAAGATGCCGTTGCATTCGAGGTAGTAGCCGGTGTTATTCTCCACGGCTGCAGGCGTGTCGAATGGCACTCGTGCTTCGGGGTAGAAGAGGATTTGCGCAGTAAGTGGCTTCTTGCCGTCGTCTTTCCGACGAAGAGTCACGGCGGCAGTCATATTGCCACCGGCGCTGTCGCCACCCCCGAGAACGTGTCGTACTCCGCGAGCTTTACCGAAATCACCTCGCAACGCTTCAATGACGGCGTCGTAATCGTCGAGCTGCACTGGGTAGGAGTGCTCAGGCGCGAGCCTGTACTCTACAGCATAGACCTGGACGCCGCTCTCCTCGGCCAGGAGCTGCAGACCATTTTCGAATTCGTCAACGGATCCAACTGTGTAGCCGCCACCATGGAAGTAAATCAAGCCGGCCGCTTCACCTTTCTCGCGGGCTTGCTGTCCGCTCGACGGGTACAGGACACGGACCGGGATGGTGCCGTACGGCCCCTGGGCCGCAGTATGCTCAACATCGTGGATCTTGTGGCGTTTGGCTTCTGAGATGTTGTGGATGCCGAAAACCTCCAGGTGATGGGCGCGCTCCTCGTGGAAGTCGCCTCGGCCGCCGAGATGAAGGTCCGGGAACTTTTTGAGGAATGCTGAGACGGACTCATTGAGTTGAGTTCGTGAACCCGTGGTGGGAAGCTTGGATTGCGGCATGGTGTTGCCTGACTGGAAGTGAGCAGGATGATTGAGGAAAGTGAACGTGATAGCTCAGTCTACCCGCCTCAAGTATCAAGATTGCGGCTTCATAACGAATGATGCCAGGAGGAAGTGCCATTTCCACGGTAGCATGGTGGTTGCCAGCCGTGGATATGACGTTGGAAGAACGACAGAATTCTTAACCTTCTGACCCGCTGAACCGGAGTCAGTGCCGTTCTCCGCAGCAACAAAGTTCAGAGTATGGAATTAAACAATACCTTAGCAGACAGAGATGCCTTGTGCAAGCGTGAGCTTTGTACATCTTCTACAAGTGAAATCGTTGAACAGTCATGTTCGCATCGCACCCTACCACACTGTTCCGCGCGAAGTCTGCGATCGACCTCTCCAGCCTATACTTCGGTTGCGTTCAAAACACCTGGGCGTAGCAGCCAAAGTTGGTCTCGAGGGAAGGTCGATTTGTGTTTTGCTGAAGACGACAGCAGTTCCTGCACTGTTCTGTTCCGTCACGCCGTACAGCCTCCCTAGCACTTGACATGCGGACGTATCGCTTTGTCGTAATGTTGCACTGAGTTTGGCGATCCAGTAGGTGGACGAGGCGGCGGTATATGCTGAGGAGCTCTTCGTATTCGCTAACCTCTGGGATCATCGGGAACGTTCCATTGTCGTCATTGATATATCTTGTGTCCAGGTCCTCAAGTGGTGATGGCGTCAACCAAGTACGACCACCCATTCCCGTCCATACTATGTCTCATATTCCTCGGCACCGCTACTGTCTTTCGCCTTCTTCTTCTCACGATAGTTGGCGAACTGTTTTGTCGCCGCGTTGGCAGCGAGACCACCGAGAACTGCGCCCCCGATCGTCTTCCAGTTCTGACTACCATCTCCCGGTTCAAATTGATTGCCTCCGAACCTCCTTGCACTAATCGCACCTACGCCAGCCCCCAAAGCAGCGGAGAACAGTCCGTTCTCGGATACGTCGAGGTGGCGACCTATAGCGCTGTGATAGTCTCCGCCATACGCTCGCGGTGGACGTTGCTCGCTTTGTGCGCGACGCTCGTTCGTATTCTGCCCGCGACGCTGCGCGACTTGTTGTCGGCGATCTTGACCCTCATCTTCGGAGCCTGAGCTGCGCGATGAGGAGGAGCCGCGTCTCTGTTGACGGCGACGAGGACCGTAGTAGGCATTGTCTGCAGACCGCTCACGCGCCGGTCGCGCATCCCTTCGTCGGTCGTCTAGGTCTTCTCTACGCCGTGCTGGTCTGTAAAACGACTCCAACTGCTGCGCGCGGACAGCATCGACATCTTCAGCGGCAATGTCCTGCACTCTCCTGCGGTCAGGTCTTCTGTCTTCATCTCTGTCTGCGTTTCTGCTGCTTGGTCCGTTGTAGACTTCGCTATATGGCACGTATCCGGAAGACATGATGTCGGCGTCGGCGATTTCTCCGTGGATATAGTCCTACTCGACCTTGCCGATTCTGGTATGTTACCCAGAAAACCACAAATTCACATACGTCATCTGGCCTGGAAACCTGGAAGCTGCATGTGAACGAGTCCGAGACCGAAAAACCGCATATACGCATATACGCATGAGATGTGCTGTTGCCCTTCATCGGAAGCTCTGTCCAGCAAGAACCTTAGACAATGATATCTGGCGATCGACAGGCTTCGCTAGGCTTCATATTCAACGCACTGCGCTTCGAGACCAGAAGAGCAAGAGGAGTAGGCAAATCAAATAATCTACCGCGACACGTGAGTAGTCGAACAGCTCTGCTAGACGCTCGCCTTGCACCCGTTATTTGAGAAGAAGATGTCGCCTGCCGGGTGCGAGACGAATATATGGTGAGATTAAGAAAATGGAGAATATACTCGACCTGCTCCAGAATCTGGTGCAGGCCGTAGTTACGTCTGCCCGGAGGATCCCTTTATCAAGGCTTGAGCAAGGCTAGCAGAAGCATTGAGCCAGCTGAAGGTGTGACGATGGATCGAAGATATTAGCTGGTGAGGTATGTAAGGTAGGCAAAATCGTCTAGTAATAACTGTAACCAACAGACGACAGATTCGCCATACATATCTGCGAAGCGTCAGTAATGATTCGGCGCGCAGGAGGTACATTAATGAGTAAATACCTGGTCAGCCTGCCCAAAGGTCAACACCTTCGTCTCTCCAGTTTTGTTATTGCTCTTCAGCCTGACCATATTCACAGTATCGCGACTCTGGTCGTACAAGAAGTAATTTGAGGGCGTAATCTGTATCGCAGAGTGTGCGGTGGTGAAGACGGTATTTGGCAGGTCACCAGTGTGCGGGATGTGATGCATGCCGAGATTGAACCACAAGACCAGATCTTCTTGCTCCAGGCTCTCGCCGTCGAAGAACTTGTTGAAATCAACGAGTGGATTGTAGACACTGTGCAAGGATGATCAGCACGGAGACCAGCCTTGAGATGTACCCTCTTCGGTGTGCTGTCGAACTTACTCCTGTCCGTTCAGCGGGTCTGAGGACACCGGCTCGGTATCTTTTTGTTTGGTGATCTGGGCATTGTCAGCAGGCGCTCGAATTGCGGATCTGATTTCACTGGCCTGTAGATCATGATACGCCCAGTTTGCCGCGTTTACCAGATTGCTCGAATTGTCGACTGCAAGGTGGATGGTGCCTTCAGCACCGCAAGAGAGGAGGGTTAGTGAGGTCTCAGATACAAAGAGCATTGTAACCAGCACTTCTCACCTTGTGATGGCAGAATCCGATAGCCACGGTATTCACCATACTTGTTTGGCTTGTCCTTGTTGACGATACGGTATTGGGTCTGGCCATTTTGAGCCTGGGAATACGGTCAGCATTGGCTCATATTACAGCATGGCCTCCAGACAATCGCTTGCTTACCCAAAACAACCTACTCTCGTCTTCCGTAGCGATTTCGGAACGGACGAGCTTCATAGTGTTGCGAGGTTGATCGGCCCAGATATAGTTCTCTGTGGTTGGTGTCACCGTCACCAACTCCACGGTATTTGCGGTGCCCAGGATGTCTAACGTCACAGGTGAGATTCTGCATACTGTAGGTATCATTGTGCTCATCCTTACCAAAGTCCGCCTTGAAGTTCAGCACGTGGTCGTGCATACTTCCAGACAAGGCGTCGTGGATGTGGTATCCGTAATCGCTATTCTTCGCCCAGAACGCCGACTGGATATATCCAGCAGCGCGTACTACGACCTGGATCGAACCTGGTTGTGCGTGTTAGTAAAAACGTCGTTGAGTAATTCGAACAGTGAGGTCGTACCATCCATGTAGAACTCGTAGCTGAAAGAGTAGTCGTAGTTACCGACTGTGGTGATTGTCCTTACGACAAAGTAGATGTTCTTCGTGTTTGATGCATAGCTGTGTCGTTGTATTGAGTAGTCTGCGTCGAATTCGAACAGACAAACAGCTAGACGAGGAAGATGGGCGGGTCAGCAGGTACGTCGTGGGACATGAATCTCCAAATACCAACCGTTGATGTCTTTCGAAGACCCGTATGAACCCTCGATGGTGACGTTGAGGTAGGAGGCGTAAGTCGGACAATCGTAACCTTTGCAACACCAGAATGATAGAGTCAGCAGTGTCCCAGGGTTAGGTTGGCTTCACCACAAGTACTTACCTGGCATGAGCTCATTGGCATAACCAAGGCCATAGACGCTGTCCAGGTACGCTGTGCCAGATTGAACGGCTGGAGGATGTCAGATGGTGCACGCTTGTGATACATTCATGCTCACTCACGATCGTTGCCGGCCTGTGTGCCAGGTGTCGTCAGCTTTGCTCAATGCTCAGAAGGTCGCACCGATGCTACTCACGTAGTGCGCCAGGGCTTCCTGGATGCCTAGCTCATAGATGATACGCTCTCCTTTGAACCGAATGTCATAGAGCACCATGCCTGTGTCGGAGCGAAACGTGAGGTAGAAGCTGAATCCCATCCACTGTAGAACAGAAGTGAGCAATGTTGTAGACAGTCAAAAGTCCTGGATGTAGCACATACCTCAACATACTTCTGTCGATAGTCGACAGAGAAACGAGCACTCTCAGCTACAGGCATGGGCGGAGCCTCTTTGTCTGCTGGGAAGCCAGGCGCTCTGTGAGGAGATCGAGCATCAGTATAATTTCTCGTCCGGGACCGGCTTTCGTTCGATGGTTTACTTACACTGGGTCTGTGCCAGTCCACGCGCCATCGAGATTCGGTGCGAGCTTCTCGAAGCCCCGCGAGAAATACGCCTCCCTGAACTCCTCGGATGTACGATAGTAGATGTCGTTGTACAGCCATCCTGCGAACGTCCATGAGTCTTTGTCACTGCCAAGAAGATCGTACCTACCAAATGTGAGCACAACCCATTGGCAGAGGTTTTGAGAATTCCGTGATTAGACTGAATGCCTATGAGGCAATGAGTGGACTTACTGGGCCTGGTAGTACAGTCCAAGTGGCAACAGATCGTACGAGTCAAACTCTCCCGTGCTGGAGCCCCAGTATTGGCTCCTATGTCGAGAGATTAGCGACGATGTTTGCTGGACTGTATGGCCCGGGGGATGCTTACCACTCCGTAATTCTGTTGTCGTACCTAATGCACCAAAGCAAATCTGTCAGCAGATGTCTCGGACGTCTCAGATGGGAAGCAGACTTACTGCCAGTAAGGATCTTGACCGACACTGGCTGAATAATGGGTCTCGTTCCCCCAAAGATCTTTGGTAATATCCTTGATGGAGTCAGTAATATTGTTGTTGAATTTGCTAGCCAAATGTCAGTGTCAGCTCAAGACCTGAGCGTAGTGTATGATGTACATGTACGCGCGCCAATCCACCTGTCCAAACAGGATCCGAGTCTTTCCGTCACCGTTCGTGAAAGGATAAGTAAGGTGTTGCCAGGTCGTTGCGTTCGAAACAGGCAACGGACCGACCAGAACACTCCCGTATTGCGGTGGACCGAACTTTGCAAGTCTCCGCTCATTGTTCTCTGTGTACTGGACTTTCGCATACCGGGCTGGGGCAGGCCCGTTGCCGTCCAGATAGCTCAGAACCTTCGTTCGGAGTCAGTCACCAGATGCTACAAGTACATGCCAGCACCACATTCGCTCACCGCAGTCTTGTTAGGCGTCATCAGCTGTGCCCCCGAGAAAACCGTCGCATTCGAGAACTTCTGCTTAGCAAGCCACTTTGTCACTTCTCTCGCCTCCGTCCGGGTCAAGAAGGCCCAGACATTCTTCTTCGGAGCCTTCACTTGCGGCGGAAGGGGAATGACACACGCTGCTTCCGCCGAGAGCGTGTCGTAAGGGCTCGTGTAGTCCGCATTGAGGTACCCAGCTACACTCGCACCGCCTTGGACGTGTTTGTGGAGCCTTCGTCCATCCGTTGCAACCGCGAACAACAAGAAACCAGTGAAGATGTTCCTCATGGCCGTAGTTGCACGCATAATGAAAGTCTTTGCGAGATGTGGAGGGCAGTACAGTACGAAATCTCAATACCAGACCCGAGGCGCCGAAGACGTTCTTTTTGAGCTATCATACTGTTCCTACCTTCGGGATGAATGCCTCCAAGCCTAGAGCCGTAGTAGACAGGGTATACAAGCCACGAGCCTGAGGCTGTGTGGATAGCGCGTTGGAAGCCGTATATACCTCCCGAAGGACCGGACACCCGCGCAGTGATCTTGTTGGAACCTTCCTTCTTGGAACAAAGTCTTGGCGGAGCTTGTTGGTTGGAACTGGAAAGGGATTTTTTGGACCCTTGTTCCAACGGAAAGCATTCGAGCAGCCGCGCTAGCCGCATTTGGCTAGTCTATTACCCTCTTCAGGGCATTTTGGCCCGTGCCTCCTGTCACGTGAATATCAATATTCCAGTGGACACGACTTACTAAAGACTTGATTCCACTGGAACGAGGGTCATTCCAAGAAGGAAGGTTCCAACAAGAACACTGCACCCGCGAAATCGTTGGACTGAAGGAGACAGGTTCGATAGTGCGGTATCATTTGGATAGCAGACTTAGCGGGCCGGCGGCATGGTAGCCGATCCTTCGAGGCTTCATTAAGGAAGAGCTCATAGGCAGCAGCTTTATTTTCTTGGCCTTCAGCCGCATGTTCGATATCCCGGAGACGATCTTGTGGTCGAGGGGAAAGACAATATATCAACCGCCTTGAATTTCGGCCTACGAAGTCGGGTTCGGGACGGACCTGATGGGAAGTTGTCGGGAGGAAGCTCGTTGGTGGAACATAGGTAAGATACCTTACGAAGGTAGGACTTGCCATCCTTGAATTCGAACGGACTCTGGCCCGCCCCCACGCTCATCTCCACGTGGTTCATGAAGCTTGTACCACGAGCTTCTTCCATCCTCATACTCTCGTGTCGTGAAACATACTTCATTTGCGCTGCGGTGGTGACGCGTGTGTGCGACGGTGTCCGAGAACAGTTATGGTAACGAGGATAAGAAGGCTGAGTCGCGGGTCATATCGTCGTAACCCTCCACATCCAACCTCCACAGTGCACGCGTTCATACTTCCTCGAGAGCGTGATCATGCGGATCCTTTGCTTCGAGGCGACAACGCGGCCGTTGATCACACCATCCCCTCCCCCTCCCTCCCCTTCCCATGCGCCCTCCTCCGTCTAATCGGCTCATACACTTCATTGAAATTCATCACCACGCCCAAGAACCGCATATCCACATCCGGCTGGTAGGCCAGATCACCCAACAGCACATTGACTTTCGCCTTGAACTCCGTCTCTAGCGACCGTAACCGCTGCCTCAGCTGATCGAGTGTATTGTTCTCCGAGCTACCGGACAGAGGGAGGAGCGGCGGGATGGGTGAGTCGACGTTATCGGCGCGTGCCTCACGACCGCCGCGGCCGCCTCGCGCGGTATTACCAGGGAAGAGAGGGGATGGAGCGCCGTCTTCGTCTGCTTCGGTGATGCCCCAGCGACCGGCGCGGGTGCGAGTATCGATTCGTGCAGCGGCGTCCTGGCGGCGGGTGAATTCTGCTACGCTGTAGCTGTATAAGCCGTCAACAGCATCCCTGTATGCAAGCATGAGCTTCAAGAGCTCGTGGAGCTGGGTGGTGAAGTTGACAGCTCCGCCTCCCAGAAGACCTTTGCGCGTGATGGAACGCAGGTACGACGTATGAGCGGAGATAAGAGTATCAAGCGTAGCGTCCGGCTTCTTGATGGCTTTTTGGAGTCCTTCCCAGCCGGCTTCAATGACTTCAAACAAGATGTAGTACTGCAGCTGATCGACGAAATGGACCATCTCAGCGATACCGCCGCGCGCGCGCTTCCAGTCTGGGCCGAGCTTATCGCCCACAGCAGCTAGCACACCTCTTGCACCGGTCTGGAGTCGCCGCCAGGTAGTGGACAGAGCGAACTCGACCCGCTTCACTCGCCATAGAAAGTTGAAGACCTTCAGGTACTGCTTGCTAGCCCACGGTGTGACGATAACATCAAGCGGCGAGTCGACCCGGTACTCGAGCGTGAAGACGTCCCAGCCAATCTCTCCATGACTCAGCTCCAGCATCCGTGCATCAAGACGGCGCAAGACGTCAGCGCTGTCGAATTGCGCGTTGGAGTTGCGGATAGCATGCTCCAGCTGTGCAGTCAGCGTGTGTCTGTACTGTGAGTTCGCAGGTCGGTCGAGGTTCGAAGCCAGCGACTCCATGAGCAGCGATATGAAGTCACCTTGCCCAAGGAGGAGATACTTCTTCAGAGCCTGCAGATGCGAGAAGAGCGCGAATTTGTCCTCCATCAAAGTGATCAGCCGCGCCATGACAGTCTTGTACGCTTCGTCAATGCTGGTGGCAAGTAGTGCAGTATCGCCGTATTGTAGCTCGCGGGATGCATCTTTGCTGTAGCTCTCGACCCATGCACCGTCCGCGCAGCCGTAGCGGATGAAGTTCAGACTCTTGCCAATGAGAAAGACCTTGTTCGCGAAGTCCTCGGTGACAATGGTCGGTATCATGTCCTTCTGCAAGCGGTACTTGTGCTCCCACACGCTAGTCGCGCCGCTGTCTTCGTAGTCGTTGCTCTCGCTGACGAAGAACTCGAAGTATGGATCCTCCAGCTCGCCGTCGTAGATCCAGGCCCGCAGCATATTGTAGAATGGCCGGGTGATGTGCTCAAGCAGCCGCTCGGCAAAGGTGTGCACGAATGGATCTCCGTGAGATGAAGAGAAAGAATGTATCAGACTGATGAGCTCGCCACCTTTCTTTCCCCGTGAAGACTCGACGATGAGACTCATCAGGCGCAGACCAAGCGTTGCCTCACGTGTCCAGATCACGCATCGTTTCAGTGTCACGCCTGCCTTGCCCAGACCACCATTCGGTAGGTTTTCATCGAGTTGCGACAGCGCACGGCGGATCTGTCCTTCTAGCGTTGCCACGAGTCGCAGGTAGGAACGAAGTTCGAGGCCTATCGCAGACCGTAGACTTTGACTGACCAAGCCACCGTCGGGAGTCTCTACGTAGTCAGATAATGATCTGTACAGCAGAGAAGGCTCTGCCAGCGTGTGTAGAAGCGATATAAGTGGAACAGGCAATGCGGCGGGTAGCTTCAGCGACTGCTTGTCGGAGAAGTTGAGGTTAGTCGAGGAGAGTCCTTGCAGAGTGAAGGGCAGGTCTCGCAGCAGAGCGGACTCGGGAGGGTTGCCGACGCCATTCGACTGCGCTTCAGCAGCTTGTTCGGGTGGCTGCTGTATTTTGGATCGTCCTGGTATAGCTCTATCTCGCAAAGGCGGAGGTGGCGTAGGCGCGTCAGGGCCTCGAGATTGTGATATACGAGGTAGTCCACTGCGTGCAAAAGCCTCGTCGTACGCTCGCTCGTTCTCTGGCTCATCCTCATCCTCAATGCCTTCCGCTTCCTCGCCGTCGGTGCCGTCCGGACCGTCCACCTCCACATAGTCATGCCCGTTGACTGCAGCTTCCCTTCCTTCAGCGACTCTCAACATGAAGTACAATATCGCCCACTTCTGTCCAAGTACTGGTTGCGATAACAGCCGCGAGTATAGTCCCTCGAACTTTGCTCGTGCTTCCAGGTTGCCATCTGCCAGCAGTCTCCTCTTGATCTTGTTTGCAGCATGATTTACATCCTCTACGACTCCTGGCTCGGGCTCGGCATCGATATGGTTGCGCGCAAGTTCATTCGCTTCGTCCCATCGTTGGTCGGCGGTGGCCTCATCTTCATCGGACGTTTGCGGCGGTACCAGGCGCTCCAGCAGTTGTTGAAGCGCGTTTTCGACGCGTTCTTCTCTTGTACTCGTCATCTTCGGGTCGTCGCATGGCTGTGAGGAAGATTTAGACTGTAAAGGGCGCATGCGACGCGGTTTGTTGCAGGAGACGCGAAAGTGGGATGTCGTTGATATGGTGGGGTCGGACCAGACTTCACTTCACTCTTACCTTACGCTCTCTCCTTCGTGCTTCCGTTCAACTGTATTCTATGATATATACTCCCTCGATACTTGTAGACGTGTGAGGATGGATCCAGGCCTCGAAGATGTCTCGTCCACAGAGGTAGCTCCCACCGCCTGCTTCCGTACTTTCAGCACCTTCGAGCTCCTCGAGGCCATCCTCCTTCAGCTACCGTGCAGTCTACATACGTTGGCCATCAAGAGGGTCTGCAGATATTGGCGAGACACATTCGATGAATCATATCAGCTCCAGGTCGCCTTTTGCTTGACTTCAATAGACTCCTCTAATTCTCAACCGGCTGACCTCACCCCCAATCTCAGCCTACTAAGCGTTGCTGACGTTGTTGAGCCAAGACGTGGTACCTGGGAAGCTGCAGTCGTCTTGAAACAACTTTCGTCCCGCGAAGTCTATCGCAGGATGCAGGAGAGCAGAAAGAGGAACGAAATCATCATCAACCCTGTCCTCCATGATCTCTTCCCGGAGTACGCTTACCGACACTCAAGCAGTCAGCGGTATCTCGTGAGAGTGCTTCACAACAGAGCACATTACAGTTGAGTCTTACACCTTTGCCAAGCACTTTCACATGATAGCCAAATACGTGTTTGGGGATTGAAGCGGACGCGATGACGCACCATTTAACCCAAGAACCTGTCCTCCTTCAATTCTTGACCAACAACCCTACCCGAGCAAACAGTCATGCTCTCTGCCTGAAGACAACATGGATCACGGTACGAACACCGATCCTTAATGTGACACGCATCGTCCAAGACTAACGACCTTCCAGACAAGGCAACAGAGAGTGCCGGAGCATGCGCTCGAGCCTTGAGCACTGTCGAGCTACTCGAGAGCATCATCCTCTACCTGCCATGTCGACAAACGCTGGTCGTGAGAAGAGTCTCTAGACTGTGGCGCGACACCTTCGCGGGCTCGCACACGCTCCAGGTAGCTTTGTGCCTAATGCCGGTGGACTTTTCCATCGCTCACTCCTTCGACGTCACCTCCGAGCTCGGCGCAGCCCGCATCGAGGAGGTTGTTGACGGATATGTCGAAAACATGATTTGCTCCGGAGGCAAGTCGGGACCGGGCCCTCTTGCCTTCCCGCCGTGTGCGATGGCAGCTCACGCACACATCAAGAACGAATACGAACATGGGAAAACGACCTCCAACCCAATCTTGAGTGACGTCTTCTGCACCTACCTCGAGAATAAGGCGGCCTGGATGACTTGTTCCATTCAGAGGTTTCGGCAAATGGTGAAACCTGAATGTCCAATCTGGGCCCGCATGTCCCTCATTCAGCCACCCGCGCACGAGATCTTCGTCTACATATCGCGTCAGACGACCACGAGGGAATACTCGGAGGATGACCGCGATGAGGCCGAGGATGATGCCTGGCAGAAAGGCTTCACTACATGGCAGCAGAACGGCATGGAGCCGCACACTCTTGACGTCTTCCGATGCATCAAGCTCGAAAGCCACAAATATCTTACGATCGCCGACCTCATGCAGCCCCTCATCGAGGCCGATGCTATCTGGCTTGAAGCAGACAAGACCTCCTTCATGATAATCGGTATTGTGAACATCCCACCGTCGATGCCTTGCGAAGGCTGTTCCAGCAGCGTGCGAGCGGAGGAGGCACCTTGATGGAGGAAACTTGCTGGGAGCTGATTCTCGATCATTATTCTGAGATCCATGTTGGTCCTTGCAAGGCTGTGGGTCAACGCTCTGGAGTTGTGTTTGCTCGGAAGCGACTGGCTGGCCTCGGCATGGAGGGTCAGCAAGGCTAGTAGGTAGGCAGCAGACGACCGTGATCAGCAAAAGCAAGGTAGGTGGACAGCATCAAGAAATTTCCATGTGCTTCTCATCACTGCTCCATGGTGCGAGTGTTACAGGCCGACGTGAAACTTCTGAATCGCCTTTCTCATGTCTGCAATGACGTTGTGAATCATCCGTGCACTGCACACAACGTTTGGCAGGAGCAGTGCACGTTGAGCTAACCTCAACTTCACTTCTTGTCACGACTTTTGTGTTCGCAACAAACCAGGTCCTTGGGCCACCAAGTACTACGACCATGAAGATTGGTTTGTCCTTCTATGCTCTAGCTCCTTCAATGATGCTAATTGCTTCATAGAAACGGTCGATGCACCTACCAACGCCTGTGCGCGCGCTATGAACACAGTCGAACTTCTTGAGACTATACTCCTCCGTCTTCCTTGCCGCCAGAAGCTAGCTGCGAAGAGAGTCTGTAAGCTCTGGCATGCTACCTTCGACGGTTCGCGCAAGCTTCGTGTTGCTTCATGCCTGGCGCCGGCAGGACACTCGACTAAGCATCTTATCGAGATCACCACCAAGCCTATCAAGCCCGAGATCACGCAAGCTCCCAATGATTCCTTCAATGAATGGACGGGCTACCATGTCTATCGTCAGGGTGCATCTTGCGCTGGAGATGCCTACGCCACATCAAAAGCGTACGCGGAGTCGGGTGACGTCGGGATCAACAGCATGCTGGCCTCCGATTTTTCCTCGAAAGAGGTGCCGAGATCCGACTTGACTTGCTCCATCGTTACGCTTCGACAATACTTGAAGACGCGAACCCCGGTATGGGCTAACATGTACCTGACACAGCCGCCTGTTCCGGAGCTTGCTGTCCTTGTCTACATCACCCTGGACGGCAATGACTTGGATCGACAAGAACGGGACCCTCTCCATGCTGCATGGGCGGAGCAGGCGTCCGAGAAGGACTGGCAGACCGGGGGTACAGAGCGACATGTGTATGGCTCAAAGGGTTTCAAGATTACGAACGACGCAGGCGTCACCGTTGCTGATCTCATGGACGCTCTTGTGGATGCCGAGGATGTGTGCACTACTGCCCGCGAGAATACGGACATTGATCTCGACACAATCACGGTTGGTATATAGTACCTCGCGCACGATCATCTTCGGCCCAGCGACTAGTGGAAGGCTCTCTGTCTTGACACTGAAGACGAATGCTATCTGCTGCGTGAGAATGGTGGGAGAGCTGCTGAAACAAGGTAGGATGAGCTAATCACAATTTCAGTACGTGCTTCCGAACTCAAAGCCCACATGTGCAATACTCAGCATGTGCTTCCAAGTCGTGAATGCGCCTCAGACAAGAAGGACATGTGGTACTTGTGAACCTCGTTCACTTGATGTCAGCAATTAGATGGTGCAGGTGAATGTGAACGGGTCTGTGCGCCGATCAAAACACAGGGCGCGTCGGCGTGATGGACACCTGACCTTGCTTCACAGGCATGTGCGCGACCAAAACAGCCTTTCCGCCACCGAACATGGCCGACGTCATGAAGCCTGGTTCGCCTTTGCACGATGGCAGGATGTTCAACAGTGCTGACCGTATCGTAGATGTTTCCCTCCCTCCACTGAGAACGGCGTGCGCACTTGCCTTGAACACCATCGAGCTACTCGAGATCATCCTGTTTTAGCTTCCATGCGAGGACGCGCTATACGCGAAGAGAGTGTGTAAGCTGTGGCAGGCAACATTCTGCGGGTCCCACAAGCTCAAAGTCGCCTTATGCCTCACCCCGGTGAAGCTCCCGTCTTCTCGACCGACCGACAAGGCTGCCAACGCAAGCGGCACCGAGATCTCGCAGATCCACGTCCTTAAAGTTGGACCTATGAAATATCAGGTGTACGTCTTAGATGAGCCTTGCGCCCGCGATGCGTACATCGATATGAGGACATACGCGGCGAACGACGACATAATCGCCAATCCGATTCTGCGCAAGCTCTTCTCAGATGCCGACCACGAACCACACGTGCTTCGATGCACCACTCGCACGCTCAGCCATTACTTCAAGACGCAGACTGCGGTCTGGAGCAGCATGTACATGACCCAGCCGCCGGTCAAAGAGCTGTTCCTGGACATCTTGGTCGATATGAGCGGCAAGGACGACTCGCGCGAGGAGTATGAAGACAAGGACGTCGCCTGGATCCCTACCGCACGGGAGACTGGTTGGCTTGTTGACACCGATAATAAGCAGCTCTACCAAGTCGACGCGGTCAATGGGTTCAAGGTGGCAAATGGTGCAGGAGTCAAGATAGCCGACCTTATAGCGGCCCTCCGCGAGGTCGATAAGTTGTGCGAGGAAGCAGACGAGTTCTCAACGATGGGCTTCAACATCATGCTGGATCGGTGACGCACTGGAAAGGACGCTATCACCGCTGAACAGCCGTAGGAGGAGGCTCCAGGTCTTCGCACCGAACACGAAGACTGCATGCTGCGTGAAGATGGCGAAGGCAACATGCGACTAAGACTGGCTAAGCAAAGTAGGTGGACAAAGCACACGCTCAGTACATGCTCTCAAACACATACTTTGCGGTGATATCGTCACAGGCGAGTAGTCAATGCCTCATTCTACCTTCCAAACCTTGAAGCCAACTTTCACATGGATTCATGCTGAACCAATGATGGCGCTTGCGCTGCAGCACTCACCGGAAATATTTGGCTCGCGATATGACAGTCGAGCATGACACGGTGTAGTATTGCCACTATATATCAGTTCCGCTGCATCCCTCAGTCTTCTCATCACTTAGTAAGTCTACGGACACAACTCCGACTGTCTACCACCATGCAGAGTTGTAAGTCTACCACTGCTCTGTACAGGCGGCAAGCCGACCATAGCTAATCACTGCCATAGCGAAGCCACTCGCGCCTACGAGCGCACGGATCCGCGCCTTGAATACAGTCGAGCTCCTTGAGCTCATCATTCTCCAGCTCCCCTGTCGTCAAATACTAGCTGCCCAGAGGGTATGCAAGCTGTGGCGTGACACGATCGAGGGTTCCCACAGCAGTCAGTTGGCACTATGCCTCACCTCCATCGAACCAAAGACTTTTTGCGAACCCGGACTACCCGATGAATTCTCCAAAACAGAGGTAGGATATCTTAAGGGCGAAGAACGCACCAAGATCTTACTAGGCGGAGGCAACTTCAGAGATGCGTCCGTTCAAAGCCCATGTGCCGGTGCGATGGTCCTGAGGATGAAGCGCAACTTTGGGGACAGCATGATGACTATCAACCCTATCATCTGCGACCTCTTTCCTAGCCGTGATGGTAACGGGGACTTAAGCTGCACCGTAGACCTACTCCGTTCTCGCCTCAAAACACCTCCTTCGACGTGGGCCCGAACGTATATAACCCAGCCGCCCATGCCGGAGATCGTCCTCTGCATGATCATCGAGGTGTGCAAAGCGAACAGCTCGGAACAGGAGCCGGTCCATTTCGCCTTCAACGCCATGCAACATAATTGTGTACTGTATGGCGAACATCACAGTTGCCCGAAGCTCATGTTCGCCCAGCACTTCAGGTTCGGAAAACGTCCGAAACCCGGTTCACACGAGGCGCAAAAAGTGAAACAGTCCGGAGACTGGAACGACTATCGCCGGTACCGCATTGATCATCCACCTACGGTTACCGACCTCTTGAAAGCATGCAACCAGATGGTGGACAACTTTCTGCGTCAATCTGCGGGAACCTGTGCTTTGTGCGAACGAGCGAACGAACCTCCTACGGTGGTGATCAGCTTCGTTGTGGCAATGTGAACACGTCCGAAAAGGCTCTCGGCTTGCCAGGACTACTTATTTCCAACGTGAGAATGTTGTGATCGGAAGTCAACCCTGTACAAGCCACTGGGACCGTGGTAGTGGCAACACAAGGCGAGTGGTGAAGCAAGGTAGGATGCACAGTATCGGACCTCTCAACTTATGCTACCTCGTTCGAGTTCTCCAGGGAAGTTTTGCTAGGCAAGCAGGCTCTACTTTACATATTCCACTTTCCAATCAATTTCACATGATTTCACGCTACCCCGTTATGACGTTTCGAGAAAGTCTGGGCGATGGTGTAGCCAGAACTCCAAGCAACTCTCCATTCGTGAGATCAATATGACCTGAGCGCGCTGTGTCACAAGGTGTCACACCGTACACACACATCTACCGAGAGGGCTCCATAACGTGGTCCCAAGCGCATGGAATCAGAGCAGGCTGTGCATACACCAGTCACTGCGACCATGGAGGACGGTAGGAGAGAACACTTAAGCCTAACGTGCACAATCACTCAAGCTAATGGACCGCAGACGACCGTCCACCACCGCCGACGGCATGTGCACGAACCATCAACACCGTCGAGCTTCTTGAGCAGATCATCCTCCAGCTGCCTTGTCGCTCAGCGCTCGGTGCCAGACAAGTGTCTAAAGTGTGGCGCGACACGTTCGATGGCTGCTACATATTTCGAGAGGCGTTGTGTATGGCTGCGATACCACGACCAACTCCTCACCTCCTTGATTTCAAGGAGTCCAAAGGGCTCCAGGTGACGGACTTTATCAACAACGAAATGGATGAACTGTTTCCTCGGTCCACCTGGAACATCAGTCGGCCGCCTCCACAAGACTCCTGCGCCGACGCAACACATGTCTAGCTGAAGCAAACCGTGAGCGCAAATACCTTCAGCGTCAACCCAATTCTCTGCGACATCTTCGACTTTCATCACTACTTTAATCACTTGTGTTGCTCCATCGATAAACTGCGGCACTGCTTGATGTCACGACCTCCAATCTGCACTGGGATGTACTTCATCCAGCCGCCGGTACTAGTGGTCGCCATGGAAGTACGGATTGAGGTGGACACTACAGTCTCCTGGGAGGACGATCCCTGGCCTCCCAGGCCTGCGTCAGGCAACGTTAGCATAAACACGATCGGGCACTGGCATCGCCACCGCGTCAAGGGCTACGATACGATTCATTTTGAGAAGGAGATCTGGTTTCGCAAGGGAACATACATTACGCTCACAGATGTCCTGTTGATGTGTCAATGTCGTCGTCCCCGAGTGCGTAGAAGAATGCGCAGAAGTTCGCGATGCCCTTGCAAGGGAAGAAGGCACCCCGACTCTGACCATCGAGACCAGTGGCGCGAACTGAGACGTCTGGGAGTGCTCTCGGTGGACACCGGTTGGGTGCAAGCATGCAGACTTCGACTGGCCGACTGGAAGGGTGATATGTTAGCAGTCCTATGTCGTCGAAAAGGTCAAGGTAGACCGCAAGACAGAGCATCACATGTCACCTTTGCACTTAGGTGTATTCTACAGCCGATACATGAGCAAAATCCTTGCCGACAATACCTGCGAAGATCAGCAATCACATTGCGTAGACTACCTTACGAAAGCAGATAGGAGGCACAATAATTGAACAGTCAACATGTTTTGTCTACACACTACCAATCCATAATCATTTCAATTTCGTCATTTGCACCGACATTCCGGATTCGTGTTTATGCGAAACGACAGCTCCCAAAAGGCGAACATGTCGCCTGTCTTTCCGCACAACGCGCCATTGACGCCCATGGCCCAAAAACCTCCCAACAATGTGTCTGCTTGCGGCTCCAGTTGCCGCACAGAGACCCAAAAGAATGAAAAGATGTATCGACAGAGCAATATGTACAATTTGAAGCAAGCAGCGCCTACGGTGCACGGGGTCCAGGGTGCCCATGCTGCTGCTGCTGCGTCGGTGATGGCGAGAGGAAGGGAAAGTCAACAGAAGTGCCGCTGCTTCCCATTTCCAGGCTCGGCATTGTCGGAAGGGCGGTCGGTTGTTGGCCAGAGCTAGATGTATGCAGAGAGGTCTCCTAGCTGCTACAAACAGTCAATGACGACCGTTGCAGTGAAGCTTGAAGCAGCAGTAGCGGGCTCGCCAACTTACCTCCTCTGGGCATGCATCTGGTTTTGGCCGGGCCCGCCTGGACCCATCGCCATGCCGTAAGGATTGGCATACTGAGTATTGTCGCCCGCAATTTGCTGGATCATGCTGCTGGAGATGCCCTGCGCTTGCGAAACGGGACAGTCTTTGTGAGCGAGGAGTAAAGTTTTGAGGCCGACGATTTCTTCTCGGAGCTGGGTGACGGTGGCGGCCAGCGCGTCATTCTCCGTGCTGAAGATTTCAACCTTTTGCTGGAGGTTGGCCAGCCATTGCTTCTTCCGTTGGCGACACTTGAGTGCGGCGACACTACAAGACAATCAGTAAGTGACACGGCGGTATGGATGCTATTTTCTGGTACTCACCGGTTGCGCTCAAGGAAGTTCTTGCGCTTCTCTTCATCCGTCATCTTCTTGCCATCGGGGTGGGTGTCAATCTCCTGGTCATCCATCATGTCGTCCTCGTCTTCTGGCTCAGTATTGGCCCTCTGCCTCTTATTGGCCTGCTTGATGGGCGTCTCGTCGCTCTTCCGCTTGCCGTTCTGCGTAGCTCTGCCCACTGAACCCTTCTTGCCCTTCTTGCCCTGAGGCTTAATCTCCTCATCCGAGTATTGTCCTTCACCATCTGTGCTGCCAGACATTGCGCTGCCCACGCTGCCTTTTGAGTTACGCTGACTCATGTCTTGTTGCGCGGCTTGGTGGTAGTTTTGCTGCTGCTGTTGCTGTTGCTGGGCTTGTTGATACTGTTGCTGCTGGGCGTTGCGCTGACCTCCGGCTTGAGCGAGCATGAACAGGCCGTTGGCGGCGTCGTTCGTTTGGTGCGAGCCGAATGGATCTTGATTATCTTGCTGCTGAGGATTGTTTGTTCCTTGGAATGGCTTGCTGTCGAGATCGGGCTGAATGTTGGGGTTCGATGTAGGTTGCGACTTCGCGCCGTTCTGCGGTATCGTAAAATTGTTTGCTTGAGTTTGAGCTCGAGCGGTCATAGCAGTGCGGTGAAAATCCAATGTACCTGGAGTGGCACCACCGCTCTGCAATTGATTGTAGATTGCCTGAGAGTTTGGTGATGGTTGCGGGAACATAGACCCGCCCCCACCGGGCGTCAATCCAGTTCGCAAGGACGATTCGTTCGGGGTCGGGAAACTACCAGCAAAGTGATGATCACTGTTAAAGTAGTCGTTGCTTCCAGTAGGACCTGTCAGCATCGCAGGGCTAAGAGCACCGGAGCGAAGAGAATTTGGCCAACCGGGTGTATTGACAGGTAAGAGCGATGCTGGCGATGTCAGGCTTGCCACTCCAGGAAGTTGAGGTTTGCCGGGCGTATCTGCTGGGTTACTGAACGCGTTCTCGAATGGGTTGGGTTCCTTCGCGAGATGTGTTTGGCCGTGCTGGCCGGCGAAGTAGTCGATGTCTCCGTTCTGATTTGGTCTGGGAGGTGGTGCCAGCGGCGCATTGGTTGTAGCCGGCGCTCCTTCCTTGTTGCCGTTCGTGGGAGGCTCCTCCTCGGGCTGATTAATCGACAGCACAGGTGTTTCTGGTGATCGGTCAGCGCTGCAACACCTTACTTTGTGCTTTACCGACAGGACCGCGATAAAACTGGCGGTGGCGACCTACCTTGAACAGAATCACCACCTGACGAACCTTCCTTCTTGGAAGTATCTATGAGATGTGTCAGCAAAGCATTGACGCAAGGCAAACAATGACATCGTGGGTGCAGCAAGTCACAACATCAATGGACTCGGGAGCAACAGCGAGGCAATGCACCAAGGCTGAGTGGGTGGTGGCAGCGACGTACCTGAGTTCTGCAACGAGGTGCGAGTGGTTCGAGTCGACGATGTCATACTCTTACCGCTAAGGTGCGGTGATGAGTTGTTAGAGTGTCTGGTTTGAACCGCAGCCATGGTGGGCAATAGCGATGACGTAGCGACTTTGGTGGCTTTGCTGATGATCGTCCTTTCGGTCTTCTACCTTGTCCTCCCGCAACTTCACTTCCTCTTCGGATGCGTTTCTTCTTGCCAGAAACACACTGTGTTTTGCTGTACCTCTGCAGAGTCATTGGTGTTAGCTTGAGCCTTCCCTATCGTGGCGCCTCCGCCGTAATGTGAGGTTGCCGAAACACCACACGCGATGAACACACGGGGGCGGACATGACTGGCGACTGGACACGAACGCCAACCCCTTTTTATCGCCATCGCTATTCACCACGAATTCTTATCGGAGTCGATATGCTTACCTCTTTCGTAAAGTTCTCCGGGTACCACGACCTCGCTCCCACTCTGCGTGTAGGTAATCGGTATGTTTCCTATAATAGGCGGACGTGACGCAATTGCGTTTCGAACCGCACCAGGAACGCGACTGGGGCGCTCTCAATCGGGAAACAAGCCAAGCAGAGCGAATAAACGATATGCCTTGCGCTTCGCACGCCTGCTACAACGTGACTTGCGGTCGTCCAAGGCGCCTGTTCCCAGCTCTGCGTGCGAAAAAAGTACGATGACGGAGGTGGTGACGAAGGGAAGGAGCGAGACGTCATCTCTTTAAGAAACAGTGACACGCTGCACGCTAGCCAAGCTGGCCCGTGCACGCTCATCGGGGCTAGACAAATTATTTGCCGCTATCGCCCATCCGTCTCCTGCATTCACGTCTGGACTTCCTCCTCGTAGCCGATATGCAGGCCTGCCAGTGCCGAGGGCAAGAAGCATATATTAGCTGGCTGCACGTCGCTGCAGTCTCCGCTTATTGACCAACAGGAGCGCTCCGTGGGCTTCCAATGGATTTCAAATGAGGAGATCGGGAGCTAAATTTCTCGCTCGACTTGCCACCTGGTTGCGGCTCAAACGATCGAAGAGCACGCGTCAGATCGAAACACCTCCGCAGTCACGTGCAAGCCTTCGAATTAATGCAGAACAGCATCCTCTACACCTCACTTCACTCCCGCGACTTCTTCACGGCAGCGGCCAGGACTGCTATTGAAGTCCTTTCCGCAACGTGGAGCTTGCCTTACGGAACAAGGCTTTTTCGCGTTACTTGCTATGACCGGGGTTGCACTGGACGGTCCAAGTGTCCCTCCACGAACGAATACCAGGTTAAAGTGAGGAGGCATATGGGCCTCAGTGGAGATCCAGACACAGGCAGCCTCAGGTTAGTCTCGATCATGACACTTGGTGATTGTGCTTATCTTCATCGTGTCCACTACCTCTATCTTGATGCAAAGTTTGGGCGTCCGACGGGTTCTGGTATGACTTTGACCTGTGGGCGTGGAAACAATTCCTTGTTATGTTCCCGTCCGCGTTACTTATTACAGTTTCATCTCTGCCCAAGGCCTCACGGCCTAGTCGTCTTGCGTACCTCAGTCTTCTCTGGTGGGTAGCACCACTTATGATCAGACTTGCCAAATCATATTTTTGCTCAGTCGGCGTCACACGGAGGAGCAAGCGACTACAACACGCGCCAGAGGCCGCCGACCAAGATGTCAGCCTCTCGCCGTGCGCCTCACTCGTGCATGACTCTGTTTCGCGCTAGAGAGAAGGCAACAAGGCAAACAAGCAGGAAACAGTTCGCAACCTACATGTACTTGGTTGGCCAACATGCCAAGGAGCGCCGTGAGCCAACATTGGAGATCAACCTTGGTTATTTTTTCAGAAGCAACAACCCTCGCTATGTCGACCTCGACATCTCCAAAATTATCCACACGATCCTGCACGCCCTTCACGAGCTTGAGGTTTGCGGTTACGAGTCACGCTGTGAGAGTTGCGACTGACGCCCACAATGCAACAACCTGTGTCGAGCCACTGAAATCGCGCTGCCTTCGCTGCCCTTGCACAAGCACTCCGCCAGTCTCACTTAGGGACACATGGAACTCTGATCGTGCTTCGTTACACACTGCGCCATACAGTGTTCCTCGACCCTGAATGTACTACCAACCGCGGAATGGTCTTCTTCGCTCGACGACCTCTGCACCAGAACCGCTTCACTACCGTGTGACCTGCGAAGCCCTTCCTGCGGCCGGTCATGGTTGCCTTCGAAGACCGCAATGGGCTATGCGAGCTCTCGCCTTGCCTTTCGACTGGACGACGGAAGCTATGCAAGCCGCACACACTGTAATTCTTCGGATCTCTGGGCTATGTCTGCTAAGAAGCACCTCTCGATCCTGAAGGCAAACAATAATAATTGTCAACTGACAATCTGCGGTAGGTCTTTTGTGGCTGACTTCTCGCGTCAAGGCAACCTCGTAGCCTTGTTACATCTGCTATAAGTCCAGTGCACGGTAGGATGGACAAGATATCTCCTCTTCATACAATAACATTGTCCAGAATTTCACTAGAAGTTACCACAGCACATCTGTTCTTCCAAACTCCTTGCTCAAGCGAGAATCGCTCATACTCTCCAACGCACCTCGATCAATCGTACCCAATTCTACGGAGCCTCAGCCTGTCGCCCGAGATCAGAATGTCGCGATCAGTACACATGCCGTACCCTCCTCCCCAGAGCGCCTACCAATATGGCTATGCTCCGCAACAAGCAGCCAACATTCAATGCCCTCAGACTCAGTCGCCTTACGCTCAGTACTACGCACAACAGCACTACGCTCCACCAGCCGTGATCCAACAACACTATGCTCAGAACAACGCTGCATATCTACAGCAAGCCGCTTACTTGAAATGTCAACGCCGTCTCATGTCCGAACAAAAGGACTCGCAAAAAGACCAAGCCAGAGACGAAGCCGAAGAAGAAGAGGACGACCAGGAGCAAGAAGAGCCCTCCCCCTCCTCCTCATCAACACTCTCACCCGGCTCCACCGCCACAGCACCCGATACCCGGTACGCCACCCACCCCCCTTCCCTCCACTCCCCTCCCCCGTCCTTGCTAATCCTTCCTCAGCTCGACATGGGTCTGCCTCCAACTCCCCTGTTCCGAGCGACGCATCTGGTTCCACCGCAAAGCGGACCTCGACCGCCATGTGAGAACTTACCACGAGGCGCACATCACCCCGAAATTCGACTGCGGGCATCCGGTGTGCCGTCGGAAAGGGGATCAGGGTTTTACGAGGAAGGATAAGATGCTCGAGCATGAGAGGGAGGTGCATGGGATGAGGGCTGAGGGGTCGGAGAGACGGAGGAGTGGGACGGGGAGGACGTGAGAGCGAGTTGGGGGAGGGAGTGTGGGTAGGTATAAGCGTTTGGTGTGGATGGGTTTGTTTATTGGCGTTCAGAGACACTAGATGGGGGAGGTCGCGAGACACGGTTGCTCGAACAGATGTATGTTATCAGTATGTATTAGTTGTTGCTATTGTGCTACAAAGGGGTATCCGCCGAGGTCTCACCGCTCAGAACATATATATGCGTCGCTCAAACACGACTTTTGCGAACGCGTCAAGTCAATGACGCTGAGCCAGCTCAAGCGTCCATCGACCTCCACGGCACGTCAACGCGCACTCCCATTCCCAACGATCCGCTGCAGCGTCGAAAGACCTGGATCTTCATCCAGCCACTTGCCTTGCTCAACATCCGCACACCGCAAGGACTGCTCCACTCTCTGGTCGGTGACAGACGCTACTTCCTGCGTCGCCATTAGCTGATGGTACATTGCTTTTCGAGCGAGTATCGTACCGATCGAAGCGCACTCCGTATCTGCTGCAACGCCGGCACATGTCCCGCATGTGGTTTCTGCCCCTGCAGAATCGCGGTCCAAGAATTGATCCATCGAAGCGCCGCCGTTATACGGAGGTATATCTTCTGCGCTATGAATCTCCTGGCTGCTGCGTCGGTGATGATGCTGTGGCACTGTCAGCAGGAGCGCCTGTTGCGGGCCGATGAAGATGGCCTCACCGCCGTAGTTGCGACTTGATCTGTTCATCATCGCCCTTAGTCGCATGCTGAGCATTGAACGGCTGCGCTAGCAGCGTCTGTGCCTGAGCAACAGATCGTCTGAGCAGAACGTATCCCTCTTCGTCGTACTCCTCCGCAGAGGGGTTGGCACGGATCGAGGCGATGTAGTTCTGGATGTTGCGGTAGTCGTTTATGATCTCGGCGACTCGCATCGACCGTGCCTGGTTGACTGGTTCGAGGTTAGTATTAGCGAGTGGCGTGAGGTGGGAGAGCGCTGGACGTACGACCGTCGGCCATTACTCTAGATCAGGAAGTTGCGCCGGAGGGATAGCTGTCAGCAGTGCGGTGATGGAGAGGTGCTGTCGGGAGAGCCGGGAGATTAAGTGTAAGACGGATGGATTATTGTCAAGGCCAACAGTGTAGATGCTGGATATGACCGATAGCACCATGTTGGACTATATGAATGCTTTAGCCTCACCCTTTTGATTCTCCATTGTTGCTGGGCTCATCGAAGTGTCAAGAGGTGGCTTGTCCAGTCGAGCGTGTGTGGTTGGAAGCAGGAGACTCTAGTGGACAGTATCTGTTTGGTTCTTAGCAGCCTTGCGATGAGATTAGAAGCACGTACTTCAGCACAAATGCAGCATTGGAAGAGGTCGAATGTAGGTGCCATGACGCAGGGGTGTACATGGGGGCATAACCCAATTCGATGTCAGCCAAATGTAGTTGATAGTCTGAGGAGCATCATAGGATGAAGTGGCAGACAGATCAGACAGCCCCGTGCAAGCCTTGCCGTGGACCATGACGCTTGTGGCTTCGAGCGCGAACTGTATAGGACACCGTAGTTGAGTAGAGGACGGTGTCTTGAGGTGAAGTGGTGTTGCCATTGGTCGACCGTCACGCGGTATCATCTCAGCAGATATGGATAGCCGTTGATGTGCCACGGGGGTGAGGTCGGCTGCATCGTAGCGTCTCCGGGACTTTGACGAGCCGTTGACTAGTCGCAGATATCTGCCGATGACATGAACGATGACCACGAGTTGTGAGATAAAGTTAGTCTCCACGTGGAAGTGTATTCGTGTAGTATGTGAGGTCCCGGTTACGCTTTCTTGAGCTCAGCTAAGATACATGCAGCGCAGTCCCGAGAGCGCTGAAAGCTCAATATCAGCCAATCAGGCGTCGAGAAAGCCTCGGACAAGACCGACCGGCAAGAACCGCCGTGCATTAGAGGCGATGCACGAACTGCATGCATAGCCGCACCATGATTCTCTCGTCTCGTTCCTGCATAGCTGCGGTGGTTTGGGGTAAGCTGAGACGAGTTTCAGTCCTTTTCGGCAATGGCCTGTAAACGCTCGTCGATCTCTTCTTCGTTCAGCGCGCGGAAGCTGGCGTTCGTCCCCTCTTGGCCGTCTTCTCGCGGTCCACCAACGATGCCGATCTCCAATTCGCCCTTCTTGAAATCAACACTGAGGACGTTGCTCAGTGCTGTGATGCCAAGCTCCACGACCTCCTCCCAGCTGCCTTCCGCGTTGTCCTTGTTCTTGAGCTTCTTTTCGAAGAAGTTTAGCGCCTCCTGCGCTTTGGGTCCAGATGCGGTCGCTTTGTAGCCGACATAGTAGCCTGCTGGGTCGCACTTGAAGAGCTGAGGGCCGTATTCTGAGTCGAGCGATATGAGGGTGGTCGCGACTCCTAAAGGTCGCATGTATGCCTACCCAATGGTCAGTCTTCTTACCCTACACCTATTCTCATCTCGAGACCACGTACCCTCTGCGTGTAGACCTGCGCGAGGTTCGCAAGTCGCTTCGCCAAGACGTCGCAGGGCATCTCGTACCCGAACTTGTATCTGAACTCCGCCGCCTCACCTCGCGCTCTGTTCACCGAAGCTCTTGCATCTGCTATTGATCCAGTCATGACGCAGCCGACGGAAGGCGAGAGCTTGTAGACGTATGACACCGAAGCAGGGTCGATCAGCTTGTCCTATTTCCATCGCACCCTGTCAGCCTCCATTCCAAAGCGGGCGAGACCAGTCAACGTACGGGAACCTTCTTTTGCGAGATGACCACGGCGCAGTCCTTCCCTCTCACGCCTATTGATGTGATGTTCGCGGCGGTGATGGCTTTGAAGGCATATTCTGGGATCATCGGGTCAGTCAAGCTGATACAGAATGCGTGTGGCGGTTGGTGTCAGCGTACCGACTTGGTAGAGGCGGCCCTGGTCGGAGAAGATGGTGATGTGTCTGTCGAAACCTGCGCTGCCTGATGTTTCACGAGCATTAGCTGCAGCTCTTGTTGGTGTGCGTTGCTGTAGACTTGCCAGACATGATGGCGGAGGTTGAGGGTGGGCTTCTTCGGTAGACTGGGTTGGTGAAGGTGAGATGGCGTGTGGTATAGTGTTGAAGGGGCGTTGCTTGCAAGGAGAAGGCAGTTGATGATAGCTACCGTGGATCGAGCTCGTGGAACGCGCATGGCCGTTTGCCTACGGATACGGCCGCGCGCTAGTAGGAGCTAGCCTGGACGTCTCGACTCTAGATCAAAATTTCCTATATGCTTGTCCTGATAATGAAGAACAACATAACGAGAGAGTTACTGGCTGCGACCGAAACAACTACGATATAACTCGAGTGATTCTCAAACACGAATCCGCGATGTCGACGAGCCAGCCACGCGTTCCAGCATGGAAGCGTCTCGGTCTGAGACTGAAATATGCGAAAGAGACCGCGGATGATCCAACTATGGGAAATGAACATCACGATGCGGCTGCCGAACCCAGCGAGAAGCCGGCGCGTGAAAGCGAGCTGACTGACAGCACGCGGCCTGCGAAGAAGCGCAGAATCTCACCACCCCAAATTCGCCACACAGGTCAGAACGGGCCGAGCGATGGAGTCTTTGACTCTATCACATCATCTCAGGACTCTCCACCCAACGCCATAGTCCATAACAAGACCGTCCTCTCAAGTACGGAGACCGGTGAGCCAGCAGATCATGAGGAAGTGCATCATAACGCAGAGTAAGTCTTCCATAGGAACAAGTCTTTCCTCCCCCAATGTTGCGCGAGTGGTCGTGTCATGTGATGTGGTCTCAGAGATTATGTCCCGTTGTGGCTTCGAGGTCGACAGGCGTCTCGAATCCAACTGCGACGTAGTGAATCTCTTACCTATCTCTTCTGTGGCAAACAACATGCTAACGAAAGTTCTATAGTCAGCAGACAGCACCACGCAGAAAGTCTGTAGCATTCACCTCCGATACGAAAGAAGACGACGGTTTCAGCGCACGAACTCTATTCAAGCAATCAACGACAGCTGGACAACCAACCACCTCTAGCGACTCCAGCGGCGACAACACCTCATCGCCTACATCGAAGAAGGCCAAAAGAAAACTCAAAATACAGGCCAAGAAACCCATCGAAGACAAAAGCGATGCCGGATCTCCGGAATATGTGAAGTACCTCGATACTTACACGAACGACAAAGCCCACTGGAAGTTCAACAAGAACAACCAAACCGAGTTGCTGAAAAATATCTTCAACCTTGATCACCTCCCGACTCGGTACGACAACGCTATCCGGCAGTACGTCGAAGGTCTGCAAGGAGCTGCGGCGCGAACGCGTCTCGCCGAGAGTGCTCAGGCAGTTTTGCAGGCTATCGTCGAGAAGGAAGAAGTAGAGGGAGGATCAGGGAGCATGGAATCCGCGGAGGCGAGGCGAAATGCGTATGCTGCAGCTCTGAAGAGCCAGATTGAGCGGTACGAACGTGCAAATGCCGGCCGGAGCGAGTACGACGAGGAACAACTCGAATCAATGAGGCAAGATGCCGAGCTGGGCAAGCGAGCCGAGAATCTGTTCGAACTCCTTCAGCATGAACTCCGTCCACACCAGCACGCTGTCGCCTCTCAAACATCCTCGGAGACAGCACGCTCCGCCTCGACCCCGACATCACACACCAACGGCACATCGCAATCGTTCGATACCAACAGCAGCACATCGAAGCCATCCACCACATCAAAGCGCAAGAGCCGCAAATCCAGAACTCAAGGGTCATCGACCGATGACTCGAGCAGCGAGGACGAAAAGCCGACCTCCAAGAAGCCCACCACAGGACCAACGACGGTCTCCGAAGCGCTACGGCCATCAGCGATTCCTGAGATGTCGATGCGGATATCTCAGCCCTTGGAGAAGTTGGCTTCCGGGAAGCGAGTCATTTTCGATGATGATATGCTGGATTCGATGTTTCCGAAGAAGACGTACCTAGATGCAGGAGCCAAGCGGAAGGATGAAGGTGGGCGTGGGAGCAAGGCGGAGGAGAGCGAGAGCAGTAGTGATAGCGATAGCGACAGTGATGAGTGATGGTGGTGGTACCAGGTAGAATGATATGTTTGTTGAAGCGTTCTAGCCTCCTCATAGCAGCAAATTGTCGTTTGTTCCTCGCCGTCGTACAAAATCCGTTCGTACAGCGTCTCCAGACTCTCGAAAATTCTCGAGCAGTCGAGCTGTTGAGCGCGGTTATCTGATGCTGAACATCTATCGCCACACACGAGAACGCTCACTAGATATATCGTAAGAGTCCATCACGTGTCGCTCAATCTCCTTCGTTGCTTTCTTTATCTTATAACTAAAGCTCTCCTCTTCTCGTAGCAGCAAGTTCTTTGACAACACAATCATCCACACAGCGAGTGCCACCCAACACGACGGACGCCAGCGACCTGCAGCAATTGTTGCAAGAGTTCCGCGTTGTTTCGTTCACGAGCAGAAACTCAATAACTGCTCACGGAGAAGTGGTCCGACACGTCAAATTCGGGCTCCTAATCAAGAGCCAAATCAACGAATTCGCTAAGCCCTACAACAAGGACAATAGGAAAGCGACGTGGGAGGATGCAAAGTATATCGAGATGCTTGCTACGTGCGAAGAAGCGAATGCTGAATTCGAGATCGACCTCGACGAACCTTTGAACCGCGCCGGGGACGATCACCTGGCACATCGCGACCAGCTTTGGAGGCCGGCGACTGACACTGCTGGAAACGTTTCCATAGCTCTCGTCTCCGCCGCCGCCCTCGGCGACGGGGTCACTACAGTCGCAGTCGTCACCATGCGTCTTCAACTTCGTCACGGAGAGTCGAGTGGCCGGCGCCTGGGCCGGTTTGTCCGATTTCCATCTTCTCGTCGACGGTGCCGCCACTGGAGACTGTGTATATACTGTCCTGTTGAGACCAGATTCTCCAGTGTCCGGGGCGAGCTGCTCAATCTTGGTGTTGTCATCGCTGATGCCGCTACCGTACGCCTCGCCATGTCCCTTGTCATCGCCACCCGCGCAGTTTCACAATGCTCAAGCCCTTAATCCTCTTGTACAGCTGCCTTAGATATGGTCCTGAGCCTTCTTCATTCTCCCGCGTGAGACTAGCACGATGTCCTCATCTCAATCATGCCACTGTCTCGACAGCTTATCACGCGGGGAGAAGATCTCCTCTTGTGGCATGATAATACAGCTGTTGGAGTTATATAGAGCGAGAGGTCGTGGAGGTGTATACAGATGTGTGATCAAGAACAGGGAAAGAGAAAGCGTAACGTGGTGGACAAAAAGATTTACCTGTGCAGCAAGTGTAAGGTAGTTGATTCAGACTGACATGTGACAAACTATTGAACTTTCGAACAACCAACCTTCCAATCACAAAAACAAACATTGGTTGCCTCCCCCAACCCCTATTCAAATATCAATTCAATTTGACCAGAGAACAAAAGAGTTCAGCGAGCCCATTCAAGCTATGCTTGAGACCTTTGACAGTCTTGGTAGGCTCACCTAATCTCTCCCCCAGATTCCCAAGTTACCTGTCACGATACGTGCCTACAAGTCTCGCCTTCAATTGAAGGGACGTACACACCGAGTTAACGCGGACACCCAAAGGTAGTCACATGTTTGGCCCGGTGGCCGTCAGCAAATATTGTAAGTACAATATATTAGTTTGCAAAGATTGCCGAGCTTGGGCTGAGGGGCGTCGATCTTGTGATAGTGGTGGTGAGTTCGGGCGGTGGGTGACCAGAGTTTTCTTGGCATATTTCTTCCGCTTCGACACGCAACACGACTTCGTCGTCTTTTGGCCGCACCAAGGCTGCCGCATAATCGAGCGTTACGCTGGCAGATGCAGCACGGCCCGCAAGTGGACAGTCGTTCGGCGTCATTGTTTCCCAAAAGCCACCGCATGCCGGAGGTCGTGCGCCATGGAGGTACTGCCTGTGGAAGTTTGCTCTCGTATTTTTCTTCTACCATCGCCCTCACGGGACTGCTGGTTCTGCTTTCTGCTCGCACTGCCAATGGTCTTTCTCTCATCTCATTCTTCCCATCCTCATTCATCGTCATTGTCGCCATAGATTTCGCAACGCGAAGAGGTCGTCGGAGCGGCGATGTCCTGCCTCCTGATGCTCCATCAACGTCTTATGACACCGCGCGTGCCTATGGCCAGTCTCTCACTTGCTTCACGACCCTGGGCAACAAATGAGATGTGCAAGCGTCTTTCGACGCTCCCGTACAAGCATTGGCCTTGCTCCTGGCCTGCCCACTGCCGACCGTGCGCCAGTGTTGAGTTGAGCCGGCAGATTAAGCTGAACACATGCTTGCGCTGCTTTCACAAGCCAGCCGTGGCATCGTACGCATGTTTCATAGCACTCTGCGGACGCCATTGTGGTCCAAAGAAGATGCGATGTGAGTGAGCTTGTAGGAAATGGGAAGTGAAGTCGGGATTTCAGCTCGTCTCGACTTGCACTTTCCCGAAGCTCCACGTTGAGCAGATCGCACCTGCTATTACGGAGTAGAGATACAACTACACACAAAAGTCGAAAATGAAGTTATGCAGGGGATCGTTCTCTAGCAAGGCTGACGATGCATGTGCTCATGCTACCAGAGGAGGGAGTGCCACTCCGGATGTTGGGCGCAGTGAGAGTTTTAAGCCGCGATGTTGAGTAGAAACTTGACATTATTTCGATATATCAATGCCAATCTTTACAAAAGCTTCTTGTTCGTCACTGTTCTACAGCGCCACATCGAACGCCAGTCATAAAGCTCAACCTTCTCGGCGGCGTTCATCCAGAGGCTCGCCGGAAACCACCAGCCGAAGGATATATCTCGGTCACCACGACCATCCCAACGCCAATGCATCCCACTATATACAAACATCACACCGCCCCATGCTCCAATTTAGCGCACTCGATGTCATAACCATGGTTGCTGCTTCTCATTATTGTATTGCTGCCCACCGCCGCCCGCTGCCGGTGGAATCGGCGAAGGTTCGCGGTAGTACAGATCCACCACCCGATCCACGGATCCGGAGTACGGTCGGTTCTCCTCGTTGTCGTATCTGTTAAGAATTCCACAAACATGAGTCGAGGCTTCGCGGAGAGTGGTGGTTTCAATCGTACCCTGCGCCTCGTTGCCAAGGACTTGGATTGGCTCCGTAGGGGGCCTGCTGGTTCCGGCTTTGGCTGTTCATCGAGCCCGCGCGGCCATGGTCGTAAGGCGCCGCGCCACCGCGAGGTTGGTTTTGGTAGGTTGTTGGTGGCATATGGCGGCCGCTCGCTAGGTCGGAGGGAGGGCCGTAGGGGCTGCGGGGAGGTTCGTTGTAGGCGTTCGCGGGCTTGCTGAGGTCGCTGCCCGAGTAGCTTTCGTCGTCGTCCTCGATGCGGGCGCCTTTGTTGTTGGTGAAACCGTGCTTGGACTCGCCGCGGGCGGTGGCGCCGAGGGCGTCGAGCTCGGTGTTGAGCGCTGATTGTGACTTGATGAAGCTGCTGCGGTCGTCGCGCATAGGCTGGTAGCGGGTGTCTGGATTCTTCGCTACAATTGCGATGACGGACGCCACCAGGACGATGATGATCAGGACTGTCGAGAAGACCGCATTGTAGACGAAGAAGATGACGCCCATCACGCCGGTGACAATACCCTAAGACTGTTAGCATGTCTAGAAACGCCATAGAGTTTGGGGTCACTTACCGGCTGGTTGAACACATCGCTAAACACCAACAAGAAGATGGCGCTGACGAAGTTGATAACGCAGATGGAGATGTTGAACGCGTTCGTCTTCTTGTCCATGTAAGGTGTCATGATGCACACGGCGATCAGGAACACCGCCTCGATAACCACAAATGCGACGGCCTGCGTAATTCCGCTGTTCTGGGCGAGCGCAATGAACAAGCCTTTGATCAGGATGTAGATCAGTACAGGCACGATGAAGAAGTATGCCGTCGCCTTGAACTGGACGTAGAGAAAGCCCCACTTGTTAAGCGAGACCGGATCGGAGTAGAGGATATAGGCCGGGTTCTTGTGCATGGAAATGCTGCGGCGCGCGAGTCGGATGACTTTGCTGGACGCCCACCCCAGGACACCGATCATAGTAAAAACGGTGAAGACTGCGAGAGCCATTTCGGCGCCAGAATTGTTTTGTGTCAGCTCCCAGAAGCATAGAACAACCATTTGAGGGAAGCCGATGATGACAATGCGGTACATGATGCCCTTGAGAACTGTCGTCCAGCCATTTCGGAAATCCTGGAATTGATCATGCTTGAGTCGTCCAGCCTTGACGAGGCCTTCGCAGATGAACTTGAAGAGAATGACTCCGAGGGCGACGAAGAAGACGAATGCGATGAAGAAGATGTATCCCGTCAGGAAGACGTTAGTAGGCTCGATTCCGGAACGGAAGCCGACACGCTCGATACCACGGATGATCATAGTGTTGGATGTGTCGGCCTCAGTACCTCCGGCGTTCGTACGCGCAACGAGTCCGGCGCCTCGTGCTATGATGTTGCTAGCCAAGTCCAGTCCACGCTTCTGTACTTGTACGGAAGTCGTGGCAAGGTTGGACAGGATCTCCGATGGGGTGCCACCAGTGGCGCGCTGATACCAGGTGGCGATGTCCTGGATGAAGTTGACGCCAATCAAACCCATGCTCCACTGGAAGTTCTGTGTCCAGGCAGACACGATCGGTGGCAGTCCCACGGCTGTCATGCCGATAAACGCCTGCGCCTGGAAGTACCCAAACAAGGACAGAGCATTGGAGGCCACGTGCGCGGCGGTATTAGAGTGTCCAAGACCAGATGTAATTGCGGAAGAGACCAGCGCAATGCCTGAGATGACAGCCAATGACCATGCCACACCCTTCTGATCCACAGTCTTGCCGTTCGAGAGCTCTGCTTCGACGCAAGCAACTTGCTCGCCAGTATCCGTCATATTGAATGTGATTCGTACTTTCGCGTCAAGATCGGGAACGGTATATGTAATGCCTAGAACGAAGTTGTTAGAAGCTGGCCCATTACTCTATATTCAATCTAAGACACAAACTCACCAGGTATGTTCGCAAGCGCATTTCCAGGAATTTGCGCATTCGAGTTCATGTTGAGAGGGCCCTGGTGCATGGGACACATGCCATGCAACTGGACCTGATCGCAGGGATTGATCTCCTGCGAGTATATGTTCAACCCATACGCAAGTACGGTCAATCCAATCGTCACATTGCCATTGATGGTGCTGACACCGTTGATGTCCCACGCAAAGGAGCCGTTGTTCGGTGTGAAGACGACGTCGAAGAGGGTGGCGCTGAAGCTGCTATTGGCTTGGCAGGGATTCAGCGACGTCGACAACAGTTGGTTCTCGGCGGCCGCGAACGGTAAGAGGGCGACCAGACAGGTGCCTATTAATGATCGGAGTGAGGGCGCCATGTTGTGTCGTTGTCGCATGCGTTGGTGGTCGTAAGGGAGAGTTCGAGGTCGGGTGTTGACGAAGCGGGCGTCGGGAATGCGCGGCACCAAGCCCGGTGGCAAGCGCTGTCTGTCCGCAATGACACTGCTCGTGCTGGCCGATGTCGAGTGCGCTTCGTGTGGTGATTGCTGCTATGTTTGTGTAGCGACCGACGATGTGTTATGTTGGAGTGTTGTCGGGAAGGAAAGGCGTTCGAGAGCGAGTGACAAGTGCCCTGGTAATGCTGGGGCAAGAAAGCAAGCGTGGAAAGGGACTGGCTGGAGCGTTGGCGGGCACTAATCCGGTAAAAACAGACGCACGCGATTACGTCGTCGCCGCTCTGTTCCTGCAGCACTTTTTGCTTCACCACCTGTCACGAGATGTGCTGAAACGAATGGACTGTTGCACAGCTTCGAGTCTGTCTGGAGATGGTGATGAAGACTGTGTCGTTCTCCTTTCACGCTGACAAGACCACTCGGCATCGGGGCTGTGTTCAGGGATACGATGGTGTTCATTGGTGGCTTCCTGGGATTGAGCCTTGGCATTGCGACGCGCAACCATCGACGCGAAAAGTGTGGAGGCGGAGGCACCCATTAACTTTCAATGACACCTCATCAAAACGGAGCAGAAGAACCGAGCGGACAAACTGTCATCGCATCCATAATGCTGCAAGAGTCCTGATCATGATTTAGAGACTCACTGCTATGTAGGAGAAGCTGCGTAGTCGGATCGTGGTATGCGCGACCGTCCTTGAAAGGAACAAGCGACCTCCATATCAGTGCCCACAGAGTCCACTGCCCTTCAGAAGAGCAGTCGGATAGTACACCTTCGGCTTCCCGCCCTCCATCGGCACAGCAACATGACCCTCCCCATCCGCAGTCAACGTCTCACAGCTCAACACCTCCGTCAGCTTCCGGTTCGGCCTGTACTTCGCCGCCACATCAAGCGTGTAGCTATCGCCTTCAGAGCCTAGGTTCGACAGCACGGCCACGATCTTGCCCTTGCGTGTTGCGATCGTTGAGTCGTCTACGTGCACTACCTCGCTCTGGTATTCCAGGTAGTCTTTGTTGGTGTGGTCTTTGATGGCGTTGGTGCGGACTTGGTTGAGCTTGGTCACGAGTTTGTAGAGTGATGCGTCGGTGTTGTAGCCGGAGAGCCAGACTGCTTCGCGGTTGTACGGGTCGTTGCCGTTGGAGCTGCCTTCGGCTGCGTAGTGCTGTTCCTGGCCCTCGTAGATGATAGGGATGCCATCGGTGAGCATCGTGTACGCGATTAGGTTCTCTGCGGCGACGATGTCGGGGTTCAGGTAGGCGAAGCGTGGCTGGTCGTGGTTCTCGCTGAAGCTGCCGAGGAGAGAAGGGTCGTTGCATTCGCTTTGGACGGAGGCGACGGAGGTGGCGAGGTCGGACATGTTGCCGCTTGTGCTTTGGAAGGCGTCGGTGAGTTTGAAGAAACTGGTTGGGAGGATTAGTGCGAGGTTTCTGTCAAGAGTGGAGAGGAGAGAGCATACCTGCCATAGTCAAGCAGGCCAGGAAGATAGTCCTGGTAAGAACAGACGGTGCCTGGATCGCCGAACGCTACCTCACCAACCATGTAGATGCCGCCAGCTGCGGCGACAAAGTCGGGCCAGAAGTCCTTTTCGACCTCCATCACGGTGTCCAGACGGAGGCCGTCGATGGAGTAGTTGGAGACGAGCTCACTGATCCAGGTTTGGTAGCCTTTGGCCACGGCGTCGTCCTCGGTGCGAAGATCAGGGAGAGGGACCTGGGCGGAAGGCAACCAGCACTCTTCGATGTTGGTCTAGGAAATTATGTCAGTGAAGGGACCATAAGGTGTTAAGGGTGGCGTTTACAGTGTTGCTGAAGTCATCGAAGTTGATCTCGCAGTAAGGGTGGTAGAAGGACTCGTCGTTGAATGGTTTGAAGACGCTGTAGTCGATACTGTCGGACGACCCGAGCCAACCATTGTGATTGACTACAACGTCGACCATCAAGTACATGTCCCGGTCATGCAGTTCTTGCGAGAGTGCCTTGAGGTCATCAGCCGTACCGAAGTGCGGCTCAACCGCGTAGAGATCCTGCTGCCAGTAGCCATGGTAGCCGGCTCGGCCTGGTTCATCACCGTCGATCTGCTTTGTGACTGGCGATATCCAGATGGCGTCGAAGCCCATACCTATATACAGCAAGATCAGACTGTGTTACGGTTTGCGTTGTGTGATGTTGGGCATAGATGCATACCCTGGATATAGTCCAATCGTTTCCGGATCCCGTTGAACGTCCCTCCGCAGTATGTGCCCAAGCCAGCATCACAGGGTTCCGTCGTGCTACCATCGTCCACAGCGAAACGATCCGTCATGATCTGGTAAATGCTGCGGCTCTTCCAGTCTTCACTCGAGGCTGCCAGAGCCGAGGTGGTGAGGAGTGCTAAACTCAAGAACATGTTCGAGCAGTACATCTTCATTGGTCTGATTCGTGAGACAACGATATCGTAAAGAGTGTATAGAAATGGATGCAAATGAGCGTGGGTATGAAGGCGCAGCCTTCTTTCAACCAGCAGAAATACAGAAATGCGAAAGTTTGAATCTCGGATGTTATACAGAATGGTATCGAAGAGAAGAGGAGTGGTATAAGAGGCGAGTTGATAAGATGAGGTCGACAAGCATTCGAGACCAAAGGAAGTCCGCCAACCAATCCTTGAAACGCAGGTCATTCACCGGCTCCACAAGAACCTCGTGCCTCACGTCTTCCTTCACCATTGGAAGACCTTCATTTGTACGCAAAACCTTCAGGTAGTGTGATGCCCTTGGAGACGATGTCTATGTCCCGTGTTTTGCCCACGATAACAGAGATGAATGTAGATGGCAAAGCAGAAGGAGAAAGGAAAGAGTGAAGAAGGGCAAGGGCGCACGAATCGGAAAGCCTTGGCACGGCTTGACTCGAGAGGCAGGATTCGAGACCGCAAATGACTTCGTCCTGAATCTTTCCGTGGTGCTGCTCGTTGTAACAAGAAGGCATACGCCTTACTACTTTCAATGGCATCGACACGATAGTCTGTGTGTGTGTGACATGACAATGGCGGTGAAGGTGAAGCTCTACCTTGAGCGGACCACGCTGCACACTGCTGGCCGACCCCGTCCCTCATGGACTCCTGGAGCTTCGATAAAGCTAGCACCTGTTCTCGTAGAGTGAAACCATCCTTCCTACATCTTGTTCCTTCTTTTTGATCAAGACCACTACCCATCATGTCTGATCCTAACATCACCCTCTACACCGGCCAATCGCCCAACGGCGTCAAGATCTCCATCACTCTCGAGGAGCTCGGCCTACCTTACACTGTCCGCAAGGTCGACATGATCGCCAACGAGCAGAAGTCTGCATGGTTCGCGGAGATCAACCCGAATGCACGTATTCCAGCCATCACCGACACTTTCGAGGATGGCAAGGAGATCCGCGTTTTCGAGTCTGGCAGCATCATGCAGTACCTTGTCTCCCGCTACGACAAGGATTCCAAGATCAGCTATCCCGTCGGCACGAGGGCGCATGTCGAGGTATCGCGCACTCCAGGACCACCGTCAGCGTCCGCCTAACGCCCCACTTAGATGACCAACTGGCTTTTCTTCCAGAATGCTGGAGTCGGACCAATGTGATTCCCTACTGGAGACGGACGACAGGACCCATACTAACCACCAAACCAGGCAAGGGCAAGCTAATCACTTTCTCCGATACGCCAAAGATGATCACGAATACGCCGCAGCACGCTACCAGGACGAGGTCAAGCGCCTCTACGGCGTTCTGGACAAGCATCTCCGGGACTCCGGATACGATTATCTTGTCAGCGACAAGTGCACTATCGCCGATATTGCGCACTGGGGCTGGATCACTCTCAGTCGCTGGGCCAAAGTTGAGCTGTCAGACTTCCCAACGCTCAAAATTTGGGAGGAGCGTATGCTGGCACGGCCAGCGGTGGAGAAGGGACGTCATGTGCCGGAGAAGCATCATAGGGAGATCTTGCAGGATCCGAATTTGATGGAGGAGTTTGAGAAGCGAGGCAAGGCTTTCTATCGGAAGAAGGAAAAGGAGGCTGCTGAGGCTGAAGACGAGGCATGAGCTAAGTCGGACAGACGGGCGGAGGATGTCTCCGAGACAGCATCGAGTCATTCACTATACAGCGCTCTGAAATATTTCGAGCTCGATTACAGGTCCGTGACACTCGCTAATTATTCTACCCACCACTTCACGAGGCGGACCTGGCGAGCTTAGCAGTTGTGGTAGTTGCTATCTTCACCGCAACCACCAGGCCAGTGCCGCACCAGCCATGCGTCAATGGCAGTCTGAAAGCAGTGATACGCGAATCACTCTACTGGATGAAAGTGGCGCCTGTACGCTGTACCTCTCGCCGAAAGCGCATCGAGCTTTAAAACCCAACACGATGCATTCCTGATAGCAGTTCGTTGCTACTATGCGCACATTCGCCGGCGCCGCGTCGTTCGCATACTACTGACGAGGTCTTCGGACCGAAAATCTAGGTTGGCTCGCCAGAGATCGGCTTTCGTATCCGTGGAATGCCCTCTGGAAGTCTCCGTCCGCAAGGCAACGTCTCGAGCGGAAAACTCCTTGACATTCCACAAGGCTGCATTATCCGGCTGTCTCGGCGCCTTGTCACTCACCGTAGCAACGGCAACTGTTGATCGGGTCATGAATATGGCCGAACTCTCAGGCTCATGTAGGAATAATCTTTCATCACTCCAACTTCCTCTATACCACTGAGCATCGGCTGAAGCATGGCGACTTCACTGTTCAACCTGCGAAAGCTCATACTGTTACCGGGAAGTCTACTGCTATCAATTTCACAGATTGCTTTGACGCAGCAAGCTTGTCAGTACTCACAGCCCCTGACATACGCAGTTGTGCACGAACAGCCTATATCGATCAACACAGACGTCCTCACCAACACCACTTTCTTCCCTTTTACTGGAATTGGAGTTACGGTCAATAATGCGCCGACTAGCCTCAACGGTATTACAACATTTCATTGGACGGAGACGAAAACATATACCGATTATAGTCGGCTCACTCGGACTCTGACGGCCACTTCCGCGACACCGACGGTCGTTGACGATACGTTTGTGATGATCGTGCTTGGTTCGAGAAGGCATGAAAAGCGACAGTCGGGGTCGTACTGGGTGAGTCGAGTCCCTATGGTTTTCAATGTGCCCTGAATATACGAGGTTTCGGGACGATAGCTTACCCTTAATCTGCTGCTCAGGTGAACGCCAACGGAACGATCACAAACGACTGTACAACCAGTCCCATCTACACGATACGCAATGGCGTTCTTACTGCAACCCTAAGTGGGGTCACATATACCTATTCGACCACCGCTGGAGTGCCATACGCTCAATTTATCCCCAGCACAATATCAGGGCCCATCAATTCGACTTTCGGAGTTGCGGGTGATCAGCAGCTTAGCTGGCACGACGATGCTTTCTACAACGGCGAGGCTTCTTTCTGCGCCTTAAGTAACGGAACCGTTTATGCGATATTCCAGCAGAACGCGCAGCCTATTGGCTGTCTCTTCATTAAGCTGTCGTTGTTCTCGTTCTCTTCGTGCCAGGGCATATCTCTCGCGACCATCACAGGACCTCCTGGCGCCACAGGCAGTCAAGGACCGCAAGGAGTTCAAGGAGTTCAGGGAGTTCAAGGAAACCAAGGCAACCAGGGCGTTCAGGGAATCGCAGGGTTCAGCGGCCCTTCTGGAGCAACAGGAGTTGCTGGAAGCAGCGGACCGAGCGGTCCTTCTGGTCTGACTGGTTTGAGTGGCGCTGTTGGCGCTGTCGGGGCGACTGGACCGCAGGGCACCGTTGGACCTTCGGGTCCGAGTGGAGCGCAGGGCAAAACAGGCACAATCGGCCCAAGTGGACCGTCAGGTCCGTCTGGATTGGGCGGCGCAGTTGGCGCGACGGGTTCGCAAGGCTCTCAAGGAAGTGCTGGGCCGTCAGGCCCAAGTGGTGCGCAAGGTCCAACCGGAACCCTGGGACCAAGTGGCCCATCAGGATTACAGGGTATTGCTGGACCGTCGGGGCCTACGGGTCCAGTTGGAACGATCGGTCCAAGTGGAGCGACGGGAGTGCAGGGCTCTACCGGACCGCAGGGTTCAACGGGGATCGCTGGACCTCTTGGGCCTTCTGGACCGTCGGGACCTTCTGGGCCATCAGGTCTTATTGGCGCGATAGGCGCGACGGGGACGATAGGGCCAAGCGGTCCGACTGGAGCTACCGGTATTTCAGGAGCTTCTGCGACCAGCAATCTGTTCGGGTATCTCGGTTGCTATGTCCAAACCGGCGGTAAAGCGTCCTCGACAGGTCTCGCCTTGCCGATATACCGCGCGACATATACGACATCCATTAACCAGCAGTGCAGCAGCAATTGTGCTACCGCGGGTGAGTTCGACGGCCGTGACAAGCTGCGCCAAGACACCACGTCATTTCTGTCTAAGACATAGACTGACCTCCCCATTCCTTATAGGTTATATCTTCTTCGGGACCGTCAACCAGGGGACGACCGGCGCTGACTGCTGGTGTGGCAATCAGCTGGCTTATGTCACAAGGTATGAAGCTCTGAGCTCTAAGCTGCTACCTCACGCGAAAGCTGACGTGATAGACTAGTAACAACGGCCTTCTCGGCATGGGAGTGGTCTCCGGTAACGTCGGAGAGAACAATTGCTATCCGTGCAACGGTGGGACGTCGGCCGGTCTTGTGGTCGGGGAGTGCGGAAACTTCACGATAACAACTATAGCGATCTTTGCGAGGAACTTCTAGTGCTAAAGTAGACATATTAGGTACATATCAGATCAGATACGACTACCATTTTGCCGCTTTTCCGAGTGTCTGGTATTGTTCTACCATTGTATCAAGAACGCATGTGGTCTGGCGCAGCACGCATCGCTCTTTCCCGATCTGGCTGGGCAACTCACAGGCACCAGACCACTCCCAATGAACAGTCCCCGATCAAAGCATGGATAGTCACGGTGACAGCTAACATGACATAACATGACTTCCGTGCATCAAGACCTGGAGACACAAGTGGGCCGACAACGGATGGAAACACACCTTCCCATCCCTTGGGTTGCCAAAAATTCGAAACCTTCGGATATGTTCGTCGATCTGCGAACCCGTAGTATAGCCACAGTCGATCCACAGGACATAATAGCAAGACGAATCGAACGGATGTATCCAAAGAATATGAATACAAGGCGCTCAAACAACCAGTACCCCGGAATTGCGGCAAGAGTCGTATAAACCGCATAGTTCTACCAGAAACCAGCCTTCATTCACTGAGCTTGCTGCGGAATCCGTTGCAACAAGGTACTCCTAGCAGACTCTTTGCAAAGGCTGACTGTTTGCCACAGTGCTATGATGGCAGATCGCTCGCAAGGCGAGCGATCTCAAGACCTTCGAGGGTGCCCGGCGTTGCAACAATGCCACGAAACCCGTTCGAGAACGGCCACTCGTACCATTCTTTCCACTACGAGTCACGTCTACGTAGTTGGGGCAGGACACACCTTATCAACCCGCCTTGCTATTATGTCCTGTGGATCGACTGTGGCTATGCTACGGGTTCGCAGATCGACGAACATATCCGAAGGTTTCGAATTGTTATACCTCTGCAGCAAAAGATACTGCTACGGTCCAGTGCACAATTTTTACAAGAGCCACACCATTAACGTCAGCCAAGACTTACGCCACAGAGAGCGACGAACACCATGCGAATATGACCTAACATGCGTGATGATCGAGCGCAGAAAAAGAAACGCAAGGTCAGATCGTGAGCGCGGCCACGAGATACAGAGAGCGACTAGCGGAATCAAAACAGAACGATGGAATCGTACGCCACTTCAACACATGCGGCGAGGACATTCACGATGGCGCTTCAGCATTCGTTCAACACATGCACGAGCACGCAGACGTCCTGCTTTGCCTAAGTAACGAGTACGCGATCTACCACGGCCCAAGCGGGAAGATGATTTATCTTGGGTCAGCAACGATGAAGAGGACTGTAGCGAGCGCGCTAGGCTTTGGGGATAGAACTCGGTACTGCGAAGTAGCACCTGGGGTGACTATGCGAGAGGAGAACAGTCGGTTTGAAGTGGTGTCCGCGCTGGTCCTCGAGACGGATCGGTCGAGCATCGTTGAGAAGATGTTTACGCCGCCAGTGAAGCGTAAGGTAAGTGGAGCAGCGATGCAATGCGATGCGATTGCCTTCAATGGTTACTAATTCAGCGTAGGTGAAGGCCAAAGAAGAAGGCGATGAAGCCGACGAGAAGACTGGCGCGCAAACCAAGGGAAGACGATTGACACGGGGATCTCGCCTTCCACGTGTGGAAGAAGAGGACGATGAGGACGAATAATCCACACTGCTAAAGGCTGGAGTTGCTGAAGCTAGAAAAGGTAGGTTGCTTGCTGTTGCTGTTGCTAGTAATGTTCAAAGATAGCTATACCAATGACATCACCATATTATAATCGTCTTCTCGTTTCTCGTATTCCTCTCGTTTCTCGTATCCCTCTCGTTCTCTGCAATCTTCTCGTTCCTTGCGCTCTTCTCGTTCCTTGCGCTCTTCTCTTTCCTTGCGCTCTAATTGCTCTCCTCGCTCTTCTCGCCCTGCTCCTCTTTGATTCGCGCGAGCTCCTCTCTAGCCACGTCGATTGGTCTTGGTCAAGAGACAGTGCAACCAGCTTCGGCGAGGCGCGTATAAATGGAAGCGGCAGCGTCCTCTGATTACGGAATTTCGACAAGCGCTTTCATAAGTAGCTCGTACGATGCCTGCTCGTGGGTCATGTCGGCATCGAGGAGAGCGTCGGCGAGGCGGTATACGTCGTAGAAGTGGACATTGGTCCAGTCGTTTATGAGGACATGTGGATGAAAGCCGGGAAGGCGGTGAACGTTGGTGAGAAAACGCTCTTCGACGAGATAGCCACCGTCGAACTCCTTTGTATATCTGAAGCAAGAGGCGGCGAGCTGGATGTCGACTTCTGAGTGGCCATAGTAAACGCGCGCGAAAGCGGTGCGGCCGGTTCGTATGCCACCCACGGTAACGGCCTCGTCGACAGGATGCCAGCCTTCTGCTTTGTACTACGCCTCCGTGCAGAGCTCTGTCTTGTCTGAATCGAACCACCTCTTCAACGGTATAAAAGCAGTCCACGGCTCGTGGAGCTGCACGTGTTCCTTCTCGTCGTCGGTGAGTTGCGAGGCAGGCTTTCGGTCGGTGATAGATCCTGCGACAAGCGGCTACTACTTCTCGACATCTCCGTGTTCTGGTCCTTCTACAAAAGTATCAAGCTTCTCGAAGGGTGGAATGCCGCGGATCGCCGTATTGTCGAGAAACTTGTAGGCAGGAACACGCAGAATGCCACATAACGAGTCAGTATGAATACTCTCACAAGCATCAAGGAGAGAGCCATACCGCTTGTCCATCTTGGTTGTCATTGCGTGGATGAGTTTGAGTTGATAACCACGGATGTGATGGATAATTGAAGGAGCGAGTGTGATCGAGAAAGCTGTTGACGTGACGTAAAAAGATGTGCGGTCTTTTTCAGCATCTAGTGCCTGTGAAATGTTTCAACGTAGGACGGAAGCAAGAATACCTCATGCCAAAGCTGAGTACCTGCGCGACGAGGCAGCAAGAAGCACACAAATGCGCTCTAAGCATACTCACTGTATGGCGGCAGGGTTTGAGCCTCCATGCTCTTCTCCTGCTGTTCATATCACACAGCTACATGCATCCTTTAACGATCGCCATCTCAAATCAATCAGAAGACCTCTCCTCAAAGCTGCAAGTCTGCTTGAGCCAACCAGCTGCTGACGCGATGCAGTCGACGACAGGCATAGTGATGATAGGGGCGAAGTAGGTGAGGTTCACAGCGGCGATGGACACCACGAAGGCGCCGTCGGAGTTGCGGATGGCGAGGTCGGCTGCGCGCTTGAGTGAGCCGGTGCCCTTGACGACGGCGTAGTAGATACTAGTTGGTGTGGCGAGGCTGCATGGCGAGGAACAGCCAACCAAAGGTAAAGACTAGAACTTTTAGCAATTACCCCGACTTCTTGAGGGTACACCACAGTACTCGCCAAGCAGAAGCTTCTTAGTACGGGCAGTAACACCAAAGAGACCAAGGGCGAAGCTGATAATCCAGGCAGTCGTAGCGAGGATCACGATGACCGCAATGGGCACGTAGGCTGCGACCCACCCCACGGCAGGGTATTCAAGCCAGAAGACCAGCCGGAGTTGCTTGCGGTCATTATCAGCGGAATCAGCGTCCCGATGCATCATGTCTTCCAGCTCAGCCATGATGTCGGCAGCAGTATTATCAGCACGCAGACATACCACACCGCACTCCTCGACATCCTGCTCGACTTCTTCGATTGTATCTTGAGCTGAAAGGTTCTGGGGCTCGAGATTGGAGCGGATGTTGTCGATGGCCTCGGTACGAGCAGCGTGCTCTTGCTGGCGGTCGCTGAGGTGGATTTGCTGGAACGTTTGTGTGATGTTGAGGACCTCGCGCTCGATAGACTGATCGACATTTTGGAATCCGTTGTTGGGGTCGTTCTCGAAAGAACCAATCTTGTGGTCCAGCTGCGTAAGATTGCCCGCAAGGTGAGTGATTGTGCCGTTCATAAAAGTCATATTGCCGGAGATGTGAGAAACTCTGCCGTTGAGAGAGGTCGAATTGCCAGTAAAGTGAGCGACGTTGGCGGAGACAGACGTCCAGTTGCCGGAGAGACGAGTAACCGTGCCGTTGATAGATGTCATGTTACCAGAGATGGAGGTGACGGTGCCACTTACAGACGTCAAGTTGACGTTGATACGAGCGACATTGCCGGTAAGAGCGGTCAGGTTTGCCGGAGATGTGAGTGACGTCCTCGGATACTGTGCCGTACGTCTTGCGGAGATCTGCGATGTCGAAAGTCATACCGTCGAGGACGGAGAGAATGGCATCGAAGCCGGCTTAAACCCAGCCTTTGGTGTTCTCGCTATCCGTCATGCTGGTCTCACAAGGAGAAGGGCCGATAGGGAGGGGAGTTGATTCGGTGACGATGCCAGAGCTGCCTTTCATCGGCTGGTTGACATGGCTGCTCGTGGTGGTATATGTGCTGGTTGCCTTTGAAGTGGTTTGGCTGAAGATTGCTACGAGGACGAAGAGGAGCAGCAGGTGAAGGCGGAAAGCGAAGAAGAAAATTAATCTGCGCTATATTGATGCTGTTATAGCAGTGACAGCTTTTTAAGAGCGTAGAATTTTGATGTGCAGTAAGATAAAAGTGAAGCCACAAGGCAGATATGTTGTAAGCAGTTAAGAGAAACCCACCGAAGAGGCGGCGAAGCGAGAGCGAGAAACGGTTGGACGCGTGGACTTACCGCTGGCGGATAAGGTGGTGGCGTGTTTCTTGCTGAAATGGAAGGACGGAGCAATTGAACGAGTTCCTGCTTCTGGCTGCGGCATCAACCCCTATGGATGTACACCATCGACAACGTAAGTCTTGAACTCCTTTGTTGCCAAGCCCTTCGAGAACATGATATCCAGTTCTTCGTACGTTCTGCCTTTCGTCTCGGGAATCTGAAGGCGGGATAGCAAATCAGCAATTGTTCATCGCGTTCGAAGAGGAGTAGCATACCCTGAAATAGGCCCATATCAGGCTGATAAATGCCAGACCACCGAAGAAAAAGCCGATTTTCCCTCGCGCGTTCAGCTGATCGGGATTAACCAGGTAAGGAATAGCGATGGTCATGACAATGCCGAGCGCCGCCTGCACCGCAGTAGCGATAGCGATGGTTTTGCTTCTGACTTTCGTAGCCGAGACCTCGCACAGAATCACGAAGCACACCGGACCGACGGAGAAGTCGTAGCAGAAGTTCCAAACTAAGAGCAGCCCGGCCTGCGCCCAGCTGATCCCCGAGCGATTTGCGTAGTTCGGAGCGCAATCCAGAGAGGCAATAATGAGCAGCAAAACCACTAAGCAGGCTAAGCCAAAGTTGTAGATTACCCTTCGGCCGAAGTATATGAGCAACACCCACGACAATAGCGTACCAACGAAGCCGACTGCGAGGAAGCCAACGCCCATGTTGAAGGCTTGATCAGTAGGTAGGCCGGCGAGAGTGAAGAAGTAGGTTGCGTAGCCGACCAAATAGATGCCAGATATGACTTGAATGCTGTAAACTCCGATTGCGATCTCGGTGCGGCGGAGATTGATTTTCTTGAAGCAGTCCTGCAGGATGTCCTTGTCAGCAATGAACGGTGGACATTGTCATGAGAGACTTACCATATACGTGGAACCTGCCTCGAGCTCTTGCTCCAGGCGATCCGTCTCGATGATCACGGCAAGCGTAGGCTTCACGTCTACATGCGATGCGGCCAGTCTGCGAAGTGCCTTCTCTGCATCTGCATCCCGACCCTGTCGAACGAGCCACCAAGGAGATTCCGGAGCAAAAGGAAGTCCGATAAGAATGATCAGGGGCCATAACCACTGTGCTGCAAAAGGTCCACTGTATGCCCAGTGGTTGTCGAGTCTCTGTGTCCCAGCAATGATCCCGTTTGCGACTAGTTGGCCCATCACGAAGCACAGATTGACATAGCTCGTAAGCACACCTCGCAAGGCGATAGGACACACTTCCGAGGCATAAGCGGGTGCGATCACAGCGTAGGTGCCAAGAACTAGTCCACCCAGAAGCTCGCCTACCACCAAAACGGGCAGGGAGCGTGCGAAGAACTGTATGAACACGAAGGCGGCAGTCAGGATCACACAGGCCCCGAAAGTCTTCTTCCTTCCGAAATATTCCATCGGGTAACTCGCAGCAAACGCCCCCACGACTTGACCGATAGGCGATCCCATGAGGAGTCCTGTCTGCCAAGGCGCTGCAATGATCCATTTGCCCTCGAATTTATAGCCGAAATCCTGTTGAAAGCGAGGGGTGGCAAAGAGTTGTCCGAGCAGTTGCGGGTCAAAGGCAGTCATGATAATTCCCATGCTGAACTGCGAACATGGATGGGCATAATTAGCATGTGTCACCACCTTTTTAACCGACCCACTTACGAACATAGACCAGCCGATAGCAGTGGGATATGTCTTGACAGCCTCGACGAAGGTCATCTGGTGCTCCCGAGCAGTAGCTTCGCGTGCTGCATCGCCAGAGACTGCGCCGACTTTGATGTCGCCTTTGAGGACGTCGCCATCGAAACTTCGGTCTCGTTCGTCGAGACTCCTCTCACGGCCATGGGCGGTATCTTTCGTTCCAGTGTCCATACTAAAGTCAGGTTCAGGCCCAGGTGTAGCTGAGGTTCCGTCCAGAATTTTGAAAGGCTAATGACGGAGGTGAACTCCTTGTATACGTGTAAGAGTAGGATATCGAGTCAGTACCACGATTGCCAGTCGACTGTCTCCGCACCACGAGTGCTACATGGTTATCGGTCTCGAACACGAGACACGAGGAGGCGGTCCCGGGATGTCACCTTACCTTCACGCTTTTGCTATCTTATCGTGGAAGCGACGAATGACAGGCCTTGAGCCTTGAGAGGCGCGGTTTGAGTTCGCGATCTCCCCACAACATCCTTGTCTGCCACGCCGAGGTGACTGCAACGTCGCCGAGACATGACTCATGAGACGACGGCAATAGCTTCGTCTCCGGAAATGCTTGCCATATCAAGGAAGCTTGGTCTAATGTACCGAAGGGAAGTATCTCCCTTACAACAGCACACTGACAGATCCTTGACCGTGTCCACTGCCTGGGATCCTCTCGCACGCGATAACAGTTCCTGCGATATCAGCTATGGCCATACAGCAGCATGAGAATGACCACTCCACTAGCGAGAGCTATCACAATCAGGAGATCCACGCTGTTCAAATCCCGGAGGACATCCGACAATCTGGTCGAGCCACTCCGGAGCTGATAGGCGAAGCGTTGACATATCTACATCGAGACGGCATTATTGTACTGGAGAATGCCATAGATCCGGCCCATCTTGATGCATTGGTTGCGGTGCTGGGGCCTGAAGCAGAAGAGGTCGCCAAGGACCCTGACCACCACTTCAACTTTGGCAAGGAGACGATGAACATGGACCAGGCAGCTCCGCTAGTCGCAGACCTGATGTATCAGGACATCTGGGCAAATCCCATTGCTTGCACTATTCTGCAGAACGTACTCGGTCCTCAGCTTCTGTGTGACTACGCCAATGGCAATACGGCTCTGGGTCCAGCGACCGGACGACAGCCTGTCCACAGTGATATCGACAAGCCGCATCCTTTGTTCCCATTCGCCTATATCCTCAACATCGCTTTGGACGACGTCAAATTGGAGAACGGCGCAACAGAAGTATGGGTCGGCAGCCATCGTGACAGCTCAGTGGATCAGCATACGATAAACAGCAACAAGCATAGCGAAGCCGGCCTGGCGATCAAGTCAGATCTACTGGAGGCGAGACGGCAGCATTCTCCGCCTGTGAATGCTGCGACCAAGAAAGGCAGCATAATTGTGCGAGATGTCAGACTATGGCACGCTGGAATTCCCAACCGCACGAACAAGCCGAGGATCATGCTGGCGTTTGTCATTCAGCCCAAATGGTTTCAGGCGCCTTCGAAAGTTTTGTTACCGATGAAGGTTCGAGATCTGGTCAACAGATGGAAGGTTGACACGGGTCTCGAGTTTAACGCCGAGTGGGTAGAGGGTGAAGTCGATCATCGGAAAGTAACCTCTACTGAAGTCGACTTTGCAACCAACAACAAGAAGATGCTGGAGCTGGAACCGCTTATGCACCCATCTCGCTACTAAAAAAGTGGAAAGCGTGAGGTTTGTTGACTCGCATATCAATATGTTGTAGCAACATCAGAATATGCTCGTTTCCGCAATTTCCATCTTGTCTGACATGCCCCCCGGAAAGATCAAAGTGAGCTGAGGGCGGCGGCCGAGATCGGGAACGAGAACGAGCCGCCGTTGTGGTGATATGAACCTCTTGCCCAGCAGTGAAGATTCCACTTCGAGAGGGTCAGATCGTCCAACATCTTGGTTAATCCTATAATGGGCAGACCCCGTATCACTTGGCACCCAACAGCTGCATAGCCAAGACCATGAGCTAAGCCACAACGTGTGTGAGAACGATGCAAGACTGGTCTACGGCAGTCTCTGTCCCCATTCTCTCTAGCCTATTTACAAAGCAGAGCCGACTCCGTTTCATGACCTCGACAACTCAGCATAACAATGCGACGGCACTCAGCAGCTGGATAGTCACCGACGAGGAGCTATGCCACTCCTGGGGCCAAAATGGTGTGTAGAGCCAGCTACATCATCTTCAACCCAGGGAAGTTGTTGTCCACCTCCTTCTTCAACAGATTCAAGTATGGCGTCACACCTCCGAACCAGAAGAGCTGCACCGGAGGCCTCGGAAGAATTGTCGGCTTGGAGTCATCACCATGGAGAAGCTTGCACCACTCCGCCTGTGCTTCATGGGTAGGCTCACAAGTGCCATAGCCCTTCTTCTCCATTGCACCTATTATTTTGCCGACCCAGTCCGCCGTAGCGTCCAAGATAACGGGAAGATTGCCAAACGGTGTGTGCGGACCAGAGAGCATAAACCTGCAATGGGCGTTATGCTTAGCAAAGCCTCTACCACACAGTATCAAACGGCTTACATGTCGGGGTAGTCCTCGACGCAAATGGCGAGGTAAGTCTCCAGTTGCTGCTTCCAGTGTTCGCCGAGCGACATTTCTTCATTGGCACGTACATCCATCGTGGTAAGAGCGCCTGTGGCAGCATCAAACCCGAGAGCGTATATGATCATGTCGAACTCGTGCTCCTCTCCATTTTCCAGCCGGAGACCTTGCTCGGTGATCTCCTGGATGGCGTTGTTCTTGATATCAACCAAGTTTACATTAGGCTTGTTGAAAATCTCGAAGTAGTGGTGGCCCAAAGGCGGCCGTTTGCCGAAGAGCGCATAGTCTGGTACCAGCTTCTCTGCAGTCTTTTTATCCTTGACCACGGTCCGGATCTTCTCTCTGACAAAATCCGCGGCGACGTCGTTTGATTCCTGGCTGGTGATAACGTCTGCGAACGTTTCGAAGATGAAGCAGAAGCCGCCGAGTTCCCATCCGGTCTCCAAGATCTGAAGGTGTTCCTCTTTACTCTTCACATCATTTATGGTCAACTTCGAGTCCGTCATGTGCATTCCAAATGCCTGGGCCCGCGACTCTGCCCAGACCTTGTCGTAGCGCTACTTGATTGAATTTGATTGTTCTTCCGTGAGTGGCTGGTTACGTGCAGGGAGGACAAAGTGTGGAGTCCTACAGAACAGAAGGGAACAAGGATCAGCAATGTCTTAGACCTCGTAGATAACTGTCATCGGGTACCCTTCCGCCCATCAGTTCTTACCTCTGGAACACAGTCAACTCCTTAGCGCTTTGTGCAACCTCCGGGATGATCTGCAACCCCGTGGCACCAGTGCCGATTACACCAACACGTTTCCCTATAAAGCTCACCTGATCTTTAGGCCATGCAAACGATCTGTAGCTCTCGCCTTTGAAGTTTTTAACGCCTCTGAATGGTAGTTGCCGACCGATCGAGAGTATGCCACTTGCGCTGATGAAGTACTTGCACGTCGAGCGCTCGCCCTTATCTGTCGTGATCGTCCATATGTTGTTCGATTTGTCGTAGTGGCAGGACTGTACTCTGGTGCTGAACTGAACGTCCTTCTTCATGTCAAACTTGTCCGCTACCTAACCATCGAGTCGAAGGATCAGCAGGTGTCTCGAGTTTATGGTGCAGCGAAAAGGATTTCAAGGCTTCGAACGGTGCTTGGGCGAGTCTCGGAGAACAGTTCCTCCCATCGTTTGAACTTACGTAGTTGAGATACTCCAAAACTTCTGGCTGTCTCGGATATTTTTCCGTCCACGACCACTCGGCGTTGAGTTCCTTCGAGAAGTTCATAATATAGACCCATGACTGGCTGTCTGTTCTCGCTCCGGGATACCTATCGAAGTATGAAAAGCAAGGAACAAGTTCTCCCGTCAAACGTTCTCGGTTTGACTGATACCTGTTCCAGTACCATGTACCTATACAAACGGCCGAGAGCGTTAGCGGTGTTTCAAACATCAAGTTGCCTCTGTCTGTTGGTACGGTGACTTACCACCTACGCCTGTGCCCGCTTCGAAGACTTTGTATTTGAGACCCAAGTTTCGAAGTTCATGAATGATTCGAAGGCCGGCAAAGCCAGCGCCAACAACAATTGCATCGTACTCTGGCTTCTCGCTGTGAGTGCCGTTGAGACCATTGGCTGTAGCCATTGTGTTGTCGTGGTGTAGCCTACTAAGATGGTCGATCGAGGCAATCTGTGGTAAAGTAGTTGCGATTAGCGTTCCTATTGCCAACGTGAGTAGATACGAATACGAACAGCCGATTGTCGACTCACCGTGACCGAGCACTGTATATATATCACATCCTCATGCTTGCGGCTGCATAAGACACCCACGGCCGCAGATCAGCCTTATGCCTCTGCTATACAAGCTTCTCACGTCGACTCCGTTCCATCCGATGATTGTTCGTTGCTATCCCAAGAGCATCACGTAGATCTTCACCCCATGTGACCCGAACCGCAAGCATGGCTGCAGTAATCAGTAAATTTCGTTGTTACGATTGTCGAGCAGTCCAGATTTTTCCACGATACTGTTCATTCCAAGCTAAACGAGCAAAACGAGCAACCAAGTACCCTGGTTGGGCTTACATTTATGCGGTAAGCTTCGGAGAGGCTCTGTCCGCTCACCTGAGTCGTTTGAAGCAACATCAGCGCCGAGACACTACTTCGTCGCTCATATTGTGCTCCACTGCCCTGGTAGGAGGTAAGCTTAGTACGAAGCTTTTTTTGGCATCGAAAGCTTTCCATATACCTCTAAGACGCTGACACGGGCCTGCAAAGGGGGCCGGCTGCATCGTGTATGCACCGGGCTACTCTAATCCGCATCTTCTCAAGCGCCAGATGGCGGAACCACCTTGTGATAGCAGTGTCAGAGACGTGCCAGCTCGAAGGCTCGTAAGTACGGACGGACGACGTGGATGAGAATGGCTTGATCCTTCGGTGACGCGGTGTGCCATCTTCAGTCACAACTCCCACATCAGCTCGAAACACTCCAAGCCAAGATGTTCTCCATAGGATGAAGTCTTTCTCCTCTCTCCTCCTCACGCTCGCCGCAGCCTCCACCCACGCCTCGAGAGTCAATTTGTAATACTACGCAGACAGCAACTGCAAGACGGCCTCGACACGGTGATCATCGGCGCCGGAACGGATGTCGATAGTTATGGTGCTTATCTACACGAACCTCAGCTCTGTCAGCAATTCAGTCCATCTCGGGTCGCGGGCGGTAAGTTCGCAGCACCAGAAGCTTTTTTTCTTCAAGAGCAACTTACATAACTACTGATGGGTGCTCTCGTGATGCTCAGTCAAAAACTCGGGTAACCGACGGCTGCGAGATCATTGGACATGCGAAGCCAGGCTGCAAGGGCGCGATCGACCTGCGTGTCGAAGGGCCGAGCAAGTCAAAGTCCTGCTTTAAGAGTGGAGACTTTCAAGGACCGAGTGTCGGGAGTGTAAGGTATATCTGCACGATAGCGGAGAGGCTATGAGGAAGCATACGGTCCGGCGTTGGCAGGCGACGGTGGATAGGTCTTTCGAGTTCCTGCGTAGTAGGCGATATCGCTTGTAGATCCAGTATACAATGTGCGAACTAGCGCGGCCAGAAGCTGAGCATTAGACATTCTTCCTTCCAGCTCCATCAGCAATAACTACGCTCTCTAGAACGAGAACGAGGTAGTCGTACGGGGCACCTGTCGGGGGGACTGGATCAGACGAGGGCTTCACGCAACGCGACATGTTGCAGGCCGTCTCGAGCCCGAAGTTTTCTTTACCTGACTCTGGATTTTGTTGTGCCTGAATCAATGAAGTTGCTCGTATAATTTTCCATCCTACCTGCCTTGTTCACAGGGTCCTTCAGGAGATCTCCAGAATCTTGACAATCATGCACACACGCCACATTGACGTTGCTGCAGCTGAACCTCGATATCGCAACGAACAAATGCTTACAACTCAGACACTGCATCCCCACTCTCCTGCCTCACCAATTGTTCCGCAGCAATACCAGACCTCCACAGCGCATCGTCCAGGTTGTTGGCGAAACCAAGCTTTCGTACACCATTGGCAGTGGCGTGAACCTCGTTATCCGCATCCTCAGCCAAGATCAACTGCTTCTCCAAGCGTGACCGCTCGTACGCATTGCCACCGCCCTCATACGACCGCAAGCGGTCCAGTTCATCCTCGCACAGCCCATTGCGGTGGCAGAACCCTAGCCAAGCCGCCCAGTTGTCGTCCTTAACCAGAACATCAGAATTCCCAATGACGATCAAGCCTTCTTTCGCTCGTGTGAGCGCCACATTGAACCGCTTCGGCTCATGTATGACACCCAGACCTCTAGCAATGTCTTGGTCGATGAACCTGTCTCTAGTGCGGGTGGTGCAGATGATCACCAGCCTTGACTCCAAGCCTTGAAAAGCCTCCAGCGGCCCAATGTTGAACCCGGGCATAGCGAAGTCTGTCCTGGCAATCCTTCGCAACACCTTCACCTGAGCCTGGAAAGGACTCATGATGCAGATCTCGCTCGGTTGTACAAGGCAAGCTTGGACAACCGATTTGGCGTATTCGCATGCGATCTTAGCCTCTTGCAGATTGTACCACCCACCACCTTCTTGCTCGATCTCGTCTGCCGCAGTATTGCGAACGAAGAGCACTGGCCAGCCGCGACCCTTCCATCCAGGCCAAGAGAGTAGGGAACGAATATCAGTGGCCTCGGGCTCCAGCGTGTCGTGGTAGAAGAGCGAGGAAGGCATCGCCAAGATAGAAGGATGTGAGCGATAGTTCCGAATGAGGTTGGCGAAGGCGGGTCGTAGAATAGGAAGCATTGCTTGCGTAAGCGGACGCACGACGCCGCCACTCCATTTAGATCGCGCCAGGAGATGATCGCGGTAGAAAGGTCTGTCCAGGAGTCGTTCAAAAAGTGAGGTTTGCATTGCTGGTGTTTTAGAGGCGGTGCGTGGGCCAAGTTGATGCTGATCTCCCGCCATCACGAATAGCGGCCAGTCTTCTTCTTCGACTGCAGCGGGTGGTGTCATCACAGTGATCGGTATCAGAGCTTCGGGCTCGGTGGCCTGTGCCGCTTCGTCCATGAGGAGTCCAGTCCAATGCAGTTTCGGATGGTGTTTGGCGGCCTCCGGGTGCATAGCATTGTGGAGATTGCTCTCCAGAGCGAAGAGATCTCTGTTGCTCACCCGTGCTTGCAGCAAGATATTAGCATCATCGCAAGTAGTCACCAGCGCTTTGCACTTCATCAACTGTGCGAAGCTCGGCAACGAGAAGATACCATCTTCCACATAGCAATATGGTAAAATCATGTCGGAGACCTCCGGGAAGCTTCTTGACGCTGCATTGACGCGTAACAGTTGAGGCGGGTTGAGATGGGCACTTAGACGTCGCACCAAAGTGTCCGCTGCTGGGTCCGAAGGCGCACATATCAAAAGATGCGTGGCTTCGTTGCGATGGATGAGCTGCAGAGCCAACTCAACGATCGTTTTTGTCTTCCCAGTACCTGGAGGTCCGGAGATAACATACGGGACAGGGCCATACTTCTCGCTCAGGACGGTATTGATCGCTCTCGACTGCTCGTAGTTGAGTAGAGGGTCCCGAAACTCCAAATCAATATTCCGCCTGTTCAACGACTTCTGGTAGTACCCATCGCCATCTTCAGGGAAGAGTATAGATCTCATCCAGTTGGCATTAGGTCCGGCATTGAGCGCACGTTGAGCTGTGATCACGCCAGTGTAGATCGCGCGCACCCGCTCCGCCTGCACCGTGAAGCGCACATTGAACAACATGCTCCCAAAATGTAATCCCTCGATTCGAAGTCGAAGAGTTTCCTCGCGCCTATCGATACCCCAGACAACGCTATTGTGCTGAGTGTCGATATGGAAAGGGGCCGTAATTGTTTTGCCTTGTTGGTCACGCACCATGGAGCCGCAGATGACGTTCCATTGCTGATCGAAACGAAGCTGGCGCAATTGGACTATGTCGCCAATCTCGATGCGGAAATTAGATTCGCGGAGGCCTGGGACGTGGAGAATGAACATGAACGGCCTGGAATCGTTCCACGCCCATGTGATGGGCACGCGATATAGTGCATGATCCTCACATTCTTGAAGTAGTGCATTGCCTTCCTGTATCAGAGCGGCCTGGAAGAACTCATGGTAGGAGTCGGGTCCAAGTGTCCGGGGAGGCAATGCATCTTGGTCAGTTACTCCGGTTCTGGCGTCAGTCTTTGGAGGCGAAGAACTACTCCCTCTCACGTTGCCAATCGGGCTGTTGTTGCCTGTACCACCTCGCTCCAAGGGCAGAAGATCCGCGGCGGGAAGCCAATTTGTTCCAGCAAATGTCTGGACATAAGCCTGATAATCGAAGCCTTGCGTGGGGAGGCTCAACACTACATTAGCAGGAACCAGGTTCACCTGTCGTAAGCTCTGCGGAACGAAGGCTCTTGCATATACGTCCAGCGTAGTAGCTTTATCGCCGGCAGTGGCGTCCATGGGGAGTCTCTGTCGTAGTGATGGTATTGATGCTCATACTTGATGTGATACGACGGTGACATGCAGAAGTCTGTTTCGCGGAGAAGTAAAAAGAAGCCTTGCGTACTTGCCTGAGGTTGACAGATACCTGGCTGCGCAGTCTTATGAAAGCAAGTAAGACAAGAAGCCGTTTGACCGTGCTACCTCTCCGGTCGCGCCGTCTCACAGTGAAGTTGTGACAGATGTCGTTTGGAGGTGGAGTTGTTGTCCAAACGGAAACCGAAATTGAGTTCAAACGGGGGCTAGCGTCCTGCCGAGATCGGAACGAACCCAATGCAGATCCGAGCTCTCGAGGAAGAAATTCTGGCCAGAGTCACAAGAGCAGACAACACCTTCTCCTAACCATACCACTCCCACATCACACTACCCCATACTCCACACCCCTCAATATGGCCTCCAAACATGCGAGCCGGGCTCTGCGTAGCTCGCTGAAGCAGATTACCGCCCCGCGCATTCAGCAAAGGACACTCGCTGCTGCCGTCAGCGCTGCTCGACCAGCATGGCAGAAAACAGCTGCACCCGCGTTTGTGCAGCAGACCAGGAGCATGAAAACTGTCGACTTTGCTGGAGACAAGGAAGTCGTGTACGGTACGACACGTGATGTTCAATACCTCGAGAATCGATATTCTGACCTTCTGTAGAGCGCGATGACTGGCCTCGTGACAAGCTTCTCGTAGGCCAACGGCATTCGTATAAATTCTCCACGATTCAATCTGACATGGATATATCAGGACTACTTCAAGAACGACACCCTCGCGCTCATCGGCTACGGCTCGCAAGGCCACGGCCAAGGCTTGAACCTGCGCGACAACGGTCTCAACGTGATCATTGGTGTGCGCAAGGACGGACAGAGCTGGAAAGAGGCGCAACAAGATGGCTGGGTGCCAGGCAAGAATCTCTTCGAGATGGATGAGGCGATCCAGAAGGGTACCATCGTCATGAACCTGCTCAGTGATGCCGCGCAGAGCACCACATGGCCGCACATCAAGCCCATGCTCACCAAGGGCAAGGTATGTGCTCTCCAAACCTTCCGACCTTTAGCGTTCCGAACTGACTTATGATCCAGACCCTCTACTTCTCCCACGGCTTCTCTCCAGTCTTCCGTGATCAGACCAAGGTCGAAGTGCCCACCGACATCGATGTCATTCTCGTCGCACCCAAAGGCTCCGGACGTACGGTCCGGACGCTCTTCCGCGAAGGTCGTGGCATCAACAGCAGTGTGGCCGTCTTCCAGGACGTCACCGGTAAGGCAGAGGAGAAGGCAATTGCGCTCGGCGTGGCTGTTGGCTCCGGCTACCTCTACAAGACGACCTTTGAGAAGGAAGTCTATTCCGATCTCTACGGCGAGCGCGGCTGCTTGATGGGTGGTATCCACGGCATGTTCCTCGCCCAGTACGAAGTTCTGCGCGAGCGGGGCCACTCTCCAAGCGAGGCCTTCAACGAGACTGTTGAGGAGGCGACCCAGTCCCTCTACCCACTGATCGGGCAGAACGGCATGGACTACATGTACGCTGCCTGCTCTACCACCGCCCGTCGCGGTGCCATCGACTGGTCTGCGCGCTTCAAGGAGAACCTCAAGCCTCTGTTTGAAGAGCTGTACGACAGCGTGAAGACCGGCAAGGAGACTCAGCGCGCGATGGAGTACGGTGGTCGCGAAGACTACAGGCAGGCGTTCGAGAAGGAGCTGGAGGAGATCAGGGGTATGGAGATCTGGAGGGCTGGCAAGGCTGTGCGCAGCTTGAGGCCTGAGAACAACTAGGAGGCGAGCTTGTGATTGTGGTGTTCGGGGCGCGAGGCGTCTTTCGGCTACGTCCCAGGCGGTGGTACGCTTATCGAGCGACACACGTTCGGGACTAGATCGATATGGCATCTCTGCGTAATGGGTGTTAGATTCTCGAAGTGTTGTCAAAAGTTATACTCGCGTGTAGGATACAATGACTGTATTCGACTAGTGGATATGAACGAGACTCTGGCATTGTAGTAGCAATGATATTCGCGAGGTATCGTGCCTGCTGGTCGTGCCTGCCTCACATGATGGCCTAGTGAATGAATCAAACATCACGTGACAGCTTCGTCCCGTCTCCCAAGAGTGCCATATTGCGGCTTGTGTACGGCAAGGCAGTATATGAGCCTTGCCAGTGGCTTGCAGGTATCTCCATAGCAATAACAGGGCAAATATATAGCACCTGCACCTGCATGCGACCACGCTAACCTCATCTAGCACGGAGAAGCCATTCAAACGACCAGGGGAGGAATGAGCTCCGGAAAGTGGAGCCAGATCGGAGTCGTGGCCGGCTCCTGTGCAGATGCCCATGGCGGTGGAGGCCTCGACCGTCTCCCCTACACCTAAATCTAAACGACGGGCAAGCCGAGATCCTTACGTGTGCATCAGCGCCAGCGCACGCCTCCGGGCGCGTTTTGCAAGGCTCCAGAGAGATCGGTACTCAAATTTGATCAGCTGTACGCATCACGGCGGTGCGCGCGCCTTTCTCCGGTCGGTTTGCGACACGGTGGCTTGTTTACGAGCTTCGAGTACTACGGCAATCGACCAGTGAACACACGACGAGATAGCGAGTTGCGACGATCGAGAACGAACATAACGGCGACGAAGGCGACGATTCGGGCCATATCGAGCGATTATGCGAGCGAATCCTTGAATCTTTGCGATCTGGAAATGAGACGAGACGGGAACGGAGAGACGGAAGATGCGCAAGAGCACTGGATGTTATACTGATAGCCCCCGATTGGCGTGTCGAGAACGAAGAGTGAAAAGTCAGACAGGCCGTCCATCAAGAACGCAATAGTATTGGTATCAAGCAGAAAGAATCATATCCACAAAGTCACCACTCCAACTTCAGTCACAGCGTCGTCCTTCGCGTTCGCGCTACTGACTCGTTCGACTGCTGGTCCCGAACTCATGTCCTCGAAGCTCAACTTGAGGATTTCGATTGATGCTCCAAAGCCGGATTTGGAAGTGGCTCGCTTGAGAAATACGGCCAACTCAGTGGCATTAGTGTACCGCCTGGGGTACCGCTGGAGCGCATTTCGCCGGTATGGAGGTTGCGATGACGGCCCGTTCTGACGAGCTTATGGAAGGCGCACTCCGAAAATGCAGCAATGTGTTCGAACTTCCAGTCGCGGTCGTGGCTCAGCGCTCTGTCGGACGAAATCCTCCCTGGGTCGAGGTTTGACCTTCGCCAGTTGCACCAGCGGTAGACCGATTCGATGCGTACGATTCGGCACTCGTAGCACTGCCGTCTGAAGACATGGATGGTGCTCTTTGTCGGACGGTCGCTTCTCCAGACTGTTCCTGTTCTTGTGCCTGATCGGGCAACGGCCCAAAAGACTCGAGCATTGCGCGGATGGATGGGAGACGTTGTGGCGCGTGTTGTTCGTTCGCGTCCTGCTGCGAGACGAGATTCCTTTGGACTGAATGGCCATCCTCTCTCGCGTGTCGGATGAGTCGTAGCAGGTCCCCGAAGTCGTTGGCACGGATCCGATGGAAGATTCGCAGTGCGTCTTCTTCCGGTGCACCTTGCATGTAGGTGATGAGCTCCGTTAGGTCGTCCCTATCGCCCTCCACATCCTTCTTCCTGCGCCTGAGTGCTGACCACCTGCTCTCGCCTTCCTGGGCTTCGTATACGCATGGCGTCTTGAGCACTTGACAACGAGCGCAAGATGGCCTGGGTTTAGATCAGTGGATGTCAATGGCATTCGATTCCTGTGGTCTACTGCTTACCGTTGGCCGTCACACTGCCGTACATGTCAGTCTGCTGCTTTAATCGTGGTTGAGCTCGGCCGCTGGGTGACTTACCTTTGACTTTCTCTTCCGACAAGCTGCGCAAGCGCTTTCGATGAGAGTTCTCTTTGGCTTGATTCCGGAGAATGGCTGTTGTGGATTTTGACCAGGTGCACCCGGTGCGCCGGGTGACGAGGAATCTCCTCCTCCAAGTGGGGTGGGCAGCAGCGTGCTCATCGTTCGGGAGATACTTGTGTGGTGGAGGTGGGGTATGTGTTTATCACAGAGTAGTGACGCTAGTTGAGGCGCCCAGAAGAAGTCTTCACTTGTCAATATCAGTGTGGCGAATGTGAAAGCAGTAAAGTAGGTATACTGAAGACCCACTCTGCGAACTGTAGAGCCTAGCGCCTGTGCATCACTTTTGCGTGTGTAGCGAAGAGCCTCAAGCTCGACCAAAGGCACGATGCCCGCCACCGACAAGCAACCTACGTCAATGTGAATAAGCGTGCGTCAGGATTATCCTTCCGGAGCTCAATGCTAGACCTGCGTAAGCTTTAGGTCTCTTGGGTCTGTTCTGCCGGGTCGAGAGACGCGAGAAGAAGGTCCACCTCCACTCGAATGGACGTTGATACAGCACAAGCCTTGTGAACAGTCTGCCCCGACAGCTGGGAGCCTAGAACCTTTCTTGTCCGCCCATGCTTAGATGTGCCGCGAACTGAAGAAACCCGGCTCTCGTGGTCTGGCCCAACGTGACTCGAGCAGGCATCGAGATCTTAAACCTCGAGGTGATCTTCGGACACCACAATCTGCCCTGTCAGACGGCGACCGTTGGGCGCATCTAGATCCCCGAGAAGCTTCTATTTCGCCATTCTGGAGGGTGTAACGACCCCTCGAGGAGAGCACTACGGCGTGGTTGTGGCGAAACTCCGGGTGCATTCTCATCGACGATCTGCCTCCCCGGAGATCGGACCTCCTTCCGAACAGCGGCACTCGAACGTGGAACGCTAAGCCCTTGCTTGCACTTCCATACCGGAACACATCACCAGGGACATGGTTCGCCGCGCAAACGAGCCATACAACTGCGGGCAATTTCGTCTCTTTTGGAACGAGGGGCGCATGGGCGATGGCGCTGGCTCCGAAGCCCCGAAGCAATATGAGTTACCGTGACACAAGCACGGCAAGTGTTGGATCAGCTACACGTTGTTGGGTTGCCTAAGGTCATCCGCCAGTCAGGGTGTAGACAGCCCATGCCTTTCAAATTTTTCTGTCGGTACTATCGGTATGCCAAATGGCGCAAGCTTGACGTGAAGCGGAAAAACCATGTCGGTAGCCGCCGTCGAAGCCCTGCAGATGCCGGTCATTAACCTCCGCCGCAGACCTTGATCTCCAACGCACCGCCCGCCAGCAGTCACCAATAACATAGATGTTGAGTCGCTCATGAACAATGGCGAGCTCAGAGAGACTCTGCTACGATCTACTACTGCCAAGCCATATGATGCCCGCTTAACCGCGCACCGGTACGGGTTCTAAGCAACACTCGGCAGTTGTAAACAGGGAAAACGATCATTACCATCAGTTCCAGCGTGGTTGTTTGGTTTGGAGCGAGGAAATGCTCCTCGTGCAATGTACGGAGGCGACTCATGAAAGGGAGTTCTTAGAAGCCCTCAGGGCTGTGTTTGTGATGGATTCGCACAGCTGTCGTTGTGAGCCAGCAAGCTCGGCGATGACGACAAACTTGCACGCGACAGGTTGGTGACGGGGCCAGTGTACTCTTCTTAATACATTGAAGATGTCTGATATGTCGAGGGCGAACATACGGACTAACGTATCGCACCGCCACTCGCAGAAGCCGTGCATCTACTCTCGGCAAGTAACCGAAAAAAGAATCTGTGGCGCTGCTAGTTGAAGTCCACTTCCAAGCTTCGTAGGCACCTGCAGATGGTTTAGATAAGGCCACAGTGCTACAGTGCTGTAGTAGGTTCAGTCTTCACTGGCTTATCTGCCCTCCCAGACCACAATACCGCCATTGAGAAAGAGACCACGAGCAAAATGACCAGGCGAATCGTATATGGCATATCACTCTGGGTGTTCCTAGGTGCAGCAGCATGCACTATCGCAGCCGTCGCCCTACCGAGCTGGGTATCCTACACATCACCGACCGACCACGAACCTATACGAGTGTCGTACGGCCTACATAAGCGCTGCTCGTCGATCACGGGCAAGTGCACGCCCTTTCCGCAAGATGAGGACTGCGTTGGGAACAACAGGGCGTTCTGCTCGATGTGGAGGAGTACTGGGTTTCTCATGAACTTCTCGTAGGCTATATATACACAAGCACATTTGTCTAGCATGTCACTGACCGTCTCAGGCTGGTGTTAGAGCTAGCGTGCGTTGTAGCATACATTACGATCTTGTTCGGCGGTCGTTCAGTACGAGAGAGTGGGTGGAAGATCCTAGCTGGGCTGCTGGGCATTGTTTCTGCGGCACAGCTGATCGCGATGGCGCTGGTGGTATGCTAAGTGAAGCGGGTGAGAATATGAGCGTATGCTGACTTCTGAAAGGCCTATCTGTACGATCACGACAATCGCTTCTTCGTCGGCTGGGAGCTGGACAAGTCTTGGGTACTTTGTACCGTGAGCTGGACTATCTTATTCGTCAACGCACTAGGAGTAATCGTCGCCCGATATGTCGTACCGAAGGAGGACGATTACGAGCAGATACCCGAGCCCCAATAAAGATGGATGACGCACGAATCGATTGGGTAGAATGATACACACGGAGTCACTCGAAGCATATGAAGATATGCTAGACACGATTGTCTGCCTGGGTCTTGTATACGGAAGCGAGAAGGACCGATTTGGTCACTTTTGTAGATACCCTAAGCTAACCTTCCTACTGGAAGAGCGAGCACGACTAATTACGCACTGCTGACTGAAAGCACGTCAAGGATTTCGAGCAAATCATTCGCTTCCTCCTCATCGCCGAGCCGGTAACCGCTCGCCACATTCAACTCACTCCAACAATTAATGATGAGAGTACACCCTGTGCCATATTGCGCCACTGGCCCGAACAGTGTTCCATGTGACGTGAACGCTCAATCAGCTCTGAGTCTAATGCGACGTTGCTGTTGGACAGCTTTGATTGTGAGAATATATGAGCACGATAAGATATGCTCTCCGTGGTGGGTTACGATCGGAGCCTACATGTAGGTAGTACCTGCAGGTCTACTAGAAGCGGGAACAGACCATGACATACACCCGTACATGCTGCAGCCGTCAACGACTGCCACGGTTTCTCGATGGGTTATGACTGTAAGAAACTGCCCACCTAAACACAACATCCAACCCTCAAACCCACACCCACCCCTGCCCTACAAATCAGCAAACTTCCTAACATTATACAAATGATTCCCCGTCGTCTCCAAAACCTCCACCTTCGCGCCCACCGCAATCTTCCCCTCCCCCCTCGGAATACACAACATCCCAAAACACGGCTTCCACTTCGCCGGCCCCCCCTCATCCACCCTCCGAAACTTCATCAACTCATCCCACGGCTCCTTCGAATGCTTCTCCGCCGTATCCGGATTCACATTCGGCACCTGACACCTCGCGCACCGCGCCACGACATCAAGATCGAGGCGGTACATCGCCTCCTCCCCGTGTAAAGTCGTGGTGATCCTGATACGCTTCCAGGTATCTTCCTCCCATGGTTTATCGTCCCGTCCGCGCACGATGATATTCGGGCGGAAGCGCTCGATGGTTAGGTCGTGTGGAATATCCTGGCCTTTGGCCTCGAGACGCCGGTTGAGGTCTTTGATCGAAGCCTGGCTGGCAACTTGCAGGGACATGACGTCCGCGAAGTGGTGCGGGGTGTCCTTGCCGTACATGTCTTTCGCGCCGTTCACGGCTACCATGCGTTGGGTTGGGCCTTTGTAGACGAGGGCGACGGGTTTGTTGAAGAATTTACAGAAGTGGGCGTTGATCTCGTCGCCGTACTCGTAGGCGTCGGTATCGGCTTCCCAGATCTCGACGGTGCCGAGGGTGGTGTTTGCGGCGAGCCATTCTTTGCTTGGGAAGGCGGGGACTAGAACGCGCGCGTCGGTGCCATGGACGGATATCTCGAGCTGTTGTTGGTTGGTGTCTGGATCGTCGACGAGGGCAGTGTCGATGAGGGTCATGCTGGAGTCGCCGCGGATGGTCATGAACTTGCGATCGGATTTGGAGATGAACATCCAATTCCTATCCAAGGTTAGGCCGGTTTTACGTAGCCTTGTCGTATCTAGCTCGATGCCTCTGCATGACTTGATAGGGTATATCCGCAGATTAACGACTTCGGTCGGCGGCGGGATGGGTGGCGAGCCAGGTTTCGCGATCGGTAGGGCTTCCTTGACAGCCTCTCTCGCAGCGCCGCCAAAATTGGTGTAGTTCGACAGGAGCGCCAGCACGACGAAGCCACCGATCGCGGTGCTCAGAAGCAAGAGGGAGGTGTTGACGCGCCAGTGGAAGTGCTGGATCTTGTCCGGAATCATCATGGGATCGGAGAGGAAGTCCTTGAGGTCTTCGAAGACCGCATGAGCGCCGGTGGAGTAGGTGTTGATGCCATTCTTAAGGATGTCCATTGTGGTGTTGATATCGTATCAGACTGTCGGACGTACACTCTTTATTGCACCAGCCGGACGGATGCTTGGGCGCGTCAGTCGATAGTAATTTCGCACATCAATGTAAGATCACAACGCACCTTCTATATCAATCCAATATGAGCTGTGGGACCTTGATTTGTCGTTCCTGCCTCTTCCGGAAAGTGTCAGCGAGGCATTAGGAGTGCAAGACAAAGGGACGTAAGAGCGAGTGGTGCTTAAACTCCTGGCTACCTTAGCTAGCGTCAAGTGGAGACCCCACCTTCGACGGTAGTGGCAGGCGACATATAATTGTTTGAGATCAATACATTGCTCTAATCTAGGTTGACACGACTGGTATGTATAGACTGTACTCCAGCCAGCATCATGCATCAGGAGCGCACGCAGCAAATGCAAGCAAGCCCTGAGAATGCGGCGCTGAACGCCATGATCGCCTCCCATACCATAACTCCGCAAAAGCAACAACACAGCAGTCATGGTATCTTATCATCCGTGGGCTCGTCGACCAACCTCATCCGCACTCTCCCTTCCGCCACCTCACGCCCGTCATTCTAGCTCCCCCCACTCCCCTGACTCCCGATCACCCAACGAGAGCTCCTGCAATTCATATTCCATCTCCACATCCTCAGGCAAATCAACCTACTTCATCACCCGCTCAAACGTCTCCCCCCTCACCGCCCCTCCTCCCATCGCACCCCGTACATTCCGCCTAAACCGATCCCGATCCTGCTGCAAATCGTTCGCCGCATCCTTATTCAACGGATCCTGCGCGTTCGGCTCCAGGAACAGAAACTGCAGCCCTACTATGACAGCGTTGAGGTTAAGCACCGGCTTCCAATCCTCACGTAGAATGTTTAGGCACACGTTGCCCTCGAGGTCGATGTTGGGGTGGTAGATCTTCTCTTTGCATTTCACCTTCGGTGGCTCGTGAGGGAAGTTTTGCGAGATGGCGAAGGAGAAGTTGAAGATGCCGGATTTGTAGAGGCCTTCGTCGGGGGTGAGGGTGAGGGTGAAGTTGAGGATGTCGTCGGGGTTGGGGAAGTGCGTTTTCATTGTGCTGCCGAGGGAGAGTTCGGAGAGATCTGTTGTGGGAGTGTCAGTGGGAGGAGCGTGTGGTTTAAAGGTGGAAGGATAGCGTACCCTTCTGCACCCGCAACTGTGCCGCCGTGACCTTCTTCTTCTTGCCTTGACCCGACGCCGCCTCGGTCTTCTGCTGCTGCTGCTTCATGCTCCATATCTTCAACATCTTGCCGGCTAGCCCGCGCGTCTAGCGCTGATGCTTATTGGGAGTCTCTGTGTGGTGATGTATGCAGTTGGAAAGGTTGTAGTAACGATAGTCCGCCTGGCACACGACCTGCTGCCTTCCTCGATCCGACAAATACCTGGGATACTGAGTTGCTGTCTAATCCGAGCAGCGGAAATCGTGAAGTGTACGTCTCCAAGTCGGCAGGAGTAGTGAGGCGACGCTCTAGATGTGATGTGTCACGGCAAGTGAAGGTGGTGGGAATAGGTGACTAAAAGATAGGCGTCTCTCACTTAAAGTTGAACTTCCGAGGTACGCACGTGACCGTCGTAGGCAGCCTCCTCGAAACTGGCCATATGTTCAACACACCACCTCACTAACCAACATCTGAAGGTCGACTACGACGTGCGAGAACGGAGAAGAAATAGATAGCAAAGCTCATTTCACGTCATTGCATTAGTCCTATGAAACCGTAGTTACCAACAAGTCTGTCCGAAAATCACCACGCCATCTCTGCGCCATTCCCACCCTATCCCAGAATGAAATGCTGCAGCTATGGAAACATAATCGCGGCTACCAGTCCTCTCACCAGTGAGTTGATGTGGTTAGAGGAGAGTAATTAGCAACCGGTCGTCAAATCGTCATCACCTATTCAATCTGTGATCGCAAGAGCCACCTTTTCCCCGTCTATGCGACGGTCTCGTTGTCGGAGGCATCAAGGATGTCGTACTCCTCGTCGGTGTCGAAACCGTCGTCCTCGCTGTCCTCGCCGTTCGCGCTCAGCACCTCGATGTCGTCGAGCTCGTCGAAGTCGTCCTCAGAAGCTGGGGATGGCATGGCTGGAGCCGGAGTTGGGGAGGTGACGGATGGCGAGGCAGAGCGCTCAATCTCACCCTGCTCGTTCTCGACGTATGCAGCCTTGCCCTTGGTGCTGGACACCGCGGACTCGTAGGTGCTGCTGGATGGGCTCTCCTTGTCGAGCTTGGGGAACACCATCTGGCTGCCCTCGAGATCCTCGCCGCTCTTCTCCTCATCGGCCTTGGTGACCGCCTCGATGATCTTCTTCACCTTCTCAACGCTATCGGCGCTCTTCGTCTCCTCAGCAGCAGCCTCTTGCTTCTCAACCGCGGCCACACGGACGATCTCGGCCATCTTCTTCTGGGCCTCGGCAATCGTCTTCCTATACACATCGGGGTGTGCGTAGGTCGCTTCTTCCTTAGCAGCGACCGCTGGCTCAGACATCGCCTTGACCTTCTCCTCGCGCGCGCGCACAAGCTTCGCCTTGATGTGCTCGACGCGCTGGCGAGAAGCCTCCTTGCGCGCCTTCTCTTCTTCGTCAACCTCCGCGGAAGCAGCAGGCTGTGGAGTGTTCTGAGCGTGCTGGGCAGTGAAATGCTGCATCATGTGCTCGCGACGCTTGGCCTGCTGCTCGCGCATGGCGGCAATACGAGCCGAGATGTTGGCGGCGTTGTAGCTCGCATCGTACGAGGGCGGAGGACCGGAAGCACCGGCCTGGGTTTGGGCCTGGGCCTGGGACTGCTGGGCTTGAGCGTGTGCTTGAGCCTGAGCTTGATCAGCCTGCATCCTCGCAGCCGCCTGAGCCTGGGCTTGACTCTGAGCGAGCGCCTGGGCGTTTTGCTGAGCAAGCATCAGCTTCGAGGAAGCCATCATCTGCTTCTGCCTCTGCTGCATCATAGCCATTTGTTGCTGACGAAGAGCTTGCATGTACTGAGCAGATGGCACCTGAGATGCAGGCTGGAACGTCGGCGCCTGCTGGACCACAGGGGCAGGAGCTGGCGCAGCCTTGACCTCAATGTCGCACCACAGACGATGACCGAACGGCGTGCCATCGGCAGACTTCATGCGCCAGTAGCTGATGTGCTTGCCATCCCGGGTCGGTGCCTTGAGCGTGACCTTGAATGAGATCTCCTCGCCGACCTGGACTTCGCGGCCGACGACGTTGCTCTCGCTGGCGTTGGCGATGTCAGACACAGCAGCCGGACGAGTGTTGTCCACATTGAGCATGTTGTCGCCGCCCACGAAGCGGACGCTGCAGCCGGATGGCCACGTGTGAGGGCCCGGGTTGCGCAGGGTCCACATCTGCGTGAAGCGAGCGCCAGGCAGGACCACGGTACCGTCCGAAACGCTGTCTTGCACGAAGTGAGCGTTCAACAAGGTGGCCGAGACGGCCTCGGTGGACACAGCCTGCGGCTTGACCTCCTCCGGCTTGACGATCGGGATTGGCTGAGTGACGGTCTTCTGCTCGGTAGGCTTGATCTCAGCCACGGTCTGCACCTGAGTAGCAGCATTCGCCTGAGTGACTGGCGTGGTCTCAGTAGAAGCCGTCTTGGTCTCAGTCTGCACTGGAGCAGCACGACGATCGCCCATGTAGCGGGTTTGGCCACGGACATCCTCGTTCTCGGTCGTGATGCTGACATTGCGGACCGGTGTCTTGAACTTAATCAACGGATGAGTGCGGTTGTGCGTATTGCTTGGGAGAGCCTCGCACGCGCCACAGAAGTCAGTGTCGCTGCACACGGCGCACTTGTAGCGGATGCCATCGATGTAGTGCTGGCTCGGCTTGTTGTTGCAGAGTGGGCCATCACAGAAGATGCCAACGTGACGTACGTTCACGCCGCGAGACTCCGGGATTGGCTCGTAGAGAGGCGCAAAGCGGTGACGTGGGTGGATGTGCTGGGCGTTCTTGTGGCACTCGGTGCAGTAGTCCCAGTCGGGGCAGTTCAGGCACTTGTAGCGAACGCCGAGGATCTTCTTGTCGCAGCCATCGCAGATAGCGCTGTGGCGTGCGTTGCGGCCTGGTGCCAGCATCATCTCGGCAGCGAGCGGCAAGACGGTGTCATCGGTAGCTGGCTCGAATCCGTGAGCTGGGTGGTGCCCGTGCTTGCCCTTAACGTGGCAGTTGATGCAAAGGTCGAAGTCGTCGCAAGAAGTGCAGGTGACGAATTCACGCTCTGGCAAGACGATCACGCAGCTGTTGCAGGTGCGGGTCGGAATGGTCTGCTCGGCCAGAGACTTGGTCTCCTCCGTAAAGGCGCCTGGAATCTCCTTCTCGACTTCCGCCCCCTCCTTGACCTTGCGGGGAGAAACACGCTCTGTGGTGCTGCTCACAACCTTGCCATCTTCAATGAAGCGCTTGATGAGCCAGTGGCCCTCGCCCGGGCAGAGCTTGCCACTGTTCACGCAGCCCTCGCACAGATCGTAGTCACCGCCATCGCAGATGTTGCAGTGAAAATGGGCATCGGCCATAGCAACATCACATTCATTGCAGTAGACGGACCATGGGTGGGTGTTATTGGCGGTGCCGGCAGGTTGCGGCTTGCTGCGGAAGACGAGTCCTGAGTGGGAGCCCTCTTTAGCGAGAGCGTCAAAGAAGTTCTTGTTTTCAGCAGTGAATGGACGTGGCACAGGCGCCTCGGAGACGTCAACCAAGGTCTGCTGAGAAGCGCGAGCCTCGCGGAACTGGAAGATGCCGCTGCCGATAGCACGACCGTCCATAGCGGCGGAGGTGCGTGGAGTAGCCTGAGAGGCTGTGGGGGTGCGAACGATGACCGGCTCCATCGGCTTGTGCTTCACTGTTTCTTCTGTGGTTTCTGAAGCCTCTGCAACGGCATCAACGGGCAGTGGGGATACGGTGGCCTTGAGACGAAGCTTGAGCTTGGCCTTGGCGGCACGTATGAGGGTCTTGAACACCTGCGGGTTGTTGGTGTCGAGAGTGATGTAGCCGCCAGCGGAGTCGGAGAAGCGCTCGAAGACGACGGTCTGCTGTGGCTGGATGTGGAGGAGTTGGCGGAGCTGTTGTGATGGATTAGTATAGTTGTTGATGGTGAAAGGGCAGGTGGAGTGGATGGTGGCAGCCTTGTGTGACGCATACCTTAAGTGGGAGAGTGGTCGCCCCGAGATCCTTAAGAGGCAGCTTCAGCTTCTTCAGGTTGTCGTTCACGGAGACCTTGATGGTGATGAGCGTCTCCGGAGACACGGCATTCGCGTTGTGGGTTGCTGCTGCGGCCATGGTGAATGGGTGTCACAGCTGATGAAGTCAGCCGGCGAGCGGTGACGTTGATGCCTATCCGGACCACACGTTGCTCTTATCGCAACGCTGGCTGTGGCAGAAAGGCTTGTGGTAGGAAGGATGTAGATCAGTGATGAGTGTGTTTCTGCAGAAGACCTGTCCAATGTGGTTGAGAGGAAGGTGACGAAGGAAGGAGCTCTCGAAGGTCATCAGATGGTGGAGGAGCGAGGGGAGGTCCAGGCAGCCTTGCCGACGAATTAGCGCTTGCGGTCGATCCCGCGATCCCGGAAATGTGTCACGGAGTCACGAGATGTACTACCGTAACACATTCACTAAGCATATCGAAACCGCTCGAAGGCGGCGAAAGTCTATACGTACACTGTGAATACCTAGATGTGGCGAGCGCGTTCTCTAAGAATGGCGGCATTGGGTCTGATAACACCGAAGTTGCTGCGTGCCTGTTCTCACCCAAGATGCCTCCTTATTTAGACCACTGACGCTAACGAAGACATATTCAATGGGCTCGTTGGTCTACGAGAAGTGGCAACTTGTCCGCTGTAAAAGACCACTGAGACGTACAACTTACAAGTAGCTGAAGTCTACACTTCATATTGGAGTCGATATCACGCTACCCACTCAGCTTAAACCCCCCAGGCACTTTCCTCTGGATCACCCCATGCTCATCATACTTCCTCGCCGTCTTCTTCAGAAACCTCACACTCTCCTCCCCGTAACTTTCAAACGGTTGCTGACTCCAATCCGCATAATTGGCATACACAAACTCCTTCTCCAATCCCATCTCCTTCGCCACCTCATTCACCGCGCTCACAACTTCAGCCGCTCTCTTATGCACCTTCCCATTCGAGGCAGAGTCCGGCCACAGCGCCGAAAGAAGCATCACCACGCTGTTCCCATCGCTTGGCGAAGTGCCAAGACTGTTTTTCAAGGCCCCTGGGGCGGTGAAAACGGTGGGGAGGGGCTCGAAGGCGATATCCCATAGAATCCCCTCTGGAATGTCGAAGCTGTAGAGGGTGGTGTTGATGGCGTCGAACATTTTGTCTAGTAGGTTGGCAGAGACGCCGTAAGTGCCGGTCCAGAACTGCCAGTTCAGCGGCGGCGTTGCGGACTCGTTTGCGAAGACGTGGAGGGCGGCGATCTCGAGGGTGTCGCTGATGTTGGGGACTGCGAAGAGGGGTTCGTAGACTTTTGGTCTGAGCTCAGGTAAAGTGTAGATGGGTGTGGAGGACAGCACCCAGGTGTTGCTCGTGGAGTTGAAGAGTAGGCCGACCACTATGCTGGCGTGGACGTCGTAGTGCTTCGCGCCTGCTATTCCGGCGAAGGCGGAGAACACTGCGCTGCGGTGGGAGATGTCGTTTACGAGACCGCCGGCTAGGATCTTGGAGATGGGGACTGTGGTGAAGTCGAAACGGGTCACGAGGCCGAAGTTGTTCGTCCCGCCTTTTAGCGCGCGGAAGAGGTTGGGGTGGGAAGTACTGTTGGCGTTGACGAGCTCGCCGGATGCGAGGACAAGTTCCATGTTAACTAATGTGTCGCAGGTGAAGCCGACTTGGGGCGAGAAGTACGAGATGCCACCACCCAAGGTCAGACCACCGACTCCCACCGCACCATTTCGTCCACCGGCTACGGACTTGCCGAGCGGGTCGAGGTAAGCGTAGACGTCCAGCCAACTCGCTCCGGCTCCGACGCTGGCTAAAGAGTGATCGTCGTTAACAGTGACGGTGCTCATGCCAGTCATATCGATCGTAACGCCGCCATTGTTGTTGGCGAACCCGCCTGCTGGCGCATGAGTGCGGCCTTTGATTGCGAACTCGACATGCTCGCAGGCTGGGTTCGAGACCAGGACCTGGACGGCGGAAGCAGCTTCATGGGGCACACTCGGCGTAATGATGCACGATGGCTGTAGATTCGACTCTTGTAAAGACCAGTAGCTCGCCTCCGTCAAGTTGTAGGCAGCGCTACCTGGTAGAGAGATTGCTAGACCTGGACAATGTGTTGCCAGGGCAGAACACTAGTAGACATTCGTCAGAAACGATTGAACATACAACGTTAATTGTATCCCACTTACGCATGCGACTGCCATGATTATAGGATAGCAGTAACACTCGCTGAGGCGTCTCGATCACCTCCAGGCCGGTCAGTTCAATGTCAATCAAAGGAAGAGAGGTCGAGAAAAGGCGTCGCTTTGAACGCTTTGGACGCCATCCGAACGTCCCGCCAAGCCGAGGTTGTTCTCGACTCGATGCAACGACGGGCCAGATGAGGATAGTAGATCTGCAGTGTCAGATCTAGAATGCATATCTGTTTTTCGCACTCCTGATGTCGTCTCAAGTATGATGACAGAAGTGCCAAGTGGCCAGCATGGGAGAGCTAACCGTGAAGTGGGCAAGCTGCAACTTGACCTCCGTGTAAATTCAGCAATCACACTCACAACAGTACCTTAGACATCAGCTGGGTTCTTTGGTGTTTCACATGAAATGGATTCCAAGGTTCTCAGCACGGCCATGTTATGCGATGAGCACAAAGATCTTATGGCGGCTGTAGGTTACTCCTGGCTCGATGAAACGACCAAGAGCGCTTCCTAGTGCAGTGCTGAGACACAGTCGAAGATATACCTAGACAGACTGCGAGTCTTCGTAGACTATCAAATATTTGTCGCTGTACTTTTGCGGAGGTCTATCAAATATCGGCAGTCGGTTGAAGCGCCATCGTTATCATGGTATCGGACAAGGATCGTTTGTACGTTGGGCTGTACATTCGTGGAGGCCAGGCGAAAATGCCTGGAAAGGAGGACACGTAATATATGGAACCCCGTGCATAGTTAGTAATTGACTAACCTTCGGATATAGCTACCACTGGGCACTGATTATCGGGCCAAAAGTCGAGGAGGGAAGCTCACGAGGAATTCGTCTCGATGCTAAAGATACTGCATTCGGCGCAGAGCAGAACCAATGGAGCTTCCACGAGAACGACTGCTCCTTGCGAGCGACCCGACAACTTCTCGTACGCATCGTGATCGCAAAGATCAAAGACCGGGAACACTTGCTGCAGATTCTTCGGGGAGTGCCAGTTGTCCAGAGAGATTTGAGTGGAATTGTGTGGTCTGGGTCAGACAGGCATTACTGGCGCTGCAGAACGATGGCAAGGCTGTGGGAACGTCCGTGCTGGACTGGCATACTGTCCGGGACGCTGCAATGAAGTACTGCCAAGAGAAGATCGATGCTCACCGATTTGACGGCAAAGTCAAGTTCGACATGACGAGGCCAGCTACCTACGATTTCTTGAAGAAGAAGAAGAAGTAGACCATTCCTTGAGCAAATTGAAGGCGTTGCGACCATTGTTCTCACAGGTCTCCGAAGTACTTCATTCGAATCTGCCCCGTCTTCCACTCTTTTGGTTTGGGCTCCAGGAACTTGTCGACGTATTCTGCCCACATCAGATTGCGGAAATTGACCTGTGAGGCTGTAGTGAATCCCCAATACGATGGGAACCATCCCGCCATCTCCCAATCAACAATGCCCACCACTCTGTCGTCTTTGACTAGAATATTGAGGCTGCTCAAGTCGCCGTGCGTGAAGACTGGCGTACTCCACTCCATGTTTTCGTGCGCGGCTATAAGTTCATTAATCTCGTGGAAATTGCTCTCGTTGATATCAGTGGCGGGTCGTCTTAGCCAGCGATGGAATGCACGAATATCCTCAAACGGGCCGAAGCGTGATGAGGTATTGACCGGATACCGAAGAGAAAGTCCAGGTAGCCGATCATCGAATAAGCTTCCTCCACAGGCACTTGTCACGGCGTCTCGGTATGGCGATTTGAGGCTCCGCATCTCGTCAATCATGGCTTTAAGCTGTGTCAATATGCGTAATTTGGAATCCTCCGAGCGCTTCTGCCACCCTATCGCTGGCTTGTGGCTTTTGCTTCGTTGCATGACGATGTATGTCCGGCCTGACTTTCGTCTGAAGGCGCAGTAAACTTTTGGTACTGGTATAGAAGTATTCTGCCGGACGAATTCCATGGATGCGGCTTCGGTGAGATCCGTGAAGTATCCAGCCTTGACACGAATATGAGGTGTCAAGAACATCACATCTCCGAACCTTTTGACGCGTTTGAGAAGCGCCATGGCACAGATGGTGCCAGTCCGGCGAAGCCATGTTGCGTTGATGTCTGGAGCTCCTGATATGTGCTCTGGAGGCAGTGTCATGTGTCATCCAGTCCCAACAGTACTGTGTGAGTATAGAGTTCAGAAGACCCGTAACATCTCGATCGTGAAGGTGGAGTTGCCATACAACAACAAAGCGCTCCGGCTGTATCAATTTAGACTCTCGGCTCTAGAGGTTCGGCCCGTAGTCCGTGACAGGGATCGTCCGAAAGCCTCAAGAAAAGTTCGAGGATTGAACATGTGAAAAGTTCGACTTCACACAATAGTCTCGTTATGGTGCGGCAACATCTGTACTAGACTTGTCGAGCCCTCACCATGGCGGCGGAAGTACTGGCGTTACCGCCAACACGTGCGCCACCTGGCCCAGCACCTATTACGCCAGACGAAGCATACTGGAAGACATTCAAGAACCAAATACTAGTCCCATCTCCGCACAATGCTGCGATTACATCGATCACTATACCCGACGCGAATCCTACTGGAATACAAGCGGACACGTTCGCGGTCACCAGCGGCGGGAGGGTACAGATATACAGCGCTAAGACGAGAAAGCTGGTGAAGACGATTTCTCGATTCGGTGTCGACGATACAGCTCGATCTGGTGTGTTAAGACGAGATGGACGGATCCTGCTGGCCGGCGGAGATAGCGGAGTAGTACAGGCATTTGACACCGGATCAAGAGCAATCTTACGGCAATGGAGGGGAGAGCATGCGCACAAATTGCCAGTCCATGTGGTGCGGTGGAGTCCGAAAGTGCTTACAGATCTGATGAGCTGCTCGGACGATCGAACCGTGCGAGCTTGGGACTTGACTGAGGATGCGGCAAAGTGGACTGGTGTTGGACATGAAGACTACATTCGTTCTGGATGCTACCTGCCAGATCAGGACGGCATGATTGTGAGCGGCAGCTACGATCAAACTGTGCGATTATGGGACACCCGGCAGACACGACCGGCGATGACATTCAAGCATGCAGCGCCTATCGAAGCTGTACTTGCCATGAATAACTCCACGATCGCATCAGCTGCCGGTAACGAGGTCAGCATCTTGAACCTCGCGGCGGGCAAAGTGGAACACATCATCCGCTCGCACCAAAAGACCGTCACGTCACTCGCAAGTGCGCAGCACAACACGCGACTCCTTACGAGTGCGCTCGATGGGCACGTCAAAGCCCACAACACGATTTCGTGGGAAGTCGTTGCTGGTTTTAAATATTCTGCGCCGGTCTTGTCTTTGGCAGTGATTGGCAACCACGCGGGCGCCAATCGCGATGACCGCCATCTCGCTGTCGGCCTCGAGACGCGGCTCCTGAGCATACGCACTCGCCTCGCAGGTACCGAGAAGGTGAAGGCGCGCGAGACAGAACAGAAGATGCAAGCACTCATCGCTGGCGAAGCAGATGAGTACGAGCGCAAGCAGCGCAAGAAAGACCTTCGACAAGGTATCCGTGCACGCGATCGAGGAAAGGGGTTTCGTGGCGAAGGCGCCGATATCGTCATTACGGGAAACGATCGATCGCGGCAAAGCATCAGGAAATTACGGCCATGGCAGAAGTGTCTGAGGGAGGGCAAATATGCACGCTCTCTGGACCTCGTACTACAGCCCGAAGGTGGAGGCGCAGCGTTCTCGAACGAAGACGTTCTTACACTCCTGACAGCACTGAGACATCGGAGCGCCACTCGCACCGCGCTGGCCAACAGAACACCGGAGAGACTGATACCAACCATGCGCTGGTGTTTGCAGTATGTCTCATATCCGAGGCACGTTATGCTGGTGCACGATGTCTTGCTTCTGGTTCTGGATCTCTACGCCGAAAGGCTTCCTGAGTGGGATGCGAGCGACGAGAGTGAGGGCGAGGGCAAAGAGGTCATGAAGTTGATCAAGAGGATCGAGAAACGTGTACGCGTTGGTGTGGAGCTGGCACAGAAGGCTGGAAGCTTAGAAGGGATGGTTGCTTGCTTGGAGGCTGGATGAGCCGAGGGCTAACGCTGGCTGGTCCAAAGTGCTCAACAGCACTACTGGAGCTGTATAAGGCCTCGACCAACACGCTGGAAACCGTCAATCGTTCTGCCGCACCACCGCCAGCAACCGAATCGGAATTCACGCTTTGGTCATCCACTCCCACGCATCGCCTCACCGGTCAATTGCAGATATACCTCACACTCGCCACACTCGGGCCCTGGTTATTCTCAATACGGTAGCAGGTCTTCGAACCGCTCGGTCATTCGATCCGAAGGTTTATCGCTCCTTTGCAGCCCTTCTTCGAGTAACGGATTGACTCGCATCCATCTGACACCTGCCATCGAACCTGGGGGATCAGTGTAGAAAGATTCTGCATCACAAACAAGGTTCGTGCAGACACCACAGGTACCGACGTCTGTTCCGGCCTCGATGGTGACGAGAGCTGCTGGGCCGATCATCTCGCAGGACAGACCGCCGTAGTACTGGAGGTCGACCATTGAGGCGTTGGTGGATCCTGCTGCTGCGAGGGGGGGAGGAGGGCGGTGGAAGTCTTCATGTGGGGTGGGTTAGTTGGGTTGCGTGAAGGTGCCAAAACGTGAGTTGGACGGACTACTGCGGATAGCTGGCTCTGTGTGTTTGGGATGGGTGCTCGGATGAACTGCGTTGCGGACGAGGATGCTCGGAATCCAGGTCAATGGCACGTTTACACGCGCTGTGCTTATACGATTCCTGAGCAACTGGAACCGCCAAGATACTCTATTCCGCCCTTGCTACCACTTTGCTTCCCCGAATACGAGATCGGTCTGCTGTACTTGGAAGTTGAGTAACAACAATCCGTGGTAACTATCGTGAATGAGTGCCAAATGGCGACATCTCCGAGCTCGGACAACAAGAACTTGAGACGACATCGATCGCTGCGGGGCATAGTAAGCAGCTCGAATGTCAAGACTTGAGAAACAAGTGAACTCTTCCTCATACACCGATACCAGGTAAGAGAAATCGCAACCATGCCACCGAACTCTAAAGACAAGCTTGTGGGAAGGAAGATCGTTGTCGTTGGAGGCACGTCTGGAAGTAAGTCTACCTTGTCCGCATTCGATCGTAACAATTAGATCCGCTTCTCACCGTGATCCTTCTACATCAGTCGGCCACGGAGCTGCGCTGGCCTTGCTCGAACACGGAGCACATGTCGCCATCGTGTCGTCGTCGGAAGAGAAGCTCAACGCAGCGCTGAAGAGGATCGACCACCCCAATGCATCAGGGAAGGTATCCGATGTTCGCAACGAGGAACAGTACACGGAAGTCCTGAAGAGCTTGGCTCCCGTGGACCACTTGATCTACTCTTCGGTTGATAAGATCATTCGAGGTGCCATCGCGGACGCTGACCTCGATGATGCCAAATGGTACTTCGGAGTCAAGTTTTGGGGATCCGCGTTGACGGGAAAGAGTATGCCCAAATTTCACCTTCCTCGGAGGAGCCTCGTGGATTGCTAACAGCTTTGATCGTCAAGTTGCCTCAAAGTACGACATCATTAACTCTGGCGGCTCCCTGACCTTGACATCCGGCACTGGCGCGATGAAGCCAGGCACCACGGCTTCGATTGGTGGCTCCCTCAACGCAGGACTCTTTACCATGACGCAGGGTCTAGCGAACGAACTGACACCGAAGAAAATCCGAGTCAACTGTGAGGCACCAAGGCGTCCAAGTAGGTGGAAATCTTGCTGACCGGCTGCAGGCGTCGTCCCCGGTATGGTGGTCACCGAGCTCTGGGACAAGATGGGTGCATCGAAGGATCAGCAGAAAGAAATGTTCGATTCAAGCAGCAAGAAGCTTCCAGTTGGCTTCGTCGCTACTCCAGAGGATGTAAGCGTTGATACGCATATACTCATAGGTACAAGCTGACATCATACCAGATTGCCGAAGCGTATCTTTACTGTGTAGGTCTGAGATGTATGCATGTCGTCCGGCAGTGGCTGATATCGCTTTCAGGTCAGAGCAGATTATGCGAACGGGACCTTGATCACAATAGACGGCGGTGAGTTCATTCGCAAAGGTAACATACGATTTTGTCGCTGACTGGCTGTATGTAGGTGGTGTGCTACAGAATTGATTCCATACGACGATAGAATAGATATGCGAATGGAATACTCGCTTCCTCATCTAAGTAACAATCTCAACGTTCAGATCATCGGGCCACCGCGCCGCATCAACACCATTCGTCCTGGTTCCAACGTTATATTTGAGCTCCACCTCGCCGTCCTTGTACTCAGAAATAGGCTTCACCTGCACAAAGGTGTGACCGACGGCTTTCGACTCTCTGAGCTCAAAGAACTCTGGGCGAAATAGGATGTCCTTACTGTGCTTGTGGATTCGACCGATCAACTCTGGGAGGAGGTAGCTCATCGAGTGATAATTCCTTCGATGCGAATGAGTAGAGATTCCGAAACATTGATCTGGCATAACCTTACCGATACACAGGCGAGCCGTTGCGCTGCCATACATCGTTCCAGATGTCTTCGGGATATGTGCCGACGGATCTGGTGAGCCATTGCGAGTAGTAGTTCAGCGCGGCCTACATCAGAATGTCAGCGGGACTTCCGTAACAGTGATGGTTCTACGCAAGCTCACGTCAATGCCGTAAGAGCCTCCTTCCTCTGCACGTCTGATGAGGGCATGCATGACAGCGACACTGCCGGCAACGCCAGTACAGTAGTCCGAGTTTGGGAAGACGGGCGTGACAGCCTCATCGTTGCCCATGGCTCTGCCGTAGCCGAGCGAGACGCCGCAGCACTATTATGGCGTTAGCATCAGTCCACTCATCGTCAAATCAAAGGGGTCTTACAGCGTCGCTGATCTGCTGCCACCCACTTCGGTGTTGCCACGGCCCATTCCAACCATAGCAGTTCTCTCGAACGTGAATAATACCTCGTCCCCTATCCTTCGCAAGGTCGAAAATGTCTTCCCTGCTGAAGCCATTTCTGGCCATCGCTCCAGGCCTATATCCCTCGACGACTACATCGGCTTCCTTGATCAACTCAGCCAAAGCCTTACGATCTTCGGGATTCTTCTTCACGTTGAGCTGACAATTCCACTTGCCCCAGTTCAAATCTTGATGCAAGCCTCCCATATCCGTGATACTATCAGACGTAACCCGCATAACGCTGGCACCCATCTCAGCCAAGCTACGTGTCACCGTCGGCGCCGCGATAATGCGAGTGAGATCGACCACCTTCAGTCCTGCCAGAGGCCGTTGTGGCGACGAGGGCATCGACTCATTCTCTGGCCACCACGACGCGGGCTGCGACTCTCCGAATTTGTGCAGGTCGTAAAGCGCTACCCCGTCATTGGCCTTGCCATGCTCTGAGTTCTGGAACTCCTCCACGCTCCAGGCGATCGTGCCGGCCTGCTTGTACTGCTCATTCATGAGCTCGTCAAGCGAAGCTGAGTCGTGTTTTGCCACAGCAGCTTGGATCTTCTCAGCCACCGCATCGTACTCTTCGCCTTCTTCGCCATCCATAGGTAGTCCGAGAGCTGTCAAAGTTGGTTCAGGGTTGAGGCTACCATGGGTATGGTAGAATCTGCCGTCCTTGGTCTTGTAAATGTTGGTGGCTAGAGTTCGATGCAGCGAGGCTCCAGCGCGGTGCAGGTCCCAGTTCTTGAAGCCGTACTTCTCCATCTCACCTCCTTTGAAAGCGTTCAGAGTTTGAGGTTTGCCATCAGAGCCAATGATCTGCGTAACGAACGGAGACATGAAGAACAGCGAGGCGTGATCGGTATTGATTTCGACTTCCGCCATCTTCGCGCCATATTTGCGAGCTCGCAGAACATTAAGCATCGATGCTTCGAACGCTTTCATGGCGGACACGCTCTCGGCGAAACGCCAGTTAATCGGAATACTTGGGAGCTCATTGCCGCTGAAATGGACCAGTTTTCCAGCTTCTTTTATTTCCTTCGGCAAGGCTGGAATCCGGGAGTTGTTTAGGATTTCCTTCTCAAAGACCTTCTGTGCCTCCTTGGGGACAGAGTAGCTGGTCTCTCCAACAGAGCCCATGCTGTCAGCTCGTTGGGTCGCGCGTTATGGATAGATGATAGATTGCTTCGATCGAGATTGTGTTCAGTGTGCTTCAGACTCGAATGTCACTTGCCAAAACGAGGTCTACGTTACGACTTCTTCGATCCTGTCCGAAACAAGATGGCCCCAAAAGCTGATGGTTTACCAATGCGCAGAGTCGGCCGAAAGTTGGTTGTTTCTGCCTTGCGAAGTTAGGGAGTAAAAGTGTAGGTATGCTCCACCAACAGCGCAGTCCGTGGCGATTTAACGCAGATGGGAAGAGATGGTCTTTGTGTTTGTCGTAGATCGAATCGATTGAGACGAAGGACAGATGGCAGATTGGATCTTGAGTTAATGTTCTCCCATCTTGAGGGAGTCTGCTCTCCGCGAGCTGCTCTCTGGGGCCCCGCACTGAGGAAACCGTCGAACCAACCTCGGTCAGGTACAGCTGTAGAGGAACGACACGGCAGGCCGGGTACTCTGTGATACAGGTGGCACCTCGGCGAGACCAAAAGACCATACGATTCTGGTGTTCTTCAAGAAGAAGCCGTGTCTGATACGGAAATCGTTTGCTAAGGACAGATCGAAAAATTTACCTACCATCAGGACGACTTCAAGATGGGTTCCACGCAAAGAGCAGTCCGAATAGCAAACTGTTCCGGAGCAGAGCCTGATCCAGGGAGGCATATGTACAACCAGGCCAAGTATGGGCAAGTCGATGTTATCACTGTAAGCACTGATATGCACAAGCATTGCAATTGCACAGCGCACTGCTCATCGTTGTGTCCATTTGTCTCATAGGGCGATTACCTTGCTGGTAAGTTGAAAGCAGTTCGAAATAGTGACCAAGGTGTCATGCTGATGGCAAATCTAGAGGTCAACCTTGCGAACAACGCGGAAGCATACCACCGAGGCGAGCACACAGGATGGATCCCGACGTGCTGGGAAGGTATCGAGATGTCTCTCGACATCATCAATGTGAAGCGGATCAAATTGGTCGTTAACGGTGGTTGCTTGAACCCTAAAGGTCTAGCCGAGAAGACACACGAAATGGTCAGCAAGGACATTCGAATTCGTGAGGCGTGATACTAACGAGTGCAGGTCACATCCAAAGGCCTCGACCTAACAGTGGCGTACGCCGAAGGCGACGATCTTCTCGACCGAGCCTATGATATTCTTGGGACGTCGACAGAGGAGAAGCTCGAGCATCTCGACACGGTCAATGCTAACGTACAGCTGGTTAAGGACACGAAGGCGTTTCTGGACGACAGAGGTGGTATGCCGATCGTCAGCACCAATGCCTACCTCGGTATACGCGCGATACGCCGTGGTCTTGACGAGGGTGCCGACATTGTTATATGCGGTCGCGTTGCGGATGCCAGTCCCGTCATTGCTGCAGCGGCGTGGTGGCATGGATGGGCCGACGACAATTTCGATCAGTTGGCTGGTGCTCTCATCGCAGGCCACTTGATAGAATGCTCCACCTACACCACAGGTGCCAACTTCGCCGGATTCCACACCCATGACATACCTGAGCTACTGGACCTGGGCCTCCCGATAGCGGAAATCGAAGCCAATGGCGAGTGCATCATCACCAAGCATGAGGCTCTGAATGGCTTTGTCGATGCCGACACAGTGACTTGCCAGTTGCTGTATGAGCTGCAAGGCACCATCTACCTCAACAGCGATGTCAAAGCGGACATCACCAACATCCGTGTCGAGAACGAATCCAAAGATCGGGTTCGCGTTAGTGGTGTGAAAGGCGCGCCACCTCCGTCAACCACGAAGCTAGCAGTTTTCTATAAGGGCGGTTATCAGTGCGAGCTGCTCGTCAATGCGACTGGGTATGCCACAGCAAAGAAGTTTGCCCTTCAAGAGGCGCAGCTGCGCCATAAGCTGAAGGAGTGGGGTGTGCTGGATAAGTTCGACGTTCTGGACTTTCAGTGGTAAGTAAACTGGTTAAACATGTCTAAGACATTGCTAATCCTTTACCTATAATTTCCAGGGTGGGCAGGCCTGAAGCAAATCCTTCTTGCCAGTTAGCATCGACGACATACCTTCGTATATTCGCACAGGCCAAGGATAAAGCCATCTGTGGAAAGCTGCTTGCGGCCTGGGCAACAAATGTGATGCAACACTTCTCCGGGTTCCACAGTACGATGGACCATCGCACGGCAATCCCGAGAGAGTTCCTGGCATTCTATCCGGCCGTGATATCGCAAAACGAGCTCGAAGAGAGCATTAACATCATCTCCAAGAAGGGCGACAACGTCCACAAGACGATAGTCGGTCCGCCAAAGAAGTCGGAGCCCATCGGCGAGCGCGAGAATTACAACACCACGAGTCCAGCGGACCTATCCACATTTGGCGAGACGGCCATGGCTCCATTAGGCGATGTTGCGCTGGCTCGTTCAGGCGACAAAGGAGCAAACGTCAACCTGGGAGTATATGTCCACACCCAAGAGGAATGGGACTGGCTCCGGACCGTCATGACGCGAAAGAAGCTTCAGGAGCTGATGGGTACGACCTGGTGAGTTTTTGATGGGTAAAAGGGTAGCCGTTGACATATGTCTGCGAGTGACTCTTGTCTAAGACACTGCTGACCCTTTACCCTTCTGGTCTTAGGGAAGACTGGTTCTACATCGAGCGATGTGAGATGGTTGAGATCAAAGCGGTCCATTTCGTGGTATATGGGCCACTAGGCCGAGGTTGCTCTTCGTCCAAAATATTGGACGCGCTTGGGAAGGGGTTTGGTGAATTTATTCGGGACAGACATCTTGAGATTCCGAAGAAGTTCCTGGGGAAGTGGGAGAGTCAGGCGGGTAGCTTGGCCAAGTTGTAGGTAAATATATGACAGTGATGGTCTGGTGTCATGGAGGAGTATCAAGAGTTCAGAAAGTGTTACCTGCATCACGAGAGTAACGCGCTTGCCGAATCGGGCGTCTGGTGCCTCAGGCTCTCCACGCTTTATTGATGAGCAAGTCGATCAGGTTGAGATAAGTCTAGATATTTGTGGTAACAAATTTCGAGATGTCTCGTAACACTCCCGCCGTAAGACTACCGTGCGTCCGAAAATATCGTAATGCTAATCGAGGGCAGACACCATCACCACATCGCTTTCTCACGGGCCGAGCTCGTCAAGAACCACCAGCTAAGACACCGAAGCCAGCGTCAGCGTTAAGGCAACAAGTGGCTCAAAACCCGGGTGCACAACAACGACAGTCACCGGATGCGGCATCTCAATTCGCTGCAACGCCGCGCTTTTCAACTGGCCAGCGAAAACCCCGCGGTCCGGTTCAGCGTTCGCCTTCTCCTCAAAAGCATTCCCTAGTCAATGCTTTGCGCTCCACTGGACGACCCACTGAAGATGTGGAAGATGTACCCGACCAAGCCGAAGATGACGAGATGCTTGATCTCGAGCAAACCGACGCAGTACCTACGACCGAGCATGGGAACGAACAACAATGGAGCAACGACTTAGCTTTCTCGCCAAAGCGGCGACGGCTGGGTGATGATCGCCACTCCCCCGATGTGAGATCGTCAAATTTCAAACGTCCACAGCAACCAGCCTCTCGTGCCTCCGGATCTGTGCCACCGTTCGCCTCTCTACAAGCCCACCTAAACGAAGACACCACTTCCATAAGATCGACAAGTCCTCAAAGACCAGCGTTTCTTCGCCCATCAGCACCGCCCCAAGAGCCAACTGAGCCATTACCAGAGACCTTCTCACCTCACAAGCGAGGCCAGAAGTTCGTACCGGGCGGGATGGCGGCTGTGGTCCAGCAGTGGGTTATCGAAGCAGGACAGACTGCTGTTCAGAGTCGTAGGCGCCAAGGGTATCTGAAGGGTGAGCATTATGTTACGCGGGTGAAGATCGATCAGGTGTTGGGAGCAGGTCCGTTCACTGCGCTTGGGAAGAACGCGGATGGAGAGCAGATGCGGTTGTTGCTCGCTGGAAGAGCTGGTGCAGATAACGAGGCAGCAAGATTAGGTGCTGGAGATGTCGTTGGCATTCGAGCGCCAACGTGGGATGTAGGGGTCGACGGGAGGATGTGGGCGGTTGGTGTGGACTGGAAGCAGTTATCGTAGACAGGTGTTGTTGCTTACTACTGTAGTAACACTCTGCCTTCGTCTCTACGAGGGATTCCGAAGAATGCCTGTTCTGAAGTAGTTCCTGCCGAAAGCCTGGATGTCGGCTTCACCCATTGATGCAACCATAAAAAGCCAGTGCAATGGTCAATCTCCACAGCAAAATATCAGAAGAGCACCGATTGGCATGAATTCTGTTGCCTGTTGCTCGAGTTGTGAAAGGAGATGTTTGTTGGGGAAGTGTTGCGAAGCTCCCAGCCCGCGTCAGCCACCAGTTTTACGCAGCGTCAAAAACAGTAGCTCGACCTGCATGTGCTAGGTTGGCTGCATACCCATTGCATATTGATCGATCAGTTACACTGCATCTTTGACAGCGCTCTTTCGACACTACTTAATAATCCGAAGATCAGTCGAAATGTTGAAACCAACCCACTCCGCGGATCGCCAATGACGTCTCGGCATCAACAACCGCTGCCGATTAAGCTTTGGGACGCACAACAACAGCCTTATGGGACGTCCATGTCTCGATAGAACGACCGATCCTACAACCACTCCACACCTTCCTTTCTTCCAGCATACCCAGGAGTGTGTTCACGATGGCTATGGAATCCGCCAGCTTCGGCGGGCCGTCGCCGCACACGTCTGGTCTCTTTTCAGACATGACGGTAGATGGGCCTGAGATCGGAACGTTGGTCCTGATCGTGGATCGGGCGAAGAACTTGCCGAACAGGAAGACGATGGGAAAGCAGAATCCGTATTGTGCTGCGAGGTTAGGCAAAGACGCTAGGAAGACGGAGACCGACAAGAGGGGAGGCCAAACACCCAGATGGTGAGTTTGAGTATTGCAAGGGATGATGTTGTTTGGAGGGAGAGGGCTGACCATGATTGACTGCAGGGACCAAGAACTACGCTTCACCGTACACGATTCGCCGGACTACTATAAGCTAAAGATATCCATCTTCAGCGAGGACAAAAGGACGGATCTGATCGGCGAGACTTGGGTCGATCTGACGGATGTGATTACACCGAAGGGTGGGAAACTGGACCTCTGGCAAGGGTTGAGCTACAAAGGGAAATACGCTGGAGAATTGAGGATCGAGATTACCTACTATGACAGCCGGCCGAAGATCGAAGGCGCTCCAGAAAGTGTTGCAGGGTCGGAAGACTTCAGACAAAGCCCGGGGAGTGGATCTGGTCGAGTGAAAAGGAGGCCATTACCGAGCACTTCGAGCGCCAGCTATGCCACAGCGGATACCATACAAGGCCCGGCGATGCCTGGCAGGGCGAAGCATGGACCCAGAGATCTTCGGATGCCTGCGAGAGCGAACTCGATGCCGCCAGAGACAACTACGTTTTCTCAACAGCAGGCTGAATTCGAGACCCCGCCTCCTCAGCACGCCTACGATAGCTCGTCTATGGTTCCGATGGAGCAGGCGCCACCAAGTCAACATTATGGTTACGACAACTATCAGGAGCCTGCACACCACCACGAAGCGTACAATGAACCAGAGCAGCCGGACTTTTTGCCGCAGCTCCCACCCAGCGACCGTCCGAGAGGCTATCAACAGCCTGCACAACGCTTTGCCGCACCTCGGCCACAGCCTGCACACCCGGCTCATCCGCATGCTCACATGTCCTTGCAACATTCTCACTCGGCGCCGATCGTGCCTCAAACGATGCACGCGACACCCGACTACGATGATGGGTTCCAGCTGCAAACGGACTATCCTGAGCCAATCCCGGATCTGGACTATCAACATCAACAGCTCACGTCGAGACACCGGGGTGATGCTGGTCCTGATTGGCAAAGCAACTACAACGATGCCTATGCCGAACCAATCTCGACTGGGTACGACGAACCGGCGCCTCCACCTCCCCCTATGCACAGCAATAGCGCGCCGGTAGTCCCACTGTACGGCAGCGCTCGTAGAACTCCAATGTCTTCCTCGCCAGTGCAGCCGGCTCCGACACCGCCACATGGTCGCCACCACTCCGTACCAAGCTCATCTCCACTGCAGATCATGGAGCGCGGCTACAACTCTCCGCAGCGGACACCTGTACACGGTCACGTAACCAGGGGCAACTCAGTCGATGGCTACATGTCTTCGCCACAAGGAACACCGTACGACGGTCCTCCGATACATTACCAGCCGAGACACACACCTTCGCCTGTTGTGCGGCCACAGCCCACTCGGCCTCTGCCTCATCGGAAGAGCATCGCTGACCCATATCAAACAACGCTACCCCGACCTCACCCACTTTCGCAGGAGGTGCCACGACCTCGGAGTCCGCTACCGCCACTACCAGCTCCTTCTCCCCACAGCGCTGGCCCTTCCCCATACCAGCAGGACTTCCATCGACAAGATCCTGGGCCACCTGGCCATCCGCGTGCGCTGTCGCCCCGACCGCCAGCAGTTCCATCACAATCAGAATCCGCACTAAGGCCCCGGAGCTCATATAGCATCCAGCATCCCGTCCGCGCCTTCGAGTCGTCAGACAACAGCCCTTTGTCCACTTCGCGGCCACCACCCCTCTCGCTCCAAACATCTCAGCGCTCGACACCAGCGCGAAAGTCGATCTCACCCTTTCCAAGTGCGCCTGGCAGTGCTGCTGGAGGTACACCATTCTCGCCCGACAGCTTCGACGCCTACAATCCACAAGCCCAGCAGGCTACTCTACCAGAAAGCAACTCGCCATACAGCCCCTACCACGTCCCAGCCGGCTCCGCATCAGCTCCACGAGGCACGCCGAGCGGCCCCATCGTCGGCTGGCACGGCCAGGAGATAGATCCTTCCGACCACCTGCCCGTCGACTCCTGGGCGCCCGAACCCGAGAAGAAGATCCCAACCAAAACCTACGGGCTCGGACGCGACCGTGACTTCGGCCCACGAACCGGCGGCAATCCCAGTAGCGGTGGGCGCAACGTAGCGAAAGACACCGTCGTCAACTTCCGCGTTAAATCGCAGCCTTTACCACTGCCGCACGCGGAGCCAGAGTCGCCTTCCCGGAATCGTCTGCAGAAGAAACCAAGCCCTGGTAATACGAGGATTTCTCCGTCGGAACCGCTGAGAGAGCGCCATAACTTCAACTCCGTCTCGGTTCCGGATCCGTACGCGCAGCAGGAGTATAGTCGTGGCTTCTACGGCGGAGGCGGAGACGGAGCCGGAGGGGGAAGTGGAGCTGGGAGTCCCGGCTACGGCAGTAATGTCTACGGCAATAATTATGGAAATGCACCGGACGACACTCTGGCGAGGGAGATCTCGAACATTGATATTGGGGGGTCGGGAAGGAGTAGTAGGGGAGCGGGTGGGTATGGGCAAGGGGCAGTGCCGGCGCCTACGGCGTATCAGCCTGTCAGAAGTCATAGGGATCGGAACAGTTTCTATTGATTTCTTGCATAGCGTGGATGGGTGGGGATATGAACTTGCTGGGATCACTGGGGGGGCGTTTGTGTACGAATAGCATGGGATGGTGTTGCAGCGTAGAGTGCTAGATGGGCCGCATGGCTACGCATTTGATAATATTTAACTGGCTTTGCAACTGCTCTTCATCTTGTCGTGGAGCTCATATCACAGATGTTTCGGCAATGCCATTGGGCTTGTGCCTCATAGTCGACGCCCGTAGAGCTGCACCCCACCGTCTCTAGCCGTATCATGCTTCTACTTCGAAACAAAAGCCTGCGGCTCCTTCGTCTGCCGCACATTCTCCCGCACTAAGTTATCCCCTCCATGCGCCTCGGCGTGCGCTGCCGCTTTATCTTCGGGTCCGCCGACGCCTTCGAAGTCTTTGGCTTTGTAGTTCCTAGGAGGGCGTTAGCTCGACTGGCGGAGCCTCCGCACGACGGGAGGTTTTCGAGCCACGAAGGAGTCCCCTGGGCGGGCCTTTCGAGCTGGAGGGGGTGGGAAGCAACTTACTGCCCAGTCTTCGGGTTCACACCGCCCTCGGGCATATCGCGGTTGTCGCCGGCGCCGGAGGCGGCGGAGCCGTAGGTCACTTCGGAGCCTGGGAATTTGTTCTCGACGGAGGCGTCTACGCCTGATTCCTATATATTTCACCGAACATCAGCCACTCGTTTGACGAACACGCCGTCCGTTTCGTCTAATGGGAAGAGAACGAGGCAATGAGCAAACGCACCTTCGTACTATCGCTCGCCTGCCCCCGACTGCCGGCGAGGTCTCGCTCCGCTGCCTTGGCGATCTCGAGGGGGTCGCGGCCTTCGTATTCTTTGGACATGGTTGCGGTGGAGAGAACTGGTTGGAGAATGTGTCTGTTGAGGTACGGACAGCGGTAGTTGTGAGGAGAGTACAGGTACAGTGGAAGCAAAATCGAGCACACGCACATGCACCTGCAGAATCGTGAAAGGTGATGTCACGGGTGCGTCAGAGAAGGAGCGTGGGCCGGGGGTGCTCACGTGCTCATAGACATCCACCTGAACGTAACGACGCCGGATCGACAAAGCTACAAGGCGAAGGGGCCGGTGTACTGAGATGAACAGGTAGACTTCGGGTCGAAGAGGAGAGGTCTTCCTTGTCAGGCTTAGGGCCTCCTACAACTACACCATCGTTCATACATAGAAGGCACTTTTCAAGAGTCGAGCCCGCTCAAACAACCCATGCAACGCCACGCTCGAGAACACGACCATACTGTTACATCCATACATCCCTCGTGCCTGCCAGCCGCGGGCTTCATATATCGATTTCACGATCCTTCTGCATCCCCTCAAACACCTTCTCTAACCCTCCCTCTCGTAGCCGCTGCAGCACAACTCCCATCCCCATCTGTGCCTTCGGCTGGCTCCGCTCCGTCCGCTGCAGGCTTATAGCCTCGATCGCCGACCTCACAGCGCCAGAACTCCAGTTGGAGAACCAGCCCTGCTTCACCGGCGCCTCTTCCACTTCGCCTCCAGTCACAGACGAAGCGTTCGCCTGCTCGCCCCACCGTGCCCGGCGTTTGCGCAGTTGTTCGCCGATGCGAGATTTGAGCGTTACGGTGACTGCCACGTGCGTCTGCTCTGGTTCTTTCTCCGGAACACCCGCGTCAAGCTCTGCTCCAGGAACCGACGGCCGCGTATAAGTCTGCCGCTCAATCACACTCAACACATTCTTCCAATCCAGATTCCGACTCTCCGTCTCCATCCACCCTTCGTTCACATCCACCACACTCTTCTCGAGAATAAAGCTCTGCGTGCTGCCATCTTTATCCGGGCTCTGTGTGCTGCCCTTGGGTAACAAACGTAAGACGCCCGCCGGCATGCGGCTCCGTTTGAGGTGCAGACGGACGGTGGTCAAGCGTTGGGTTTCCGGGTCGTAGTGGCGAGAGATGGTGTCGGTGGAGGCGACGTGGCGGGAGTAGGGGTTGGGGTAGCGGAGGAAGTAGGCGAGGGAGACGGTGGGGAAGGGGTGGTCGTAGGTGTAGTTTGTCGAGTAGAATTTGACCATGTTGGTTGGGTAATGCTGTTTCGATTCGATGGTGGTGTTGACGGGAGTGTCTGATGCTACCGGAGTAGATGCTGGTTGTGGAGGGCACAAGACATTACAGGCTAGCCGTGAATGGAGGCCTGAGACGGGATGCGATATTGTCGAGGTGGAAGAGAGTAGATGTAGGTCGATGAGTCTCCTCGCAGAACAGCTCGTGTGCTCCTTCCTCGTGATCGCATCGCCGTCTTTCTCCGCATTCGAAAGAAGACTAGCGGCGTCGGGCCGGAACACGCTTTGACCGGTCCCGCATTGAAGATCGAAAGATTGAAAGGACAAAACATTGGAGCATCCGAGTCATTGCTTGGAGTCATTGTTGGACGACATATCGAAGCCATAACATTCGCCCCCGACGCCTTATGACATGACGACCGGTCGCATATAAGGCAAGCAGTCCTCTGTCACAAGTCACGCACGAAAGAAGCACAACCATGGCAACCTCAGAAGCAGTCGGGGCACCCCCCGCAGTCAATGCCACGATTGAAGCAAAGAAGCCAGCAACACAACTGATCGACCCCTACAACGTCGCGGGCCAGGTAGACGACTCGGGCAACATCAAGGCGATCGACTATGACCAGCACTCCAAAGACTTTGCAGTGCCGCTGCTCACGCAACAACACTTCGACCGCTTCGAAGCCGTCACTGGCAAACCCGTCCACCGACTGATGCGAAGAAAGCTGGTCTTCTCCCACCGCGACTTCGACAAGATCCTCGATTTCTACGAGAAGCATGGCAGCTTCATGCTCTACACCGGCCGCGGCCCCAGCAGCGGCAGCATGCACCTCGGCCACACCGTCCCCTTCCTCTTCACCAAAGAACTGCAAGAACTCTTCGACGTGCCCCTCGTAATCATGATGACCGACGACGAAAAATACCTCTTCACCCGCAACAAAAACGACGGCGTGCAGAAGAAGGGCTCCGCTGTGGAAGACTTCCTCCATTACTCCCACGACAACATCAAAGACATCATCGCCCTCGGTTTCGACCCGGCCAAAACCTTCATCTACACCGACTACGAGTACGTCGGCGGCCACTTTTACTGGAACACCTCCGAGTTCGAATCCCTAGTCACCCACAACCAGGCCTCGGGCGCCTTCGGCTGGAATGGGTCAACAAACGTCGGGTTGGTGGCTTACGGGGCTAAACAATGCGTCGCCGCCTTCCCATCATCCTACCCCGAACTCTACGGCTACCCGGACTACCGCCCGCCAGAATTCAACCCGGAAGCGAAACGCCGCTTCGGGCCCCTCGCCTCCATCCCCACTCTCATCCCCTGCGCCATAGACCAAGAACCCTACTTCCGCATCCTGCGCGACCGCTGCGAACGCATGACAGATCCGCACCCCAAAACCTCCCTCATCCTCTCTAAATTCCTTACCGCATTACAAGGCCCTGGCGGCAAGATGAGCGCCTCCGACCCCAACTCCGCGATCTTCATGTCCGACACCCCGAAACAAATCAAGGACAAGATAAACAAACACGCATTCTCCGGCGGCCGCGAGTCACTAGAAGAACATCGAAAGCACGGCGGTAACCCTGATGTCGATGTCGCGTACACCTACCTCTCCTACTTCCTAGACTCGGACGAGGAGCTCGAGGATCTGGCAACGAAGTACCGGAGCGGCGAGATGTTGACCGGCGAGATGAAGGCACGGTGTATCTCTGAATTACAAGCATTCGTCGGCGACTTCCAAAAGAAGAGGGAGGGGGTGACGGATGAGATCATGAGGAATTTCACTCGTCCGAGGAAACTGGTTTTTGGCGGCAACCCGAATTTGGGCGGAAAAGCGTCGGATGGTGTGCCTGGACTTTTCAAGACTGCGGAGGCGAATGGGGAGGCGAATGGGGAGGCGAGTGCGGAGAGCAAGGAACGGGAGGACGGGCGAGGCACGAAGAGTGAGAGGAAGGCGGCGAAACTAGCTGAGAAGAAGGCGGAGAAGGAGAAGGAGAAGTTGGCTTTGAGGGGGAAGGGGGAGGATGGCGAGGCAGCGTCCTGAGGCTCGCGCTACGGATCGATCGGAGTGTGTTTTGGTAGCGTTATAGCGTTATGATTTGCTCGCTCGCATTTGCCGGTGGTTCAGGTAGAGCCAGGTCCGGAAGACCTCTGCCATACAGCGCGCATATCGAACACGGTTTGAAGAAATAAAAAGATACTGCAAGCACCAATTCGAGTAATCTCTGTTGCGTGTCACTGACGGGCTACACTGGAAAAGCTGTCCCATAACCCTGCCTCCATTGACGCATGCAGAAGCAAGCATACAACTCCAGCAATGGTAAAACGTCCATGTACCATGCAAAACTCCCGCAGAACGACCCGTCCGTAGTACATCTCCCGTAACACCAGCAGAACGCCAGCTCCGCCCCCTACCCGGCCCATGCCCCTTCGGTAATCAGATCTACCTCTTCCTCGCCTTAGCCTTCCCCTTGCTCCCAGGCGCCGAGTCAACAGTATCAACGCTCGCAGCGCGACTACCGCCGTTCGGCGTGCCCTTGACACCGTTGATGGCCTTGTTCTGCAATACAAGTCAGCAAACCCCCATCTCATCCTGTCATCCGCGCGAAGTCTGAACTCACCTTCACAGCACCACCACTAACCCTGCCCTTCTTCTTCGCCGGCTCCTCTTCCTCCTCCTCCTCTTCATCAACCACCCTCTTATTCTCCTTGCCCCCCTCCATCTCCCGCGCAACGGTCGTCACCAGCGTCGCACACCTCCTGCTCAACTCCTGCGGCGTCCGGCTCAAAAAGAACCAATCAAACCTAAACAACGGACTCTCCCTAATATCGTCCCGAATGCGCTCATACAACAGCTCCGAATCCAACCCATACTTATCCAGCATCACCAGCAAAAACCGATCCTCCTCCTCCGTATAAACCTTCTTGTTCGTCGTGCTCACCGTGTAATTCAGCTTCAACTGCTGCAGCGGCACCCGATACATCTTCAACTTCTTATGCAGCAGCTCCCTCTGCTCCTTCACCCTCGCAGTCCTCTGCTCCCCTTCCTTGATGGCAGAGATGTGCTTCTCCCAGTTGTGGATCTCCTTGTACCGCTTCCAGAACACCTTCGCGTACTCCTTCACCTCCTTGACCTCCTTGGCGTCGACCTCCTGCGCAATGGCGTCGTAGTTCGTGCGTCCCGATTTGGCCGAGCCGTTGACGAATTGTTGGAAGTCGCGCTTGTTCCAGTCGCCGAAGCCTTCTTCTGCGAGGGAGTCCTTCTCCGCGACCTCGTCTTCGGTCAAGGGTTCAGCTTCATCAATCATCTTCTGCTCGAGCGCCTGGTCTTCGAGACGCGACTCAAGGCTCTCCTCATCGCCATCGGCGAGCGGGGCTTTGATCCCGTTCTCCTTCCTGAACCACGCTGTCTCCTTCTCCTGCAGGTCCCCGAGACGAGGGTTGAAGAACTGATAATCGTGCATCGCCTGCTGCTTCGGCGCCCGCGGGACCTTGGGCTTCGGATCCGGACGCGGGCCACCGGTCGACAGAGCGGTGCGGTAGTACTTATCCATCGAATAGCTCTGCTCCTTGCGCTCGCGCTTCGAAGGGTTGATCCAGCTGATGCCGATCTCCTTCTTCTTCGCGTTGACGAAGTTCTCGCCATTCCACTCGTACGTGCCGTTCGCGTCGGAGCTGAACTTCTGTAGGTCGTCTAGACCCAGCTTCGAGTACTTGGCTTGCATCTCTTTCGTCCTCTCCTCGCCGTGGCGCATGATCTCGTCGAAGTCGTTCTCGGTGATCTCGTCGCCCTTCTTGCCGAAGACGCCGCCGCCTTCGTTTTGCTCGAAGACTTTCTCTGCGCCGTGCTGGATCATGCCGAGGAGCTCGTCTTTGGAGGCGGCTGCCTTCGCTTGTTGCTGTGCACGACCTTGTTGAATAACGAGTTGGTCGAGACGTAGCTTCTGCGCAGCACGCTCGAGGACCTTCTCCTCGATCGCCTCCTCAGTTACAAAGCGGAAGACGTGAACTTGCTTCGTCTGACCGATACGATGAGCGCGATCCATAGCTTGCAAATCTGCTTGGGGATTCCAGTCGGAATCGAAGAGCACCACAATATCGGCAGACGTGAGATTGATACCCAGACCACCGGCGCGTGTCGTGAGTAGGAAGAGGAACTTCTCCGAT